>ENA-OXEX01000693-OXEX01000693.1-human-gut-metagenome-genome-assembly--contig:-NODE-693-length-13491-cov-5.591768_pt1 | contig 13491 bp, 10 predicted proteins | sample MGYA00249364_ERZ652261 | MGnify/ENA primary metagenome ERZ652261 (study PRJEB26925, sample SAMN05826642) | human gut metagenome | biome: ENVO:2100002; feature: ENVO:00000062; material: ENVO:00002003... | reverse complement strand
GAGATCAGCCTCGGTCTCGTGGGCTCGGAGATGTGTATAAGAGACAGGGCCGGGATCGTGGATGCACACGCCGCAGAGTTTGTCGCCAGCAATGCCCGTCACTGCGTTCAGTGGCTCATCGACCAGGGCGTCTTGTTCGATACTCAGGTTCAACCCAACGGTGAAGAGAGCTACCACCTGACTCGCGAAGGCGGCCATAGCCACCGCCGCATCCTGCACGCAGCGGATGCCACCGGAAAAGAAGTGGAAACCACGCTGGTTAGCAAAGCGCTGAACCATCCTAATATTCGGGTTCTCGAGCGAAGCAATGCCGTTGACCTGATTATCTCTGACAAGATTGGCCTGCCCGGCACGCGCCGCGTGGTGGGCGCCTGGGTCTGGAACCGCAATAAAGAGAAGGTGGAGACCTGTCAGGCGAAGGCTGTGGTACTGGCGACGGGCGGCGCCTCCAAGGTGTATCAGTACACCACGAACCCGGACATTGCCTCCGGCGACGGTATCGCTATGGCCTGGCGCGCTGGCTGTCGGGTGGCAAACCTCGAGTTTAATCAATTTCACCCCACCGCCCTGTTCCACCCTCAGGCGCGCAACTTCCTGCTGACGGAAGCCCTGCGCGGTGAAGGCGCTTATCTGAAACGTCCTGACGGCTCCCGTTTTATGCCCGACTTTGACGCCCGCGGTGAACTGGCCCCGCGCGATATCGTTGCCCGCGCCATCGATCATGAAATGAAGCGTCTTGGCGTAGACTGCATGTATCTCGATATCAGCCATAAGCCAGCAGAGTTCATTCGCCAGCATTTCCCGATGATTTACGAGAAGCTGCTCAACCTTGGCATTGATTTAACGCGCGATCCGGTGCCCATTGTGCCAGCGGCACACTATACCTGCGGTGGCGTAATGGTTGACGATCATGGACGTACTGACGTAGACGGTCTGTATGCTATCGGTGAGGTCAGCTATACCGGACTTCACGGCGCGAACCGTATGGCCTCTAACTCGCTGCTTGAGTGTCTGGTGTACGGCTGGTCAGCAGCGGAAGACATCACCAAGCGCATGCCTTACGCCCGCGAGACAGAGCAGTTGCCAGCCTGGGATGAAAGCCGGGTGGATAACCCGGACGAGCTGGTCGTGATCCAGCACAACTGGCATGAGCTACGGCTGTTTATGTGGGACTACGTGGGGATTGTGCGCACCACGAAACGCCTGGAACGCGCCTTGCGCCGCATCACCATGCTGCAGCAGGAAATTGATGAGTACTATGCCAATTTCCGCGTATCCAATAACCTGCTGGAGCTGCGTAATCTGGTGCAGGTGGCCGAGCTGATTGTTCGCTGCGCGATGATGCGTAAAGAGAGCCGCGGGCTGCACTATACCCTCGACTACCCGGATCAGCTTGCTGAGTCCGGCCCGTCGATACTCGCCCCGCAGGTTTACATAAACAGATAAAACGCCTGGGTCAGGGCAGTGTAATCCTCGGAATAACGCTGGTCTGGCCCACGGATCACCATCCGGTCATTAAAGCATTCCCCTTCTTTTGGCGAGAGCGCCAGCAGCACGCGGTGCGGCAGTCGTCCTTCCGTATCCGAAATATCGGTACGCAGACGTAACGTCCAGCCGATCTCCAGCGCGATACTGATAAACGTGTTGCCGGTACTCTCAGGCAGGACCACACAGAAAAAACCTTCTTCGGAGATGAGTTCTGCCGCACTGGTGAGCAGCGCTTTATGATCGAGGGAGCCGGTATAACGTGCCTGTTCACGCTCGGGTGTCCCGCACTCAACGCCGGGTTCGTAGTAGGGTGGGTTGCTGACGATCAGATCGTAACGCGCGGTTTGTTCAGGTGCCCAGGCGAGCACATCTGCGCATTCCACCTTCATTCGGGCTGCCCACGGAGATTCGGCCATATTGTCACTCGCCTGCTCTGCGGCCTGCGCGTCCAGTTCGACGGCATCAATGATGACATGTTCTTCCGTACGCTGCGCCAGCATCAGGGCCACCAGCCCGCTGCCGGTACCGATATCAAGAATACGCTTAACACCTGCGACAGGCGCCCACGCTCCCAGTAAAATACCGTCTGTACCGACCTTCATGGCACAGCGATCGTGGGCGACAAAAAATTGTTTAAACGTAAAACCATCGCGGCGCAGCTGCGCTTTGAGTTGAGACATGTCGGGGCAACCTTCTAAGTGAAACTGGAGTAGCATAGGGGAAAGCGAAGTGGCCGAAAAGCGATATCCATACAAACAGATGAAGATTACAGCCGTAACGTCTATAATCAGCGCCCCACACAGAGGTAGAACATGACTGTAACGACTTTTTCCGAACTTGAACTCGATGAAAGCCTGCTCAATGCACTTGAGAGCAAAGGCTTTACACGCCCGACCGCCATTCAGGCAGCGGCCATTCCGCCTGCGCTTGAGGGCCGCGATGTGCTCGGTTCTGCGCCAACCGGCACGGGGAAGACAGCAGCCTATTTGCTGCCTGTGTTGCAGCATCTGCTCGACTTTCCGCGTAAAAAATCTGGCCCGCCGCGTATTTTAATCCTGACGCCTACGCGCGAACTGGCAATGCAGGTTGCCGATCACGCGCGTGAACTCGCGGCAAATACTCATCTGGATATCGCCACCATCACCGGCGGCGTTGCGTACATGAACCACGCCGAAGTGTTCAGCGAAAACCAGGACATCGTCGTTGCGACGACGGGCCGCCTGCTGCAGTACATTAAAGAAGAGAACTTCGACTGCCGCGCGGTTGAAACGCTGATCCTCGACGAAGCCGACCGCATGCTGGACATGGGCTTCGCACAGGATATCGAGCACATTGCAGGGGAAACGCGCTGGCGTAACCAGACGATGCTGTTCTCTGCCACCCTCGAAGGGGAAGCGATCAAAGACTTCGCAGAGCGTCTGCTGGAAGATCCGGTGGAAGTCTCGGCAACGCCGTCCACCCGTGAGCGTAAGAAGATCCACCAGTGGTACTACCGCGCGGACAACCTCGAGCACAAGGTCGAATTGCTGAAACACTTGCTGAAGCAGGAAGATGCTTTGCGCACAATCGTATTTGTGCGTAAGCGCGAGCGCGTGCACGAGCTGGCTGAAATGCTGCGTAACGCCGGGATCAACAACTGCTATCTTGAAGGCGAGATGGCGCAGATCAAGCGTACCGAAGGGATTAAGCGCCTGACCGATGGCCGCGTTAACGTGCTGGTTGCGACTGACGTTGCCGCACGCGGGATCGACATCCCTGACGTCAGCCACGTCATTAACTTCGATATGCCGCGCAGCGGAGATACCTATCTGCACCGTATTGGCCGTACCGGCCGCGCGGGCCGCAAAGGGATTGCGATTTCACTCGTCGAAGCGCATGACTACCTGCTGCTGCAGAAGATTGGCCGCTATGTTGATGAGCCGTTGAAAGCGCGCGTTATTGACGAACTCCGCCCGACCACGCGCGCGCCGAGTGAAAAGATGACGGGTAAACCGTCCAAGAAAGCGCTCGCGAAACGTGCTGAGAGAAAAGAGAAAGAAAAAGAGAAACCGCGCGTGAAGCAGCGCCACCGCGATACCAAAAATATTGGTAAACGCCGTAAGCCAAGCTCTGCCGCACCAGAGACGAAAACTGAAGAGTAAAAAAAAGCCGGGGAAATCCCCGGCTTTTTTATTCCCCCCTGCTAAAGCCGTTACAGGCTTTCAGTAAAGGTACGGGCGATAACGTCGCGCTGCTGTTCTGGAGTCAGTGAGTTAAAGCGAACCGCATAGCCGGACACGCGGATGGTCAGCTGTGGGTATTTTTCTGGGTGCTCAACGGCATCCATCAGCGTTTCGCGGCGCAGCACGTTTACGTTCAGGTGCTGACCACCTTCCACGCGCACTTCCGGCTGCACTTCCATAGGAACTTCACGGTATTCGATTTCGCCCAGTTTGTTTACCGGTACGATTTCATCTTCAGCAAAACCCGCTTTCGCAACGACGCAGCGCGCTTCGTTCTTCTCGCTGTCCAGCAGCCAGAAAGAATTGAGCAGATCGTCATTTGCAGCTTTAGTAATCTGGATACCTGTAATCATGTGTTGCCTCCCTTAGGCTACATTAACTCGTGTCGGCCTCTCGCGGCCAATTGGTAAAACCATTGCTTCTTGTGTGTATATATAACATTCACACCCCGGTGATTTATTGATTTAAATCAACAAAAACACCAACCACATAAAGAGTGTGGTTTGAATTTATTGTTTTAGATCAATTCCACAACCTTACCAATTCAACTTACCCTGTATCTTTTCAAAATAAATTTAGCCACTTAGTACGTATTTCAGCGCGTAATTTTGCTCACCGGGGTGAAACAGGTAAGCTAGTCAGAGATTGAGATTCGCAGGAGAGCGAGATGACGACACCTTTAACCTGGCATGACGTGCTGGCAGAAGAAAAGCAGCAGCCTTATTTTATCAATACGCTCAGCACCGTTGCCGCTGAGCGTCAGTCCGGACAGACGGTTTACCCGCCGCAAAAAGACGTGTTCAACGCCTTTCGCTACACCGAACTGAGCGATGTGAAAGTGGTCATTCTGGGCCAGGATCCCTATCACGGCCCCGGGCAGGCGCATGGGCTGGCGTTTTCCGTCCGTCCGGGCGTGGCTATCCCCCCTTCTCTGCTCAACATGTATAAAGAGCTTGAAGCAACCGTGCCCGGTTTTATCCGGCCAAACCACGGTTACCTGGAAAGCTGGGCGCGCCAGGGCGTGCTGTTGCTGAATACGGTGCTTACCGTACGGGCGGGCCAGGCGCACTCGCACGCCAGTCTGGGCTGGGAGACGTTTACCGATAAAGTCATCAGCCTTATCAACGAGCATCGTGAAGGGGTAGTGTTTTTACTCTGGGGTTCTCACGCGCAGAAGAAAGGGGCGATTATCGATCGTCAGCGTCATCACGTGCTGAAAGCACCGCACCCGTCACCGCTGTCTGCGCATCGCGGTTTCTTTGGCAGTAATCATTTTGTTCTGGCGAATGAATGGCTGGAAAAACGTGGCGAAACGCCGATTGACTGGATGCCTGTATTACCGGCAGAGAGCGAGTAGTTTGAGTTTGTATGCCCGGTTCACCGGGCATACAAAAAGCACAATGGATTATGCCTTGTTCTGACGCCACCACTCGGCCAGCAGTACGCCGGTCGCAACGGATACGTTCAGACTTTCCACATTGCCTGTTCCGTCGATAGAGACGCTCAGATCCGCACTGGAGAGCGCCGCGTCAGACAGACCATCACGTTCCTGACCCAGCACCAGCACCATTTTGCGCGGCAGCGTCGCTTTAAACAGCGGCGTACCGGCATGGCTCGAGGTGGTCACGATGGAATAGCCCGCTTTACGGAACTGCTCAAGGGCGTCCAGAACGCTGTCGCCGGTGATTGGCTGTACGTGCTCGGCTCCGCCTTCCGCAGTACGGATCGCGGCGCCGGATTCCAACAGCGCGGCATCCTGCAACAGCACGCCTTTCACGCCAAAGTGCGCGCAGCTGCGCATCATTGCGCCCAGGTTGTGCGGGTTGCCCACATCTTCCAGCGCCAGCACGCAGTCATCGGCATCCGCCTGGCTGACCCACTGCTGCACGGTCGTGCCGTTACGTTTTTTGATCAGGAAACAGACGCCGCCGTGGTGTTCAGTACCGGAGGCTTTAGTCAGCTCGGCATCATCCACGACGTGGTAGGCTTTACGGTTCGCGGCCATCCAGCGCAGCGCTTCTTTGAAGCGCGGGGTCACGCTCTGGATAAACCAGGCGCGAACGATACACTCAGGACGGCTCAGGAACAGCGCCTGGCAGGCGTTCTCGCCATACACGCGGGTCTCTTCCGCACGCTGACGGCGCAGCACTTCCGGATCGATAAAGCTTTTACCGCTGATACCGCCGTGATCGGCTTTTTCCGGCGTCTCATCGCCAGGGGCGCGAGAAACGGTGCGCCACGGGGAGGCATTATCACGTGAGAAGTCATCACGCGGACGATCGTCGCGTGGACGGTCACTGCGTGGGCGGTCAGAACGCGGACGGTCATCACGTTTGCGATCGTCACGTTTGCGGTCATCACCGCGGTTATTTCTGTCATCGCGGGCGGGGCGACGGCCACCGTCTGCACGAGAAGACGCCGGACGCCCGCCACCTTTTCCGGTACGCGGATTTTGGGTGCGTTTATCAGAGTCATCATCACTGCGGACATACATCACTTTGACCTTGCCGCTTTTGTTTTTCATTTCGTCGTTCATGCTTTTCTCCACCAGCGCTGCGCGAAGCGCGCAGATTACCCGATGTGCCAGCGCATAGCCATAATTTCGTACAAAAGCCTGTGACTATTGTTCTCATTGAATAAAACGCATTGTTGTTTCAAACAGGCTCATTGATAATATGTAACATATTAGAAACATTATCGGCGTTCTGCCGCTGTCCCACGGCTCTATCAGAGGTTAGTTATGAATACCGTATGTGCCAACTGTCAGGCTCTTAATCGCATTCCGGACAATCGGATGGAAGATGGTGCGAAATGCGGACGTTGTGGCCATGAATTATTTGATGGCGATGTCATTAACGCAACGGGTGCTACGCTGGACAAACTCCTCAAGGACGATCTTCCTGTCGTGATCGATTTCTGGGCGCCATGGTGCGGCCCATGCCGTAGCTTCGCGCCAATCTTTGAAGATGTGGCCGAAGAGCGCAGCGGAAAAATGCGGTTCGTTAAGGTCAATACCGAAGCCGAACCAGAACTGAGCGCACGTTTTCGTATTCGCAGCATCCCGACCATTATGATTTTCAAAAATGGCGAAGTGATCGATATGCTCAACGGCGCGGTTCCAAAAGCGCCTTTTGAAAGCTGGTTAAACGAGTCGCTGTAACATTCTCGGGGCACGTCTTGTGCCCCGCTCCCGCCTCTGCGAAAATAGCGTTTTTCCTGCATTTCGCCCATGACTGATAACGCTGTCCTTAAATTACGCGCCGAACGCCTTGCGCGCGCCACCCGACCGTTCCTCGCCCGTGGCAACCGTATTCGCCGCTGTCAGCGCTGCCTGCTGCCGCTGAAGGTTTGTCTGTGCGAGACGCTCGCTCCGAGTACGGCGGAAAGCCGTTTTTGTCTGGTCATGTTCGATACCGAGCCGATGAAACCCAGCAATACGGGGCGTCTTATCGCCGATATTCTGCCGGATACCGCCGCGTTTCAGTGGTCCCGTACGGAGCCGCCTCAGGCCCTGCTCGATTTAGTGGCCAGCCCCGACTATCAGCCTATGGTCGTTTTCCCCGCGTCTTATGCAGGCGCAGAGCGCCAGGTGCTTTCAACGCCGCCATCCGGTAAACCACCGCTGTTTATCATGCTGGACGGTACCTGGACCGAAGCGCGAAAAATGTTTCGCAAAAGCCCCTATCTCGACGCGCTGCCGGTGATTTCTGTCGATCTTTCCCGCGTCTCAGCCTACCGCCTGCGTGAAGCGCATGCTGAGGGGCAATACTGCACTGCCGAAGTGGCAATTGCGCTTCTGGATTTAGCGGGAGATACCGCTGCGGCTGGTGCCCTGGGCAACCATTTCTCATGCTTCCGGGAGCGCTATCTGGCGGGAAAAACCGTTCATAAGGGCAGCGTCACAGCGTCCGAGCCAGAAAGCGTTTAAAATCATCAGGTCGCTTGCATTCACAGGAGGCCTGCATGAGCCAGCGAGGGTTAGAAGCGCTACTTCGTCCTAAATCCATTGCCGTTATCGGCGCATCAATGAAACCGGATCGTGCTGGCTATCTGATGATGCGCAATCTGCTGGCCGGGGGCTTTAATGGCCCCGTCATGCCCGTCACGCCGTCTTATAAGGCCGTTCAGGGAGTGCTTGCATGGCCTGACGTACAAAGCCTGCCCTTCGTGCCGGATCTTGCCGTACTCTGTACAAACGCGAAGCGTAACCTGGAACTGCTGGAATCACTCGGCAAGAAGGGGTGTAAAACCTGCATTATTCTCTCGTCCCCCCTTGAACAGAAAGCCGAGCTGTTGGCCTGCGCCAGCCGCTATCAAATGCGAATTCTTGGGCCAAACAGTCTGGGCCTGCTCGCCCCCTGGCAGGGGCTGAATGCCAGTTTCTCCCCGGTTCCAATCCGCAAAGGCAAACTCGCGTTTATCTCGCAGTCGGCTGCGGTATCGAACACCATCCTCGACTGGGCGCAGCAGCGTGAAATGGGATTCTCCTACTTCATTGCCCTGGGCGACAGCCTGGATATCGACGTTGATGAGCTACTGGATTTTCTGGCGCGTGACGGCAAAACCAGTGCGATCCTGCTTTATCTTGAGCACCTCAGCGACGCGCGTCGTTTTGTCTCGGCTTCGCGAAGCGCTTCGCGCAATAAACCGATCCTGGTGATCAAAAGCGGACGCAGCCCTGCGGCACAGCGTCTGCTGCATTCTCATTCCGGCATGGATCCCGCCTGGGACGCCGCCATTCAGCGCGCGGGGTTGCTGCGGGTACAGGATACGCACGAGCTTTTTTCCGCCGTTGAGACGTTAAGCCATATGCGCCCTTTGCGCGGTGAGAAACTAATGATTGTCAGTAACGGTGCGGCGCCTGCCGCGCTCGCGCTGGACGAGCTGTGGCGGCGCTTCGGCAAGCTGGCAACGCTGAGTGAAGAGACGCTGCAGCGCCTGAAAGAAGCGCTTCCGACCAGCGTGACGCCCGGCAATCCGCTTGATTTGCGTGATGACGCCAGCAGCGACCGCTATATCAGGGCGATATCCATTTTGCTGGATAGCCAGGATTTCGATGCGCTGATGATTATCCACTCTCCCAGCGCGGTCGCGCCGGGCAGTGAAAGCGCGCGCGCGCTCATTGATGCCGTGCGCAATCATCCACGCGGTAAATACGTTACCCTGCTCACCAACTGGTGCGGTGAGTTTTCCTCTCAGGAGGCGCGGCGCTTGTTCAGCGAGGCCGGGCTGCCAACCTACCGCACGCCGGAAGGCACCATCACCGCATTTATGCATATGGTGGAATATCGCCGCAACCAGAAACAGCTGCGTGAAACACCGGCTTTGCCGGGGAATCTGACGGCGAACACCGTCGACGTTCACCGGCTGTTGCAGCAGGCTATTGAAGAAGGCGCGACCTCGCTTGATACGCATGAGGTCCAGCCCATTCTGGGCAGCTACGGGATGCAAACTCTGCCGACCTGGATCGCCAGCGACAGCGCAGAGGCCGTGCATATAGCCGAACAGATTGGCTATCCGGTGGCCCTAAAGCTCCGCTCCCCGGATATCCCGCATAAGTCTGATGTTCAGGGGGTTATGTTATACCTGCGTACGGCGACTGAGGTGCAGCAGGCAGCTGATGCTATTTTCGACCGGGTCAAAATGGCCTGGCCGCAGGCAAGGATCCACGGATTGCTGGTGCAAAGCATGGCCAACCGCGCGGGGGCTCAGGAATTACGGGTGGTGGTCGAACACGATCCCGTCTTCGGACCGCTCATCATGCTGGGAGAGGGTGGCGTTGAGTGGCGTCCGGAGGAGCAGGCGGTGGTCGCTTTACCACCGCTGAACATGAACCTGGCGCGTTATCTGATCATCCAGGCGATCAAAAGTAAAAAGATCCGTGGCCGGAGTGCGCTGCGCCCGCTTGATATTGCCGGGTTAAGCCAGTTCCTGGTGCAGGTCTCTAACCTGATTGTGGATTGTGCCGAGATCCAGCGGCTGGACATTCATCCGCTGCTCGCCTCAGGCAATGAGTTCACGGCGCTGGACGTGACCCTGGATATTGCGCCATTCGAAGGAGACAGAGAGAGCCGTCTGGCGATCCGCCCGTATCCCCTGCAGCTGGAGGAGTGGGTTGAGATGAAGAATGGGGAACGCGCCTTGTTCCGCCCTATTCTGCCGGAAGATGAGCCCCAGCTGCGGGCCTTTATCTCTCAGGTCACGAAAGAGGATCTTTATTATCGCTATTTTAGCGAAATCAACGAATTTACCCACGATGATTTAGCCAATATGACCCAGATCGACTACGATCGAGAAATGGCGTTTGTTGCCGTTCGTCGCTCCGATAAGGGGGATGAGATCCTCGGCGTCACGCGTGCGATTTCTGACCCGGATAACGTCGATGCGGAGTTTGCGGTGCTGGTGCGCTCAGATCTTAAAGGCCTGGGTCTGGGAAGACGGCTGCTGGAAAAACTCATCAGTTATACGCGAGATCACGGATTGTTACGCCTTAATGGCATTACTATGCCTAACAATCGCGGTATGGTGACCCTGGCGCGAAAACTTGGATTTGACGTTGATATTCAGCTGGACGAAGGTATTGTGGCCTTGTCCCTCAGTCTGACATCAGCAGACAAACGCGAGTAAGCTACTGGAAATGTTACCCACTTTGGACGGGACTGGTGGTATCATTGTCCGCTTATGTTGTTTGCATGGTACAGACAACCCTTCAATGAACAGAGAAGAAACGCACTGTGATGTTGTCAAAATTTAAGCGTAATAAACATCAACAACACCTTGCTCAACTACCGAAGATTTCTCAGTCAGTTGATGATGTAGAGTTCTTTTACGCTCCCGCTCATTTTCGGGAGACGCTTCTGGAAAAGATTGCCAGCGCCACGCGACGCATTTGCATTGTGGCGCTGTATCTTGAACAGGATGAAGGCGGGCGCGGGATCCTGAACGCGCTCTATGAAGCCAAACGTCAGCGCCCGGAACTCGATGTTCGCGTGCTGGTAGACTGGCATCGCGCTCAGCGTGGTCGTATTGGCGCCGCCGCGTCAAACACCAATGCCGACTGGTATTGCCGCACGGCGCAGGAAAATCCTGGCGTCGATGTACCTGTTTATGGCGTCCCGGTTAATACCCGTGAAGCGCTCGGCGTTCTCCATTTCAAGGGCTTCATCATTGATGACAGCGTGCTGTACAGCGGCGCAAGTCTGAATGATGTTTACCTTCATCAGCTCGATAAATATCGCTACGACCGCTACCATCTGATCCGTAATCCGCAGATGGCCGATATCATGTTTAACTGGGTTGATAAAAATCTGGTCCATGGCCGCGGTGTTAATCGCCTTGACGATCCCGAGCGCCCTAAAAGCCCGGAAATCAAAAACGATGTTCGCGCCTTCCGCCAGGAGCTGCGTGATGCGGTCTATCATTTCCAGGGCGATGCGAACAACGAAGAGTTATCCGTTACCCCGCTGGTAGGGCTCGGCAAATCAAGCCTGCTGAACAAAACGATCTTCCATCTGATGCCGTGCGCGGAGCAGAAACTCACCATCTGTACGCCGTACTTCAACCTTCCAGCCGTGCTGGTGCGTAATATCATTCAGCTGCTGCGCGACGGTAAAAAAGTGGAAATCATCGTTGGTGATAAAACCGCAAACGACTTCTTCATTCCTGAAGATCAGCCGTTCAAAATCATCGGTGCGCTGCCTTATCTCTATGAGATTAACCTGCGCCGTTTCCTGAGCCGTTTACAGTATTATGTAAACACTGACCAGCTGGTGGTGCGTCTCTGGAAAGACGAAGACAACACTTACCATCTGAAAGGAATGTGGGTCGACGATGAGTGGATGCTGCTGACCGGTAACAACCTGAACCCACGCGCGTGGCGACTGGATCTGGAAAACGCTATCCTGATCCATGACCCGCAGCATGAGCTAGCCGCAAAACGTGAGCGTGAGCTGGAGCTGATTCGCACGCATACCACTGTGGTGAATCACTACCGCGAACTGCAGAGCATTGCCGATTATCCGGTGAAAGTCCGCAAGCTTATCCGCCGCTTACGTCGTATTCGTATCGACCGACTTATCAGCCGTATTCTGTAATGTCCAGGCCCTGCCACCCGCAGGGCTTTTTTATGGAGCCCGTTGATGCGTATTCCTCTGTTACTGAGCGTCTTCTTTCTAAGTGGCTGTAGCCATATGGCCAACGATAGCTGGTCCGGACAGGATAAAGCCCAGCATTTCCTCGCTTCAGCGATGTTGTCCGCAGCCGGCAATGAATATGCGCAGCATCAGGGATACAGCCGGGATCGTAGTGCGGCAATTGGGTTGATGTTCTCAGTCAGTCTTGGAGCATCAAAAGAACTGTGGGATAGCCGCCCCGCAGGGAGCGGCTGGAGCTGGAAAGATTTCGCCTGGGATGTCGCCGGCGCAACGACCGGCTATGCCGTGTGGCAGATGGCGCGCTATTAAAGTCGAATGCCTTTCCCTTTGCGATGCAGCATCAGGGAAACAACAAAGGCCAGTGCGCCCATTATCGTTACGTACCAGAAGAATGTCGTTTCACTTCCCCATGATTTAAGCGATAACGCAACGTACTCCGCCGATCCGCCAAACAACGCATTAGCTACCGCATAAGAGAGCCCTACCCCTAAAGCACGTACCTGCGCCGGGAACATTTCGGCTTTCAGTATTCCGCTAATAGAGGTATAGAAACTGACAATCACCATCGCCAGCATCACCAGCGCAAACGCGGCATACGGCGAAGTCACATGCTGAAGGGCAGACAGAATAGGTACGGTACATAACGCCGACAGCCCGCCAAAAATCAGCATCGACGTACGTCGACCGATTTTATCCGAGAGCGCACCGATAATAGGTTGTATAAGCATAAAGACAAACAGCGCCACGGTCATGACTACGCTGGCAACGTTTGCGTGCATGCCGGTGGTGTTCACCAGGTACTTCTGCATATAGGTCGTGAACGTGTAAAAACTGAGAGATCCGCCCGCAGTAAAGCCCAGCACCATAAGGAAAGCTTTACGGTTACGCCATAACCCTTTGAATGTTCCCGCCTCCTTCAGCGTTCTGACTTCCTTCTGAGAGGTTTCATCTAACTGACGGCGTAGCCAAAGTGCGACAACCGCCAGTACTGCGCCCATCGCGAAAGGTATTCGCCATCCCCAGGCGTGAAGTTGTTCATCCGTCAGAATTTGCTGCAGGATCACCACCACAAGAATGGCCAGCAGTTGACCACCAATCAGCGTGACATACTGGAATGAGGCGTAAAAACCTTTACGGCCTTCCAGTGCAATCTCACTCATGTAGGTCGCACTGGTACCGTATTCACCGCCCACCGATAATCCCTGAAATAAGCGGGCCAGTAATAGTAGCGCCGGTGCCCAGGTACCAATCGATTCATATCCCGGTAAGCAGGCGATCACCAGAGAGCCAAAGCACATCATGCACACCGAGATCAGCATAGAAGCCTTACGGCCGCGACGATCCGCAATGCGACCGAACAGCCAGCCCCCGATGGGTCGCATTAAAAACCCTGCAGCAAAAACCCCCGCTGTTTGTAGCAGCTGCGTTGTGGTGTTGCCGGATGGAAAGAAAATATGTGCGAAGTAGAGTGAACAGAATGAGTAGACGTAAAAGTCGAACCATTCAACCAGATTCCCTGAAGAGGCGCTGACGATTGCCCATACCCTTCTTCGGGTATCACTGTTAGCCAGCGTCCCGTTTGATGCTGTCTCTTATACACATCTCCGAGCCCACGAGACCGAGGCTGA
>ENA-OXEX01000683-OXEX01000683.1-human-gut-metagenome-genome-assembly--contig:-NODE-683-length-13780-cov-8.848160_pt1 | contig 13780 bp, 16 predicted proteins | sample MGYA00249364_ERZ652261 | MGnify/ENA primary metagenome ERZ652261 (study PRJEB26925, sample SAMN05826642) | human gut metagenome | biome: ENVO:2100002; feature: ENVO:00000062; material: ENVO:00002003... | reverse complement strand
GAGATCAGCCTCGGTCTCGTGGGCTCGGAGATGTGTATAAGAGACAGGAGTAGAGTTTATGTATTGTAGAAGATGTGGAAGACCGGTTAAAGATAATGAATTGTTCTGCAAAAATTGTGGCACAAAATTAAGAGATGAAACCGAATTACATATGATGCCTGAACGTACCAAGAAAAAAAGGAAAGGGGGTTACATAGTTGTATCAGCGTTACTTGGATTACTGTTAGGTGTTGTGGCTGCGATTGGAGTAAAGTGGAAAGATTTAAAATCACCACACGAAGTTGACTCTCAGATTATGACGAGTGAGAAACATATAAATTCGACACAGGATTTGCAGATGGAATCATCAATTGGAACCGAAACAACTGAGACAAAGTTAGAGGTGTTGAATACCGAAAATTCAGAGATGCCAGCAATTTCGATGGAAAATATTCAGCGGGTTTCAGCTAGTTCTTATTTGAAGGAAAAGAGTATTCAGCATATACCGGAACGGTTAATCGATCAAGATACAACAACTGCTTGGGTGGAAGGTGTTTCTGGAACTGGTGAGGGCGAATTTGTTTGCTTTGAGCTTGATGGTAGCTATACAATTAATGGAATAAAGATTTGGAATGGTTATCAGAAGAGTGAAGATTTATATTACAAGAATGCACGACCACAAAAACTAGAAGTGGAGTTCTCTGATGGAACATCAGAACGTCTTAAGTTACAAGATAATGTAGATGGGAGCCAAACGTTCTATTTTGATGGAAGAATTACATCATATGTAAAAATATCAATTCTTTCTACATACAAAGGAAGCAAATATGAGGATACTGTAATGTCAGAAATTGAGTTGTTTTAAAATGAAGGAGAAACAAGATATGAAAAAACGAAATATTATAAGGGGATTTCTTGTACTTGTAATGGTAGTAATGACAGGCTTTTTTATTAATCTAGAAATAACAAAAGCAGATGAGAAAAACACAGAAAATTATCATTTAATACCTTGGGATGATGGACAATCTGGTACATATTGGATGGATGGATATTTATATTGGATCGATATGAAAAAGAAAAAAATATCTAGGTATTCGGATGAAGAAATGACAAAAGAGGAAGTTCTGGTTGAGGCAGATAAGGGAACATGTATCGGCGAGTGCGGACTACTTTATGATGACATTATTTATTATGTACTTATAGATAATAAAACGCATGCAGGAAATTTGTATTCGTATAATTTGAAATCGAGAGAAAGCAATAAATTAGGAGCTGCAAGGGAATTGCAGAGACTAGAGGTACTAGTGGATGGAAAGATTTATGGATGTGGATATACGAAAACTGGAAATCCAGAGGTGTTTTTGTATGATTTAAAGGGAAAAAAGTTAAAACAGATATGCAAGAATGGTTATTTTGGACAGATTGTTGGAAAATACATTGCAATTCAGACAATTTCATCATCAGGAAAGTCTGGAATGACATTGTATAGAAAGTCTGATGGTCAGAAAATAAAAACGATTACTAGTAATTGCAGTTATTATGAGTTCATAGATAACACGTTTTATTATGTGGAACCGATTGCAGAATTTAAGTATAAGATAAAGTCTTATAACATCGAAAAAAAGAAGACGATCACATATGGAACCATAAAGGCAAATGAGTTTGGGGCAATCACTTCAAAGTATTTGTATTATAGCAATGGACCGATGATTGGAGAATGCAAATATTACAAGTATAGTTTTGCAAAGAAAAAAAGTATAAGGATTACAGAAGAAGCGTTTCAATATTAAATAAAATCAAGTATAATTATTAAAGGTTAAAGGAGGAAAAAGTTATGAAGAAAATAATTGGTAAGATTGTAAATTGGATATTGGTATGTGGTTTGCTGATAACAATGATTCCTGTTGTTACCAAAGCAGATTCAACATATACGAGAATAATGCCAGGGTACACATCTGATTTAGCAACAACAATTCCAGTTGATGGTACAGACTACGTTGCTACATTTGAATCTGGAGATATTGAAAATATGTATTTTTCTTTTGAAGTGCCGGAATCATCTGATAATTTTTATTCTATTTATTACAAGAATTTGTCGGTGGATTGTAGAACTTCATTTACGATAGAATCATCCGTAGGGGAGGTTATACATGAGTGCTCATATCTTAGGGCGTCGGATGGTTGTTATTATAATAAAAAATTGCCTTCAGGTACATATATTTTAAAAGTTCATCAAGGCAATTCAAAAAAAGGAAATATAAAAATTAATGTTTCTTCTCGAAAAGATGATGTTGGGGATTCTTGGGAAAGTGCCAAAAAAATAGTGGAAGGAAAGACTTTGCAGGGGTCATTAGATGGGGCATATGATAATGATTACTATAAATTTGTTGTTCCTGAAAATGGTACGTATGAGATTTATGCAAAAAATCTTTCTATAGCAAGTAAAACATATTTTGGCGTCTATTCTTCATCTGAAGAGTTGATGGGGGATCGAACATATATAGGGAAAAATGAGGATGGATACATTCATCTAAAATGTACTAAGGGCGACGTATATTATTTAAGATATTGTTATCAATATTCTGATTATCAGGAAAGCGATTTTGGTAATTATAAAATATATGTAAAGAATATAAAACCTAGTAAAATAAAGCGCATAAATGTAAAAAATACTAAATCTAAAGAGGTAAAGATTTCTTGGAGTAAAATTTCTGATGCAAGCGGATACGAGGTGCAGACCGCAACAGATAAAAAGTTTACAAATAGTAAAACGTTTGATGAGTCAGATGCAAATATAAAATTGTATTCTCGATCGAAAGGGACTTTTTATGTAAGGATTCGTGCATATAAGACTATTGACGGAACGACATATTATGGAAATTATTCTTCAATTAAGAAAATCAAGTTTAAATAGGGAGTATCATAGCTCCTCTTGAATAGATAATAGTTAACCTTTTGAGTAGGAGAGGCTATGTGTGAAACGGTAAGCGAAGCGATAAAGGATGAAATTAAAAAGATTCTAGTGTTTTCCATGTGGAATGTTGTGCATGCATTTAAAACGTAATCCTGAGCCAAAAGGTGGGACATAAGAGCAAACGGAAAATTTTTCCTTGACATATCTGTACAGGGGAATATAATAGTCATCGAAAAGAAAATATTGTTCACCGAAATTCGTTGACGAGAACAGCATCGTATCTTATCGTTATTTTCAGAGAGCCTGTGGGTGGTGTGAACAGGTAGTAGCCGGATATGGATGATCCTCTCTAAGAAGCGGGCTGAAAGCAGACAACTGTGAGTAAACTTCGCCGGTTTCCTCCGTTATGGGATAGCATATGTTGGTATGTGAAGTGTCACAGAGTTTTTCTGTGGAATCAGGGTGGTAACGCGGATTTTATTCGTCCCTTTCCAGAGTAGTATCTGGGAAGGGGCTTTTTTAATGTCTGAATTCGTTTTTCAGTGAACAGACCAAGGAGAAAAAGTTTATGAAAGCACTACAAAAACTCAGCAAATGGTTATCGGACTACACATCAATTGTGGTAATTGCAATTGCGGTAGTAACATTTATCGTTCCGGGAATGATGGGATGGGTAAACCATCAGTTATTTACCGATCCGGTTTCCAATAAGTTTACAAGTCAGTCCATCATCATCGGTATTATTATGTTCAGTATGGGTCTGACACTGACAACGCAGGATTTTAAAATTCTGGCACAGAGACCATTCGATATCTGTGTTGGCGCACTGGCACAGTATCTGATTATGCCGTTTCTGGCATTCGCACTGACAAAAGTGCTGCATCTTCCTGACGGCATTGCACTGGGACTTATTCTGGTAGGTTGTTGTCCGGGTGGCGTGTCATCCAATATCATGTCGTATCTTTGCGGTGGAGATGTGGCATTTTCCGTGGGAATGACAACCGTATCCACGATTCTTTCCCCGATCATGACACCACTTATGGTTTCTCTTCTGGCAAGCGGAACCAATATTTCTATCAAGGCACTGCCAATGCTTGTTTCTATTGTGGAAACGGTTATTCTTCCGGTAGCACTGGGCTTTCTTTTAAACTATCTGCTGGGGAAAAAGAAAATGTTCAGTGAGTTACAGAAAATTATGCCGGGTGTGGCAGTACTGGGGCTGGCGTGTGTTGTCGGTGGTGTGGTATCTTCCCAGGGCGCGAAGTTCTTCCAGTCCGGAGCTGTAATCTTTGTAGCTGTTTTTCTTCACAATGGACTTGGTTATCTGCTTGGTTATGGAGCAGGAAAACTTGTTGGTATGAATACCGCCAAAAAGAGAACCATTGCTATCGAAGTTGGTATGCAGAATGCAGGACTGGCAACAAACCTTGCCACAACGACCGCACAGTTTTCCGCAACACCGGAGTCTGCGATCATCTGCGCTGTTTCCTGCACCTGGCATTCTATTTCGGGGACACTGCTTGCCGGCATGTTTGCAGCTTATGATAAACACAAACAGAAAAATGCATAAGTTTTTCTATTGACATAGACATGGGAATGATGTAACATAACGGTGTTATCTAACATAACAACGTTATGTTACATTTTTATTTACAGGGAGATACCATGGCAGGAAAGAAGATACACGACAACGAGACAAAGACACACCTGATCCAATGTGCTAAAAAAGAATTTATGGAGAAAGGGTTTGCGGGGGCATCCCTCCGAGGAATCTGCCAGAAGGCGGGTGTGACCACAGGAGCACTGTATTTTTTCTTTCAGGATAAGGACGATCTGTTCTGTGAAGTAGTGGGAAATTTTATGGATCGGCTCAATGAGATTCTGCGAGAGCATTTTTCTTTTGAAGTCAGGGAGATGGAGAGCGGCAAAGCAAAAGAGCATGATGACAGCAGCGATTTTGAAGCAGTCGCACAGGTTGTTCATGAACTGTACACCTACCGGGATGAAGTGCTTTTAGTGCTGACAAAAGCGCAGGGATCAAGCATGGAACGTATGCCGGACCGGTTGGTCGACCAGATGGATGAGCATAATGCATTTATCTGTGAAGCGATGTGCAAAGCTTACCATGTGCCGATGGTGGAACAAAGCGTTGTACACTGGATGTCCCATTCACAGATCGATATGTTTATATTTATGGTAACGCACATTGATGACGAGGAAGAAGCACTGCGGTTTGCGGAAAAAGGCGTAAAATATCTGCTGGCAGGCTGGTACGGACTCGTCAGACCGTAGGCTGTCCGCATGTTTTGACGGAAGGTCGGGAAAAGAAGCACAGATCGTCCGCGTTTGGACAAAAGGTTCAGAAAAGAAGCACAGGTCTTTCGCTTTTTGCGGGAGACCTAAAAAAAGAACCAGGGGTTAGATAAAACTAATATTAGTATGAAAAGTAAAACCAAAAAGAAAGGGAGTTTCTATGTCAGAAGAAGAAAAGAAGTTTTTGGAAATTGTAGATTTAAAGAAAGGATTCGGAAGCGGACAGACGCGTCAGGAAGTACTCCGCGGCATGAATTTTTCCGTTGCAAAAGGGGAGTTCTGTGTGCTGTTAGGACCATCCGGTTCCGGAAAATCCACACTGCTCAATATCATTGGCGGGATTGACAACGCTGATTCCGGTTACATCAATATCAACGGCGATAAGTTAGAGGATATGAGTGAGAAAAAGTTGACACAGTACCGCAGAAAGCATCTCGGCTATGTATTCCAGATGTATAATCTGATCGCCAATTTAAATGTAAAAGAAAATATTGAAGTGGGGGCATATCTGTCGGATAACGCCCTTGATATTGATGATCTGTTACATACGCTCGGACTTTACGAGCACCGCTACAAACTGCCGAACCAGTTGTCCGGAGGCCAGCAGCAGCGTGTTTCCATCGGCCGTGCGATTGTAAAAAATCCGGATATTCTGCTCTGCGATGAGCCAACGGGAGCACTTGACTACAATACCTCCAAGGAGATCTTAAAGCTGATTGAGGAGGTCAACAAAAAATACGGAAATACCATCATTATGGTTACACATAACGAGGCGATCAAAAATATGGCAGACCATGTGATCAAGCTCCGTGACGGTGCGGTGCGCCACAACGACATCAATACAAACAAGGTATCCGCGGAAGATCTGGAATGGTAAGGGGGCTGCTATGAAAAAGAAAAAAATCAAAAATCCCCTGATTAAGAGAATACCGAAAGAACTGATCGGGGACTGGAAAAAATATCTGGTTGTATTCCTGTTTCTTGTGCTCACGATCGGCTTTGTGTCCGGTATGTATGTGGCAAACGAGAGTATGATTACTTCGGCAAACGAAGGCGTGATAAAATACAAACAGGAAGACGGTCATTTTGAGTTAAAAAAACAGGCAGATGCCACCTTGCTTTCGGCAATTGAGACCGGTGAAAAAGCGGATTTTAAGGCAACAAAGACAACATTGTATGAAAACTTTTTCCGAAATGAGGAAGAAGATTATAATAACGATGGGAAAAAGGATGGAACGATCCGCGTATTTGCAAAGACAAAGGATATCGACCTGGCATGTATGCTGCAGGGAAGTTTTCCACAGAAGGCGGATGAAATTGCCATTGACCGTATGCACGCCGACAACGTCGGAATAAAGGTGGGAGATACCGTCACAGTTTCCGGAGAGACTTATAAAGTTGTGGGACTGCTTGCGTATGTCAATTACTCCACCTTACATGAAAAGACCACAGATCTGATGTTTGATGCACTGAAATTTGATGTGGCAATGGTGACACAGGACGGTTTCGACCGGCTGCACAAGAGTATTCACTATACTTATGCATGGAAATATGAAACGGAGCCTGCGGATGAGGCCGGGGAAAAAATACGCTCTGATAATTTTATGCGTGCATTGCTCACACAGGTGGTTGTTGCGGACAATGAGCTCGAAGATTACACACCGAAATACGGAAATCCGGCGATCAATTTTGCAACCGATGATATGGGATCGGACAAAGCCATGGGCGGTGTGCTGCTGGATATCCTTGTGGTAATCATCGCATTTATCTTTGCCGTGACGATCAGCAATACGATTGCAAAAGAGTCCTCCGCGATCGGAACGCTGCGCGCGTCCGGTTACACGAAGGGAGAGCTGGTGCGGCACTATCTGTCCATGCCGGTTATTGTAACACTGCTGGCTGCGATTGTCGGAAATATACTCGGCTATACGGTGTTTAAAAATATTGTTGTGTCGATGTATTACAACAGTTACAGTCTGCCAACGTATTACACGATCTGGAATCCGGATGCATTCTTTAAGACCACGGTGGTTCCGGTGATCCTGATGCTGGTTGTCAACCTGATCGTGATTGTGCGCATGATGCAGCATACACCACTGCAGTTTCTGCGTCATGACCTGAAAAAGACAAAGAATAAAAAAGCCATGCGTCTGCCGGGATGGAGCTTTTTTGGCCGGTTCCGCCTGCGGATCATGTTCCAGAATGTCACAAATTACCTGATTTTATTTGTCGGTATTTTCTTTATCATGGTCATGCTGGCCATGGCAGTGGGCATGCCGGATACGCTTGATTATTATAAGAGCAACACGGATGGCATGATGTTTGCAAAATACCAGTATGTGCTTAAATCCTATGAGGATGACGATAATAAACTGATTACGACAGAAAATAAAGATGCGGAGAAGTTTGACATGACCTCACTCGTAAAAAAGAGTGATGTGCTTGATGAGGAGATCTCGGTATATGGAATCGCGGACAACAGCAACTATGTAAAGATCAAAAAGTTAAGTTCGCTTAAGAAAAATGAAGTTTATATTTCCACTTCGTTTGCTGACAAGTATGGACTTACCGTTGGCGATACGGTATCGCTGGATGAAAAGTATGAGAACAAATCTTATAAGTTTAAAGTAGCAGGACTGTATCATAAATCCCAGAGCCTTGCGGTCTTTATGTCCATTGACAATTACGGAAAAGTATTTGAACTGAAGGAAAATGAATTCAGCGGATTCTTATCCGACAGTAAAATTACCGATATTGATGAGGATAACATTGCAACAACCATTACAATCCATGATATTACAAAAATGGCAGATCAGCTGGATCATTCCATGGGTTCTTACATGACATATTTCCAGGTACTGTGTATCCTTTTGGCAGCTGTTATGATTTATCTTCTGACAAAGCTGATCATTGAAAAGAATGAGAATGCAATTTCCATGACCAAAATCCTTGGGTACGAAAACAAAGAGATCGCGAGTCTGTATCTGCTTTCGACGAGTATTGTGGTTGTAATCGCGGATCTCATCAGTGTGATTCTTGGAACACTTGTTATGGCCGAGGCATGGCGGATGATGCTCTTTTCCTACAGCGGCTGGTTCGCTTTTCGCGTAACACCGATTGGTTATGCAAAAATGTTTGGGTTTGTGCTGATCGGATATCTGATTGTTATGGTATTTGATTTCCAGAGAATCAAGAAGATTCCGATGGATCAGGCACTTAAAAATATGGAATAAAATTTTATAAATGTGTGGCTGAAAGTGATGCGCACAAAACGACCCCTCAGTAGCGGCGGCTACCGGGGGGTTCTCTTTTTATATGGCATCCATTCATGTTTTTACAGTTGCTCACCGAGAGTGGTATTTTGCAATATTGCAAGAATAATGATTGTATACACCCCGCCGATCAGGGCAGTAATCAGCTGCGTGACAGAAAACTGCAGCTGCAGAACATGTAACATTGGCTGCATTTTCACAGGCAACATATTTGGTAAGATAATAAGCGAAATAAGAATTCCCATAAACAGAGCCTTTAATACAGCACCGATCACAACAGATACCGGAAGTCCTGCTTTTTCCCCGAATTTTTTGCGGAGCAGGGCAACAGCAAGGACGAGAATTGCATTTCCGATTATAATGCATGGAAACATTGCCGGAATGGCTGCCATAATCGGGCTTCCGGTGATGAAAAAGGATGTGATCGGGGTGATGACACTTAAGATAATGCCGCATGCCAGCCCGGCATAGACAGTGGTCAGAATCAGGGCAGCGTTGATGATCGGACCTGTAAAGTATACACTCACATTTTTGAAAAACTGGCTGACAATGCAGATTGCGAGTAAAATTGCTGTAACAGTGATTTGTCTTGTTTTTAATTTCATAAATTTATCCTCCTAAAATTCGTATCATGGTAATGATACTCTTAAAGGCGCTGAAATGCAACGACACGGGGATTTTATCTTGTGTTACCATAAAAAATGAGGTAGAGTAAAGACAGTGAAAAGATATTTTGCTCCTACAGGGGGATAAAAACTGTCGAATGTTTAGAGAGAGGAGTGTATATGAAAAAGGGGATAGTATTTCTAATTGTATTTTTGATGGTCATCAGTTTCCCGATATGCGGATATGCGAAGGGGAAGGAGAAAATTTATCTGGACTCTTCCTGGAAATATGCGGATCATGCCAGAATTACATCGGGCTATGCCGTTATGTACAAGGCGAAAAAGAACCGGAAGGACATTGTGATTGCAGTCAATGCGGGACATGGGACGAAAGGCGGTTCATCGGTAAAAACGCTGTGTCATCCGGATGGCTCTGCAAAGGTGACCGGAGGAACGACAGCGGCAGGCTCTGTGAAAGCAGTGGCGGTTTCAGATGGAATGGCATTTCGGGACGGAACGGCAGAACGTGATGTGACGCTTCGTATGGCACGGATTCTGAAAAAGAAACTGCTGGCAGAGGGGTATGATGTGCTCATGGTCCGGGATGGAAAGGATGTACAATTGGATAACGTGGCGCGTACCGTCATATGTAACAATGTAGCGGATTGTCATATTGCGCTGCATTGGGACAGCGATGGACTTTCTTACGACAAAGGATGCTTTTATGCTTCTGTTCCCGAAAAACTCAAAAAAATGCGTCCGGTTGCATCTTACTGGGAAGAACATGACGCATTGGGAAAATCACTGATCAAAGGGCTGCGTTCCAAAAAGATTAAAATAAACGGAACCGGTGCTACGGAGATTGATCTGACGCAGACTTCGTACAGTACAATTCCTTCCGTTGATATTGAACTGGGCAACCAGTGCTCGGATCACAGTGACAAAAAAATGGAAAAATTAGCAGACGGATTACTGCGGGGAATCAATAGCTATGCGAAAAAATACATTCATGTAGCGCCTTTAAGCAGTCTGTGAGATTTATATGAAATAAAAAATGGAGGTAGCATATGGAAACATGGTATTATGAAGTGGTCAGCATTGATGGAGATTATGCAAATTTGAAGCGGACAGATATCGAAAGTGATGATTTAAAACTTGTGGCACGGGCACTGCTTCCACCGGAAATTATGGAGGGAAGCAGACTCAAATATGAGCTGATGCAGTATGAAATCATAGCGTAGCTATTTGGAAAAGAGGTTTACACAATGGACGTAAGAAAAATGAGAAATGAGAAGCTGGGAGCGCGTGTTGTGGAGGCACTTAATTCCCGCAACATGGAAGCATATTATGTAGAGACAAAAGAAGAGGCCGTAAAGAAAGCACTCGAATTGATCCCGAAGGGCAGCAGTATCAACATGGGCGGTGCAACTTCTGTAAAGGAGTGTGGTCTCTACGATGCCGTTTCCAACGGTGATTATGAATTTTATGACCGGGATAAAGTAAAAACCCCGGAGGAAAAAGAGGAGATTGCGAGGAAAGCATTCAGCTCGGATTATTTTTTGGGCAGTGTCAATGCCATGAGCGAGGATGGCGTGTTTATCAATATTGACGGAAATGCCAATCGTGTGGCTGCGTATGCCTATGGACCAAAGCATGTTCTGCTGATTGTGGGTATGAACAAAGTCGTAAAATCCGAGGAAGACGCCCTGCACCGTGCGCGGAATGAGGCGGCGCCGATTAATGCACAGCGATTTGGCATTGACACACCATGTTCCAAAAACGGAAGCTGTTTTGACTGTAAAAGTCCACAGTGCATCTGCTGTCAGATTCTGACAACCCGATTCAGCAGGGTCAAAGGACGGTTTCAGATTATTCTGGTGGATGAAAATCTGGGCTTTTAAGAAGAAAGACGGGTTTTCTTGTGATGATTACGGGTATATAGCATTGGCAGTGGTGGCACTGATTCAGCTGATCCGGCAGGTTTGTAAGAAAAATGAATAATAAAGGATAAAAAGTTCTGGGAAACAGATGTTTTCCAGAGCTTTTTTATTTCTGGAAATATTACCTCGCAAAATTTTCAAAGGTCTTTATGCAACCAAGAAATGGCATTTCTGGAAATCAGTATTGCGGTCACGTATGCGTGATAGTTTATGCTGAAAAGTACGGGGAAAGGTAAAGGCCGTAATGAAAAAAGTAAACGAAGTGAGCCGGCTGGCAGGAGTGAGCAAGAGAACTTTGCAGTTTTATGATGATGAAGGACTATTGCCTGCCCAGCGGTCGAAAGACAATTATCGACTGTACGATGACGCTGCACTGGAACGTCTTTGGGAGATTCTGGTGTATCGGGCAATGGGGCTTGATCTGAAGGAAATCAAAGATCTTCTGACGCTTTCGGAGAAACAAAAAAATCAGTATCTGGAAAAGAAAATCCGAGGGCTCAGGCAACAGATCAGACAGCTGAACGGACAGATGGAATTTATTTCATATGTGCAGCAAAATGGAATGTTACCGGTTCCGACAGAGGAAAACACTGTGGAAAAGACCTATATGGATCATATAGCAGTGTTGAGAAAAATGAAGCAGGATCAAAAAAGGGAGGACAAAGAGAAATGAAAAAAAGATTAATGATGGTAATGTGTTGTGGAATAATGATTTTGGGAAATCTTAGTGGTTGTAATGCTATGAAGACGAAAGAAACAGAGTATCATTGGCCGACAAGTACGCTGGTAAAATCGTTGCCTGTTCCGGAATCGAAATACGGAGAAATTGTATTGGATGCAGAAGATTCTTTTGAAATTGACGTTTTTAATACGTCGAAATCACAGTTTGCAGATTATATAAATGCATGTAAGGAAAACGGATTTAATGTGGATTATTATGGGACGGAAGATTCATATGATGCAGAGAATAAAGATGGATATACGCTCTCGCTGAGTTATGATAAAAGGAAAAAGACAATGAATATAGATATCTATGACCTGGACGATGATACGGAGGATACGCAGGAGCCGGAAGAAACAGAGGAGCCGGAAGAAACAGATGACTCGGAAAACGCAAAAGATACATCCAAAGATTCCTCAAAGACTGATAAGAAGGAGAAAAAGAAAACCAGTTCTAAAAAGAAAGATGGGGCAGTTGATGCGGATTTTAAGAAGATGATGGATAGTTATGAAGATTTCTTTGATGAATATATCGAGTTTATGAAAAAGTATGAAAATTCTGATGATGTGGCGGGAATGTTAAATGATTATGCGGATTATATGACGAAATATGCCGATTACATGCAGAAGTTAAATGACGTAGATACGGATAATCTGTCGACTGCGGATGCCGCCTACTATACAAAAGTGCAGGCACGTATTGTGAAAAAGCTTGCAGAAATCCAATAGGATCTGCTTTATGATGGTGGGATGAAGAAAAGGATCGAAAGGTCCTTTTCTTTGTCATAAACAATAATTTATGAGGAAAAGAAAAATGAAAAGAAAGAAAATAGGGATTATTACCATTTGTGTACTATTGTTTTTAGGAGCGATGATTTTTATTGTTATAAGGAATGGACAAAGAAAAGATAAGGAGGCCATTGTGGAAGATACAGAAAAAGAACAATATGCAGTCACGTATGTATGGCCTAAAAATGATCTGACTGAAAAAATACCAGAGCCAAAGTCTAAAAACGGAGCGGTTTTACATGCAGATGATCAAAAAACAAAACTGAAAATTTATAGGACTTCCTATGGAGAATATAATGCGTATGTAAGGGATTGCAGGAAGCAGGGATTTATTGTTAATGATTCGAAAAAAAGTAAAACATTCAAGGCACACGATGTGGAGGGCTACAAACTGATCGTGACTTATGAAAAAGATAGCGCAACAATGCTTTTATCTGTGGATGCGGAAGATGTAAGGAAGAATGCTTTTGCAGAAGGAACATACAGCACATATACATATAAAAATTATCTTATGGATATTCCAAATGAATGGGAAGTAGATAGTACAACAGAGGACAGTCAGCAATTTATTGTTTGCTCCGATGAGAAAGCAGGAAAGCTCAGTTATTTTGGTGTAAGTTATTCATTGGATGATGAGGATCAGGTAAGTTTAAAGGCCCTTTATGAAGATAATGACAATATGATTGATATGTTAGAAGAATCTATTGATCATTGTAAAGTGACAGGAGAAAAGGAAGTAGTGTCAGATTATGGAGTAAAGGGAATTGTCTACCTATACAACCATTGGATGGATACGGATATTGGACGGGTGGATGGTAAAGGGTGGTTTTACTGTTTTCCTTCGCCAGAGGATAACCGGTGGTTTATTATATATTTAATGGAGTTTGGAGATATAAAAGAGGATACTTATGAGGATGCGTATTGGAAGGTGCTGGCCTCTATTCGATCCAAAGAATAGTTTGGTGGCAGGTGTTTTACAATTGTAATATATAAATGCAGTTCATTTGCAATAAAACAGGTTGATTTTAACACAAATATATTATAATCTGAAAAAAGATATCACAACAAAAGAGGGGAGATAGAAAATACAAATGAAAAAGTTAAAAAAAGCCATAATTGCCATTGTTGTAGTGGTTATTGTGCTTGGTATACTGTCTATAAGCGGAATATTTGATCAAACAGAGGACGTACAGATTGTTACCTGTCTCTTATACACATCTCCGAGCCCACGAGACCGAGGCTGATCTC
>ENA-OXEX01000664-OXEX01000664.1-human-gut-metagenome-genome-assembly--contig:-NODE-664-length-13970-cov-5.854042_pt1 | contig 13970 bp, 18 predicted proteins | sample MGYA00249364_ERZ652261 | MGnify/ENA primary metagenome ERZ652261 (study PRJEB26925, sample SAMN05826642) | human gut metagenome | biome: ENVO:2100002; feature: ENVO:00000062; material: ENVO:00002003... | reverse complement strand
ATTACACCACTACAAGCAACTGGACGTACTCATATTCAATGAATACCAGTGATGGGCTTAGCCGTTACCGTGTATTTGGGATTATCGCTCATGGTTGGGGTACTGGTATCTATAGTGAAGAAGTTCAGATTGAAGTTAGTAACCCACAACACCCACAGTTGTTAGGTATCAATTTGAAGAGTGGTTATGATTCTGTGTTCATTGATTGGACTGAATCAAACGTACCGGATTATGCGGGAATCGTTCTACAAATCGCACTTGATGAGGGGTTTAGCTCAGGGTCGAAGTACTTTAGCAGTGCTAACCGCTATTCAGCATCGTTTGGTATTGAAGATGGTTCATGGTTCGCACGAGTAGCAGCCTATGACGTGTTCGGACAGGATGAATTGGTATGGTCGCCTACTATCGGGTTTAACCAGAATACGAAGGTTCCATACAGCAAATTGAACGAAGATGTTATTGATAGTCTTCTTAATAGCGATACTGCTACTGGTATTGTTGAGAAACAGATCGTAGATGAACTTGGGTCACGCTGGCAGCTACAGGTATCAAACAACGGTAACGTAACGGGCATCGCTTTAGCCGCAGATGAAAAAACATCAGTTTTTACCGTAATGGCGGATCGCTTTAGTGTTATCAGTACGGATAGTGCCAAACTATCAGACAGGGTTTATCCACTTGTTGTTCAAAATGGGAAAGTTTTTCTTAACTCAGCAGTAATAGCCGATGCGAGTATCAATACAGCCCAAATTAACAACTTAGCAGTGACTACCGCCAAGATTCAAAACGCAGCAATTGATAATACTAAGATTGCCAATGCCGCTATTCGCAATGCACATATCATGAATGGTGAAATTGACTCAGCGAAGATAAGCCAGCAGATACAATCCAGTAATTGGGATGGTACGAATGGTTGGATGATTAACAAGAACGGTACAGCCAACTTTGGTAACGCTACTATTCGCGGTACGATTTTTGCGAACAGCGGAGTACTCAACAACGTTACTATCAATGAAAACTGTAACATTCTTGGTACTTTAAGTGCTGCACGTATCGTAGGTGATATTTGCCGTCCACAATCGACTGGTATCAACCCTGTACCGTTTATCTTTGGTTCACGTACTGTTTCAGGGGGTCAGGCCGCATTAGATCCAGTAGCTAACCAACACTATGTAGCGTTGCGTATTCGTGGTGAAGATTTCGCTCGTTACTTTGATAGTGATTTATCAATTAGCTTGACCTCATATGAACGTCAATACTTCTATATTCGTATGGGTGGTGATGGCATTGGTTTAACTAATCTATATTATTATGATGCTGGTAATGGTGGTAGTTCTACATCGTTCAGATTAAATTCTATATATGTACCGCCTGTTGGTCGTGGAAACTGGAACTATATCTATGTGATGTGTACAACTTCGCGTAGTGGAATTGCTTCACTTAATGTTCCTGCTAACTGGTCTTCATTCTTATATCGTGCTGGTGATCAACCTTTATATAATGCGTAATAAATACTATTACCAAATATAATACATAGGAATATAAATGGACATCTTAACGATTGGTTCATTGATTGTTTCAGCTTTAGTATTGTGCTGGACTGTTTATAGGGATTTTACATCTGACTCAGACGAATTAGATGCACGTATTTCTACCGTTGAAACGAAAGTTGCTTTGATGGATCAGTCTCTAACTTCGCTTGAGCAGGAACAAGATCAAATGAAGAAGACATTAAAAAACTTAGAAGATAGTGTACATATGCTTGATATTAAAATTGAGCGTGTAATTACAATGCTTGAAACGCTAAAAAACAAAAGGGGCTAAATAGCCCCTTTTTTATTTGTTGGTGAGTTCTGCAATCATCTGATCTACTCGTGATTTGGTTTGTCTGTACCAGAGTGAATCCTTTGCCTGTACAATCGCTTCCTTATAGTTTTTTTCACGTAAGGCTTGCATCATCTTTCTGAACTTTAAAGTACCTGATAGGCCAAGTTGAAAAACCATAATGGTCAGGAAGTACTTCCAGTCAGCAGGGAAATCTAATCCTAATGAGCTAACAGCAGACTTAGCAGTACTGATATCTTCTTCTAACATCCGTTCGGCTTGTTCTGGTGTAATACCGTTTGGATATGATTCACCAGGTTTTAGTAGTCGACCGTACCCAATAGTTGGATAACCAAGACTATCTTTATATGTCCAAAATTTACCATTCTTAAAATAACCAACTTTAGTTTGATAGGCAATTGATCCCTCATAGCTAATTAGCCTGTTTTTTAAATCCATTAAATAAATACCTTATAACAATTATCATAGGGTATTTATATGAAGCAGTGGAATTACAATGATGATTGGAGTGAGGAAGAATTAACAAACGGTAGTTATGTTGGATTCGTGTACTTGTTCCAGTTTGAAGACAGTACCTCTTATATAGGTAGTAAGCAGATGTATAAGAGAGTCAAGGACGTTAAGAAACTAAAAGCTAATTCAATTGAAAATGGATGGCGTGAGTACAGTTCAAGTTCAAAAATAGTTAATCAAAAGATAGAAGAGGGCTTAGATTATACTCGTACCATATTGTGGGCTTTTCCATCTATGAAAGAAACACTATTCGTAGAAACAGCATTAATTATTAATGAAGGACTGAAAACCGGAAATATTAATCTTTCCGTTATGCATAAGGCACGTCTACCAAGTGGTAAGGATGCTGTACGTATTCGTGGAATTCTTCAATCACTATATGAAATTTTAAATTAAGGATGATTTATGGCATGGCGTAGAGGGCATAGCCCACAAAATATGAGAACCTTCATTAACCGAAACAGCCCACGTATAGGTTCACAGTTCAAGAAAGAACTAAGTGATCGTATGCGGATTGTTTCGAAAGAAATTCAACAGAAAATAAGCAGTGAAGCGGCAGGCGGGGTAGTGTCATTTACATCACGTTCTGTATTCTTCAAATTTCAAAAAGTTAATAACTTCGAAACCGTAAACCAGATCATAGTATTACCTAACCAAACCTCATACTTAAAGTACATCATTGACCCTTCCTATAAAATTACTACAGAAAAGAAAATCATTCCTATTAGTAGAAACGCAAATATGACTAAAGAAGGGAACATTAAGCAACTTCGGGCTAAATCCAGAAGTAATAAATACAAAAAGGTGAAGAGCAGGAACGGTAACACGTACTTGATCGATACTACCAAGAAATCCTCTAAACGTAATCCTAAACTGGCACGTGAAAAGAGGGTTATTGGTTACTATGGTTCCGTCGGTAGAAAACCATTATTTGATTTCTACGATGAAACTGAGAAAAAAGTAATAGAACAATTAAGAACATTACGCGGTACGTTTGATTACCGTTGGAGGAATTAAGATGGATAACTTAGAAAAGTTCCCATGTTATGATCATTCTGTACTAACAGATTTTTCTTTTCAGACAATCCAACCAGTAAGTGTAACCATACCATATGATAAAGTACTATCTGGTAGTAAGCTCATAAAAAAGAAGGTTGATAAAACAAAAGGTGATTTAGTCGTATACAGCTTCCATCATCATACAAAACCTAACGTGAGTGAGGGTGATGTACTAATGGTAGAATTGCTAAAAGATAAAATAGACGTTCAGGTACTACTATCTTATAACCACATCTACAAAGGTCATCGCGTATTTTCTTGTGTTTGTCAAATACAATAAGGACTTATTATGATTGGTGTAATAGTAGAACTACTAACAAAAGGCGTGGACTTCTTTCTAAAACGTAAAACGATAGAACAGGAAGTGCAGAAAACAAATGCTGAAGGACAGATAGAAACCAACAAAGAAGAGATCGAAAAGGTTACTTTCCACTGGCGTAATGCTCTTGGATTCGTAATTACATTAATCATTCTTTATAATTGGATCATAGTACCAGTACTGGATGCTTTCGGTATCGTGGTTATTCAAGTACCGTTAGGTCAACTACTGCAAGTACTATTGATTATGGTAGGTGGGAGCTAAAACAAATACCGCTCTATTAAATTAAAAGAGCGGTAATTATTTTTATTATTTTTTAGTTAGGAGGGACATAACTAAAAGCAGTAACAAATCTTTTATCTAATTCGGCATATGTCTGTGAAGTACTTCCCACAAAATCATTAAACTCTTTTTCCGTTTTTTTCCATTGTTTAAGTCTGACAATGTGATTGCTATGATCGAGGTTTATTACTTGTTCCTCAATGAATTCCCTCGCTTCTTCTATTTTCTTCATATATTTTATATATTCTTCTTCAAAATTACATTTCATATCCCAAGAACTTAAGCCTAATATTGATATCAATATTTCGAGTGACTTATCACGGATTAGGTAACATTGATTCTGAATTTCATTACTTTCATTTATAAACCTATTCTTTTCATTTTTATCAATTTCACTTCCATCCATGTACCTTTTCGCAAGATGCTTATAATTTGCTTGTAAGTCGAAAAACTTTTTAGTTATCGAATGGATATCAATTAATATAGTTTGAGCGTGTTCAAATCCTTTATTTTTCACTCTATCTTTAAGCCAGTGACGTACACTTAATGCAGCCGATATAGCGGCAATAGCCATAATGGTATCCATCAATGCTGATACGGTTGAACTATTAATTTCATGTAAAAATAGCACATCAGCATAAATTGGTATTAATGCTCCGCAAAATAAACACAACAGATGTGATAACCTGATTTTATCAAGATGCTCTTTTATTCTCATTTGTTTTAGCGGCTCCCTAAATACCCGTACAACAACTGTACAAGGGTATCTTATGGCAAGAATTACAAAAAAGGAATCAGCATTACACATTCAAGTAATGGATTTAATCCACTCTGATAAGCAACTAACACAAGACAATAAAGAGTTTATCTTCAACAACTACAAAGGCGATGGAATAGGGGCTACTGGTGCTTTCTTCACACCTGAATTTTTAGCATGGGACTTCATACTTGATGCTGGTTGTACTGGTGACTGTATCGAACTATGTGCGGGTATCGGTCGCCTCAGTTACTACCAGTACTTAAGGAATAAGCCAACACACATTACATGCGTAGAACTCAATCCTGAATACGTGATGATTGGGAGGAGGGTACTACCAGAAGCGGAATGGATCACTGGTGATGCTCTCCACTACTCACCAGACCGTTTCTATGATGTTGCCTATGGCAATCCACCTTTCGGTAAGATCAACACATCAGAAGCGTATACAGGCCGTTATACAGGCTCAGAGTTTGAATACAAGGTGATTGAACATGCGAGTACCTTATCCTCATATGGGGTATGGATCGTACCGCAAGGTTCCGCAGGGTTTAAGTACTCAGGCCATAGGTACTATGACGCTTCAGTACAAACAGCTAAGTACCAGAAGTTTGTTAATGATACGGGGTACACTTTCCAAGCTGGTTGCGGTATTGACACCAGTATCTACAAAGATGAGTGGAACGGTACAACGGTCATTTGTGAGGTTGTGACGGTTGAGTACTAAAAATGTGATTTCATGCAAACGTAACGCAACATATGGTGTCTATACTTACTTATTGCACCACATGGTGTATTTCACACAGCAGGTAACTTGTATGGGTAAGAACCAACACGTAGTAACGCATTCTGATGGATGGGCTGTAAAAGGTGAAGGTAATGAGCGAGCAACTTCTGTACATTCAACGCAAGCTGAAGCTATAGAAGCTGCTCGTGAGATTGCTCGACATCAACAAAGTGAATTGCTAATTCATGGACGTGATGGGCAGATTCGTTCTCGTGACTCATATGGCAACGATCCATATCCGCCTAAGGGATAAATTTTAGGAAAACAAAAGAGGCCAATGGCCTCTTTTTTTTGTCTTTTCAATAGATAACGTTGAATGAATATTTATTAGGCTGATTTTATTTATTGATTGTTAGGGCAGCCCAGGGAGACGAAGCCGATTTTCGGCTGGTGCGTAACATTGCTCATAGGTTAAAAATTCATCAATTATGGAGTTATCAGGGCGGGATTTTACAGCGTATCGCGGGGGATTTATACACTCTTTGCAAGGCGGATGACTCGGGCAGACGTTGTAACATTGTAAATAATGTTAATCAGTTAATAAAAATTGATCCCAGGCATTAAACTGTACAAAAAATGAACTTATCCTGACTATGCACAATGGCTGACAGAGGAGGAAAGAGCATGACCGTTGACAGACTTAAACGCGATCTGCTTAACAAGCTGATCAACGCCCGAATCGACCTCGCCGCGTACCTGCAGTTGAGGAAGGCGAAAGGGTATATGTCAGTCAGCGAAAGCGAACATCTGCGTGATAACCTGTTTGAACTTTGCAATTTCATGCGTGAAAAAGCACCGACCCTGAAGGCGAAATACGGCGAAAGTGAGCTGATCGCCCTGCGCCGCGCCGCTGAGGTACTTTCCATCGCTGGGGTATGTTTGATGAATGGACGCCACGACTGCCCGAATTTTATCGCTGTTAACGCGGAGAAGCTTGAAAACTGCCTGACGACGCTCTCTCTATGCATCATGTGCCTGAACGAGCACGAGAAGCTTGAACAGCACTGAGCCCAGGGGGAGACAACTCCCCCTTCTGATTAAGCTTTTGTAAAAGTGGTAACGCGCCCGGATGCAGTGGCTAACCTTTAAGCCATATGCCGATAAAGGAGCGCGTTATGCCTCGATCCTCGCTAATTTCCCTGCCTGCATTGTTCATTCCGTTTTCGCTTCTTGCCGCCCCAGAGACGGTCAAGGTCGAGGTGCTGCAAAATAAACTCGATCACCCCTGGTCCCTGGCGTTTCTGCCCAACAATAAAGGCCTGCTGGTGACCCTGAAGGACGGTCAGCTCAAACGCTGGCAGGCCGGAAAAGGGCTGTCCGATCCGATTGTCGGCGTGCCGAAGGTCTGGGCAAACGGTCAGGGAGGATTGCTGGACGTGGTCCTCGCCCCGGATTTTGAAAAATCGCGCCGCATCTGGCTGAGCTTCGCCGAAGCAGGGAGTGACGGCAAAGCCGGAACGGCGGTGGGCTATGGCCGGCTGAGCGACGATCTGACGCGCATTGAAGCCTTCCAGGTGGTGTTCCGCCAGATGCCGAAACTCTCCACCGGTAACCATTTTGGTGGGCGACTGGTATTCGACGGCAAAGGCTCGCTCTTTATCGGACTCGGCGAGAATAACCAGCGTCCAACGGCGCAGGATCTGGATAAATTGCAGGGTAAAGTGGTGCGCCTCACCGAAGACGGAAAAGTGCCGCCGGATAACCCCTTTGTGAATACCCCCGGCGCGCGACCCGAAATCTGGTCTTACGGCATACGCAACCCGCAGGGGATGGCGATGAACCCCTGGAGCGACACGCTGTGGCTGAACGAGCACGGCCCGCGCGGCGGGGATGAGATCAACATCCCGGAGAAAGGAAAGAACTACGGCTGGCCGCTGGCGACGCACGGCATTAACTACAGCGGTCTGAAAATCCCGGAAGCCAAAGGCGAGCACGTTGAGGGAACCGAAAAACCGCTGTTCGTCTGGAAAGTATCACCTGCCGTGAGCGGCATGGCGTTCTACAACAGCGACGTTTTCCCGCAGTGGAAAAACAAGCTGTTTATTGGGGCGCTGAAGGAAAAGGACGTGATCGTGCTGAGCGTGGAGGGCAATAAGGTGACGGAAGACGGACGAATCCTGGGCGACCGGAATCAACGTATTCGCGATGTGCGGGTGGGGCCGGACGGCTATTTATATGTGCTGACCGACGAGACGGACGGGCAGCTGTTAAAAGTCAGCCCGTCCGGTGCGTAATCAGGTGACCGGGATCATCACCACGTTGCGGTACGCCGGGCGATCGCTCAGCTGTTTTAGCCAGCGCTCAAGATGAGGGCGCGGCGTCCACTTCAGGCCCATATTGGTCAGGTTCCAGACGAACGGCGCCACGGCGATATCGCCCACGCCGAACGCCTCACCGGAGAACCAGGCGTGCTTCGCCAGTTCTTCATCCATCATCGCGAACAGATTTTCGCAGGCGTCCTGGGCGGCATGAATGGCGGGATAGTCGCGTTCGGCTTCCGGCGTACGGATAAGCCCCATCAGGATCACGCGGTGGGTGGGGGAAAGCGTCTGGTTCGCCCAGTCCATCCACTTTTCGCCCTGAGCGCGACGGGCCGGGCTTTCTACCCACAGGCGGCCCTGACCGTACTGGGCGGCGAGGTAGCGGACAATGGTGTTGGATTCCCAAAGCGTCGCGTCGGTTTCATCATCGCGCAGCAGCGGCACCAGGCCGTTCGGGTTCATGGCCAGATAGTCGGCCTCTTTGTTTACGCCGAACGACATGCCGGCCATGATTTGATTGAACGGTAAATCCAGCTCCTCGAGCGTCCAGAGCACTTTCTTAACGTTGGTCGAGTTGTTCCTGCCCCAAAGCGTAATCATATTTACTCCTGATGAGATGTGAATCCGGGTCAGCTTTCGCCATGGTGAGATAAACCTAACAATTACGCAACAGAAGACAAAAAAATCGTCTGAATCAAAGCGTATCTGAATGTTATTGCATAAACTTTAATAACTTTACCCTCGTTGGGTTTCTTTAACCGTTTTAGTGCGCTATTACTCATCGCTTCTTGCGACACGGTGATGTGACGTAATTTTTGAATGGACACTCGGGTGGCATTTATGACGCGTAAAATGACTTCTCTGCGCAGCCTTGCGACAGGCTCTGCGCTCCTTTTCCTGTTTGCACCAACTCTCTATGCAGCTGAACAGGCTGCGCCCGAAGCGCCGCCTGTGGATGCGCGCGCCTGGATCCTGATGGATTATTCCAGCGGTAAAGTGCTGGCGGAAGGGAATGCGGATGAGAAACTCGATCCGGCAAGCCTGACCAAAATCATGACCAGCTACGTGGTCGGCCAGGCGCTGAAAGCGGGCAAGATCAAGCTGGACGATATGGTCACCATCGGGAAGGATGCCTGGGCCACCGGCAACCCGGCGCTGCGGGGCTCTTCCGTGATGTTCCTGAAGCCGGGGGATCAGGTCTCCGTTTCCGATCTGAACAAAGGGGTAATTATTCAGTCGGGAAATGATGCGTGCATCGCGCTGGCCGATTACGTTGCCGGCAGTCAAGATTCTTTCATTGGCTTGATGAATGGCTACGCGCAGAAGTTGGGCTTAACCAACACCACGTTCAAAACGGTTCACGGTCTGGATTCGCCGGGACAGTTCAGTACCGCGCGCGACATGGCGCTGCTGGGTAAAGCGCTGATCCACGACGTGCCGGATGAATACGCCATCCATAAAGAGAAAGAGTTTACCTTCAATAAAATCCGCCAGCCGAACCGCAACCGCCTGCTGTGGAGCAGCAATGTTAACGTGGACGGAATGAAAACTGGCACTACGGCGGGCGCGGGCTATAACCTGGTGGCCTCCGCGACCCAGGGCGACATGCGCCTGATTTCGGTGGTGCTGGGCACCAAAACCGACCGTATTCGCTTTAATGAGTCAGAAAAACTGCTGACCTGGGGCTTCCGCTTCTATGAAACCGTGACGCCGATTAAACCGGATGCCACGTTCGTCAGCCAGCGCGTCTGGTTTGGCGACAAGAGTGAAGTCAATCTCGGGGCGGGTGAAGGCGGCTCGGTGACCATTCCGCGCGGTCAGCTGAAAAACCTGAAGGCCAGCTATACCCTGACCGACCCGCAGCTCACGGCGCCGCTGAAAAAAGGCCAGGTGGTCGGGACGATTGATTTCCAGCTAAACGGTAAGTCGATTGAACAGCGTCCGCTGATTGTAATGGAAGCGGTGGAAGAGGGCGGCTTCTTCAGCCGGATGTGGGATTTCGTGATGATGAAATTCCACGGGTGGTTTGGCAGCTGGTTTAGCTAAACCTTATGGGTTTTCTCCCTCTCCCTGTGGGAGAGGGCCGGGGTGAGGGCATCAGGCCACACCCCTCTTAATACATCAACTTCACCTGCTGCGCCTTCGCGTGGGCCACAATCTCGTCGTCCGGGCGGCAGTCGCTGACGATGGCGTCAAACTGCGCCAGCTCGCCCATTCTTGCCGAACGTACCTTGCCAAACTTGCTGTGATCGATCACCAGCACATGATACTGCGCCGCGCTTAACGCCCAGTGTTTCACCGGCAGCTCTTCCAGGTTAAAGCAGGTCGCACCCTGACGCACGCTGACGCCTGCGGCGGAATAAAACGCGATATCCGGGCAGAGATTGCTGAGCGTGTCGTGCAGGTTAAGCGGCTTAAAGATGGCGTTGCTGGCGTGAAACTCGCCGCCGCAGAGAATCACCCGGCACTCGGGTTTCTCCTGAAGCGCCAGAAAGGTGTTCAGGGAGTAGCACACGGCGGTAAAAGGGATGCTGCTGTCGATGGCTTCGATAATCCACGGCGTGGTGGTTCCGCAGTCAAAAAACAGCGTCTGGTGCGGCTGTACCAGTGAGGCCGCAAGCCGGGCGGCTTTGCGCTTCTCTTCCACCAGGCGCGTCTTCTGGTCGCTGATCAGGTAATGGCTGGCGCTACGCGGCTCAAGCACAATATACCCGCCCAACAGCACGACGGGCGCGCTTTCGCTGTTCAGATCCCGACGAATGGTCATCTCTGAGACGCCGAGGAGGTTGGCGGCTTCCTTAAGATGCAGCTTATCGCTGCGCTTCAGCGCCTGTAGCAGCTGAGCAATGCGGTCATCGCGACGTGTTTCCATAGTTCCTCGGGATAAAAAAGTGAACCCCCGCAGGGCGGGGGTTCAAGTGTAACCTGTCAGGTTGGGGTTAGTCACGTATCCAGCCTTTGCGGATCGGGATAGCGAAAATGGCGCGATAGAGCGAAGACAGCGTGCGGTAGAGCGCTTCACCGAAGAGGCTCCACAGGATAGCCGCGCTCACGCAGCCAATCAGCCCGACCAGGAAACCGCCCACCATATCCAGCGGCCAGTGAACGCCCAGGTAAACGCGAGACCAGGCAATTGCCAGGGCCGCCACCATCAGGACCGCACCGGACCACAGGCGATGCCAGAACAGGAAAGCCAGCGCGAAGGTGAAGATTACCGTACCGTGATCGCTCGGGAACGAGTCATCCGGCGCGTGGTGCAGGAAGGTATAGCCGACATGATCGACAAAAGGACGATCGTGCGGGAAGGCGTGACCCAGAATGTAGCTCAGCAGTACGCTTACCCCGAGCGCCATCGCCACTTTAATCACCAGCTGGCGCTGCGCCTTCACCTGGCTGCGGGGCCCCCACAGCCAGAGAATCGCAGCCAGTGCAGGCACGATGCTGATCAGATCTTTTGCCAGAAAGGTGGCAAAATCGATCGTCCACTCAGGCGAGGCTGGCGTGGCGTTGATCAGATAAAACAGCTGATAATTCAGATTCTCTAACATAGCGTTATCACTCTTTAGCAAACCGGGTGGAAATGAGTCCGTAGACAACCACCTGGGAAAACCAGACCCACCACCCGGCCCACAGGTTGTGAGAGAAAAAATGCGCCCCGCGCATGACCTGGCCATAGCCCATCGCCAGACCTAACACCACGCCCAGCGCGACGAAGCACCAGGCGAGACGCGGACGCTCGCGCCAGAAGGCAAAAAACAGCCCCATCACCATAAAGCCGCTGGAGGCATGACCGCCGGGGAAACAGCGCCCCGGACCGCTGTCAGCAGGGACGGCGCTGAACAGGGGATAAGACATAGCCTTACCGCCATATTCCACCAGATCCCACGGGCAGCTGTGATGGCTCGCGCTTTTCAGCACGCCTACCACCAGCGCGCCAACGCCCATCAGCAGCGCTGCCGTGACCAGCCTTGCGTTACGCTTGTAGGCGCCGTAAAACAGCGCCACGGCGCCTAAGGCGATGGCAATGTACTTCGCCAGGCGGTGGTTCAGCAGATCCAGCAGATGATCTTTCTGCAGCGGAAAGGTCTGCGTTGCCGCGTCATACCAAAAGCCGGTGATCCATCTGTCGAGCGCTTCATTGCGCGATAGCCACGTGAAAAGCACGGCAAGGGCGATCAGTACGAAAAGCTGATAACCATAAAAGCGGCCCGGCAAGCGGTAAAGTCGTTTTGTCTTATTTGTCTGTAACTTAGACAATTCTGAACGGCTGGAGGTGAGTGCCATAATTTGGGATCGTTGACGAGTAATCGGGCTATCATAAAACTGTCAACTTAAGGAAACCTTAAACGAAGACGATATGTGCTTTATTTCTGTTTATCCTCGATAAATCACTATCTCGGGCTGCGGCATTTCATTAAACTCGTCGCGATTTTGTCATTATAAAGAGATTGCATGTTAAACCGTTCTTCTTCTGGTTCACGTCTGGGTCGTCAGGCGTTGCTTTTCCCTCTGTGTCTGGTGCTCTACGAATTCTCTACCTATATCGGCAACGATATGATCCAGCCCGGTATGCTGGCCGTTGTGGCGCAGTACAACGCGGGTATTGAGTGGGTGCCGACCTCCATGACCGCATATCTGGCCGGCGGCATGTTTTTACAGTGGCTGTTAGGCCCGCTGTCGGATCGTATTGGCCGTCGTCCGGTGATGCTCACGGGCGTGGTGTGGTTTATCGTCACCTGTCTCGCCACGCTGCTGGCGCAAAACATTGAACAATTTACCCTGCTGCGTTTCCTGCAGGGGGTGAGCCTGTGCTTTATCGGCGCCGTGGGGTATGCCGCCATTCAGGAGTCGTTTGAGGAGGCGGTGTGTATCAAGATTACCGCGCTGATGGCGAACGTGGCGCTGATCGCCCCCTTACTCGGGCCGCTGGTGGGTGCCGCGTGGGTGCACGTTGCGCCGTGGGAAGGGATGTTTGTGCTCTTTGCGCTTCTCGCCGCCTTCGCGTTCTTTGGCCTGCACCGGGCGATGCCGGAAACGGCCACCCGCATCGGAGAGAAACTCTCGCTGAAAGAGCTGGGTCGGGATTACAAAGAGGTGCTGAAGAATGGCCGCTTTGTGGCGGGCGCGCTGGCGACCGGGTTCGTTAGCCTGCCGCTGCTGGCGTGGATCGCGCAGTCGCCGGTCATTATCATCAGCGGTGAAAAGCTTAGCAGCTACGAGTATGGTCTGCTGCAGGTGCCGATCTTTGGCGCGCTGATTATCGGTAACCTGGTGCTGGCACGTTTGACGTCACGCCGGACCGTGCGTTCCCTGATTATCATGGGCGGCTGGCCGATTGCGGCAGGGCTGATTCTGGCTGCGGTGGCGACCGTCGCGTCATCCCACGCCTACCTGTGGATGACGGCGGGGCTGAGCCTCTATGCCTTCGGAATTGGCGTGGCCAACGCCGGGCTGGTGCGCCTGACGCTGTTTGCCAGCGAGATGAGTAAAGGCACGGTCTCAGCAGCGATGGGGATGCTGCAGATGCTGATTTTTACCGTCGGTATTGAGGTGAGCAAACATGCCTACGCGATGGGCGGCAACGGGCTGTTCAGCCTGTTTAACCTCGCCAACGGCGTGCTGTGGGTTGGCCTGATGGTGGTGTTCCTGAAAGACAAGCGCGTCGGAAACGCCCTGCAACCTTAATTCTTATTCCCTCTCCCTGTTGGCGAGCACGGAACAGTCCCCTCTCCCTGTGGGAGAGGGCTAGGGTGAGGGCATCAAACCGCACGGTATCAATTAAACGGCGCTTCCCCTTTCAGTACCTTCTCAATCACGTGTAAAACGCCTTCATCGTTATTATGCGGCGCTTCAAAACGCGCGGCCGCTTTAATATGCGGTCTGGCATTCGCCATCGCAAAGCTGAACCCGGACTGGCGCAGCATCTCCACGTCGTTGCCGCTGTCGCCGAAGGCCACCACTTCGCTATCGTCAATGCCCCAGCGCTTTTGCAGGATCCGCAGGCCGTTAGCTTTGTGCACGCCGGGGATGATCAGGTCGATACTGCCGTGGCCGGTGGTGACGGGGACCATGATGTCACTCAGCTTTTCATGCAGCAGCGCCTGAATACGCGGAATTTCATCTGTCTCTTATACACATCTGACGCTG
>ENA-OXEX01000643-OXEX01000643.1-human-gut-metagenome-genome-assembly--contig:-NODE-643-length-14289-cov-7.713995_pt1 | contig 14289 bp, 9 predicted proteins | sample MGYA00249364_ERZ652261 | MGnify/ENA primary metagenome ERZ652261 (study PRJEB26925, sample SAMN05826642) | human gut metagenome | biome: ENVO:2100002; feature: ENVO:00000062; material: ENVO:00002003... | reverse complement strand
CGACTGCTGCCGGGTGCCGGTCTGCTTTATATACGAACCAGTCCGCTGCAGGATTGCAAATGCCGTGGTGGTAAATATTGGGAGTATCGCAGCTGCCGTCTGCCTTTACGACTCCTTCCCTTGAAAAAGTTGCTCAGAAACGCCCGCAGGCGTTTCTGAGCAACAAATCAAAAATACTATTTCCGTTGAAAATGCCCATAGCAGCGCGGAGGGCATTCCAAATCGTCTTACTTAAAACGCTTCCATGCCGGGGTAGACGGCGCTTTCGCCCAGCTGCTCCTCAATGCGCAGCAGCTGGTTGTACTTTGCCACACGCTCGGTGCGGCTGGGTGCACCGGTCTTGATCTGGCAGGTGTTCAGCGCCACCGCCAAGTCCGCAATGGTGGTGTCCTCGGTCTCGCCGGAGCGGTGGGAGCTGATGGCGTTGTAGCCGGCCTTGTGCGCCATTTTGATGGCTTCCAAGGTCTCGGAGACAGAGCCGATCTGGTTCAGTTTGATCAGGATAGCGTTGCCCGCACCTAGCTGGATGCCCTTTGCCAGACGCTCGGTGTTGGTCACAAACAGGTCGTCGCCCACCAGCTGCACCTTGCCGCCCAGCTCGCGGGTCATCTGCTGCCAGCCCTCCCAGTCCTCTTCATCCAGACCGTCCTCGATGGAGATGATGGGGTACTTTTCCACAAGGCTCTTCCAGTGTGCGATCAGCTCGGCAGAGGTGAACTCGGTGCCCGCCTTGGGCAGCTTGTAGAAGCCCTTGCCCTTGGGGCTCTTCCACTCGGAGGCGGCGGCATCCATCGCCAGCATAAAGTCCTTGCCCGGCAGATAGCCCGCCTTTTCGATGGCAGCCAGAATGGTCTCGATGGTCTCCTCATCGCTGGAAAGGTTGGGTGCAAAGCCGCCCTCATCGCCCACGGAGGTAGCCAGACCCTTGGACTTCAGGATGGCAGCCAGCGCATGGAATACCTCGGCGCACCAGCGCAGCGCTTCCTTAAAGGAGGGTGCACCCACCGGCATGATCATGAACTCCTGCGTGTCCACGGTGTTGGTGGCGTGTGCGCCGCCGTTCAGGATGTTCATCATGGGCACGGGCAGACGGTTGCCGTTTACACCGCCCAGAAAACGGTACAGCGGCATTTCCAGCGAAGCGGCTGCTGCGCGGCAGGCTGCAATGGACACCGCCAGAATGGCGTTTGCGCCCAGATTGGATTTATCCTTGGTGCCGTCTACCTTGAGCATGGCAGCATCCACGGCGTAAATGTCGGAAGCATCCATGCCCACCACTGCGTCCGCAATGACCGTGTTGATGTTTTCCACCGCCTTGGTCACGCCCTTGCCCAGATAGCGGCTCTTGTCGCCGTCCCGCAGCTCCAGCGCTTCAAACTCGCCGGTGGATGCACCGGAAGGGGCACAGCCGCGCGCCACGGTGCCGTCTGCCAGCGTGATCTCGGCTTCCACGGTGGGGTTTCCGCGGGAGTCCAGAATCTCGCGGCCTACAACAGATTCAATTTCCAGATAATTCATCTTGAAACCCTCCTGAATATCATTTTCTCTCCCATACTGCCCGGGCGGGCAGACGGGGAACTGCTCTATTTAGACGGTTATATACAACTAACCATCAATATCCTACCACGCTTTGCACCCCGGCGCAAGAGCCGGTGCGTATGTTTGCAGACCTAAATTTTTAACGGGAACGCAAACCGCCGTGGAAAACCCGTTTACAGTCTGCCCCCTTGCGGCAGCGGGGATACGTTATGCTTACCATGTGTTTTTTATATGGCAGATATGCCAAAAATTTTCTTTACTTTTTGGTGATTCGGTTCTATACTGGTTGCGGCGTTTTCGCTGTTTTCCCATTTATAGTCGTTATAGAGGAGGATTTTTGCAATGAATAAGGATCTGACGGTGGGCAAGCCGTCACAGGTATTGTGGCAATTCTGTCTGCCAATGTTCGGCAGCATCATTTTCCAGCAGTTGTACAACATCGCGGATAGTCTGGTAGCAGGCAAGTTCATCGGTGAGAACGCACTGGCTGCGGTGGGCAACAGCTACGAGATCACCCTGATCTTCATCGCCTTTGCCTTTGGCTGCAACATTGGCTGCTCGGTCATCGTGTCCCGCTACTTTGGCGCAAAGGAATACCGCGAGATGAAGACCTCGGTCTACACCTCCCTCATTGGCTCTGCCGTGCTGTGCGCCGTGCTGATGGGCATTGGTCTGCTGGGCTGCGACGCCCTGCTAGAACTCATCAACACCCCGGAGGAGATCCTTGCGGACTCTGCGCTGTATCTGGACATCTACGTTCTGGGCCTGCCCTTCATGTTCTTCTACAACATTGCCACCGGCATCTTCTCTGCCCTTGGCGACAGCAAAACCCCCTTCTACTTCCTTGCAGTCTCTTCTTTGTCCAACATCGGCGTGGACATCCTGTTCGTCGCCGGTTTCAAGATGGGTATTGCCGGTGTGGCATGGGCTACCTTCCTGTGTCAGGGTGTCAGCTGCGTGCTGGCCATGGTGGTGGTGTTCCGCCGCATCCGCGCTTTCCACACCGAGGGTCATGTGCAGCTGTTCTCGTGGAATATGCTGGGCAAGGTAGCCGTGGTGGCTGTGCCCAGCATCCTGCAGCAGAGCTTTGTCTCGGTGGGCAACATCATCCTGCAGAGCATCATCAACACCTTTGGTGCCAGCGTCATTGCAGGCTACTCTGCCGCCGTCAAGCTGAACAACATGGTCATCACCTCTTTTACCACCCTGGGCAACGGCATCTCCAACTACACCTCCCAGAACATGGGTGCCGGCAAGATGGACCGCGTCAAGGAGGGCTTTGGCGCGGGCCGCAATCTGGTGTGGCTGCTGTGCGTGCCGCTGGTGGTGCTGTACTTCTTCTTTGGCCGCTTTTTGCTGCTGCTGTTCATGAACGACCCGCAGGGCCCCGCCATTGATACCGGTATGCTGTTTTTGCGCATCCTCTCTCCCTTCTACTTTGTGGTGTCGGTCAAGCTGGTGGCAGACGGCATCCTGCGCGGCTGCGGCCTGATGGTGCGGTTTATGATCGCCACCTTCACCGACCTGATTTTGCGCGTGGGCATTGCCGCCGTGCTCAGCGCCACCGTGCTGGGCTCCACCGGCATCTGGATGGCATGGCCTGTGGGCTGGTGCATCGGTACGGCGCTTTCCATGGTGTTCTACGTCACCGCCATCCGCAAGGCACTGGCAGAGCCGTTGGCTGTTGCCGAGGCCGAGGGACAGGCCGCCGAAGTCCGCGCCGAGGCCGAATTTGCCGCCGACGCCGAGATGGAGACCCTGTAACCTTTTTGCAACCTGTGAATCCATTTCATCTCACAGATAAACAAAATGAACAATTTGAAATAGTGCACAAAATCGTGTTCTAATTTTTGTATAAAGTATCAACAAAGCCGAGAAAATGCGCCCAAAAGTATGGACGGTTTGTGAATTGCGGATTTGAACCCAGATAGCTATAATAACAGATAAGAACAGGAGCAAGGCCACTTTAGAGGGGAAGGGCCTTGCTTCCGTTTTTATCAATTTACTTTATAGAACACTCCGAAGGAGGAGATTTTTATGAAAAAGATGATCACTCGTCGTCAGTTCATGGCTGCTGCCGGTGTTGTTGCCGCAGCAAGCGCTCTGACTGCCTGCGGCGGTTCTTCCGCAAGCACGGCCGCTTCTTCTGCTGCCGGTTCTACCGCCGGTTCCGCTGCTGCTTCCGGCAGCACCATCAAGGTAGGTGTTCTGGGTCCCATGACCGGCGATGTTTCCGTTTACGGTCTGGCTGTTATCAACGGCGCAAGCCTGTACCTGAAGCAGGTCAATGCCGATGGCGGTGTCAACGGCAAGCAGCTGGAGATCATCACCATGGACGAGCAGGGCGATGCTACGCAGGCTGTTACTTGCTTTACCAAGATGTGCGATCAGGGCATCACCGCTTTGGTGGGCGATGTTACCACCACCCCGACGCTGGCTGTCGCCGCTGAGAGCGCCGATTACAATATGCCCATGGTCACCGCTTCCGCTACTGCCGAGGCTGTCACCTACGATGCCGAGACCGACACCGTGAATGCCAACGTGTTCCGTGCAACCTTCACCGACCCGTTCCAGGGCATCAAGATGGCTGACTACGCTTACCAGAAGCTGGGCTACACCAAGGCAGCCGTCATCTTCAAGAAGGGCGCTGACTACAACGAGGGTCTGGCCGAGAACTTCGTGACCGAGTTCGAGAGCCTGGGCGGCACCGTCGTCGATCAGGAGAGCTACTCCGAGGGCGATGTGGACTTTAAGACCCAGCTGACCACCATTCTGGGCAAGGGTCCCGAGGTGGTGTTCTGCCCCAACTACTATCAGGACGTTGGTCAGATCCTTGCGCAGGCCGAGAGCGTTGGCCTGAACGTTCCCTTCCTGGGCGGCGACGGCTGGGATGGTCTGGAGGGCTACGCTACCGCCGACCAGCTGAAGGATGCTTACTTCTGCGCAAACTACGCAAAGGGCTCCAACCCCGACTTTGAGAACGCCTACAAGGCTGAGTACGGCGAGGAGTACCCCAACGGCTTTGCACCTCTGGGCTACGATGCTGCCATGACCGTTGTGTACGGCATTAAGGCTGCCGAGGAGCAGGGTCTGGAGGCCGGCTCTGACGAGTACAAGCAGGCCGTCATCGATGCCATTGCCGGCGGCACCATCGAGGGCATCACCGGCACCTTTACCTTCGACGAGCACCACAACCCCGTCAAGCAGACCGCTATCTTGTGCTTCGACGGCGCAACCCCCGTGCTGAAGGAAATGTTCTGATCTGCGCCGTTCCATCCACCGGTGATGGAGCCGCCCGCACAGAGCAAACCCCATGATTTTCTGGAGAACGCCGGAACAGCTTTTTTCTGGTCAGGCGTTCTCCGTTTTTTATATCAAAAAGTGTAAACGCCGCAAAGAAAGGAAGTATCCAACCATGACAGTGTTCTTTAGCCAGCTGATCAACGGCTTGTCCCTTGGCAGCATCTATGCACTGATCGCACTGGGCTACAGCATGGTGTACGGCATTATCCTGCTGCTGAACTTCGCCCATGGCGATGTCATCATGGTGGGTGCATACATGTCGTGGTTCGTCATGAACCAGCTGGGTCTTGGCCCGGTCACCGCTGTGTGCGCCACCATCATCACCTGTACGCTGCTGGGCGTGGTGATCGAAAAGATCGCCTACACCCCCCTGCGCAGCGCACCCCGCATCTCGCTGCTGATCACCGCCATTGGTGTCTCCTTCTTTCTGGAGTACACGGCAGAGCTGATCCTCGGCTCGGGTGCAAAGGTGATCCCCGCCTACTACACCAACCAGACCTTCCGTCTGGGCAAGGTGCCGCTGGGTCTTACCTCCATCATCACGCTGGTGGTCACCGTGCTGTCCATGCTGGTGCTCACCTTTCTGGTGCAAAAGACTAAGCTCGGCAAGGCCATGCGCGCCGTCTCGGAGGATATGGATGCTGCCCGCCTGATGGGCATCAACGTCAACAGCACCATCTCCTTTACCTTTGCCGTGGGCTCGGCGCTGGCGGGCATCGGCAGCGTGCTGTACTGCTGCTCCTACCCGCAGGCTACCCCCACCATGGGCTCCATGCTGGGTCTGAAAGCCTTCGTTGCCGCCGTGCTGGGCGGCATCGGTTCCATTCCCGGTGCCATGATCGGCGGCATTGCCATCGGCCTGTGCGAGTGCTTTGTTTCCGCCATCGGCCTTTCCGCTTGGAAGGACGCTGTTACGTTTGCAATTCTGATCATCGTGCTGCTGGTCAAGCCCACGGGCTTCCTTGGCCGCAAGGTGCAGGAAAAGGTGTAAGGGGGCATAACGATGAAAACCAACCGTAAAACCATCAAAATGCCCGTGCGCTACCTGATGAACGCCGTGCTGGTGGCGCTGCTGTTCGTGGGGCTTTCCTTCCTCACCCAGAATGTGCTGTCCACCTACCAGAACAAGGTGTTGCTGACCGTGGGCATCAACATCATTCTGGCTGTCTCGCTGAACGTTGCCACCGGTTATCTGGGGCAGCTGCCGCTGGGTCACGCCGGTTTTATGGCCGTGGGTGCCTACACCTGCGCGCTGTTTACGAAGTATTCCAACCTGCCCAAGGGCGTTGCCTTTGTTATCGGTCTGGTGCTGGCATGGATCATGGCCGGGCTGTTCGGTGTGCTCATCGGCATCCCCGCCCTGCGCCTGACCGGCGACTATCTGGCCATCCTGACGCTGGGCTTTGGCGAGATCATCCGCATCACCCTGAACAACATTGATGATGTGCTGGGCTTCAAGCTGTTCTACGGCTCTAAGGGCCTGAAGAACATCCCCAAGTATTCCAATTTTACCAACGTGTTCCTGTGCGTGGTTATCACCTGTTTCCTCATCCACGCCATGATGAAGAGCCGCCACGGCCGTGCTGTGCTGGCCATCCGCGACAACGAGATCGCCGCCGAGAGCTGCGGCATCCAGACCACCTATTATAAGGTGATGGCCTTTGCCTTCTCCGCTGCCTTCGCAGGCTTGGCGGGCGGCCTGTACGCCTGCTACATCGGCGTGCTGAACCCCTCCACCTTCGGCTTTATGAAGTCCATTGAGATCCTTGTCATGGTGGTTCTGGGCGGCATGGGCTCCATGCTGGGCTCCATTCTGTCCGCTACCGTGCTGACCATCCTGCCCGAGGCTACCCGCAGCTTTGAGAGCTACCGCATGGTGGTCTATTCGCTGGTGCTGGTGCTGATGATGATCTTCCGCCCGGGCGGACTGCTGGGCAGCTACGATTTCTCCCTGAGCCGCATCGTGGAAAAGGCCATGAATGGCGAACTGTTCCGCAAACATACCGAAAAGGAGGCCGCTGACCATGAGTGAGTTCAAGACCAGACTGCACAGTGTTCCCTCCGGCGGTTTTCTGACCGACCGCGACAAGGACAAAAAGCCCATTCTGGACGTGCGTGAGCTGGGTATCGACTTCGGCGGTCTGACCGCCGTGGATGGCTTCAACCTGATGATCGGCCGCAACGAGATCACCGGCCTCATCGGCCCCAACGGCGCAGGCAAGACCACCGTGTTCAACCTGCTCACCAACGTCTACCAGCCCACCCGCGGCTCCATCCTGATCGATGGGATGCCCACCGCCGGGAAAAAGACCTATCAGGTCAACCGCATGGGCGTGGCGCGCACCTTCCAGAACATCCGCTTGTTCAAGGAGCTGAGCGTCATCGACAACATCAAGGTGGGTCTGCACGAGTCCATGAAGTATAATCTGGCTTCCTCCCTGCTGCGGATGCCGAACTACTGGAAAGAGGAAAAAAAGTGCACCGAGCGTGCGCTGGAGCTGCTGGACATCTTCCACATGGCAGACCTTGCCAACGCGCAGGCCGGCAGCCTGCCCTACGGCGCACAGCGGCGGCTAGAGATCATGCGCGCACTGGCTACCGGCCCGAAGCTTCTGCTGCTGGACGAGCCTGCCGCCGGTATGAACCCCTCCGAGACGGCCGAGCTGACTGAGACCATCCGCCGCATCCGCGACGAGTTCAACATTGCCGTGCTGCTCATCGAGCACGACATGAGCCTTGTCATGGGCATCTGCGAGGGCATTGCGGTGCTGAACTTCGGCCGCATCATCGCCAAGGGCACCCCGGACGAGATCCGCGATAACCCGCAGGTCATCGAGGCCTATCTGGGCAAAAAGGAGGGCTGAGCCATGGCTGATACATTACTGAAGGTAGACGGCATCAACGTCTACTATGGCAACATCCACGCCGTAAAGGATATCTCCTTCACCGTCAACGCGGGCGAGATCGTCACCCTGATCGGTGCCAACGGCGCGGGCAAATCCACCACCCTGAAAACCATTTCCGGCCTTTTGAAGCCCCGCACCGGCGATGTGCTGTACAAGGGCAAAAGCATCAAGGGCGTGCGCGCCCACAAGATCGTGGAAAGCGGCCTTGCACAGGTACCGGAGGGACGCCATGTGTTTTTGCACATGACAGTGGATGAGAACCTTGATATGGGCGCCTACACCCAGCCTGCCTCCACCATCGCCGCCAACAAGGAAAAGGTGTTCACCCTGTTCCCCCGCCTGAAGGAGCGCCGCAAACAGCTGGCGGGCACCATGTCCGGCGGCGAGCAGCAGATGCTGGCTATGGGGCGTGCGCTCATGAGCAACGCCTCCATGCTGATGCTGGACGAGCCTTCTATGGGTCTTTCTCCGCTGCTGGTGCAGGAGATCTTTGACATCATCCGCGACATCCACAAGGAAGGCATGACCATCCTGCTGGTGGAGCAGAACGCGCAGATGGCGCTTTCGGTGGCCGACCGCGCCTATGTGCTGGAGACCGGCCGCGTGGTCATGGACGGCACCGGTGCCGAGCTGCTGACCAACGAGCGCGTCCGCAGCGCCTATCTGGGCGGGTAAACGGAAAAATAGTTTGATTTGCAGTTCCGAAACGCCCTTGGGCGTTTCGGAGCTGCTTTTTCCTGCTATCACTTTACTTTCGTAAAAAATTGTGCCATAATGAGTGCAGTATTCCGGCTTTGCAAAAGCCACGCCCCGGCTAGGGAAAGCGGGGCGCAAACCACACAGAATGAGGGGTAAACGTTATGAGCAAGATCATCATCCCGGCAAACTACAAACCTGCGCTGAACCTGTACGATACCCAGCGCGCCATCGGCACGGTGAAGCGGCTGTTTGCCGATACCCTGTGCGCTACGCTCAACCTGTACCGCGTGTCCGCACCGCTGTTTCTGGAGGCTTCCACCGGCCTGAACGATGACCTGAACGGCGTGGAGCGCAAGGTGACCTTTGACATCAAGGACAGCGGCACCGAGGCACAGGTGGTGCAGTCGCTGGCAAAGTGGAAGCGGCAGGCGCTGAAGGACTACGATTTCCGCGTGGGCAAGGGTCTGTACTGCGACATGAACGCTATCCGCCGGGACGAGGAACTGGACAACCTCCACTCGGTCTATGTGGATCAGTGGGACTGGGAAAAGATCATCACGGTGGAGGACCGCAACGAGACCTACCTGAAAAACGTGGTGCGCTGCATCGTGTCTGCGGTGTGCGCCACCGAGATGAACCTGCACGCCATGTTCCCCCAGCTGCAGGATCTGCCCCTGCACACCCCCAACGTGACCTTTGTCACCTCACAGGAGCTGGAGGATAAGTACCCCGATCTGACCCCGAAGGAGCGGGAGAATGCCTTTGTCAAGGAGAATGGCACCACCTTCCTGATGAAGATCGGTGCACCCCTGCGCAGCGGCAAGCCCCATGATGGCCGCGCCCCGGACTATGACGACTGGGATCTGAACGGCGACCTGCTGTTCTGGAACGACCCGCTGCAGTGCAGCTACGAGCTGAGCAGCATGGGCATCCGCGTCAGCCCGGAGAGCATGGACAAGCAGCTGACCATGGCGGGCTGCGACGACCGCCGCACCCTGCCTTTCCACAAGGCAGTGCTGGCTGGTGAGCTGCCCTACACCATCGGCGGCGGCATCGGCCAGAGCCGCCTGTGCATGCTGCTGCTGGGCAGCGTCCACATTGGCGAGGTGCAGGCCAGCGTCTGGGACAAGGCCACCCGCGAAGCCTGCGCCAAGGCTGGCATCCCGCTGCTGTAAGCGGAACGTTTTTTCAGCGGAAAAATACTTTTGATTTGAAATTCAGCCAAGCCTGCGGGCTTGGCTGAATTTTTTTCATGGGAGGTTCAGATATACCCTAAAATAAAAAGCATGGTTTTGCGTCTATTCTGCAAACTTTTTGTGAACCCTATTGACAAAGTAGGTGGATAGGAGTATATTTTTAGCAGTCGAGCAGATAGAGTGCTAAAAACAAAACGGACTGCTCCGCAGGAGGTGTGCAAAACCATGAAGAAGAACATCTATACAAGTCAATCACGGCTCTGCCGCCGCCGGGCGCGGAGTTGTTAGCAAAGAACTTATCCGTCCGCTAAAATAAACCTTCCGGTATGAATGGAGGCTTGACTTTATGAATACCAATCAATATACCCAAAAGACCCTTGAGGCTTTGCAGGCAGCCCAGCAGCTGGCTGTGGAGTACCAGCACAACGCGCTGGAGCCCGCCCACCTGCTGCACGCACTGGCTGCGCAGGAAAACGGCCTGATCCCTCAGCTGCTGCAAAAGCTGAATGTTGACCCCGGCAGCTTTGCCGCCGCCGTGGCGGAAAAGCTGTCCGCATTGCCCCGGGTGTCCGGCTCCGGTCGCGACCCCGATAAGGTCTATATCTCGCAGGCCACCGATAAGGTGCTCAGTGCCGCCGCCCGCGAAGCCAAGGCCATGAAGGATGACTTCATCAGCGTGGAGCATCTGTTCCTTGGCCTGCTGGACGAGCAGGACCAGACCACCAGTGAGCTGTTCCGCGCCTTCAACCTGAAAAAGGACGCCTTTTTGCAGCAGCTTACCGCCGTGCGCGGCAACCAGCGGGTGACCACCGATAACCCGGAGGACACCTACAACGCATTGCAGAAGTACGGTCAGGATCTGGTGGAGCTTGCCCGCAAGCAGAAGCTGGACCCCGTCATTGGCCGCGATCAGGAGATCCGCAATGTGATCCGTATCCTGTCCCGTAAGACCAAAAACAACCCCTGCCTGATCGGTGAGCCCGGCGTTGGTAAAACTGCCATCGCCGAGGGTCTGGCGCAGCGCATCGTGCGCGGCGATGTGCCCGAAAACCTGAAGAACCGCACCGTGTTCAGCCTGGACATGGGCGCTCTGGTGGCCGGTGCAAAGTACCGCGGCGAGTTCGAGGAACGCTTAAAGAGCGTGCTGAACGAGGTGAAGAAGAGCGAGGGCAAGATCATCCTCTTCATCGATGAGCTGCACACCATCGTGGGTGCCGGTAAGACCGACGGCGCCATGGACGCAGGCAACCTGCTCAAGCCCATGCTGGCGCGCGGCGAGCTGCACTGCATCGGCGCGACCACGCTGGACGAGTACCGCCAGTATATCGAAAAAGACCCCGCGCTGGAGCGCCGGTTCCAGCCGGTGCAGGTGGATGAGCCTACCGTGGAGGATACCATCTCCATTCTGCGCGGCTTGAAGGAGCGGTATGAGGTGTTCCACGGCGTAAAGATCAACGACAACGCCCTGATTGCCGCTGCTACCCTTTCCGACCGCTATATCACCGACCGCTTCCTGCCGGATAAGGCCATCGACCTTGTGGATGAAGCCTGCGCCATGATCAAGACTGAGATGGACAGTATGCCCAGCGAGATGGACGATCTGGCACACCGCATCACCCAGCTGCAGATCGAGCAGGTGAGCCTGAAAAAGGAGACTGACGCCCTGAGCCAGAGCCGTTTGAAGGATCTGGAAAAGGAACTTGCCGAATTGCAGGATAAGTTCCGCAGCATGAAGGCAAAGTGGGAAAACGAGAAGAACGCCATTGGCAAGGTGCAGACCCTGCGCGAGCAGATCGAGCAGACCAATGCCGCCATCGAGAAAGCCCAGCGCGAGTACGACCTGAACAAGGCCGCCGAGCTGAAGTACGGCAAGCTGCCCCAGCTGCAAAAGCAGCTGGCCGAGGAGGAAAAGGTTGCTGCCGCCAAGAAGGAGGACAGCCTGCTGCGTGACCGCGTGACCGACGAGGAGATCGCCCGCATCGTGGCACGCTGGACTGGCATCCCGGTAGAGAAGCTGGTGGAGGGCGAGCGCGAGAAGCTGCTGCATCTGGATGATGTGCTGCACCAGCGGGTCATCGGTCAGGACGAGGCTGTGACCAAGGTAAGCGAAGCTATTCTGCGCAGCCGCGCAGGTATCGCCAACCCCAACCGCCCCATCGGCAGCTTCCTGTTCCTCGGCCCTACCGGCGTGGGCAAGACCGAGCTGGCTAAGGCACTGGCACAGGCACTGTTTGACGACGAGCGCAACATGGTGCGTATCGATATGACCGAATATATGGAGAAGTTCAGCGTCAGTCGCCTGATCGGCGCGCCTCCGGGATATGTCGGTTATGAAGAGGGCGGCCAGCTGACCGAGGCTGTGCGCCGCAAACCTTACAGCGTGGTGCTGTTCGATGAGGTGGAAAAAGCCCACCCCGATGTGTTCAACATTCTGCTGCAGGTGCTGGACGATGGCCGCATCACGGATAGTCAGGGCCGTACCGTGGACTTCAAGAACACGGTCATCATCCTGACCTCCAATCTGGGCAGTGACATCATCCTGAACGATCTGGAGCAGCGCCGTGCGCAGGGCTCCAACGAGCTGAGCGAGGATGCAAAGCACCAGATCGACCTGCTGCTCAAGAGCAAGTTCCGTCCCGAATTTTTGAACCGTCTGGACGAGATCGTCTACTACAAGAGCCTGACCAAGGACGAAATGCGCAAGATCGTGGATCTGCAGCTGCAGGATCTGCGCAACCGTATGGAGGAGGGCAAGCACCTCAAGCTGGAGGTTACCACCGCCGCCAAGGACTTCATCATCGATTCTGCCTACGACAGTGTTTATGGTGCACGTCCCATCAAGCGCTTCATCCAGAGCCGCGTGGAGACCCTGATCGCCAAGGCCATCATCAAGGGCAATTATGCCGAGGGCAATACCCTGACGGTGGATTATGACGGCAGTGCACTGGTTTTACGCTGAATTTTACAGCTTTTGTACGCGGATAACAGGCCAAAAGCTTGCACCCGTGTGCAGAATATGCTATTATAAAAAGTAACATTGATGTGCTTTTCATCGCGGAAACGGCAACGATGGAAAGCACATTTTTGTATGTAAGAAAAGTTATAGGCAAAACCCGCTCAGGCGCGTTGCCGGAGCGGGGCAAATCAAAACAGAAAGTTGAGTGTGATTTTCCTTTTTATGGACGATGGCAGTATGACGCTCTGGGTAGCGCTGGTAGTATTGGTGGCACTCTCTGCCTTTTTCTCCGCCTCCGAGACCGCATTTTCTTCCCTGAATCAGATCCGCCTGAAAAGCCGCGCCGAGGACGGCGATGCCTCTGCCGCCCGGGTGCTGGCAATGGCTGAAAAATACGATAAGCTGCTTTCCACCATCCTCATCGGCAACAATATCGTAAACATTGCCGCAGCCTCCATCGGCACCATCATTTTCACCAAGATGCTGGGTGCAGAGCGGGGCGCTACGGTGTCCACTATGGTGCTGACCGTGGTGGTGCTGATCTTTGGCGAGGTGACCCCCAAGAGCCTTGCAAAGGAGATGCCGGAAACGGTAGCCACCGCAGTTGCACCGGCGCTCAGCCTGCTGATGCTGGTGTTTACCCCGCTGACATGGCTGTTCAGCCAGTGGAAGCGCTTTCTGGGGCACTTTGTCCACAGCACCGAGGAGGACACCATCACTGAGGGCGAGCTGATGACCATGGTCAGCGAAGCCGAGAATGACGGCGAACTGACCGACCGGGAAAGCGAGCTGATCCGCAGCGCCATCGAATTTGATGACGTAGAGGTGGAGGAGATTCTGACCCCCCGCGTGGATGTGATCGCGGTGGAGGACGATATGCCGCTGGAAGAGGTGGCACAGACCTTTGCGGAATCCGGCTACTCCCGTCTGCCGGTGTACCACGACACCATTGATAACATCATTGGTGTGGTACATGAAAAGGACTTCTACATGGCACGCCTGAAAAAGGAGACCAAGCTGGAGGATCTGGTCAAGCCCACCCTCTACACCACAGGCTCCACTCAGATCTCCCAGCTGCTGCGCACCCTGCGCGAGCAGCACCATCACATGGCTGTGGTGGTGGACGAGTACGGCGGCACCGAGGGCATCATCACGCTGGAGGACATTCTGGAGGAGCTGGTAGGCGAGATCTGGGATGAACACGACGAGGTGACCGAGGACTTCCGCAAGCAGTCGGACGGCAGCTGGATCGTACTGGGCAGCGCCGGCGTGGACGACCTGTACGAGCGGCTGGGACTGCCGGAGGATGAGGACATCGACTCCAACACGGTGAACGGTCTGGTGCAGGAAAAGACCTGCCGTCTGCCCAAGGTGGGCGACCGCTTTACGCTGGGCAGCTACGACGGCGTGGTCACCCGCACCGCCAAGCGCCGCGTGACCGAGGTGCGTCTGACCCCCGCGGAAAAGCCCGACTCCAAAAAGGACGAAGAGGAAAAAAGTCACTTTGGCAGAATGACCTCTAAATAAAACACCGACCGGCTGCTGCACACAAAACGTGCGGCAGCCGGTTTTTCGTTACGACCTCTCCCGTGAAAATGCGTTTGGAGCGCTCCGCAGGGGAATTTTCTGATTGTATTCAGCGTGCAAAGACGCTCCGCTGGGCCAGAGGCAGGGAGGGGTGTTCCGACTC
>ENA-OXEX01000633-OXEX01000633.1-human-gut-metagenome-genome-assembly--contig:-NODE-633-length-14533-cov-6.023691_pt1 | contig 14533 bp, 9 predicted proteins | sample MGYA00249364_ERZ652261 | MGnify/ENA primary metagenome ERZ652261 (study PRJEB26925, sample SAMN05826642) | human gut metagenome | biome: ENVO:2100002; feature: ENVO:00000062; material: ENVO:00002003... | reverse complement strand
CACTATCCTCTTCGTCGGCAGCGTCAGATGTGTATAAGAGACAGTTACCAGCAAGGCGCGTGAACTGCACCTGCTGCTGGGTATGCTGCTGCAGCCCGACCGACACCGTCGACCAGCTGTCCATCGCCTGCAGGCGGGTGTACATGTTGTCGACGTCGTTGACGTCCTGCGCGGACCAAAGGCGCTCCGCCACCGCGAAGGTGCGCGGCCACAGGCGGATATCCAGAACCGGCGCCACCACGTTCTCCGCCCACAGCGCGGCTTCCCCGCCGAGCAGGTTGGCCTGATTCGCCACGTCCGGCACGACGGGCGGAATGCCTTTCGGCACCGCGTCCAGACGCGTGCCGCTGATTGGGTAACGCGTATTCCCCACCAGGAAATAGCCGGTGAGCTTGTCGTTATCAACGGAGACCACAGGGCGCGTCTCGCCCATCCACGTATCGACGGTGAAGGTCACCTGGCTGTCGTCACGCCATTCAATATCCTGCACCGCGCGGCGCGATTTCCCGGCAAAATCAATAAACCCGCGCCATCCTGCGTCCCCTTTAACCAGCGTGAAGCTCCCCTCCACCGGCTTGCCCTTCAGGCGCGGCATGGAAAAGGCCCAGCTCTGGACGCTGTCCGTGTCTGCAATCACATCCACGCCGTTCAGCCCCTGCGGGACAATTTCGTTGCGGTAGTGATAGGCGGTGGACTGGGGCTGGTCGAGATAGAAACCGGTGGAGAGAATGCCCTTGTAGCCGTTCTGCGCCACCTGCCCCAGCGCGTCCTGGCCCTGCCAGGACTGGATCAGAATGCTTTTCGGCAGGTCGGGATGATAGATCTCGTCCCAGCCGACCATCTGCCGGTGGTGTTTCTCGAGGATCGTTTCCAGCCTGCGGTTGAAATACGCCTGCAGCGCGTGGCTGTCCGCCAGCCTGTTGTCGCGCATGAAATTCTGGATCGCGGCATTCGCTTTCCACTGGCTGTCGTCGACCTCATCGCCGCCGATATGCAGATAGGGATCGGGGAAGATCGCCGCCAGTTCGCTGACCATCGCGTCAGCAAAGGCGTAGGTTGCCTCTTTTGTGGGATCTAATACCGGCTTCAGCACGCCCCAGTGGCGCTCCATGGCGTACGGCCCCGGGGCGCTCATCAGCTCCGGATAGGCCACGGCAATCGCCGAGGCGTGGCCCGGCATGTCGATCTCCGGCACCACGCGGATACCGCGCTCGGCGGCGTATCGCACCACCTCGCGCATCTGTTCAGGCGTGTAGAACAGCCCGTCGCTGGCAAGCTGCGTCAGCTTAGGGTAGCGCTTCGAGCTGAAGCGCCAGCCCTGATCGTCGGTTAAGTGCCAGTGCAGGACGTTGAGCTTCGCCGCGGCCATGCCGTCGATCTGGCGCTTGATATCCGGCAGCGGAATAAAGTGACGAGCCGAGTCGAGCAGCAGCCCGCGCCACGGGAAGCGCGGCGAATCTTCAATGGTGACCCACGGCAGCGAGGTGTTTTCCGCCCCGTTCTGCATCAGCTGGAGCAGGGTTTCCATGGCGCGCAGCGCGCCGAAGCGGGTGTTGGCGGAGATATCGACGCCGTTGGCATCCACCGTGAGTCTGTAGCTTTCATCGCTGTCCGGCAGCGGCTGCGGTTTTACCTTTTTGGCAACCGCGATGCGGATGGTCGGTTTGTCTGGCTTTTCAGCCTGCGGCTGCAGCGTCCAGCCGGTTTGCAGGGCCATGCGCTGGCGCAGGCGGTTGACGGCGTCGCCCAGATCGTCGCCGCTGACGCTGACAGAGATTTTATCATTAAGCACCAGCGCGCCCTGTGTCGTCGGGCGTTCAACCTTGGCAGGCCAGGGCATTAAGGGGAGATCGCCTGCCGGGGCGGCAAAGGCTGAGGCGCCGAGCATCAGCCCGGCGGTTAAGAGACTGTACCGTAACATGAATGTTCCTTATCTGACGGGCCAAATAAAGGCAAAACATTCTGTTAACATGCGCTCAATTTGTCGTCAAGCGAATGCGCCGACGGAGATCACAGGTTGTTGAATTTGGGAGGAAAGCCAGTCCCCTCTCCCCAAAGGGGCGAGGGTGAAAGGCGGCACCGAGCGGTCCCCTCTCCCTTCCAGGGAGAGGGTTAGGGTGAGGGTAAAAAATTACTGCCATCCATACCGACGCGCATAGAATCCTTTCACCATCTGCGTCAGCACCATATAGCCCGCGAGGATCGCCACCAGCCACGGGAAGTAGCTCAGCGGCAGCGCCTGCAGCTGCAGGTAGCTCGCCAGCGGGGAGAACGGCAGCGCGATACCGAGCGCCATCACAATCCCCGTCATCACAATCAGCGGCCACGCGGCGCGGCTCTGGATAAACGGAATGCGGCGGGTGCGGATCATATGCACAATCAGCGTCTGCGACAGCAGACCCACCACGAACCAGCCGGACTGGAACAGCGTCTGGTGTTCCGGGGTGTTGGCGTGGAACACAAACCACATCAGGCAGAAGGTCAGGATATCGAAGATGGAGCTGATCGGCCCAAAGAACAGCATAAAGCGCCCGAGATCCGCCGGGTTCCAGTGCTGCGGCTTCTGGATCTGCTCGTCGTCCACGTTATCAAACGGGATCGCCACCTGAGACACGTCGTACATCAGGTTCTGGATCAGCAGATGCAGCGGCAGCATCGGCAGGAACGGCAGAAACGCGCTCGCCACCAGCACGCTGAAGACGTTACCGAAGTTGGAGCTGGCGGTCATTTTGATGTACTTGAGCATGTTGGCAAAGGTGCGGCGTCCTTCGATCACGCCCTCCTCCAGCACCATCAGGCTCTTTTCCAGCAGAATGATATCCGCCGCCTCGCGGGCGATATCCACCGCTCCGTCCACGGAGATACCGATATCCGCCGCACGCAGCGCGGGCGCGTCGTTGATGCCGTCGCCCATAAAGCCCACCACGTGCCCTTCGCGCTTGAGCAGGGTGACGATGCGCTCTTTGTGCATCGGCGTCAGGCGGGCAAACAGCGTGGTACGCTGGGCAAGCTTCGCCAGCTCATCGTCGGACAGGTGCTCAATATCGCTCCCCACCACCACGTCGCCCGCGTCCAGCCCCACTTCATGGCACACTTTGGCCGCCACCAGCTCGCTGTCGCCGGTGAGAATTTTGACGGTAATTCCGCTCGCCTTCAGCGCCTTCAGCGCCGGCGCGGTGGTCTCTTTCGGCGGATCGAGGAAGGCGATGTAGCCCTCGAGGATCAGATCGGATTCGTCGATACGTTGATAGTCACCCTCGCGCGCGGGCAGGAACTTGCTCGCGACCGCCACGACCCGCAGCCCCTGACGGTTCAGGTTATCGGTGACGCGCCTGATGCGGCGCAGCATGGTGTCGTCCAGCGGCACGATGTCGCCGTTATAGCGAACCTGCGTCGACACGTTGAGGATCTCCTGCAGCGCGCCTTTGCAGATCAGCTGATGCACGTCCGTCTGCTCGCTCACCACCACCGACATTCGGCGGCGCTCGAAGTCGAACGGGATCTCATCCACCTTCTGCCAGCGGCCGGAGAGCGTGCGGGCGGACTCTTCATCCACCCCTTCCAGCACCGCGACGTCGAGCAGGTTTTTCAGCCCGGTCTGGTAATGGCTGTTGAGCCACGCGCTGTGCAGGACGCGCTCGCTGGTTTTGCCGGAGATATCGGTGTGGTTCTCCAGCACGATTTTGTCCTGCGTCAGGGTGCCGGTTTTATCGGTGCAGAGGATGTCCATCGCGCCAAAGTTCTGGATGGCGTCGAGATGTTTGACGATCACTTTCTGTTTAGAGAGCTTCACCGCCCCGCGCGCCAGCGTGGAGGTGACGATCATCGGCAGCATTTCCGGCGTCAGGCCAACGGCCACGGAGAGCGCGAACAGGGCCGCTTCCCACCAGTCGCCTTTGGTGTAGCCGTTGATCAGCAGCACGATCGGCGTCATCACCATCATAAAGCGGATCAGCAGCATACTGACGCGGCCAATCCCTTTCTGGAAGGCGTTTGGCTCGCTCTCCTGCTCGCTGACGCGCCCGGCAAGCTGTCCAAACCAGGTGTTGCCCCCGGTGGCGGTGACAATCGCCTGCGCCGTACCGCTGACCACCGTGGTGCCCATGAAGCACAGGGTGTCGCACTCGAGCGGGTTCATCTGCTGCGGGTCGCGGCTGCGCGCCACCTTTTCAACGGGCAGGGATTCCCCGGTCAGGGAGGCCTGCGCCACGAACAGATCGCGCGCCTGGATGATGCGTAAATCCGCCGGGATCATGTCCCCCGCCGCCAGCTTCACCAGATCGCCCGGCACCAGCTGGTCGATAGGCAGCTCCACCCAGGCGTTTTCGCCGAGATCGTTAATTACGCGCGAGACGGTCGCGGTGTTGCTGACCATCGCCTTCAGGGCATCCGCTGCTTTGGTGGAGCGGGCCTCCTGAATAAAGTTCAGCAGCGTGGAGATACCCACCATCAGAGCAATCACGCCTGCGGCAAACAGATCTTCCGTCGCGTAAGAGATAAGGCCGAGCACGGTCAGCAGCAGGTTGAACGGGTTGCGGTAGCAGAGCCACAGGTGCACCCACCACGGAGACGGCTTTTGCGCCGGGATCTGGTTATCGCCGTGCACGGCGCGGATTTTTTCCACTTCGGCCGCGTTTAGCCCTTCCGGGTGTCCGCCGAACGCGCGCCAGACTTCGTTTTCATCCATCGCCGCCACGTTCAGGCAGCGTTCGGTCAGGGACGCGGGGATCGCGGTGCCCGCCATGTTTTTGGCGTTTGGCAGCGGGTCGCGCTGAACAAGACGGTGTGGCAGGTGGCGGCTCAGCAGGGCCTGCAGCTGCCGGGTGATATTTTTAAACATAGTCATTCCTCCGCATCCGCGAATGCGGACGCAGCAATTCCTTCAGGCGTGGCAAAGCCGTACCTGAGAGGCACTCAATTTTTCAAGCAGGAACGTTTAAGACGTTGCTGCCTCACGCCGGTGAGACAGCAAAAGCTGGCTTACCGGAAAGAACGCATTCTCCCGTTCAGGAGAGGTGTGGGATCGGGATCCATGAAGCCTCCGGTAAGTAAAAAGTAGGGTGTCGCCGCGCAGTACAGGGATTTAGGCATACCCTTTATGACGATTCGGGCGGTATTATACCCCCCTGCAAATAAACCGAACGTAAACCAGACTTTGCCCATAGCGAAATCGCGCTATAGCATTAGGCTCAATTCACTACATCGTCGTTGTTACAGGGAATACAGCATGCAGAACCGCCTTACGATTAAAGACATCGCGCGTTTAAGCGGCGTGGGGAAATCGACCGTCTCACGCGTGCTGAACAACGAAAGCGGCGTCAGCGAACGCACCCGCGAGCGCGTTGAGGCGGTCATGAATCAGCACGGTTTTTCCCCTTCCCGCTCCGCGCGCGCCATGCGCGGGCAGAGTGACAAAGTCGTCGCCATCATTGTCTCGCGTCTGGACTCTCTGTCTGAAAATCTCGCCGTGCAGACCATGCTGCCCGCCTTCTACGAGCAGGGGTATGATCCGATCATGATGGAGAGCCAGTTCTCTGTGCAGCTGGTTGAAGAACATCTGGGTATGCTCCAGCGGCGCAACATTGATGGCGTGGTGCTGTTCGGTTTTACCGGCATTAAGGACGAGATGCTAAAACCCTGGCAGCCTTCGCTGGTGCTGCTGGCGCGCGATGCCCACGGGTTTGCCTCCGTCTGCTATGACGACGAGGGCGCGATTATCACCCTGATGCAGCGCCTGTTTGACGAAGGCCATCGCCACATCAGCTTCCTCGGCGTCCCGCACGCGGACGTCACCACCGGCAAGCGCCGTCATGAGGCCTATCTGGCCTTTTGCAAAAAGCACAATCTCTCCGCCGTGGCCTCCCTGCCGGGGCTGGGCATGAAGCAGGGCTACGAGCAGGTCGCCAGCGTTCTGACGCCGCAGACCACGGCGCTGGTGTGCGCCACGGATACCCTGGCGCTGGGTGCCAGCAAATATCTGCAGGAACAGCGCATCGATAATCTGCAGGTGGCGAGCGTCGGCAGCACGCCGCTGATGAAGTTCCTGCACCCGGAGATCATCACCGTCGATCCGGGCTACGCCGAGTCCGGCAGACAGGCCGCCGCGCAGCTGATCGAGCAGATAAACGGGCGCGCAGACCCGCGTCAGATCGTCATTCCCGCTCACCTTTCGTAACCCCTCTAAAACAGATTATTGTGATCTTCGCCTGATTTCGGGAACGTTCCCATTTTCGCCGTCACGCTGAAGGAGTAGGCTTGCGCTCAGGTCATTACACCCCCTCACCATCTGTCATGAGGTTTCATGATGAGTAAAGTCAAACAAGCAGATATCGATCGGCTGATCGTCCTGGTCGGCGGACGCGAAAACATCGCTACCGTCAGCCATTGCATTACCCGCCTGCGCTTCGTGCTGAACGAGCCGGCCAAAGCCAACCCAAAGGCCATTGAAGAACTTTCCATGGTCAAAGGCTGCTTCACCAACGCCGGGCAGTTCCAGGTCGTTATTGGTACCGAAGTGGGCGATTACTATCAGGCTCTGCTGGCGACAACCGGGCACTCTTCTGCCGATAAAGAGCAGGCGAAGAAGGCCGCGCGCCAGAATATGAAGTGGCACGAGCAGCTGATTTCCCACTTCGCGGAAATTTTCTTCCCGCTGCTGCCCGCGCTGATCAGCGGGGGCTTAATCTTAGGCTTCCGTAACGTCATCGGCGATGTGCCGATGAGCGACGGCAAAACCCTGGCGCAGATGTATCCGGCGCTGAAAACCGTTTACGATTTTCTGTGGCTGATTGGCGAGGCGATCTTCTTCTATCTGCCGGTAGGGATTTGCTGGTCCGCAGTGCGCAAAATGGGCGGCACGCCGATTCTCGGAATCGTTCTGGGCGTCACGCTGGTCTCTCCACAGTTAATGAACGCTTACTTACTTGGTCAGCAGGTGCCCGAGGTGTGGAACTTCGGCCTGTTTACCATTGCCAAAGTGGGCTATCAAGCGCAGGTCATTCCGGCACTGCTGGCGGGTCTGGCGCTGGGCTTTATTGAAACGCGCCTGAAACGCATCGTGCCGGATTACCTCTATCTGGTTGTGGTGCCGGTCTGCTCGCTGATTATTGCCGTGTTCCTGGCGCACGCCTTTATCGGTCCGTTTGGCCGCATGATCGGCGACGGCGTGGCCTTCGCGGTGCGTCACCTGATGACCGGCAGCTTCGCGCCAGTCGGTGCCGCGCTGTTTGGCTTCCTGTACGCCCCGCTGGTGATCACCGGCGTGCACCAGACCACGCTGGCTATCGACATGCAGATGATCCAGAGCCTCGGCGGCACGCCGGTCTGGCCGATTATCGCCCTGTCTAACATTGCGCAGGCATCGGCAGTTACCGGCATCATCATCGTCAGCCGCAAGCATAACGAGCGTGAGATCTCCGTTCCGGCGGCCATCTCTGCTTACCTCGGCGTCACCGAACCGGCGATGTACGGTATCAACCTGAAATACCGCTTCCCGATGCTCTGCGCGATGATCGGTTCCGGTCTGGCGGGCCTGGTGTGCGGTCTGAACGGCGTGATGGCGAACGGGATTGGCGTCGGCGGCCTGCCGGGCATTCTCTCCATCCAGCCCGCTTACTGGCAGGTGTTTGCCCTGGCGATGGCCATCGCGATCATCGTCCCAATGGCGCTCACCACCGTGGTTTACCAGCGTAAGTTCCGTCAGGGCTCGCTGCAGATTGTTTAACTTCTTCTTTCGGGGCGCAGTTGCGCCCCTTCGCATTTGCAGGAACGCACTATGAATACCCTTCCTCACTGGTGGCAGAACGGCGTCATCTATCAGATTTACCCAAAGAGCTTCCAGGACACCACCGGCAGCGGCACCGGAGATCTGCGCGGCGTGACGCAGCGTCTGGACTACCTGAAAACCCTCGGCATCGACGCCATCTGGCTGACGCCATTTTATATCTCCCCGCAGGTGGATAACGGCTACGACGTGGCGAATTACACCGCCATCGACCCGGCTTACGGCACGCTGGATGATTTCGACGAGCTGGTTGCCCGGGCGCACGAGCGCGGCATTCGCATCGTGCTGGATATGGTGTTTAACCACACCTCCACGCAGCACGCCTGGTTCCGCGAATCGCTGAACAAAGAGAGTCCGTACCGCCAGTTCTACATCTGGCGCGACGGCACGCCGGAGCAGCTTCCCAACAACTGGCGATCCAAGTTTGGCGGCAACGCCTGGCGCTGGCACGCCGAGAGCGAGCAGTATTACCTGCACCTGTTCGCCCCGGAGCAGGCGGACCTCAACTGGGAAACCCCTGAAGTGCGCGCCGAGCTGAAAAAGGTGTGTGAGTTCTGGGCCGATCGCGGCGTGGACGGCCTGCGTCTCGACGTGATTAACCTGATTTCAAAAGATCAGGATTTCCCGGACGACACGATTGGCGACGGTCGCCGCTTCTACACCGACGGGCCGCGCGTTCACGAATATCTGCAGGAGATGAGCCGCGACGTCTTCACCCCACGCAACCTGATGACGGTGGGCGAGATGTCCTCGACCTCGCTGGAGAACTGCCAGCAGTACGCCTCGCTCGACGGACGCGAGCTGTCGATGACCTTTAACTTCCACCACCTGAAGGTGGACTACCCCGGCGGCGAAAAATGGACGAAGGCGAAGCCGGACTTCGTGGCGCTGAAAACCCTCTTCCGCCACTGGCAGCAGGGGATGCACAACAAAGCCTGGAACGCGCTGTTCTGGTGTAACCACGATCAGCCGCGCATCGTGTCGCGCTTTGGTGACGAAGGGGAATACCGCGTACAGGCCGCGAAGATGCTCGGCATGGTGCTGCACGGCATGCAGGGCACGCCGTATATCTATCAGGGCGAAGAACTGGGGATGACCAACCCGCACTTCAGCCGCATCACCGACTATCGCGACGTGGAAAGCCTGAACATGTTCGCCGAACTGCGGGCCAACGGCCGCGAGCCGGATGAACTGCTGGCGATTCTGGCGAGTAAGTCTCGTGATAACGGACGAACCCCAATGCAGTGGGACGCCTCGCACAATGCGGGCTTTACCGAGGGCGAGCCGTGGATTGGCGTCTGCGATAACTACGAAACCGTGAACGCCCGTGCGGCGCTGGACGCCCCGGATTCGGTGTTCTACACCTATCAGTCGCTGATCGGCCTGCGCAAGACTCTGCCGGTGCTGACGTGGGGAGATTATGAAGATCTCCTGCCGGAACATCCTTCTCTTTGGTGCTATCGCCGCCAGTGGCAGGGACAGACGCTGATAGTGGCGGCAAACCTGAGCCATACGCCTCAGGAATGGCAGACAGACGCTCTCAGCGGTCAGCCGCAGATGCTGATGAGTAACTACCCGGCACCGCAAACGACGTCACTCCGTCCGTTTGAAGCGGTCTGGTGGCTGCAGCAGTAACGTTCCCTGCCGGGTGCCGCCCAGCACCCGGCTTATTTTACTGTTTTTGTTGAATAATTAATCAGATTTTTCTCGCACGCCTTTACAATCGCTGAAGCGCCCGCCGTTTGTACTCTCGTCTTTTTACTTTGTTCTGCATCAAATAAAACGCAAACATGTTTGATGCAAATCACTATATGTAGCACTTAAAATGCACGCCGACCCAACATCTTGTATTTATCGTCTACTATTCCAACAACAAGACGGCGCTTACGCTGGCCGGAATTGTGGATAACACGAGCTGGGCACGCGGGAAGTCTTTGGCCCGGCGGGGAATACGCCCGGTGAATACTTCTCCACCTCTGTGGATAACCTGTTTTCAAAAAATGGAGTGATCATGACACCGCATGTGATGAAACGTGATGGCTGTAAAGTGCCGTTTAAATCAGAGCGCATCCAGGAAGCCATTCTGCGTGCAGCTAAAGCAGCGGGAGTCGATGACGCAGATTACTGCGCCACCGTCGCAGAAGTCGTTAGCAGCCAGATGAACGAACGCAGCCAGGTCGATATCAATGAGATCCAGACCGCGGTTGAGAACCAGCTGATGGCGGGGCCTTACAAGCAGCTGGCGCGCGCCTACATTGAGTACCGCCACGATCGTGACGTGCAGCGTGAGAAGCGCGGTCGTCTGAACCAGGAAATCCGTGGCCTGGTGGAGCAGACCAACTCCGCCCTGCTCAATGAAAACGCCAACAAAGACAGTAAAGTGATTCCGACCCAGCGCGACCTGCTGGCCGGTATCGTCGCCAAACACTATGCCCGTCAGCACCTTCTGCCGCGCGACGTGGTATCGGCGCACGAGCGCGGCGAGATCCACTACCACGACCTCGACTATTCGCCGTTCTTCCCGATGTTCAACTGCATGCTGATCGACCTGAAGGGCATGCTGACCCACGGTTTTAAAATGGGTAACGCCGAGATTGAACCGCCTAAGTCGATCTCCACGGCCACCGCCGTCACCGCGCAGATTATCGCTCAGGTCGCCAGCCATATTTATGGCGGCACCACGATTAACCGCATTGATGAAGTGCTGGCCCCGTTCGTGACGGCAAGCTTCAACAAGCATCGTAAAACGGCCGAAGAGTGGCAGATCCCGGACGCCGACGGCTATGCGCACTCCCGCACCGAGAAAGAGTGCTACGACGCCTTCCAGTCGCTGGAGTATGAGGTAAACACGCTGCACACCGCCAACGGCCAGACGCCGTTTGTGACCTTCGGTTTTGGTCTGGGCACCAACTGGAAATCGCGCCTGATCCAGCAGTCCATCCTGCGCAACCGCATTTCCGGCCTCGGCAAGAACCGCAAAACGGCGGTGTTCCCGAAACTGGTATTCGCTATCCGCGACGGCCTGAACCACAAGTTTGGCGATCCGAACTACGACATCAAACAGCTGGCGCTGGAGTGCGCGAGCAAGCGCATGTACCCGGATATCCTGAACTACGATCAGGTCGTCAAAGTGACCGGTTCATTTAAAACGCCAATGGGCTGCCGCAGCTTCCTCGGCGTGTACGAAGATGAAAACGGTGAGCAGATCCACGACGGGCGCAACAACCTGGGCGTCATCAGCCTGAACCTGCCGCGCATCGCGCTGGAGGCGAAAGGGAATGAAGCTGAATTCTGGACGCTGCTGGACGAGCGTCTGCAGCTGGCGCGCAAAGCGCTGATGACCCGTATTGCGCGCCTTGAAGGGGTCAAAGCCCGCGTCGCGCCGATCCTTTATATGGAAGGGGCCTGCGGAGTGCGCCTGAAAGCGGACGATGACGTGTCGGAGATCTTCAAAAACGGTCGCGCGTCCATTTCGCTGGGCTATATCGGCATTCACGAGACCATCAACGCCCTGGCGGGCGATACGCATATGTACGACAGCGAGGCCCTGCGTGAGAAAGGCATCGCGATTGTTCAGCGCCTGCGCGACGCGGTAGACCAGTGGAAAGAGGAAACCGGCTACGGGTTTAGCCTCTACAGCACGCCGAGCGAGAACCTGTGCGACCGCTTCTGCCGTCTGGACACCGCCGAGTTCGGGATTGTGGAAGGCGTGACCGACAAAGGGTATTACACCAACAGCTTCCACCTCGACGTGGAGAAAAAGGTGAACCCGTACGACAAGATCGACTTCGAAGCGGCGTATCCGCCGATCGCCAGCGGCGGGTTCATCTGCTACGGCGAGTATCCGAACATTCAGCACAACCTGAAGGCGCTGGAAGACGTGTGGGATTACAGCTATCAGCACGTGCCGTATTACGGAACCAACACGCCAATCGACGAGTGCTACGAGTGCGGCTTTACCGGCGAGTTCGAGTGTACGAGCAAAGGCTTCACCTGCCCGAAATGCGGCAACCACGATGCGGCCCGCGTCTCCGTGACCCGTCGCGTGTGCGGCTATCTCGGCAGCCCGGACGCGCGTCCGTTTAACGCCGGGAAGCAGGAAGAGGTGAAGCGTCGCGTGAAGCATTTGGGGAATGGGCAGATCGGGTAAGTTCTGCGCAGGGTTCTCCCCCCTCACCCTACCCCTCTCCCTGTGGGAGAGGGTCGGGGTGAGGGCATCAGCGCGCACACATTCTCTGGACATTTTCTATGCGATACCATCAATACTACCCCGTCGACATCGTCAACGGCCCCGGCACCCGCTGCACCCTGTTCGTTTCAGGCTGCGTCCACGAATGCCCCGGCTGCTATAACAAAAGCACCTGGCGCTTAAATTCCGGCATGCCGTTCACCGCCGAAATGGAAGACCGGATCGTCAACGACCTGAACGATACGCGCATCAAACGCCAGGGGATTTCGCTCTCCGGCGGCGACCCCCTGCATCCGCAAAACGTGCCGGATATCCTGAAGCTGGTGAAGCGCATTCGGTCAGAGTGTACGGGAAAAGATATCTGGGTCTGGACAGGCTATAAGCTGGATGAGCTGAACGCGCAGCAAATGGAAGTGGTGGATCTGATTAACGTCCTGGTCGACGGCAAGTTTGTGCAGGATTTAAAAGATCCGGCTCTGATCTGGCGCGGCAGCAGTAACCAGGTAGTGCATCATTTGCGGTGATAGCTAAAGCCGTTTGTTTGCATCATGATAAACGGCTGATTTCTCTCTCTTACCGATAGCGATAACAAATACCGTTACAACGTTGTCCTGAACCTGATAGACCAAACGATAACCCTGCGATCTGAGTTTTATTTTGTAGCAATCCGGTAGACCATGCAGGCGGGCCGATTCGACCCTGGGATTCACCAACACCTCCGCAAGTTTCTTCTTAAACTGGTCTTTTACAGTCTCCCCCAGCTTGCTCCACTCCTTTAACGCCCTCGGATCAAATGCCAGTTCATAAGTCATCCAGACTAACCTTAATTCCCTTTTGCGGATTCGCCAGTCGCTCCCGGACCGTCTGTATCAGCGCATCTTCACTGTCGCTAATCGTGACCGTTTTCACCGGCAAACGTCCCGTCTCCGCGACGTACTGAAACAGTAATCGCACGGCTTCCGTTGGGGTGATATTGAGTTTTTCCAGCACGGCATAAGCCTCGTTTTTGAGTTTGTCATCCAGACGGACGTTCAGCGTGGCCATTATGCCTCCGGTAAAATCGAATTTGTAATGCAGTTTAGCATTACATTCGCATTACATCGAATTCTGGATAACGCCTCTCAAAACCGACTCAAGCTCTCCATCGCCACCGCCTTAAACCCGGCAAAATCTCCGCAGCCACACAGCCGCGACATCGCCCGTTCACGCAGGAAGGTGACGAAGATATCGTAAATCGCCATCGCCTCTTCGTATTCGCTTTTGCTGATGGCGAGCAGGAAAATGACGTGCGCGGTTTCGTCTCCCCACTGAACGCCGTGCGGGGCGAGCACGGTATAGACTACCGTTTTCTGCGCCAGCAGACCGAGGGAGTGCGGGAGCGCAATACCGTCGCCGAGCATGGTGCTGACGATGGCTTCACGCTCGATAACCGAATCCAGAAACTCCGCGCCAACGAAACCTTCGCCTTCAAGCTGCGCGCACAGCTCGCGAAACAGCGTTTGCTGGTCAACGGGCTTGTCGAGAATGCGGAAATGGGCCGCGTCGAAGTATTTATCCAGCATCCACGGGCGGGTGCGGTCCACCAGCACCAGCTTGCCTATCTGCTCTAACTGGTAATCGGTCGGGAACGGGGCGATCGTCACCACCGGCTTAGACTTTTCGCTCACGCGGGCTGTGGCGATCACGAAGTCTTCGCCGATAGAGTCGGCCAATTCGTACTCGCGTAGGGTGAGGGTTCGCGTCACCTCAATCTGCGGGTATTTACGCTGCAGCACCGCTTCAATCATGCGGACCATGGCATTCCCGGCGTCGCACACCAGCAGCACGCGCGGCTGGCGCTGGTAGCCGATGTTGTAATGGCGCTCCAGCCCGACGCCGATATGCAGCACCAGGAAGCCGATCTCGTTTTCGCTGATCACATACGGCGTGTATTTTCCCCAGCTCGACACCGCCGCGAGGGTCATGTCCCACGCCATCGGGTAGTGCTGCTTGATGTTATCCAGCAGCGGATTGGGGATCATGATTTGATACCGCACGCGGGTGATCATGGTTTTGATGTGCGTGAGCAGGTCAGCGTGCAGCTGCTCGTCGCTGAGCAGATTGTAGTTATAGTGGGTGTTGATATAGCGCAGGATGTAGTTGACCAGCGCTTCGTCGTCATCCGCGTTAATTGCGCTCGGGGCAATCTCCTGGATCTGCCGCGCCGCAATGTGCACGCACAGCCAGCTCTCCTCCGAAGGTGAAAGCGCTTTGCCCGCCAGCTGCTGGATAGTGACGGCGATATCCTTCGCCGCCTCGCGCACGTTCTCTTCCACGTCTTCGGCGTGGAATTCCGGCAGCGGATAGCCCTCGCTGATGCGCCGCACCGACACTGCGCAGTACAGGCGCAGGAACAGTTCGCCTTCATCGGTCAGACGGATGTGATGACGCGTCAGCGCCTCGTGCAGCACGGGCACCATCTGCTCCGCCACGCCTGCATTCAGCGCCACGTCGGTCACCAGCGGGTTCAGGCTGTCCTGCTGCGCCAGCTCCCAGAGCAGATCGGTCAGGCAGGCGCGGGT
>ENA-OXEX01000632-OXEX01000632.1-human-gut-metagenome-genome-assembly--contig:-NODE-632-length-14543-cov-7.574337_pt1 | contig 14543 bp, 18 predicted proteins | sample MGYA00249364_ERZ652261 | MGnify/ENA primary metagenome ERZ652261 (study PRJEB26925, sample SAMN05826642) | human gut metagenome | biome: ENVO:2100002; feature: ENVO:00000062; material: ENVO:00002003... | reverse complement strand
CAGAACCACAGGTTACCAGGATGATTTCGTTGTTCAGAACGCGCTGACGCAGAGCTTTTTTGATCTCTTCTTCAGTCAGTTCTTCACCACCCAGGTATTTCTCCATCAGCTCTTCAGAAGCTTCAGCAGCGGATTCGATCAGGTTCTGGTGCCATTCGTCAGCCAGGTCCTGCATTTCAGCCGGAATATCTTCGTATTCGAAGGTAACGCCCTGGTCTGCATCGTTCCAGTTGATGGCTTTCATTTTCACCAGGTCGATAACGCCGGTGAAGCCTTCTTCAGCACCAATTGCCAGCTGCAGCGGAACAGGGTTCGCGCCCAGACGGGATTTGATCTGACCAACAACTTTCAGGAAGTTAGCACCCATACGGTCCATTTTGTTAACGAACGCGATGCGTGGAACTTTATATTTGTTCGCCTGACGCCATACGGTCTCAGACTGTGGCTGAACACCACCAACTGCGCAATAAACCATTACCGCGCCGTCAAGAACACGCATGGAACGTTCTACTTCGATGGTGAAGTCAACGTGGCCCGGGGTGTCGATGATGTTTACGCGATGCGGTTCGTACTGCTTAGCCATACCTGACCAGAATGCAGTAGTCGCTGCGGAGGTGATAGTAATACCACGCTCCTGCTCCTGTTCCATCCAGTCCATGGTGGCTGCGCCGTCATGAACTTCACCGATTTTATGGTTTACACCGGTGTAGAACAGAATACGTTCGGTAGTAGTGGTTTTACCGGCGTCGATGTGCGCACTGATACCGATGTTACGGTAGCGTGCGATGGGTGTTGTACGAGCCATTTGATTCCTCGTTTATATCTTTAGGCGTTCAGTTAAGTTACCCAGAGCGGGCGGCTTCTCTGAAGCGCCCGCCTGGTGACTAATACTCCGAAGGGATTACCAACGGTAGTGTGCGAACGCCTTGTTGGCTTCTGCCATACGGTGAACGTCTTCACGTTTCTTAACTGCAGTACCTTTGTTATCTGCAGCATCAGAAAGTTCGTTCGCCAGACGCAGAGCCATGGATTTATCACCGCGTTTACGAGCAGCTTCAACGATCCAACGCATTGCCAGAGCATTACGACGAACCGGACGAACTTCAACTGGAACCTGATAAGTAGAACCACCAACGCGGCGGGACTTAACTTCTACGGTTGGGCGAACGTTGTCGAGAGCGACTTCGAAAGCTTCCAGTTCATTTTTACCAGAACGCTGAGCCAGGGTCTCAAGCGCGCTGTATACGATTGCTTCTGCAGTAGATTTTTTACCATCTACCATCAGGATATTTACAAATTTTGCCAGCAGTTCTGATCCGAATTTCGGATCTGGAAGGATTTTACGCTGACCAATGACGCGACGACGTGGCATGGGAATACTCCGTTGTTAATTCAGGATTGTCCAAAACTCAAAGAGTTTAGTTTGACATTAAGATAAATCAGTTTGGCCTTACTTAACGGAGAACCATTAAGCCTTAGGACGCTTCACGCCGTACTTGGAGCGAGCCTGCTTACGGTCTTTAACACCTGAGCAGTCGAGCGCACCACGAACGGTGTGGTAACGAACACCCGGAAGGTCTTTAACACGACCGCCACGGATCAGGATCACGGAGTGCTCCTGCAGGTTGTGACCTTCACCACCGATGTAGGAAGTCACTTCGAAACCGTTAGTCAAACGCACACGGCATACTTTACGCAGTGCGGAGTTTGGTTTTTTAGGAGTGGTGGTATATACACGAGTACATACACCACGTTTCTGCGGGCAGGCTTCCAGCGCAGGCACGTTGCTCTTTGCAACTTTGCGTGCGCGTGGTTTGCGTACCAGCTGGTTAACTGTTGCCATTAAATAGCTCCTGGTTTTAGCTTTTGCTTCGTAAACACGTAATAAAACGACCTCATACAATATGAGGACGCGAAATTTTAGGGCTACGTCGAAAAGGTGTCAAGAAATATACAGCGATCTCAAATCACCAGTTCATTTGACTGGCGTGCGTCACAGTAAGATTGACGAAATCAGTATAGCCAACCACGTCAATTTTGGCTGAAATTTGACCAGAAAGACCCCGCGCATCCAGATCATCCTTCAGCGCAGAGACTGTTATGGGGGCATTCGTGAGGATTTCAACGAAACGACTGCCTTCCAGTGCGGCAAGCACGCCATCCTGAATCAGCAGCAGATCATCACCTTCGCGCAGCATACTCAGTAACGCGTCGATATCACATTGCCACGGTGAATGGCTCAGAGTATGGAGCATGTCAGCCTCAGAAAGTCAAAACGGTGTCGTAGTGGGAAAGGTGTTCGCGCAATGCAGCAGAAGACAGGACTGTCACATCCAGCACGAAAGGCGTTGCCTCGTTTAGGCCGCGCGCAGCCAGGGAGTCGGCACAGACATAGAAGGTTTCGATATCGTAAAGCGGTAACACTTTGAACGTCGCGATGTAATCACGCGCCAGAATGGCCTGAGGCTGTTGCCCCGCCAGAAGCTGAAATACGCCGTCGCCCAAAAAGAAGACACCGATATCTTCGGTCAATGCTGAGGTCGCGAGCAGCGCATCCAGCCCTTCTCTGCCGGACGCATTGCCGTGCGGCGCAGAGGTAAAAACAAATGCCACGCGCTTCATCAGAATTGCACCACTCTGTCGCAGGTTAATGCCGCCTGTGCCAGTGCACCCAGACCACTCAACGAAAAGCCGGGCTGCAGGTTAGAACCCGATAAACCAAGACGTGCGGCTTCGGTTGCATCGGTCACCCCGCGGCGCAGTGCCGCCGCCACGCAGATGTGCAGTTCTACGCCCTGCTTTTCGTTTAATGCCTGCCAGGCGCGCACCAGATCGAACTCATCGCTCGCCGGTGACGTAAACTGATTCGCGTTATACACCCCTTCCCGATAGAAGAAGACGCTCGCCAGCTCATGTCCGGCCGCCAGTAGCGCATGCGCAAACTGCAGCGCGCTGCTGGCCTGCTGAGTGCCGTACGCCGGGCCTGTCACCATTAATGCAAAACGCATTACTTGTCTTGTCCCTGGAAATCGCCGCTTTTGAACTGGCGAATATAGAGGTAGACCGTGTGCTTGGAGATGTTCAGACGATCGGCCACCTGGTTGATGGCGTCTTTAATATCAAAAATCCCTTTTTCATAAAGATTGAGCACGATCTGACGATTCTTGGCGTTGTTCGAGACGTTGCGATCGGCATTCACCTCTTCAATCGTAAACTCAAGCGTCTGCGTCACCAGATCTTCAACAGAGGAGGCAAAGTTAACTGAGGAGCCAACGTCCGGCGTTTCAGGTGGAATAAAGGTGCTCATGATTTGCGAGAATGGCACATCAAGGTTCATGTTGATGCACAGCAGCCCAATAACACGATGCTCGCGGTTTCGAATCGCGATGGTTTCTGATTTCATCAGCACGCCGCTTTTGGCGCGGGTGAAATAGCATTTGGAGACGCTGCTGTCCGCGCCGGTCATGTCATGCAGCATACGCAATGCAAGGTCGGTAATTGGCGAACCAATTTTACGGCCAGTATGCTCACCATTCGCAATGCGGATGGCGGAACACTTTAGATCTTGCAGGGAGTGCAATACGATTTCGCAGTGGGAGCCAATGAGCATCGCTAACCCGTCCACTACCGCTTCGTAGGATTTCAGAATATCGAAGTCGGTCTGATCGAAAGGACGTTGATCCAGCAAATCAAGTTCACTGGTTTCGTTGGTTAAAAGCGACCTGGACATGAAAAAAACACTCCTTTTCAGGAGCCTGTCGTTAGGTTTTCAGGGCAGGCTCATTATCTACACGGACAACTAAATTAATACAGCGTGCGTAGCGCTTTCCAGTGTTAATTATATCTGCCCCACAATAAAAAAACCGCCGCCTGAAAGGCGGCGGTTTTTTTCAACATTACTTCTTAGCAGCAGCGGCTTTATCGTCAGCCGGTGCGTCTGCCTTGGCATCCGCTTTCGGTGCCGGTTTGATATCCAGCAGCTCTACGTCAAAGACCAGCGTAGAGTTGGCAGGGATACCTGGAACGCCGGTTTTGCCATAGGCCAGATCCGGTGGGATAACCATCTTGATCTTGCCGCCTTTCTTGATGTTTTTCAGGCCTTCAGTCCAGCCCGGGATAACGCCGTCCAGACGGAAGGAGAGCGGCTCACCGCGGGTGTAAGAGTTGTCGAACTCTTTACCGTCGATCAGCGTACCTTTGTAGTTCACAACAACGGTGTCGCTGTCTTTAGGTGCATCGCCGGTGCCTTCTTTCTCAACTTTGTACACCAGGCCGGTAGAAGAGGTTTTCACACCCTTCTCTTTGGCAAAGGTATCGCGGTAGGCTTTGCCTTTCGCTTCGTTGTCTTTAGCGTCCGCGTCCATCTTGGTCTGCGCGGCACCCTTCACGCGCGCTTCGAACGCCTGCAGAGTCTGTTCAATTTCCTGGTCAGACAGCTTGCTCTTATCTGCAAATGCGTCCTGAACGCCCGCGATCAGCTGAGCTTTATCCAGTTTGATGCCCAGTTTCTCTTGTTCTTTCAGAGAGTTTTCCATGTAACGACCCAGAGAAGCGCCCAGTGCATAGGCGGATTTCTGGTCGTCATTTTTGAACGCCGCTTTGCTGTCTGCAGTAGCAGCAGGCTTCGCAGCAGTATCAGCAGCGAATGACAGCGGCGCGTTCAGCGCAACAGCCATCGTGGTCGCCAGCAGCGTTACTTTAAACAGTGATTTCATCCATATCTCCAGGGCCTGGGGACTCTCACCCCAGCGTTAAACGTAAATGAGTTACGTACTATAAAACGTTGCGGAAGAAATCTACAGACAGACACTTCCAATTCTCGCCACTTTTCAGACTATTTTTGTTTAAATAAGTTTCCTGCCAAGGAGATGCGAACTGTACTTAAGGATAAACTCAGTTAAACTGCGCCGCCGCAGGGCCATTATGGCGAATCTGAAATAAACGAGGTGAATGATGAAGGATACAGCAATAGAAGCGAGAATGGCTGAGCTGGAAAGCCGCCTGGCTTTTCAGGACATCACCATCGAAGAGCTAAACCAGACCGTGACCGCACATGAGCTCGAAATGGCAAAGCTGCGCGATCTGATGCGCCTGCTCACTGAAAAAGTGAAGGCAACGCAGTCATCGCACATCGCCTCTCAGTCAGAAGAGACGCCACCACCTCATTATTGAGGCGTAAAAAAAGCGGGATTATCCCGCTTTTTTATTTTCCGCATGACGGAATTAGTGGCAGCCGCAGCCGCCGTTACCGCAACCACCTTTACCGTGGTCGTGACCATGGTCGTGATCGTGGCCGTGACCACCGCAGCAGCCGTCGTGGCCGTGATCGTGGTCATGGTCGTGACCGTGCGCACCGTGAACGTGGCCATGAGCCAGCTCTTCTTCGGTCGCTTCACGGATCGCAACAACTTCTACGTTGAACTTCAGGTTCTGGCCAGCCAGCATGTGGTTACCGTCAACCACGACGTGGTCATCTTCCACTTCGGTGATTTCAACAGGAACCGGGCCCTGGTCAGTTTCAGCCAGGAAGCGCATGCCAACCTGCAGTTCGTCAACGCCCATGAACACGTCTTTAGGAACGCGCTGAACCAGGTTGTCATCATACTGACCGTAAGCGTCGTTCGCGCCTACAGCAACGTCAAATTTGTCGCCAACTTCATGACCTTCCAGCGCGTTTTCCAGGCCAGAAATCAGGGAACCGTGACCATGCAGGTAGTCAAGCGGCGCACTCACCGGAGACTCATCAACCAACACACCGTCTTCTGTACGTACCTGATAGGCCAGGCTGACCACCAGGTCTTTTGCTACTTTCATGATATCTCCTGAGCGTGGGAAAATTGCTGGCGCAGATTGTAGCGGAAATCTGCACCCGTGTACCCTTTAGCTTAAAAAAACTCAGGGCATATCGCTAGTCCGGATGAAAAATCCCGATAACTTGCTCTTCTTTGCGAACGTGATCGCGGGCCTCTTTATCGACCTCACGCATCTGGTGACCGCACTTAACACACTCAACAACATCAATATTATTTTCCCGCCACATCGCCAGGGTATCTTGCGCCTGGCAGGTCGGGCATTTTGCACCCGCAATAAAGCGTTTACGTACAGCCATCTTTCGTTACCCTTTATTCAAATTCATCCCAGCCATCGAGCTGGCGTCGTTCCTGTTGCATCTCTCGCTGGAAGATCTCCTCCAGCTCGCGACGCGCTTCCCGCACGCGGGAGATCTGCGCCGTATCGGTATGTACCGGCATCAGCTCGCGCAACATCCGCATATCCAGCCGGCGGAAGTGCATTTGGGCGCGCTGCGCCTGATGCGGATGCATGCCGAGCGAGATCAGCGCCTTACGGCCCAGCTCCAGCGCACTGGAGAACGTCTCACGGGAGAAGTGTTTCACACCCGCCTGCAACAATTCGTGAGCTTCAACACGTCCCCGCGCACGCGCCAGAATATGCAGATGCGGGAAATGCTGCTGGCACAGATCCACCAGCTTCATCGTGTCTTCCGGATCGTTACAGGTAATCACAATGGACTCTGCCGCTTCGGCCCCCGCCGAGCGCAGCAGCTCGAGCTGGGTCGCGTCGCCGTAGTAAACCTTATAGCCATATTTACGCATCAGGTTGACCGCGCTGATATCCCGCTCCAGTACCGTAATGCGCATTTTGTTCGCCATCAGCAAACGCCCGATAACCTGTCCGAAACGGCCAAAGCCCACCACAATCACCTGCGGCTTGTCGTCTTCCACCCACGGCGCTTCGTCTTCATCGTCCGTCGGGTTCAGGCGGCGCGACAGAAGTTTATCCACCAGCTTCATCAGCAGCGGCGTGGTCATCATAGACAGCGTGACCGTCACCAGCAAAAGCGCCATCTGATCTTCTTTAAACAGCTTCTGGGAGGAGGCGGTCGAAAACAGCACAAACGCGAACTCGCCTCCCTGGCTTAACACGCTGGCAAACTGCATGCGTTCCGAACTGCGCAGCCCGTAGATACGTGACATGACGTACAGCACCAGCATCTTCACCGCCACCAGGATGGCGACGCTCACGATCACCCACAGCAGATGGGTATAGAGCACGCCAAGGTTGAGCGCCATCCCGACCGAAATAAAGAACAGACCTAGCAGCAGCCCTTTGAAGGGATCGATGGCAATTTCCAGCTCGTGGCGATACTCGCTCTCCGCCAGCAGCACCCCGGCAATAAAGGTCCCGAGCGCCATCGACAGCCCCAGCGCGTCCATAAACAACGCCGATCCCAGCACCAGCAGCAGCGTCGCGGCGGTAAACACCTCGCGAACGCCAGACGCGGCTATAAAGCGGAACACGGGACGTAGCAGGAAACGACCGCCAATCAGCATGCCCGCGAAGGCCAGCACCTTCATGGCGATTTTAGCCCAGTCGAAGTGATCGTCCCCGGACCCCGCCAGCAGCGGCACCAGCGCCAGCGCCGGGATCACCGCCAAATCCTGGAACAGCAGCACCGAAAAGCCCAGCTGACCGGCTTCGTTACGGTTCATCCCTTTGTCGCGCATCAGCTGCAGCGCCATCGCCGTCGACGACATCGCAAGGCCTATCCCGCCAATCACCGCCGCCTGCCATGAAAAGTTGGTCAGCATTAGCAGGCCGCCCAGGATCGCGGCGCTGAACAACACCTGCGCGGCGCCCACGCCAAAGATAGAGCGTCGGAGTTGCCACAATTTCGAAGGATTCAGCTCCAGGCCGATGATGAACATCAGGAACACCACGCCCAGCTCGGAGAAATGGAGGATCTCATCTACATCGCTGATGAATCCCAGTCCCCAGGGGCCAATCGCGATCCCCGCCAGCAGATAACCCAACACCGCACCGATACCAATCCGTGCCGCAAGCGGCACCGCAACGACGGCCGCAAATAAAAACAGCACCCCGGCGAGGAGCAAATTCGATCCTTCCATTAACGACCTCCTGCCGGAATGGGTGACGCCAGCCATTCACCGTAGGCTCTGGCGTGGCTTGCCAGCTCTTTCGGATCCTGACGCCGCGCCCAGTAGACAATAATCGGGCTCATCCAGTGCATACGGCACATGGCCGCCGTCAGTTCGAATGGCCTGAGGATATCGCTCATCGGATAACGGTTCAGCCCGTCGTGACGGTAAGCGCTTTCGGGTTCACCGGTCGTAATCACACTACGCCAGTACTTTCCCGCAAGCTGGTTGCCCCCCACCCCGCTGGAGAAGCCCCGGCTCAGCACGCGGTCCAGCCACTCTTTGAGCAGCGCCGGACAGCTATAGGTATAAAGCGGATGCTGGAACACAATCACGTCATGCTGACGCAGCAGCTCCTGCTCGTAAGGGATATCAATAAAGAAATCAGGATAGTGCGCGTAGAGATCGTGCACCGTCACGTTGCTGAGCTGTGTGGCCGGCTTAAGCAGCACCCGGTTTGCCACCGAGTCCTGAGATTCCGGATGGGCATACAGCAGCAGCACTTTTGCTGTCTGAGACATCATTCCCCTCCCGGTCTTGTTTCTGTTTTTGTGTATCGTCGCTGTTTTGGGCTACCATGGCGGCCCGGTGCGGAAAATGGCCCACACCTTACATTATCATAATGACAAATTAACATAGTCGGAACATACGGCGCTTCTATGATTGTTTTCTCCTCGTTACAAATTCGTCGCGGCGTGCGCGTCCTGCTGGATAACGCCACTGCTACCATCAACCCAGGCCAAAAAGTGGGCCTGGTCGGCAAAAACGGCTGCGGTAAATCCACCCTGCTGGCGCTGCTGAAAAACGAGATTAGCGCGGATGGCGGTAACTTTACCTTCCCGGGGAACTGGCAGCTCGCCTGGGTAAACCAGGAGACGCCGGCGCTGAGCGAACCGGCGCTCGACTATGTTATCGACGGCGACCGTGAATACCGTAAGCTCGAGGCGGAACTTCATTCTGCTAACGAGCGCAACGACGGTCACGCCATCGCCACCGTTCACGGCAAGCTGGATGCCATCGACGCGTGGACCATTCGCTCCCGCGCCTCCAGCCTGCTACACGGCCTGGGCTTCAGCAACGAACAGCTGGAACGCCCGGTCAGCGACTTCTCCGGCGGCTGGCGTATGCGTCTTAACCTGGCGCAGGCGCTGATCTGCCGCTCTGACCTGCTGTTGCTTGACGAACCGACCAACCACCTCGATCTCGATGCGGTTATTTGGCTGGAGAAGTGGCTCAAGAGCTATCAGGGCACTCTGATTCTGATCTCCCACGACCGCGACTTCCTTGACCCGGTGGTGGATAAAATCATTCATATCGAACAGCAAACGATGTTCGAGTACACCGGCAACTACAGCTCCTTCGAGCGCCAGCGCGCGACGCGTCTCGCCCAGCAGCAGTCCATGTACGAAAGCCAGCAGCAGCGCGTGGCGCACCTGCAGAGCTTCGTGGATCGCTTTAAGGCCAAGGCCTCAAAAGCCAAGCAGGCCCAGAGCCGCATCAAGATGCTGGAACGCATGGAGATGATTGCCCCGGCGCACGTGGATAACCCGTTCCACTTCAGCTTCCGCGAGCCGGAAAGCCTGCCTAACCCGCTGCTGAAGATGGAGAAGGTCAGCGCGGGCTATGCCGACCGCATTATTCTCGATTCCATCAAGCTCAACCTGGTGCCGGGTTCGCGCATTGGCCTGCTGGGGCGTAACGGCGCCGGTAAATCGACGCTGATCAAACTGCTGGCGGACGAGCTTAACCCGGTCAGCGGTGAAATCGGCCTGGCGAAGGGCATCAAGCTGGGTTACTTCGCCCAGCATCAGCTGGAATTTTTACGCGCGGATGAATCACCGATTCAGCATCTCGCGCGTCTGGCGCCGCAGGAGATGGAGCAGAAGCTGCGCGACTATCTCGGCGGCTTCGGCTTCCAGGGCGATAAGGTGACTGAAAACACCGAGCGCTTCTCCGGCGGCGAAAAGGCCCGTCTGGTGCTGGCGCTGATCGTCTGGCAGCGCCCGAACCTGCTGCTGCTTGATGAACCGACCAACCACCTGGATCTCGACATGCGCCAGGCGCTGACCGAAGCGCTGATTGAGTTTGAAGGCGCGCTGGTTGTCGTCTCGCACGACCGTCACCTGATCCGCTCCACCACGGACGATCTGTATTTAGTGCACGGCGGCAAAGTTGAACCGTTCGACGGCGATCTGGAAGACTACCAGCAGTGGCTAACGGACGTGCAGAAGCAGGAAAACCAGCCGGAAGAGTCAGCAAAAGACAATGCCAACAGCGCGCAGGCGCGTAAAGACCAGAAGCGTCGTGAAGCGGAGCTTCGCACCCAGACGCAGCCCCTGCGTAAAGAGATTACCCGTCTCGAAAAAGAGATGGAAAAACTCAACGCCACGCTTGCTGTCGTTGAAGAGAAGCTTGGCGATAGCGGCCTGTATGACCAGAGCCGCAAGGCTGAGCTGACCGACTGCCTGCAAACCCAGGCGAAGACCAAATCCAGTCTCGAAGAGTGCGAGATGGCGTGGCTCGACGCGCAGGAACAGCTGGAAGCAATGCTGCAGGCTGACTGACCTATTTACCCCGTTTGAAGAACAGAATCCGTACCGGGTTCGGAAATCCAGCTTAAACGGGGTACAATTCGGAAAGTATCGTAAATTTCCGACAAGAATCAGCATCGCGCTTATGACCCAAATCATACCATCAGACTTCGACATTGCGGCCGAAGACAGCACTGAGTTCGTGCCTATGCGCGGCGTGGCGAATCCCCATTTGCAGACCATGCTGCCGCGACTGATCCGCCGCAAGGTTCAGTTCACCCCGCACTGGCAACGGCTTGACCTGCCAGACGGTGACTTTCTGGATCTCGCCTGGAGCGAAGCGCCTGAACAGGCTCGCCATAAACCGCGTCTGGTGGTCTTTCACGGTCTGGAAGGCAGCCTGCACAGCCCGTATGCGCATGGGTTAATTGAAGCGGCAAAAGCGCGCGGCTGGCTCGGCGTGGTGATGCATTTTCGCGGCTGCAGCGGTGAACCGAATCGTCAGAAACGCATTTATCACTCGGGTGAAACCGAAGACGGCACGTGGTTTTTACACTGGCTGCGGGACAACTTTGGCACCGTGCCAACCGCCGCGGTGGGCTACTCGTTGGGCGGCAATATGCTGGCCTGTCTGCTGGCCAAAGAGGGTGAAAGCGTCCCGCTGGATGCCGCCGTCATTGTCTCCGCGCCGTTTATGCTCGAGCAGTGCAGCTACCACATGGATAAAGGCTTTTCCCGCGTCTATCAGCGCTACCTGCTCAACCTTCTGAAGGCCAATGCGGCGCGTAAGCTGAAGGCCTACCCGGATACCCTGCCGGTAAGCCTGCGCCAGCTGAAAAAGGTGCGCCGTATCCGCGAGTTCGACGACCTGATCACCGCGAAAATCCACGGCTTCGCCGATGCGATTGACTATTATCGTCAGTGCAGCGCCATGCCGCTACTCAGCAAGATCACGCAGCCGACGCTGATTATTCATGCCAAAGATGACCCGTTTATGGATCATCACTCGATCCCCGCTCAGGAGTTCCTGCCCGACAACGTTCACTATCAGTTGACCGAGCACGGCGGCCACGTCGGGTTTATCGGCGGCACGCTGCGCCGCCCGAAAATGTGGCTTGAGGCGCGTATTCCTGACTGGCTGACCCCCTATCTGGACGGTGCAAAATGATTATTCCCTGGCAGGATCTGGCTCCCGAAACGCTCGATAATCTGATTGAAAGCTTTGTATTACGCGAAGGCACCGATTATGGTGAACAGGAACGCTCGCTTGAGCAAAAGGTCAACGATGTTAAGCGCCAGCTGAAAAGCGGCGACGTGGTGCTGGTGTGGTCAGAACTGCATGAGACGGTCAATATCATGCCCCGCAACGCGTTTCACGGCTGATCTTCCACCCTTTTCAGTCAGGGAGTTGCTATGTCTGCCAGACATCCGGTTATTGCCGTTACGGGGTCGAGTGGTGCGGGAACCACCACCACCAGCCTCGCATTTCGCAAGATTTTCGCCCAACTGAATCTCCGTGCGGCGGAGGTCGAAGGCGACAGCTTTCACCGCTACACGCGTCCGGAGATGGACATGGCCATTCGTAAGGCGCGCGATTCGGGTAAACACATCAGCTACTTCGGCCCGGAAGCCAATGACTTTGGCCTGCTGGAACAAACCTTTATCGAGTACGGTCAGAGCGGCAAAGGACAGTCCCGCAAGTATCTGCATACCTATGATGAAGCCGTTCCCTGGAATCAGGTGCCGGGAACCTTTACACCGTGGCAGCCGCTGCCGGAACCCACCGACGTCCTGTTTTACGAAGGATTGCACGGCGGCGTGGTCACCCCTCAGCACGACGTGGCGCGCCACGTGGATCTGCTGGTCGGCGTGGTCCCTATCGTTAACCTGGAGTGGATCCAGAAGCTGACGCGTGACATGAGCGAGCGCGGCCATTCTCGCGAAGCGGTGATGGACTCCGTGGTGCGCTCCATGGAGGATTACATTAACTTCCTGACGCCGCAGTTCTCCCGCACCCATATCAACTTCCAGCGCGTGCCGACGGTGGACACCTCCAACCCGTTCGCGGCCAAAAGCATCCCGTCGCTGGATGAAAGCTTTGTAGTGATCCATTTCCGCAATCTCGACGGCATTGATTACCCCTGGCTGCTGGCCATGCTGCAGGGTTCGTTTATTTCGCACATGAATACGTTAGTGGTGCCGGGCGGAAAAATGGGGCTGGCGATGGAGCTCATCATGACGCCGCTGGTGGAGCGACTGATGGAAGGGAAACAGATCGCGTGAGCATGTTCCCTCTCCCAGTGGGAGAGGGTTAGGGTGAGGGCATCAACACGCACGATGCCCCATCAATCACGCCTCGATCACTTCATACGAATGCGTGATTTTTACCGCTTTCTCCAGCATTAACGCCACCGAGCAGTACTTCTCCGCAGACAGGTCAACCGCACGCGAGACCGCCGCGTCTTTCAGCTCTTTACCGGTGACCACAAAGTGCAGGTTAATATGGGTGAACAGGCGTGGCGCCTCTTCGCGACGTTCTGACGTGAGTTTGACTTCACAATCCGTCACGTCATGACGTCCTTTTTGCAGAATCGACACCACGTCGATTGCGCTGCATCCCCCTGCCGCCATCAGCACCATTTCCATTGGGCTTGGCGCTTTATCGCCGGAGTTACCGTCCATCAAAATCTGGTGTCCTGACGCGGACTCGCCCAGGAACGTTAAACCTTCAACCCATTTCACGCGCGCTTGCATATTCTTAAACTCCAACGTTGCATTTTTGGTGACAGATTACGCGTGCGTTACATTTCTCGCAATGGAAGGCGACCTGCATCATGCTGAAGCGAGACACCAGGAGACACGCGGCGAAAGCTATGCTAAAACACTCAGGATGCTACAGTAATACATTGACGTTACACGTGTATGCAGAGGACATCAAACTTTACTGGCTGCGAAACGTTACGGTAGCCGACTTCCCAGGGTATGGGTAAGAATTCGATTGCAACCCCAGAGTCCGGATGCATCTGATGACTCTGGTGACAGCTTATAACAGAGGATAACAGCGCATGGTGCTTGGCAAACCGCAAACAGACCCGACTCTCGAATGGTTCTTGTCTCATTGCCACATTCATAAGTACCCATCAAAGAGCACGCTGATTCACCAGGGTGAAAAAGCGGAAACGTTGTATTACATCGTTAAAGGCTCGGTGGCAGTGCTGATCAAAGATGAAGAAGGGAAAGAGATGATCCTTTCTTATCTGAACCAGGGCGATTTCATCGGTGAACTGGGCCTGTTTGAAGAGGGCCAGGAACGTAGCGCCTGGGTTCGTGCAAAGACAGCATGTGAAGTGGCTGAAATTTCTTACAAGAAGTTCCGTCAGCTGATTCAGGTTAACCCTGACATCCTGATGCGTCTTTCTTCCCAGATGGCGCGCCGTCTGCAGGTTACGTCAGAGAAAGTGGGTAACCTCGCCTTCCTGGACGTTACCGGCCGTATCGCACAAACCCTGTTGAACCTGGCGAAACAGCCAGACGCCATGACCCACCCGGACGGCATGCAAATTAAAATTACCCGTCAGGAAATTGGTCAGATCGTCGGTTGCTCCCGTGAAACAGTAGGCCGTATTCTGAAAATGCTGGAAGATCAAAACCTGATCTCCGCCCACGGTAAAACCATCGTGGTCTACGGAACGCGTTAATTCCGCTTAAACGGCGTGCCATCGCAAGGTGTCACGCCGTTTTTGTCTCTACTCCCCATGTGGCGCAGGCTGATCTATCACCCGGAAGTTAACTACGCACTGCGACAAACGCTGGTGTTGTGTCTTCCTGTGGCCATAGGCCTGATCCTCGGACATCTTCAGCAAGGCCTGCTGTTTTCCCTCGTGCCCGCCTGCTGCAACATTGCCGGTCTGGACACACCGCATAAGCGCTTTTTCAAACGCCTGATTATCGGCGGCTGCCTGTTTGCAGGCTGTAGCCTCGCCGTACAGCTGTTACTGGCTCGTGATATCCCGCTGCCGCTGATCCTGACCGTGCTGGCGATGACCTGTCTCTT
>ENA-OXEX01000625-OXEX01000625.1-human-gut-metagenome-genome-assembly--contig:-NODE-625-length-14676-cov-6.557007_pt1 | contig 14676 bp, 17 predicted proteins | sample MGYA00249364_ERZ652261 | MGnify/ENA primary metagenome ERZ652261 (study PRJEB26925, sample SAMN05826642) | human gut metagenome | biome: ENVO:2100002; feature: ENVO:00000062; material: ENVO:00002003... | reverse complement strand
GAGATCAGCCTCGGTCTCGTGGGCTCGGAGATGTGTATAAGAGACAGGTTATGTTCATTGTCACAGCGTTAATGAAGCAATTGAATTGATTAAAAACGCAAAAGAACCGATTGAACAACTTGACTTAGATCACGATTTAGGCGACTATGCTTTTGACGGCGGTGACGGAATTAAATTGCTTGACTATCTTGCAGAAACCGAGCAATATTATCCTGTCAAGTTGCACACAATGAATCCGGTCGGCAGAGAAAATATGCAACGACTTATTAATAGATATTGGAAATGAATTAATCACTAACGATAAAAGAGGTTTGCCCTTCAATCGGAGCAAACCTCTTTTTATATTTGCCTTGATTTAATCTTCCCAACTGATACAGTTAAGTAAACCGGCATTTTCGGTAATTTCTTTACTGTTTTCCGTTACAATTGTTTTATTTTTTTTACGAATGTGATGCCATAGAACTACCCGACCGATAAATATACATAACTATTCGTTTTCTTGCACATAAGAAACAGGAATATTGTTTTCTTTTGCGTATTTTTCCGCCGCAGAGCCCTTGTGACAATATATTGTCAGCTTATCGCAATCCGTAAAAATCTCACTATCAAATTCTGTCACACTATTCGGAATATAGGATTCTTTCCAAATTTTCACATCCAAAGAAGGTATTTCCTTCAATCTTAGTTATATGGTTTGAAATATTTATTTCTCTTAGCTTTTTGCAACCATAAAAAACCCCTATACCAATTTCTTTTATACTATTCGGAATTGATATTTTTTCTATGTTTTCACAACACTGAAAAGCAAATTGACATATTCCGGTTACACTCTGCGGAACACAATAAGATGTTGTTTGATGATTTCTCGGAAATCGCACAAGTAGTTTTTTATCTTTATCAAACAACACACCGTCTAAAGAAGAATATTCCTCATTGCCCTCTGATACTTCAATTGATTCTAAAAGCAGACAGTCGTAAAAATCGGGCAACCAATCTATGGAGTTTGGTACAATCAACTTTCTCAGGCTCGGGCAGTAACTAAATGCGCCACCATCAATCTGCCGAATATCCTCCGGAATCCTGAACACACCGTTTTCCAAATCCTCGTCATAAACTGCGGTTAAAACTTTTTCAACTTCCATTATTTTCTTCCTTTCTTCAATTCTTATTTATATGATAGTAAAAGCAATGCACAAAAATAAGTACATATTTTGCTATTCAAAATCCCAACTGATGCAGTTGAGCAGACCGCCTTTTTCGGCAATTTCGTTGATATTAACCGGAATAATTGTTTTATCAAAAATGTTTTTTGCTTTATTTATAGCCTCGTTATCCGTGTCAACGCCGAACACCGGCAGGAATATAGATTTCTCCGTAGCTAAATAATTAAGATAACAACCGACGGCGCTGTCACCCTTTGAGTAAAAATACGGAAAATCAATAACATTAAATCCGTAATTTTGCAAAGACTTTTTAACTTTCGTTTCAAATCCATATGGCGACAGCGGAGCATTAACGATAGCGGTATTTTCACCGACCAATCGCACCATACCGTCGGCATGCCCTGTCATATCGCTTTTGAGCGAGGGAATTATAAGTACGCTTGCTTCGAGCAATTTTTCAAGTTTGGCTGTGAGTTCTGCTTCACTTATGCCGTGATTTTCCGAAAAAACTCTGTCGCTTATGATAACTTTTTCTTTGGACGGAGAAAAGACCACATTCCCGCCGTCTAAATTTATATCTGTATAAACAAGGTTATCGACCTTAAAGCTCGGTGCAGTATCGGTTTTGAATTTCGTTCTTAATTGCGGATCGTCTGCAAGATAGCTCGGCTCGTATCGAAATGATACATATTTGCCCGACTTTGTTTTCACGGGCATAAAATCCCGCAGCCAAATATCATTTGTATTATCTAATAATTTATATTTTATATTAAATAAATCAAGTGCGGCGAACATTCTGTCCGCCGCAGGTTTGTATTTTGGTGTGTTTAATTGAGATGAAAAGTAGAGCATATTATTTTCCGAATTCCTTTACAAATTCAGTTTTACTACCGTTTGGGTATAATTCTTTTCGTAATTTGTCGAGTTCTTCTCTGCTTATAGTAGGGTGTGCATGTTTATAATCCTTTAAATATTCAACAACTGCACGATCTCCACCATACCCTCTTTCAAAACCATACTGTGAAGAAGTATGTTCATTAAGTTCTATAAACGAAGAAATAAGAAGTTGATTATATTTATTTTGTTCAGTTTTTTTAAAATCTTCTCGCTCAATAATATTTCTAAGCCCATTTCGTATGGTTCTAAACACAGTAGAGTTGCTTGGTGCTTCTTTTTTGTATAATACAATCTCACCATAATCTACTGGGATTCCTCTGTCCTTTAGAACTTTTGCAACTCCGTTTTGTTTAAGAAACGGATATGTTACATTATTGCTAATTAAAACTCGAGAGTTTTTAATTAAGAACGAAAAAGCGTAATTATCATCATTTGACAAAACAATATCAACACCGGTATATCCACTATGAATATATAGTTTACCAAATTTATTTCTTTGTTGCGGTCCGTAATAGTTCTGTTTATTTTTCTTAATATGATGAATAAATTTGTCCTCAAAAACTGTTTCTTTAAACAAATATGCTTCAACTCGCAGTGGTTCTATGGTGATATTTCCAATTCTAATTTCGTATTTTGTAAGAAGTTCAGCTCCGATTTTTTGCAATATTGGAACAATATCATCTGGTTTTTTGTTTGCTTTATTGTCTAGTGCTACTTTTAATTCATATACCATATCCTCTAATTTTTTCAACTCATCCATCTTAACTGTCTCCTTTTGTTTTTTCTACATTATACTACACTTTATAATAAAACCTAAATTATAAAAAACTATGCTGTAAAATTCAATCCCAAATCTTTAATAAAACAACCGGTCCGCTATCCTTGATTATCTCTTCGCCGACGGTAATTGAATATTTTTCGTAAGGCTCAATCACTGTCTTTTCAACAGCCTCTCTGCTTACCAATTCTTCAACAAGTGCTTTTGTTGACACATATTTCAAATCCATATGGCGACAGCGGAGCATTAACGATAGCGGTATTTTCACCGACCAATCGCACCATACCGTCGGCATGCCCTGTCATATCGCTTTTGAGCGAGGGAATTATAAGTACGCTTGCTTCGAGCAATTTTTCAAGTTTGGCTGTGAGTTCTGCTTCACTTATGCCGTGATTTTCCGAAAAAACTCTGTCGCTTATGATAACTTTTTCTTTGGACGGAGAAAAGACCACATTCCCGCCGTCTAAATTTATATCTGTATAAACAAGGTTATCGACCTTAAAGCTCGGTGCAGTATCGGTTTTGAATTTCGTTCTTAATTGCGGATCGTCTGCAAGATAGCTCGGCTCGTATCGAAATGATACATATTTGCCCGACTTTGTTTTCACGGGCATAAAATCCCGCAGCCAAATATCATTTGTATTATCTAATAATTTATATTTTATATTAAATAAATCAAGTGCGGCGAACATTCTGTCCGCCGCAGGTTTGTATTTTGGTATGTTTAATTGAGATGAAAAGTAGAGCATTGTATATTCCTTTTTCAAGGTCATTCATTAACTTTATATTTTAATTTTATTTATGAAAAACCTATACGCTACTTTTGCGTCGGTCTTATCTTCACCTTTTAGCCCTATTCGTTCACATTCTTTACTCGTAAACGATAATGAACTATCATAAATTCTCAGTGTCGAGAGGTTATTTTCATCAATTCCCAAAGTTTTGGCCAAGGTTGTCGGTCTGCCTTCGCCAAAATTCATGTTTATATTATCATCAATAATCAGAGTGTTATCTTCTACTTTGACAGCACCTCTTATAAGTACATTATCAAGCTCAATTCGCGCTTCTGCCTTATTCGCTTTGCAGGCTAAATGAAGCATTCCACCGTAAAGAAAAAACTCACCGACCATGTTCTCATCGGTCAGAATTTTATACGCTTTACCATTTTTATCTATCTCATTTTCACTTTTTTTAGTACCATCCTCGTTATGAGTTGCTCTGTAAATATAACTGTAATAATCATCTGCAGGATATGCTTCGGTTACCGTTATTAAGTAATTCTTTCCAGCAAAGCTTATTATTTTTCCGAGCAAATCCCGTGCAATGGTTTTTGCATCTTTATCTTTATCTTTATCTTCAACTAAGTCTCTTCCTAAATTTAATTTTTCTAATTTTAACATATTACATTCTCCTAATCACACACTACCAATATTTCAACAGGACCCTCTGCATCTCATTCAATGTCTTCTGTTACTATGCTGTACCATGCATCAGGCTCGACCGAGGTTACCCAAACGCCCTCTCTTTTCTTGAGCTCCTCAACAAGCTCACAGGTCGGAACAGCACTTAAATCAAAACTCATATAAATTCCCCCTTTGCTTATTTGCTTTCATTATAGCAAATCGTATTTTTTCGTCAACTGCCATACGAGGCACTTATTTCGCCGTTTTATACGAACAACCGCATAACACCCACATATTTATCTTTTTTCGGGATTGCTTCCGATCATAATATCTACATCGAATTTATGATACATATTATGCAATAGTTTATGGTTCTTTTTTCAGACATAAAACATTTTTTAAAGCTGCATATTTTTAAATTCTTCATCATTTATCTTTATTGAATCAAAGGTATAAAAATTATCAAGGCTTTGCACCGAAACTCTTGGCGGGGTATCGTTAATATAATTCCACACACTCCAGTTTTCAAAGCTCGCTGTATTATTTGAAAACGAAGTAATGTACAATGCCTCCATAGGCAGAATTTTCCCTAACACGCAAACATCTAATTTATGCTGCGGATAAAACAAGCAATCATCATTTGCGCCTTTGTATTGTTCAAATGACGACAATGTTGAAACGATACAAATTTTCTTATCAAAAGCAAAATCATAAAAGTATTTCAACACATCAATTTGTAATTTTGGGCTGTATTTTTTAAGCAAGGCCTCAAGATATGGAATGTAGACAATATCTATATTCAAATCGAGAATTTTTGATTTAATATCCTCTGTAAAAGCAATTATGTTATCATCGGGCATACACTCGCAAAAATAGAGCTTTTTATCATCAAACCAAAAAAGGTTGTTTTGGTGAATTTTTCGTCCAACAGCTTTTAAGAAATTGCGAACAATTGCATTAGAAAAAGGCGATATAATTAAAACTCGTTTGCCTACGTTAACGGCTTTGATAACAAAACTGTTCACCATTCTTATAAGATATGTATTAAATTCATCGGTACAAAACAACTTAAACATATCTTTTTCAAATATGCAAAGCTCATCTAAATCATTGCTACTCGTTTTTGTAAGATTTTGATTTTGTTCTTCCTCAAACGAGTTTAAGTATTCTTTAATACGATCGGTAAAAGGAGTTATTGCTGGTAAATTGTTGAGATACTGTTTGTCGGCATCTAAATCTTTAATTTCAAAGCTGTTGCAATTATCAATAAATTTTTTTGCCATTTCAATTATATGATCGTTTTTTGAGCGATTCACAATTTCTACTCCGTTTTGCTTAATCTAAATAACATTTATAATGCTTGCTGAAATCCAACTTAATAATCGGTTCGTCCTTAATTTCAAACGCTTCTTTTATGCTTGAAATAAACTCGTTTGATATATCTGGATTCATATAAACAATCGCTTTGCTTTTAGTTCCTTTGACAACCCTGCCACGAGGGTAGTAATTATACGGCTTGTTGCAATTTTGGGGCTTAACATATTTCCACAGTTTTTCGTGATTGTATGTATCGCCGGACTTTGCATTGCCGTCGGGATATTTACTTTTGTCAAACGGAATTGCAAGCAACTTATTATCAATTAACCAAAACACGCCTTGCTTCATATCATCACCCTCTATTGATGTGATTATATAAAATGCTATGTGCCAAATTTCGGGCATAATAAAACACCACAATGATTTCTCACCGTGGTGTTAATGTTATATTAGATTTTTCAAATATGGTTTGTAATTTTCAGCATTAAAACCACATCTCGCAGAAGGATGACGAAGCCCATAAACGTGAACATCTCTCTTTAGCATTGTTTTTGCATTTTTATGTTGTTCACCTTTTAAATAAACACAATGTCTTATAAAATCTCTTTTTTTGCCCACAAACAAATTACCGTTATCTAAATCAGGTTGTTTTTCAGCAGCTGTTTTATTTTTGGAACAACTCGGCAGATTATTATAAACTGCTCTACCGAAAACAAATACTATATCAATTTCATTTTTATTTATAAATTCAAATAATTCATTATTGTATTTTTCTTTATTGTTTTTAATTAAAATTTTTGCTTTTGAATCACCTATACCACACAATCCGTCAACATAGTTTGCAAAATATACATTATTCCAAAAACTTTCAAATTCATCATCAATATCCTTTACATTTTCAAAAAAGCATTTAGCAATTTTATGAAAAAATTGATATTTCTTTTCACCTGGATTTGAATAAAAATTTTGAACTACTGAATCAGTAGTAAAATCATTATACCCATCTTTATCATAATGCGACTCTCCTAATATAAGTATTCTTTTACTTTGATGTTTTGCATTTTTACCTTCATAAACACCTTTAAACATTTTCATCACCCACCTAATAATAACAAATCAAACAGCTAATTACAACATTCATCAATCCTTACCGCTGAGCATATCGGCTAAGGCATCGTCCGTTTTCTTTTGTGCCGAAGCAGTTAATTCATTTGAATGTGCGACACGCTTTGCATATTGAATTTTGAAATGCGTTTCAGAAAAAGAAAAAATAAAAGGCAGAGATATCTCTGCCCTTGGAGCTACTGGCCGGACTTGAACCGGCGACCTGCTGATTACGAAACAGATGAAAAAATATAAAATACACTCAAAACAACGAAAAACAGCCATTTCTTTTATACCTTGAAATGACTGTTTTTTAATTTAGCGCTGTATTTTTATCCCGCTTTCCGTTTGTAAGTGGTCAATAAATGGTCGTAAATAAGTGTTCAAAAAGCAACGGGTGTGCATAATCTTTACACATAAAAACTTAAAAGCCTAAAAAATAATCCCCGATCACTCAGGGATTATACTTTTTAATTGAATTTCATTTTTCAGTTTACTGAAGCAGCATTTGCACCCTTTCATGTATCCTCTTTTCAAGATATTTTAGCCTTTGATCGGGAAGATTATACCTCGAATGTTTCTTAAACTTAAATTGTAACAAGCTGCGTAAATGCTCTTTGTGTTCTTTTGTTAACACTTTTTTAGCTTCCACGTTAATCAAGAAATATAAAAGCTTTCCATGGTGTTATCATATACGATAACACTTGGCAATATAAAGGCGAAATTCTTGAGAAATATTCAAATTAAAGTATATCACACACTTCTTTTTATATTGCTTAATTCTTATGATAGCCTTATAAAGCAAATACTTTTTATAATCAGTCATTTTGATTTTTCCTTAATATTCGTTCAGAATTAAAAACAAATACCGATTACATAACTTTGAAATACTTTACGCAGAATTATACAGAAGTTAAAGAAATGCTCAGATGAACATAAAATTATAATTTCCGATATAATTGATGCTTTCTTAAAATCCGGATGACTTGCAAAATGCATTATACTATCGTATAATCAAAATAATGGTTATACGATTTTTTTATTTGATTTTATGGGGATATTATGCGAATCGCAATATGTGATGATTTAACAGAATGCAGACTGTCGGTGAAGTGCTATGCGGAAGAATATTTCAAGCTGCGTCATATAGAATGCAGTATTGACGAATTTCAAACGGGAACTGATTTATTAAAGTCCGATGAAATTTACGACATATTATTTCTCGATATAGAGCTTGGAGATACAAACGGCATAGCTGTTGCAAAGCAAATTCAACAAAAGCATAAAAATACGGTTATCCTTGTTGTCACGGCGTATCACCAGTATTTAGATGATGCAATGGACATTCAGGTTACAAGATATATTGATAAACCCGCAACACAGAACCGTATTTTTTCTGCGCTTGATAAAGCAATGTCGGTTATAAACGAGAGTGTTATAACATTGCATATAAAAGACAGTAAGGTTGCAAGGCTCAAAATTTCCGATATTATTTATGCCGAAGCAAAGCTTAAAGGTGTTTCTATTTATGCAAAAGAAACGAATTACAATATAAAAGAAACCATGAAGCAACTTCGTTCCATGCTTACCGCCTCCTGTTTTGCCGTTCCCCATAACAGTTATATAGTGAACATGAACTATATAAAAGACTTTCAAAGAAATGAAATTACATTGGCACAGCCGTATTCGGATATAAAAATTTCCGTTGCGACGAGAAAGCAACCTGAATTTAAAAGGCGTTTTTTAGATTTTATAGGCGAGGATATAGACAATGACTAAAATTATAACAGATATATTTATGTATCTTTTTGAATTTTTGCTGTTTTGGTATTATTCCGATTCACTGTTTGACGCTAAAAAAGATACTTCAAAAAGAGTTTCTTTAATGCTTTTAAATACTGTTTTTTTAGGCGTAATATATCAGTTGAACATCACATACATAAATACAATTTTGATGTTTGTTACATACACTCTGCTTCTTCTGTATCTTTACAATGTTTCTTTTAAAACAGCAGTATTTCATTCATTGATTTTTACGGTTGTAATGTTTGCTTCTGAAATATTGGTAATGGCGATAAGTTCCGTTTTATATAAGGGATTTAATGCTTTTGAAAGCAGTCCTTCCGCTTATTTGGTGATAGTACCTACAAGTAAGTTGATATACTTTAGTTTGATGATAATTATACTAAAGCTGTTTGCTCAAAAAGAAAATACCGAGTCATACAACAAGTATTTTTGGTTGCTGTTTATTATGCCGCTAACGAGCATAATGGTTTTAATTTGTTTTAGATATATTGCCTATCAGATGCAGCTTACGAAAGTAATGAGCATTCTATGGATAATTTCGTGTATCGGGTTACTGTTCGCTAATATATTGGTATTTATAATTTATGAGTATTCATTAAGAAACACAAAAGAACTTTATGAATTGAAGGCAATTCAGGATCGAGAAGAACAGGATAAGCGGTATTTTGAGATTATCGAGCAATCCAATAAAGATATGCGTATTTTTTCGCATGATATAAAGAATCATTTAACGCAGATTAGAAACTTTGAAGATATAGAAGATGTCCGAAGATATATTGACTGCATATATCCTGATATTGAGAAGTTCAACCGTACTGGCATCAGCAAAAACAAAATGCTTGATTTAATTATCAGCAAGTATGTAACGCTTTGTGAAAAGAAAAATATTAAGTTTTCCATTGATGTAAAAACGGCAAATCTTGCTTATGTATCGGATTCGGATTTATCTACGCTGATGAATAATTTACTTGATAACGCTGTCGAAGCCACCGAACGAGCAGACGAAAGATTTATTCAGGTCTATATCTTTTCAAAGGGCAATATGCACGATGGATTGGTCATTAAAAACAGTTGTTTTGTTCCGCCGGAAACAGAAAACGGCGAATTAAAAACAACCAAGCAAAATAAAAAAACACACGGTGTAGGAACAAAGAGCATACGGAAAACGCTCAAAAAATATGATGCTGTTTACGGTTGGAAATATGATGAAAATTCAAAAATCTTTGAAACGGATATCGTATTTCCGAAGAAAAATTGATATATATTGTATGTGAAATCGGGCTGACATTTTTACTTGTCAGCCCGATTTTTCTGCGTTTATCCTCTCAGGTTCTGCATTCGTCGTAAATTATTGACAAAAGCGGCATTTTTAAGTTATAGAATAGGTGTATTTATTTCGATGACTCACGTTATGTGAAGCATGATTTACTAAAAGAAGCAGGAGGTGATATTGCGCTGACTTTAAAAGTCAGCGGACTTATTTTTTGTTATTGATCATTGTGGAAAAACAACGATAGCACTCATGAATATTTGTAATAAAGCAAAACAATTAGAAGAATTTCTGTAACTGTAAATTTAGCATGGTCGTTGTAAATAGATTGATACTTGGAACAACTGATTCTCTTTTTCATACGAAAATTTGATCTCACCATTATAGCGTTCAGTAGCTCGGCGCACACTTTTTAACCCATATCCATGACCTTCAGTTTTTTTTGAAGTAATAATATTGCCGTGTTTAATATTTGGCGGGTATTGGCAGCGGTTTTGTATTTTGATTAAAACATAATTCTCATTAAATGCATCAATATGTAGATTTATCTCACCTTTTTCTGCTTTTTTGCTGGCTTCATAAGCATTTTCTAAAAGATTATCCAAAATGGCGGTTATGTCTCCGTCATTCAAGAATGAAAAATCTATGTTGCGAATATCAATATTTGTATCAATATGGTTTTCTCGACATAATTCACAGTAGCGTGTCACAATGATATTGACCAATTTATTATTACTGTATATGCGCAGATTATTAATCGGATTCGTTTTCATAAAAGCGTGTATATAATTTAAAATTGCATTTTCGTCAGATTGAGTGGCTAGTTCAGCGATGGTAGCAAGACAGCGTTCTGTGTCATGAACCAGAATTGCTGAATTCTCATATTGCTTTTCAAGTTGTTCATAATATTCGATATTAATTCTCTCTTTTTGCTGTTCCAAGCGCAACTCAAAGTTTTCCTGTTGTATACGTGTCATCTGTTCTTGCGTAAAGAATACAATGGAGTTGGATAGTAATAGCAAAATTGAAACAATGGTTAGAGAACTACTTTGCCAAGGAGAAAGTACACTTCCAAATGAAAAGATAGTAAATATCCATAAAATAATTATCGTTGACAAAGGTAACAAATATAGCAAGATATATAATTTAGAATGCTTGGTATGTCGATTTTCTCTAAATGAGATTTTGGAGAAAACCATCACTAAGAAGAAATAGAGCGCCTTAGAACCAAAGGTGGTAAAAACCATAACATCAGCTTGTGCTGTGATTTCTGAAATCTGTAAATTGAATGGAACAGTAAATATATAGATGACTAACATTTCTGACAATATCATCATCATAGTTAATGATAAACTGGACCAAATAGACTGTTTAACACTAAGATTGAAGCAAATAAGAGCAACGATTATATTTAGGATGAGAAAAGAGAAGGAGTTTAAATTTGGGAAACCAATGAAACTGATAAAAAACTGTATCACGCCGGAACAGGCATAGCAAAGAGTTATGAGTCTTAATGAGATCCTACGTTCATATTTGTTGTTGAAAAAAATATAGGAGACAATTTGTTCAAAAAAGTAAACAAAACAAAAAATAATATGCTGTATCATATCGCATTCTCCATATATTCTATAAAGGATTTTTTAAAAGAAACATATTTACGCTGAGACATTGGTAATAATTCGGTTTTTGATGGGCTTAGTCGGACAGTTACACTTGATTTATCAAAATATGTTACATATTTCAGGTGAATTAAGTAGCTGCTGTGTGAGAAAGCAAAATTTTGTGGCTCGTTAATCTCCTTTACCAATTCTGTTAGGGATCGATTAGAATAGTATAGCGCATCTTTTGTACATATCATTTTTTTATGCCCTGAAACTGTAATGTAGATAATATCTGATGTTGTTATACGGACAGTTTTAGATTGGTTTGTAAGTAAAATCTCATGATGAAAGTTGTGATACTTCTTTAGCGCAGATGTCAAGTTGATAAAGAAACGATTTTCATCAATTGGTTTAGAAAGATATCTGTATACATGAATTTCCATTGCATCATCTAGATAACTTTCAAATGCGGTAATAATCATAATTAAAATGTCGGGATTGTTTTGCTTTAACTTTTGTGAGAGCTTTAAACCGTTAATTCCGGGCATTTCAATATCTATATATGCGATGTCAAAAACTTGATCGCTTTCATAGATTTCAGCGGAATCTACAGATGAAAAAATTAAATATTCCATACTATGCTGAGAAAAATAATGATTTAACAGTGAATTGATTTTATTAATAATCATTATGTCATCATCACAAATCAATATATTGAGCAACATAAACACCCCCATATTATATAATTATGGAGGAGTTATTATAAAAAAGTCAATAGAAAAAACGAAAAAACTATAAACCAGTACAAAAAATTACTTTTTTCTCGGAAAGTTTCATAATAAAAACGGGGATTTCATTTATAGATACGTCAAATCCGATACTAATTAAAAATATCCATAATTATTAATATAGTATGCAAGGTTTCACTGACAAGCATGTAATAATTTATTTGGTTAGCGACACGACCTCAATTTTTGAAAAATCTATATTTATTAACAAAAAGATATATAACTCCAATCACAATGTATCATTTTTGCAAAAAACAATATCACTTTTGAAAATAATCTTTTCAAAGTTAATCAGAATGGTATAATTCAAATCAAGGAGAAATTTTGTATGAAAAATATTATTAAAAAAGAATTAATTTGTTGAAAATCTATAAAACTTTGGTGGGGATTCTATCTATTGTTTTGCTTTTTAGCGCCAATGCAACAACATGCCATATTATTCATCAACCGGAAGAACCACAAGGAATTGAGAGATTCAAATTTATCAAATGATTGATAAATTTTCTGCACGAATAGCTCAAAACCTTCTTACAGCGCAGGCTTTAGATGAGAAGGATATAAACTTGTATCAATATGCAATACAAGTTTTAATTTGTACTTTATTAAATTATTCTGCATTTGTTGTAATTGGGATAATTTTTGGCATGTTTTGGGAAAATTTTATAATGATTGTGCCGTTTTCTCTAATTCGGAAATTTACAGGTGGGTATCATGCAAACAAATATAGGAATTGCTTTATTGGTTCCATTGCAATAGATATCATGTGTTTGCTGATTATTCGGAATATTATAGGCGTTGGTCTATATGTTTTTGGCGGTATTACGATTATTTCATTTATTCTAATTTGTATTTTTTCCCCAGTGGAGCATAAAAATAAGAAGTTAAATTCAAAAGAAAAAGCGATTTATAAATTGATTGCAGTTGTTCTAAGCGGATTGCTTTTGCTAAGTTCGTTGTTGTTTACTTTTGCGAGTAATTTTACTGTCGTTGGAATTGCAATGGAAATGGGAATAGTTTTAGATGCATTTCTTATGGTATTAGAAAAAGCTTATCAAATGTGTAGAACAAGATAAATTCTTTTGATGCTGTTTAAACTTAATAGATTCGTCCATCGTGAATTATTGACAAAAGCGGCATTTTCAAGTTATAGAATAGGTTTATTTATTTCGATGACTCACATTATGTGAAGCATGATTTACTAAAAGAAGCAAGAGGTGATATTGATATCAATAAGTTGATTATTTATATATAGTCTTACAATACTCTTATTGGAGGAACAAGTAAAATGCATTCGAAAAAACTTATGAAACTTCTTTGCATAATTGCATTATTTGGTTCTATCCTGTTACTGCTTTCTTCTTGCAACTTTAATGAATTAAAGAGATTCGGCCTTGGTGTTCTTACCGGGAATCCCATTAAAGATAATGATACAGAATTGCAAACTATTGAAGTAGTTGATAACCCGAATAATTATTATATTAAAGATGATGAAACCTCGGAAGCGGTATTTAAATATACCATAGAAAAATCATACTTTATAAATGATTTAAGTGAGGCGAGCTTGTCAATAGATGATTTTCCCAACAGCAACGGAAAGACTGAATATTTTACATCTGACGGAAAATTGATTGATAATAATTTGCAGCTCCTATGTATAGAACTTTCAATTGAAAAACAGTCTGAAAGAAAAAGGTCTTACACCGGCACAGAAGATGAGAATATACATATACTTGAAAATATGTATCTGTTCGCTGATGACTATAAGTTTCCGATAAATGAATCGTATTTCTGCGCTTATCTTGAGCAAACAGAGGATATTACCAGGTCTTCAGAGGAGAACGAATATTATTATTTTTCATTAAAGAAAGACGAAACGGCAAGATTTAAGCTTTGTTATATTGTTAATAAAACAGAACTCGAAAATCAAAATATTTGTATTTGTCTTGGGGAAAGTGTTGTGCTCAACGGAACAGATATTGATAGAAAAATATGCTATATTCCATTGAAAATAGAGAGGGAGAGATAACAATGATATTGTCCTTGAAAACAGAATTGAAAAAAGCTTTTAATAACAAATTATTTTACCTTTCCCTAATCATAAATTGCATTATAACTATTATTGCCGGAATTGTATCCGTGTTATATTCTAAAAAAAGCTTTGGTATGATTCACGCTTCGGAAAACCCATGGTTGCCGGTTAATACGCTTTATCAATATTGGATAGCCGATGATATGAGCAGCGTAGCTCCGTATATTTTTTATGTTTTACTTCCATTAACAGCATGCCTTGCTTACGGTTGGTCATATTCAACTGAGCTTAGAAGCGGCTACATAAAAAATGTGCTTATCCGAACAACAAGAAAAAATTATTATATATCAAAATTTATTGCAACATTTCTCTCAGGCGCCTGTGTTGCGTTTATACCTATTTTGCTTAACATTTTAGTCGTTGCTTGTTTTATCCCTGCCGTAAAGCCGGATATTTATTACAATTTCAGTTATATACCTGTCTCTTATACACATCTGACGCTGCCGACGAAGAGGATAGT
>ENA-OXEX01000615-OXEX01000615.1-human-gut-metagenome-genome-assembly--contig:-NODE-615-length-14986-cov-56.563860_pt1 | contig 14986 bp, 15 predicted proteins | sample MGYA00249364_ERZ652261 | MGnify/ENA primary metagenome ERZ652261 (study PRJEB26925, sample SAMN05826642) | human gut metagenome | biome: ENVO:2100002; feature: ENVO:00000062; material: ENVO:00002003... | reverse complement strand
GTAGCGAAGCTCAACAACCAGTTTGAAGACTACGCACGCCGCGCCCTGCCTGCTCTCGATGTGATGCGCATGGCGCTGGTCAAAATGACCGGGGGCAGTGAGGACAGTCTGCGCCGCGATTATGAGAAGGGGATGCGCCTCGATACGCAGCAGCAAGCCCGCCGCAAATACGGCTGGCGTCTCGATGCCTACCAGCAGGAAATGAACACCTTGCAGGACAAGGGCGTCGGTATGCAGACCATGGGGCCAGAGGGCGACCGATACAGGGCACTGAAACGCCAGCAGCAGCTCATGCGCCAGCAGCAGCTCAACTTTGTAGAGCAAGGCAATGCGAATGCGCACGCGGCTGCATACGGCCCGCAAACAGCGGGAGAGGCTGCGCTAGACAGCAACTATATTTCTTCACCATCCGCCGCCGCCGCTGGCAGCGGTGCCGCAGGAAACTGGGCTGGCGGAAACGTTGGCAATTTGAAAGACGTTAACGGAAACTGGCGGCGCTTCCCATCCCAGCAGGCAGGCATTGCAGCGTCTGCGGGGCAGCTGCTGCGCTATAGCACCGGGGCATTCAAAGGCGGACGCAAGCGCACGCTGCGCGAGATTGTCGCCACATATGCCGCAGGTGATCCAGAAGTGCCGCGCTACATCCAGCAGGCAAGCGAATGGACAGGGTACGGGCCAGATCAGCAACTGGACTTAACCGACCAGAACACGCTGCTGAACGTGACGCGGGCCATCCTCCGCAAAGAGAACGTGAAAAATGCCAGCATCCCGCAATCAGTGGTTACTGAGGGCGTTAACATGGCACTGAACAATCAGAACAACTACAAGATCGCCCCTGAAACCATGCCAGCCGGGCAACGCGGAGGAAAAATTGATATTTCAGACGCCAATATCAATGTAAACCTGCAATACCCTGATGGGCGCACACAAACCCAAAGCGTCCCGGTAAAAAGCTCTTTCACACAACCGCGCAGCTTTGCCAGTCGGTAGCGGTAGGGGCGTGCTGGCACGCAAAAAACAAAGGGCCCATATTTGGGCCCTTTTTTATGCTCTCGGCGGCGTAGGGTAGCGCCAGTGCCACGTTGGCGCTGCCATAACCCGCCGCATCTTTTCACGGGCTGCGGCGCGGATCCTTGCGTGCATCCTGCGCTTTTTCTGCGCGTCATGGGGGGCCATAACGCGCGAGGGGATCACCAGATTGGACTCAATCATATTCAGGTTTTCCCTCCTGCTTAACCGGATCGCGTAACTGGTGCTCCCGGTAGTTATCGCCCTGTTCCTGCCTCGCTTCATCCTCAGGTAAGAGGTTTAACGCAACAAGGTGCTGGAGTTCGGCATGGCGTTGACGCATATCAGCGGAGTCAGCCAGCCACTCACGGCGGGCCTTTGCCAGCCCCTCAGCCTCTTTGAGTAAAGCCGCGTCGTCATGAATAGCAGGGGAGGAATACCCCTCGTTACGCAGAACGGTGCGCAGATGTGCCAGCTGCATGACGTGATCAGAAGTGCGCTCACCCGCAGGCAAGCGCAGCGCAGACAGACAGGCCAGCAATATGGCCCGGCTGTTTATTTCCATCCCTGAGCGCTCCAGTCGATACCCTGTACAGCTGGAGAGAGCGGCTCCTCCGTCAGCTGCTGGCGAACGGCAGCGATACCGGGGGCACGGGCAGCGTCTGGAAGGCCACGAGAGGCAGAAAGAGCCTCGCTCAGCTCAACAATCTGCCCACTTGAAACGCCAGCGCTCTCACACTCGCGCAGCAGCTGCTGATCGGCAATCTGCTGCTGCCGGGCCAGATGGATTTGCTCAACCGACAGGTTGCGGGTGATCGTCATAGACTGCACAGGGGAACCGCTCATTGCCTGCGCCAGCACATCGCCAGCGGTGGATTTGGTCATTGGCTCAGTGGAGAATCGGCGCATAACGCCAGCAATTCGCCCCTCGATCTCCTCCTGAGAAACGCCAGCAGCCTCACCAGCTGCAACCATATCTTTGAGCATCCTCTGATGATGCTCCGGCACGCCCAGCTCAACACAGCTTTTCAGCGCTAAATCCAGCGACTGACGCGCCAGAGGTTGACCGGAAGCCACAGACAGCGCTTTAGTCAGCGTCACAGGGCCCTGCGCATCACGCAGCAGATCAAGAAGTTTTTGGAAGTTACCCATTAGCACGATCCCCCTGGTAATTTTTAAGCGCCAGAACCATACCCTGATTTTGCAGAAGCAGCCCCAGACGACGATCCAGCGTAACCGAAGCCGCGCCATTGCTTACTTTCGCGCCAGCCATCGCAGCCAGATCCATGGACTCACGCAGCAGAGTGCTCACGTAGGCCAGATGGGCGCTCAGATACGCATCCTCAGCCGCCCGGCTTACGTTTGCATTGAGCATATCGATCTGGTGCTGGCAGGCTGACAGCTCGCTGCGGGTGGCTGCTGCCACCTGCTGCGCCGCTACCAGTTCGTTTTGCACCTCAGGCAGAAGGGCCGGAGCCATACCACACTCAGGGCGAACCGGTTCGCCAGAACGTAGGCAGGCTTTACCCTCCTCGATCAGCTCATTCAGATTCGCCAGCTGGGACTCCAAAGAGGAAACCTGCCCATTTTCAATCTCAAGGCGCAGGCGAAGCCCGGTAGCGGCGATCTCCTGCTCGCTGACCTTATCCAGCAGACGCAGCATGTGTGACCGGAGAGTGCTCAGGTCGCCTAATTTAGGCCCGGAGACCGTCAGGCTCTCCAGCCGGGTGGAAATTTGGTCGAGTACACGATCAACGTGTTTTTCGCTTTCTTTGCTCATTCGGTATGCCCTTTCTCGTTATAGCCAGCGGAATGCTGACCCTGACAGTTTGCCGTCACGACCAGAGCGGTAGGGGGCGTGCCGTTGGCCCGCAAAAGTGACTTTTTGGGTACACCTCAAAAAAGCAGTGATTAATGCGTCTTATAGATTGATTTTTTAACTTAAAAGACGCAATATCTAAAAACGCACTACAGAAAACACCCCATAGCGCGGGAGCTAACGATGAATTGCATGATTTACATGAGGGCCAGCACTGAGACACAGGACGCCAGCCGCGCAGAGGATGAGCTCAAAACCTTTGCCGCAGCTAATGGCCTGACGATCTGCGGCTGGTATCGGGAGAATATCTCCGGCACGCAGCTGGAGCGCCCGCAGCTCAATAAACTGCTGCACGACGCCGGGCCGGGCTTTGTCCTGCTGGTTGAAAAGCTCGACCGCCTGAGCCGCCTCACCCGTTCAGAGTGGGAGCAGTTGAAAGAACGGATCAGAGCCAAACGGCTGCGCATCGTCTGCTGCGACATCCCCACGACGCTGGCGGTATTGCAGGGAGAACAGCCGACCGGGGCGGGCGGTTTCGACGTTCGCAACGTGGTACTCGATGCGCTCAACTCGATGCTGCTCGATATTGCCGCAGCATGGGCCCGCGACGATTACGAGACACGCCGGAAACGTCAGGCGCAGGGCATCCAAAAGGCAGTAGAGGCCGGGAAATATAAAGGGAAACAGCCCAACACGGCACTGCATAAGAAGATTTTGAAATACGCCGCCGCAGGACATAAGACGGGGGAGATCGCCAGACTGGCGGGCTGCTCGCGCTCTACGGTGCTGCGGGTAACGCGAGAGCAGTAGAAAAGATTTGGCCCCGTTGCGTTGGAGCGCAGCAGGGCCAGAGGCGGCGCGGATCAGGTGGCCACCGTAACCGCGCCTTTGTCAGAACCACCCAATGGAACCAACAACTACAGAGGGGCGGGTGCTGACCCTGCCCGTCTGCCGACTGTTCGAGTGGCAGGCATAACAACCGGGCCCCTTCGGGGGCCTATATCAAAATCAATATGGTGTAATGAATTACATATTATGAAAATCAATATACCCGTAGCGCTCACGCTACTCCTCGCCAGCACGCAGCTGCACGCCGGAGAGATAGCCTCCCGCTTTCTCTGCACTGACGGCACCATAATCAGGCTGGAGACCAATACCGGGCCACGCATGACTGTGACGTGGAACGGGAACCGATTCCCAGTCAGAGAACTAACCTCTGAAAGCTACGGCGTCCACATCACCGCAGGCGTGCCACAGCAGACTATCGCCATGATGGATATTTTCTGGCTGGACGGCGGAAACAGGAAATTCTTTGCAACCTTTGGCACCTCCCCGAAAGCTGACACTGTATCGGTTGAGTGTTCCCACGATTTAGGTTCTAACAAAATAAGCCTATAAAAAAGGGCCCGAAAGGGCCCTTATCTTACCTAAGGATTATCACTGCTTAGACGTTAATCTCTCGATCTCTTGAGCAATAGCATGAGCCTGCATAGAGGTGAGTTCTATCATCGTTCTACGGAAATTAGCGCCGCCCCCGGTTAACTCTTTAAAGCGACGCGCGGAGATAGCCTTAAAGCCGGTTTTAAAATCTTTGAGTGGCTTAGCGTATTTATCATCAGCTACGCCGTAATGCTCGCTTTTCACCAGCTCACCATCCACAACACCAGAAGCAATGATGCCTACGCCACTCTGATACAGATAGACGGTATCGCCTTTGGAAAGCTGACAGATGTACTCTTTCCATCCCTTACAAAAGGCCGCTGCCTCTTGGTTTTTAACCATATCGAAATGCGTTTCTTCATCGTTGTTGTAGTTCGTATTTAACATGAAGGCTTTTCTATCCATGAAGCTCGCAGCGCTATCCTCGCGCTGATCAACCAACTGCTCTTTCAATTCATCGCTAATCAGAGAGTGCTCTTTTAGTAGCTCATTCGCAGCAGCGACCCCGGCCTTAATAAATTCGCTGATCAGTGAGCTCTTAGAGCGATCAAGACTCAAAGATAGTTCGTCCAACTCATTATTTAAAATGGTTGGAAGTCGGATTGATATAGGGGCTGAAACGCTATCATCGACTTGATTAAAAAGACTATTTTTTAAAATTTCTTTCAGGTCTGGCATGGGCTTAATCTCGCTATTTTAACAACTACAATTTGTATTTTTTATACTGTAATACATATTGTAGTTAACTTCAATAGAGCAATCGGTATGGCGGCAGCTGCGCTGCCACAAAGCAGTCGTGATGCCACCATGCAGATCCAGAGCAGCAGCAGAGGCAGCACCCATGAAACCAACACCACAACAGAAAGCCGCCGCACGCCAGATGCGGAGAGATCACCCCGATATGAGCGTGCGCCAGATCGCCGCAAAGCTCGGCATCAACAGCGGAACCGTCAGCAAATGGCTCCGCCAGCCTGAGGCAGAAACACCGCTCAGCATCGAGGGCCTGATCGCCCAGACGCAGCAGAACTTTGAGAACCTGCCACCCAGCGAGGCCGAAAAGCTCAGCCAGCTGCGCGATGAGCTCCGGGCAAGGCAGCAAGCCATCATTAAGCGGCAGATCAGCCTACTGGAGGGACTACAAGCGGAGGGGATGACCGCGCTCAAAAAGAAAGACCTACCCACAGCCCGCGCAGCAGCCAGCCTGATCTCTGCATTCACAAAGGCATTCAGCCATGAGGCCATGGTCTACCAGATCATTGACCCCGCCGCTGTCATGAAATCAGCGCTCAAAGAGTAATCATTTTTTATTTTTAGGCAGCAGGCCCGGCAGACGTTCGTCTGGCTGGGTTTTGCAGTGTCCGTGCGAAAGCACGGCCCATACCGTTACCCCCTCAAACCATCCGCCAAAGCAGAACCGCGTCACGCAGCTGCACCCTAACGGGATGCACTTTGCGCCGCTATGCGGATGTAACCTCATACGTAACCACTGTAACCACACGTAACCTTTTATGTAACCAGAATAAAATCATATAAATCAATAACGTAACCTTGTAACCTTTTTTATAATAAATACTTTTGAATAAAAAAATAAATACATAGATATATATATCAACTAGCAATTAGCAAAAAAATGGTTACGAGGTTACACATGGGTTAAGGCCACGAATGGCGGGGCTTTAGGCGTAACCATGGGGGAGGTTACGCATGGTTACACGTAACCTTTAATTTGGTTACAGGTACAAAAAAGCCCCTTTCGGGGCTCTCGTTAATCGTTGGCGGCTCGCATCGTCATGCGGCTTGCTACCGTTTCCGGCAGCGGAGGGATAAGCGTACCCTTCACAAACCCTGTCTTAGTTCGGTGAGTGGCAGGCTTACCGATAATGGCTGTACGGTCACGAATCAGCGTATTGAACTCATGCCCGTTCGTTTTCCCTGTATAGGCACTGACGAACTCACGCCACCATTGAGCGACACATTTAAGCACAATGCCCTTTTCAGCCGATTCATACGGCAATCCGTGGCGCTTCTGCGCAATATCGGAATGCGCAAAGCTGTAGAACTCATCACAAATTTCGCCGTAATGGTCGGTGATAACGCCGGATGACTTGGCAAGGCCATACTTTTTGTGAAATTCATTCAGATACTCAGCAGCCTGCTTTGAAGCCAGCGCGGGGCCAGCCTGCTGGTAAGCCTCAATGCGGCTATTCAGACCCTTTGCAATGGCATCCTGTACCCGTGAGGCATAGTAACCGGGATCGGCCTGAAACAACGGACGGTCATTAACCGGGCCAGACTGGGGCTGGATATGTGAGAATCGGCGGGCGATCTGCTCATCAATACCGGATTCACTGATAAGACCAGGAATAGGATCAGCTGAGGTGTAAATCTTGGTGTAAAGCGGGACTGTCTGGGCTATCTGGTGCTTGGTTGATACGGTGATCGCACTCTCCAGAACAAAGGATTTTTTCGTGATGCGCTCCGGCTCGTTAATCGCCAGAATCAGCGCCCGGACAAACTCGCTTGCCGTCCTGCCACTGGCTGACCCCTTCACGATGGAGTCCAACTCCTGCTCGTTAACTTCCACGACCAAACCCAGCTTTGAGAACGCCCCATTCTTACCGAACAGCAGCCCCTTACCGAAGTCAGAGACCGCCTGCAAAAACAGGTAAGCGTTTTTACGGTCTGGTGCGAAACGGGCTGCGGCGATCAGGTCGATAAGCTCAGGGAACTGCGGGAAATGCTCGCGCCAGTCGTCATTGATGGCCTTGTCCAATTTTGTGACCGGGTAAGGGACATGCGCCAGAGTGATGCGTGCTTTTCCTTCCTCGTCCAGTGTGACAGATGCGCTATCGGTGAACATATCAACCGCAACATGAAGGGCAACGAACTGCCGATATGTGCGGATGCAGTCACCAACAATGCCAGAGATAGCTTTTCGCAGGTCTGTCAGTCGTTCAGAGGCGGTTTTCTTGGTCAGCGCTAATGCTACGGCCTGCCCTGCTGCCTCTTTGCCCTTTTCGGTGTCATGGAAGAAGCCGCCACAGCTGGATTCAATCAGGCGGAAATCGGACGCTCCAAAGCGCTTAATATGTGCGGCCTTGTCCAGGTGGATGTATTGCTTTTTCTCCGGGAACCAGAGAGACCGGGAAAGGCAGTAAGCTATTGCAGGGAGGTTAATCCCCAACTCCTGCGCTTTCTCGCTGCGCTCCATTTCCGCCAATTGAAATAAGTCAGCGCATAAATGCTCACGGACGGCGGCAATGATTTTGCCGAATAGCTGCGGGGGGAGCTCGATAAAAGAGGCCGTGATGTTATCTGCCATTTACTTTAGTCCTTGTATGCAAAAAAGCAGCGCCAAAAGGCGCGTAACACTTGATTGCTCAGGAACCAATGGCTATCATCACTTTTGCCCGGTGATGATTTGTAACCAGCCCATGTGGTTCCAACGCAAATCAAAACTATTTCGCAGAGGCCCCAGTTACCAGCTGGGGCCTTTTGCATTTCAGGGATAAGCATAGCGATCCAAAACGGCGTCGGCAAGCGATGATCAGGCGTCGATCTTCATCTTTTTTGCGTCACCCCTCCCCTCCTTACGTCATGCCTGCCGTTGTGGATAAGTTGTTGTTGAAAAGGTGATTTTATCCACACTTTATGGCTCCGCTGTGGACTGTCTTTGTGTCGAGCCAACGGCTCGGCCCTTACCGCTAATGTGTCACATTGCATTACGTAGTGTATGACGTAATAATGCACTGAAACACAAACGGGGGACGCCATGAAAGAGAACAAAACAGCCGCCCTGAGCCTCAGGCTCCCGGCAGATCTCATGCAGTTACTTGATGAGCGAGCCAGTGCTGAACACCTCACCCGCACAGATATAGCGCTGGCTGCGCTCCGGGAGTACCTCGGCGTCGCTACAGCTCCGGCAGCGTCTGACAAGCTCGATAGGGTGATCGAACTACTGGAAACCATTGCTGGGAATGCCCCACAGCGTAAGACAGCCGCACCACAGCGTCAGACAGTGCAACACGCTGAAGCAACACAACGTAACACGCCGTCAGGCAATGAAATACAGCGTAATACGGCGCGAGCCGCCGATCCTCGTTTTCATGCCGTAGACCCTGAGGCCGATGCTATGATAGTGCGCATGAGTGCTGAGGGGGCCGGGCTGGCTGACATTACGAACGCGCTCAATGCGCTGGGCTTCACCAGTGCGACCGGGCAGGAGTGGACACGCAGCCGCCTGCGCGACTATCGGCATAAATTAAGGGATAGCGGGTTACTTCATGGTTAATGACTTTACGCATGGTGGAAGGGTTTATAGGCTTTCTCACCTAAATCCTTCTGTTATCAGCGTTACACGTGCTGCTACTGAAACGTACCCGGCTAAGACAGTCAGATTTTTTGTTACCTACAGCAATCACTGTTTCACCAAACACTTTGCAGAGAACGATGATGAAACGCTTCTCTATGAGGATAGCCGTCGATACTTCTGCACTGAGCGTTACGCAGGTTCACTGCTATTACCCGGTCTGATACCCATACTTATCGAAAATAACATATTGCTGGGGCTTACGATGAAGGAGCGGCGTGAGTCATTCTTCTATCTTGAAGAACATCATATGGGTGTTACGTATCGCTTATTCTTTGACATATCGTCCAGCAATCACCCGGCAAGTGACATAAGGCTTAAGGTCACAACAGCATATCCAGAGGATGATTGGGCGGCTGATGTTGGCGTACATGCCCGATTTAATATCTGGCGAGTAATTGATGCGCGTATGAACGGCGAGAAGCTGGCAACGAAAGAGCAGCAGAGACGCAGGCGAAGATAACAAAAAAGGCGACCTTTCGGATCGCCTCTTGTTACTGCTTTACTACTTAAATTAGGTATTAGGTGGAGGTCATTGGTTATCGCGGCGCGGCCTGCGACCCTATTCGGGTTGACGCTAACGTATCTCTTGGGAGATCCCACGTATCGCTAGTGACTATAAATCTACATCATTGTGGTTGACATTACAATACTATTGTTCGAGAAATCCGCGCGAGCCCGCTCCCTGCGCGGCTTTAGCGGTAGGGCGGCGGTGCCGCAGTTTGTGCCAATTTACGCCAGACAGCTGCTAATGAACTCAACGATCTGCCGCTGCTCATTCTCGCTGATTGTTTGCCACTCAGGAGCCACCTCAGGCAAACCACGATAAGCAGCTGGCGTCAGTCCCATAATGCGGGCGAGCAGCTGGCAGGTGAATGTTTCCCTCTCTATCTGGCAGTGGCTGGCGTACATTTTGCCGGATTTATCTTTGCGCAGGCTGCGGTCTGCATCAGCGTAATAGGCCGGGGTGGCCCATTCGTGCCCACGTATGGAATGTCCTGCTATCATCATCACCCCGCCGCGCATGACGCGCTTACCGAACGCAATCACCGGGCCCTCAGGCCCTGCCGATTTGCCTCCCTCGCGGTGCCATTGAGAGAGGGCCAACTGAATAATTCGAGTGAGCTCCGCCGTGGTATCGCTGCGGATTTGTTCGTGGTTCATTGAACTCTCCCAGCGTGCGCCGCTGCTGCGCACGCTTCAATGCCGTCAGCCATTGCCCCCAGTCGCCCGATTTGAGTCGCCAGACCATTAGCGCCATGCAGCTGCTGGAGCGTGACCATTTGAGAACCGGCTACCGCGATCCATTGTGCCAGAACAGCAGGGTTAGCGACGGCGTAACCTTCACCCAGCATTGCGTCGAGGTCAGTTACGGCGCGGGCCACAAACAGCGTCGCAGTCTGGCTTGACTCGTTAAACAGCATCGTTTCAAAGTCCTGATCGGTCATGATTTACTCCTGGCATAAAAAAGCCGCTTCCCCAATACGGGGAGCGGCGTGTGAATATTCAAATATTGTGACTGGCATCCGATGAGCTCGGCCCGGACAGAGTACCGTCACGACCAATACGGGCCTCCCGGAACAATGAGCGGAGGAGGGCGCGGGAATTATCCACGCCATGACGGGCCAGCAGGTCAAAAGGATCGTTGCCGTCCTCGAACAGGCAACGAGAAAGCGGCACGGAATAAACTGGAGGATAGCGACGAGTGTTAGCCTCCGCGATACTTTGCGCTATCTCCTCACCCACGCCCACGTCGCCCACGATGTAGATCGGACAGTGGCTATACACAATGCGCAGCTCATCAATGACGGCGGCGAAGTTATTGCAGCTCATTGCGCAGAACACAGGCAGGGCGCTGCCCATAGCGAGCGACAGGGCCAGACCGGAGGTAAAGCCCTCGCAAATGACCAGAGGCGAACCATGGCGGGTCTTGTCGATATCGAACGGATAGAAACACCCGCTACGCTGGGCCCCTTTCAGGCCACGTTTTGCCCCAGTGAATGACAGCTCAGTGGCTGGATTAGGACGCCCGCAAATTATCTCGATGGTACTCATGCCCAGTTGCAACTCGTCATCAACGCGATACAAAGGGATGATCAGCGAGTGATTCCAGAAAATTCCCTTGCTGGATGCGCCTTTTTCAAAGGTGCGCCAGTTTGCGGCTTTTACGTCATCCGGGAGCGGTAGGGGCAGTGCGGCTGCACTGCATTTGCCCTGCCAGTATGGCGACAGCGCGGGATCGAGACTGGCCTTGTTATAAATCTGCGTAGCCTGCCGGACGGCAATCTGGCGCTGCCGTTCGTCAGCCTCCAGTGCTACCCGGTGGGCCTCCTCCATTTCCCGGCGCTGTGCTTCACGTCTGGCGAGGTCTGCGGCGGTGGGCTGGTATGAGCCAAATCGCCCGGCGTTAATCTCCGGGATAATGCCGGAATCACGCAGGAACGCGCCAGCCATGGAGAACGGGCTGAGTTTTTCGAGAGACTGAGGGCGGAGAGCAGCGCGAATAAGGCCCGCGTCAGCTGGGGCTGCATTAACGCCTGACGCGCTCCAGCGCTCGCAGATAGCCTGCGCATCGCTCAGCCTAAGGATGTTAGCCCAGCAGGCGATCTGCCGTACCTGCTGCACCCACTCCATGTAAGAGGGGGCAGGCATTACGCGTGCCAGCGCCTCATCAAACACACCGGGCCACAACAGGTATTCGTCTTTGCTGCTCTCGCTCATTCTCATCTCTCCGGGCGTCTTTGCGCCTTGATTACCTTTTTTAGCTCCGGGGTAAGCCACCAGTAATGCCCTCCCGGATATGTCCTGCCGTCTGGGGGAGGTACTTTCCCCCCAGCGATCAGGTTGTCCAGATGGCGAGCGCTGATCCTCAGTGATTCAGCGAGTGCCTTTCGATAAATTTTTCTCAATGGGTTGGTCTCTACTTCAAAAGGATTTGGCCCCGAAGGGCCGGAGGTACTTTCATACCAAAAGTATTTTGCAGGTCATAAGGGCTTATACGGTGATGCGGGCATTTCTGCCCCGGAGAGTCCGCACTGACCTGCGCCTTTCGCTCTCGCGCCACGATGCGGAGGAGGAGAGAGAGCGTCTCCCTTTTTCACCCCGTGGCTGGGTTATGCCTTCAACAAACTACCGTTGAAATTGGTAAGCGGTGCCCTTGTGATTGCTCCGCTGAAAGCAATATAGAAAAAAGTGCGGAATTGTGTCAAGATAAAAAACACAACAAAACCAGCAATGGCGCGGCTTACGGCGTATATGACGTAATGAAAGGCGGTTATAAAAATGGATTCTCCAACACCCGAAAAACTCCAGCTTGTCGGAGCCGTCGAGGCTTACCCGGATTTGATGCCCGGCATTCTGTTTGTCACCTGCCCGGATAAAGCAAAATCATGTGTCAGTGTCAGCACCTGCCAGCGTCTTCACGACGAAACGATAAGTCGTAAGGCAGACCCTGAGGCTTGCGCCAGACCATGCTCACGATGCGCTACGGGCGTGATTTTGTGGCGCGGTGAATCTTCACGGCTACCTCCCGTTAATATTGAGCATTGCCCTCGATGCGGGAGAACAGGGAGACTTGTTGGGAAGAAGAACGGCAGCAAGGCTACACCATGGAGCGTGTGTTGCGTGTCTTGCTGGAATCGCGTCGCTGAGAACAAAAAGGGCGTTGGAGCCCGTGGGAATCCGATCATGCAGCCGCCTCTTATGGCCCCGTGGCTTATCGGTCACGTTGAGGACGGCGTGCCTGTCTGGTCAGTCTGGATTGGCGACAGCCAAAGCGAGGCCATACAGCGCCAGCTGCTGCGTAATCCATCAACAGAGTTTCACAATCAGCAGCCCGGCATTACCGGGTTCGATACGAGTGGCCACGCGGTATATTTTTGCGATAAACACCGCCAGACGCCGCTCCGCTGGGGCTGGAACAGGGACACACCGACCGTTGGCCCGGTACGCTTTTATTGCCCTGAATGCGAGCCGAAGGCACGCCCGCTACCGCTCGCCATTCCACGCTCCCCCATGCAGTTTATGACAGTGCAGGAAGCAGCAGAGATATACGCCACAGTGGAGGATAAAGCAGACACCGCAGCCATCTGCGCCGATTGTCACCGGGCACCGCTGCGAATTGCCAGAGACCGATCAGGCTTTGTTACTGCGTCATGCCCTTGCTGCAATGCCAGCGCTACCTCCTCCGGCAATAATGTCTCACGCAACTGGATTGACCCGGAGCCAGTCCAGCCGCGCTATTTCGGCGTCTACCGGGCTGCATACAGCGATTTCCCCCTAAGCGGTAGCGGTGCAGCTGCGCTGCAATTGGCGTCCACTTTACCCCTAACGCTGGAACGGGTGCCGCAGCTCCTGTTTAACCGCTTACGGGCCTGCATTCTGGCTGCGCTGGGCGAATGGGAGTATCTGGACGGGCTCATGATTGACACCGAACGTGGCGACGGGCCGGAACTTCTCGCCCTGCTGGCACAGCTACGAGCGGCTGATTTGTCGTGACAACACACTGGGGCCTCACAACAAAAAGAGGCATCCCATGGCTATTAAAATCCCGGTCAGTGCGCAGTTTGACGCTGCTGACCTTAAACAACAGATCCAGATGGTCAACGACCAGATCCGCGTCCTTGCGTCGCAGGTTGGGCAGGCCAATAAACAGAAGTTTGAGCCCATTAACGTCAAGTCAAAAGAGGACTTGGACGCCTTCATCAAGCAGATGCAGAAGCTGCTGAAAGTCCAGACCGAACTCAAGCAGACCATGGGCAAGACGGGGCAGGGCTCAACCAATCCCCTTATGGCTGACTGGAAAAAGATGTACAGCGATCAGGCTACCCGCATCCAGAAAATGCAGTCCATGCTCCAGTTTCTCGGCGTGGAGTTTAACGACCAGCCAGCGCCGAAACCTAAGCTGCCAGCACCTACCCCCTCAAATCCTTCACCTGCGCCTCATAGCAGGCCGCAAAACAATAACCAGCCTCCGGCATGGCAGAACCACCTTAGCACGATGCTGCGCAACGCTGGCCCGGTTGGCGGCACCATTAGCGGCGCAATGAATGCCGGGCTTTCTGGCGGTGCAGGTGCAGGGCTCATGGGCTTAGTAGGCGGTCTCGCAGCTCTCGGCGTCGGCAAAATCATTGGTGCGGTTGCGGACAAGATCGGACAGGCGCAGGACAACGTGATCGGGCTGGATAAGCTCTATCGTCAAGTGGGCGGAATTGTCAGCTTTTCCAGCCTCCAGCGTGGTGTCATGAGTACCGCCAACCGTCTGGGCATGACCAACGGTGACGCCATCGCGTTGGCCTCTACATACTCCCGCGCCGCTAACATCCAGCCGGGACAGAACCTTGGCACCGGAATGCTGGTATCTGGAGGTCTGGCACGCTCCTACGGCCTCGATCCAAACAGCGTCGCGGGCACAATGGGGCAGCTCTCCGCCTCCCGTGTCGTAAATAACGATCAGCAGCTGCGCCGCATGGGCCTGCTCATGGGGGAAGCTATCGGCAAATCAGGCGCGTTTGCTCAGGCTGGCGAAGCTATGCAGGCAATCAGCGACTTTGCCACCCAACAGGCACGCATGAGCCTGACCGCGCCTAATGTGCCTGGCTATGCGGGTGCAATGGCTGGCCTGATGAGCTCAGGGATCCCCGGCATGGATTTGCAGGGCTCCACCAACCTGCTGGGCCGCATCAATGCAAGCCTCCAGCGCGGTGGTGCAATGGGCGACCCGTCGCGGGCATTCATGGCCCGCATGGCTCTCCGCAACGGCATCAATAACCCGATGGCGCTTGAAGTTCTCCAGTCTGGCGGCGCTTTCGGCACAATCAGCAGCACTCTGGGGCCTGATTCGCTGTACGGTCAGCGTTTTGGCGGCAGTTACCACGGCGATCAGACTCTGCTAGATATGACCCGGCAGGGCATCCACCGGGCTTATGGCTACGGCCCTGACTCAATCGTGGCTCTCTCACGCCACCTTGGCGTCGGCATCAATGACGCGCTGGCAATTGACCAAATGAGCAGCGCAGACATGAGCGGCGTTTCTGACCGCCTCAGACGCCTGAAAATTAACCCCGACAGCGTAAACGCAACCAGTTACGCAGCGCTGGGCCAGATCCAAAGTGGCAAAGGGCTGGAAGTCATGGGCAATGAATATCTCAAGCGCGGAGCCCTTGACGCTGGCGAACGCCAGCGCCTTACCGATGCCCTTCGAGGGGCTGACCCGCAGAAGCTGAAAGACGTGCTCACTGAGGTTGCCGCAACGCATGGCCCGGCTAAAACAGAAGGGAGCGAGATCCGCGATAATGTAGCGAAGCTCAACAACCAGTTTGAAGACTACGCACGCCGCGCCCTGCCTGCTC
>ENA-OXEX01000600-OXEX01000600.1-human-gut-metagenome-genome-assembly--contig:-NODE-600-length-15239-cov-7.083904_pt1 | contig 15239 bp, 9 predicted proteins | sample MGYA00249364_ERZ652261 | MGnify/ENA primary metagenome ERZ652261 (study PRJEB26925, sample SAMN05826642) | human gut metagenome | biome: ENVO:2100002; feature: ENVO:00000062; material: ENVO:00002003... | reverse complement strand
CTATCCTCTTCGTCGGCAGCGTCAGATGTGTATAAGAGACAGACCTGCACCATTGTGATGTTGACACCGTTCTCCAGATAAAGATGCATCATCTCCAGCGTAAAATCATAGACTGCCTGCTCTAGCTCTTTGACACCATAGCTTTCCCACGCCTTTGGTTTGAACTGTTTTCCCGGGTCTGCCCAGAAATCACTGTAATGCAGATTTAAAAGTACTCCAAAACCGGCTTTCGTCACACGTTTTGCGATTTCAAGCGATGTCTTTGGATCATTTTCCCCGGCACCGTAAGATTCTCCGGCCTCTGACCACGGATCATTCCATACACGGATGCGGATCGTATCCACATCATAGGATTTCATGATCTCTAAGAGATCCTTCTCCTCTCCGTTGTCATAATATTTCGCACCACACTTCTCCAACTCTGCAAGCGTGGATAAATCCATTCCTTTTACAAAATTCATATAAATCCTCCTTGTTTTTCGAAGAAAAATGCGACTGCCTATGCAGGAGCAGAGGATTTTCTTCCTTTTCTATATTCCCTTAAACCGGAACGTAAATTCTAACGGTTTCGTCACATCAATATGGTATTCCGGGTGCACTAAAGATCCCCAGCTGTCATCACCGCCGACTCCCATCTGCGCCAATGCCACACGGACGATCGTGTGATGTACCTGCGGCAATTCATAAACATGGGCTGCATTTTCAAGTTCATGTGGTGTATACGGAAGTGCCGAGAAGCTTAATTCATCTCCCTCAAACATCATTCCCCTGCCTTTTGCATCCACAAGGCGCGCATATCGCACACCGACTTTGTTGCCACATTCCTGCGGAACTAAATATTTTGCCATATTGTCAGCCACTTTATTGCTGTAGATTCCAAGCTTTGCTCCATGTCTCCGGTCTGCATAGGTCTCATCCGGTCCCATGCCATACCAGGTAAGATTGTCATAATCTGCATTAAACCAGAACATCATGCCAAACTCCGGCATATCCGGAAGTCCCTCGACCGGATCATACATCAATTTCGTCTCGATTGTTCCATCACCGAAAACCGTGTAGGCAACCTGACATTTACTTGCCGGTGTTGTCGGCATAAAATAAGTATACGTGACTGTCACGGTATTGTCTTTTTCTTCCACTTTCGTTGGGACATTATCAAACATGCCGCCATTTCTGTGGCTGATATACATGCTCGCGATCTTCCACTGTGCATAGCGCGCCGGTGCCATGCTTCCGTTATCATTGTCAACCGGTGCCCGCCAGAAATTCGGCATCGGGATCTTTTCAATCATTTCTTTCCCCGCATAGCGGTAGGAAACAAGTCCCCCGCTCAACATGGAAAACAGGCAGTCAAAATCTTCGCCTTTTACTCCGATGTTTACCTTGCCGTGAACCACGCGGATCGGCTTTTCGGATGCATGGAAAGCAGGGATCTTTTTATAAATCTTCTGTCCAAAAGCGACCTCATGTCCTGCATCTGCCCAGCTCATATCCTCCTTTAACCGGAATGAAACGGTGAGTGTGTATTCTGCATCCGTATCTTTTTTCTGATCCTTATCATCTGCACGCAAAATGGCAAACGGGATCTCATAGTCCTTCGTGCTAAGCGGCGGTACTGCTGTCTCTATCTCCTGTTTTTTCACAACAACCCCGTTTTTCTGTAAAACTGCCACACAGCGGAACCGGTCGGTATTTGCAAACAGGTTTTTATTTACAACGGTAAACTTCCCTTCCTTTTCAAACAGAATGCTGATATTCTGGTAATTGAATTTCACTTCCTGCATCTTCGGGGACGGATCTCGGTCTCCGCCATAGCAGATTCCATTTCCACTGAAATTATAATCCGTCGGACGCTCTAAGAAATCGCCGCCGTATGCCTGAAAATCTTTTCCATAGCGGTCTTTTTTCAAGATGGACTGGTCAATGTAATCCCAGATAAAACCGCCCTGATATCTCGGTTCCGTATCGGTCAGATCCGTGTATTTGTGCATGGCACCACAGGAATTTCCCATCGCATGTGTATATTCACACATAATAAACGGTTTTTCCTTATGCTCAGCGAGGAATTTTTTCACATTTTCCACGCTCGTATACATCTGGCTTTCCATATCGCTGGTCGCCTCATATCTGCGGTCATTGAAAATTCCCTCATAATGAACCAGACGGTATGGATCTAAGGCACGGAATTTTTCGGACATGTCAAAAATTACTTTTCCGCCGTAAGATTCATTTCCGACTGACCAGATCAGAACTGCCGGATGGTTTTTATCTCTCTGGTAACAGGAATTGACGCGGTCAAGCATCATCGGTTCCCAGTCCATGTTGTCCCCCGGAACGATCGTATCTTTCGGCACAGAACCATGCATCGCGGCATCCCATGAACCGTGTGATTCGAGATTGTTTTCCGCGATCATATAGAGTCCGTACTCATCGCAGAGATCATATATAATGGAAGCATCCGGGTAGTGGCAGGTGCGGATCGCATTAATGTTGTTCTGTTTCATCGTAACGATGTCTTTTAAAACCTCTTCCCTTGTCACTGCACGTCCTGTTTTGGAACTGAACTCATGACGGTTGACACCCTTAAATACAATGCGCTTTCCATTTAATGTCATGATACCGTCTTTCATTTCAAAACGGCGGAATCCGATTCTTTGGCTGACAAGCTCGCTTCTCTCCCCGTTTTGATCAAAACATTCGATCGTAAGCGTGTATAAATTCGGGATCTCCGCACTCCACAGATCCGGTTTTTTCACCTCTTTTTCAAAATGAACTTCCCCCTCAGAGACTGGCAGCTCCTCAGAGAAAATAATCTGTTCTTCTTTTTCTTCCAAAACGGAATAATTTCTGCTGCCGGTCAGGGTCAGTCTTGCTTTTCCCTCGCCGCACATCTGCATTGTGACAAGAAGATCTGCATTTAAAACCGCCTCATCGACAACCGGCTGCACTTTTAAATCATACACATGCACCTTTGGCATGGTATACAGATAAACCGAACGGAAAATACCGGAGAACCGGTAGAAATCCTGATCCTCGCACCAGCTTGAAGAAGTCCACTTAAACACCTGGACTGCCAGCTTATTTTCGCCCTCTTTTACATACGGAGTAAGATCAAAATCTGACGGGGTGAAACTGTCCTCACTGTATCCGACATAATGACCGTTTAACCACAATGCAAAACCGCTCTCCACACCCTGAAAAGAAATATAAAGTCCGCTTTTTCTAAAACCTTCCGGCAGTGTAAAATATTTTACATAGCTTGCCACCGGATTAAATTCACTCGGCACTGCGTCGCGCCACACATCTTCCCTTCCATCCCACGGGTACTGAATGTTTACATACTGTGGGATATCATAGCCCTCCATCTGGATATGCGCCGGTACACGGATATCCTCCCAGCATTTGCAGTCAAACGTTTCTGCCTCAAAACCGTTTACGGTCTGCGTATAATTTCTCGCATAATGGAATTTCCAGATACCATCCAGTAATAACCGGAAGCTGCTCTTTTTTTCTTCTGCTTCTGTTTCATTCGCATATGCCACATGATCGGAGTGTGCTGCCATGCAGTTTTCCTTAAAAAACTTCGGATCATGGATCTTTTTTATTTCGAATGACATGTCATGTCCTCCTTATCTTTTTCTTATCTCCATTTTAACGAAAAAATGCGCATTTTGCATCTGTATCTCAACACAAAACACGCATTTTTGCCCATTTGTTTACCAGCCCTTCAACGCGGAAATATTATAATTCAGCAGCTTTCTCTCATAATTTTCCGGACTGATCTTCCACTGATACGGAGATGTATTCAGATATTTTTTGAAGTTCCGGTTAAATGTGGATGTCGTGGTAAATCCTACTTTCTGGGCGACCACATCCATCGGGTCATTTGTCTTTTTCATGATATCACAGGCTTTCTGCACCCGCATCAGATTAATGTAATCCATCGGTGACATATTCATATAAGATTCAAAGACTCTTCTGAAATGTGTCTCACTCATATGGCTTGCCTTTGCAAGTTCCTCGACACGGATATTGTTTGCATACTCTAACCTTACATAATCAAGTGCCGCCGTGATCTGGGAAACACCTGTCTTTTTCTTTACTTCATTCTCCGAGGCATCGCTCTCACACATGCGGAGCAATTCTGTAAAAAATGCGATCAAAAGACCTCTGACACAATCATTAAAATGATTTTTTTTCTGTCTCATTTCATCCATGAGCATCTTCACAAGAACGGAAATTCCGCGGTTTTCCCACTCATGGAAAAATAAAGCCTTACGATTGATCATCTGCAATACTTTTTTTTGCATGACAGCATTATCCGGATATAATTCCTGGATCATGACCATCGGATCAAAAAATAAATATTCCCAATAGCTTGGTCCCTCCGCAATGTCACTGATCGTCACATGCGGGTAATTCTGTGGAATAATACTGACCATTGCCGGTTCATAACGTTTTGTATCTTCATTTAAGATCAACTCGCCGGTACCGTTTTTACAATATCCGATTTCCATGAGATTGTGAAAATGAAGATTACTTTCATCATGTCCGTAATCACGAATCCAGTTGTCTCCTAAAAGTGCCAGAACATATTCACCCTGCGGAACTTCGTAAAACCTCAATTCCATTGTGTCTTTTTTCTTTTTTCCCATGGTTATTACCTCTTTTTAAAACTGCCGTACAATATTTCAGTACGGCAGTCATTTTGTTTCTGTTACCAGAATTTAGTCAAAATCAAATTTTGTAATTCTGTCATGCATTGCTTTATAGCGGAAACGGATCATTTCGTTTTTCTCTAATACATCCTCTTCCGTTCCACGATACTGGCAGCGGATGCAGCTGTAAATACCGGTTTCTTTATTGTAGAACATATCGATGTCGAGATCTCTTAAAAAACAGGATGGGCATCTATAATTTAATTTGCCTTTGCCAAGTTGAGCCATGTTGCAAATACCTCCTTATCTGAGATTGTTTTTCTGTATCCCAATGTGAACATTGGTGAGAATGCATATCCTTCTTTTACATATCCTTCTGCATTTGCATCGGATGCTGTCATGGATACTCTTGTCTCGATTTCAGGAATAACTGCGGAAACCTCTGCAGCTCCCACAACGCCTTCCTCACGGCATTTGTATTCATAGTTGATCGTCTTCTCTTCCGGTCCGTCGATCTTTAATGTGATATGACTCATATCTTCGGAATACTCAGTTGTACCATAGCATGCAACCATGTATTCATTTAATGTTACTTCCGCAGTCGGATCACTCATCTCTAAAATGTGACGCTCAATCCTGATGTTCGAAGAACCTTCCTCAAAGTACTCTTTTGTCTGAAGTTTTACAGTCAGATCCCTGAACTCGATCGTAACTGGGTCTAATGTAAGGATTCTTGTCTTTCCTTCCTGTGAGAAATGTGCATGTGTCGGGCAGAGGCAGAGATCCACTTCCTCTCCTTTGTAAGAAAGTTTTGCACTTCTTACGGTTCCCTCTCCTGCATAGTGGGTGAAGTAACCTGCACGGTATTTCTCCTGAATTAAAAACGGGTAGGATGCATCCTGAACATGTTTTGTTCCGATGCCGACCGGCCACTCTAATTTTGCTGCATAAGGACGAAGGTCAACGATCGCACCGCCCTGATCCATGTTGACACATGCTCTCATATATGGATCGCAGTACCAGAATAACTGTTTGTCGGAACCATATAAGATATCTCTCCAGAGAGCACATTCCGGCTCGTTGTAATTGTTCTGGTTGACACCTTTCTTCTCACGATAATAATCAGCGAACTCCGACATGGTCATATCTACTAACTGACCCTCTTTTTTCAGTTTGCCGTAGTAAGCACAGCCATCGCTGTAGGATTTGTAAAGGAGTTCATATGGCTGCTCCCAGCGTCCCATCTTGTTCATCCAGCCCGGTCCAACGAACATCATGTTGTAGGAATATCCGTTGTTATATTTCTCTAAGGAACGGTACTGGTCGATCAGATTGTAAAGATATGGATACTCCCATGTCTTTGTGTCATAGATCATACCACGGAGTACGTTCTGCGGATGTGTTCCGAAGTTCGAACCATTTCCATCGTAACATGCGATCAGATCACGGGAAAGATGAGGGATCGCTACGATACCACTGTCTTCCTCTTTATTTGCAGCCGGTGCATGTGTGTTCTGTTTGGATGGGATCCATGGTGCCCATGGGCCGCCATCAAATAATGTATACCAGGAGTTGTTGCAGGTGTGATATGCCTTCGGGCCTTCCTCCCAGCAGGTAGCAACTGCACATTTTACAGTCGGGTATGCTGCCTTGATATAATTTGTCAGGTCAGCATCCATGTAATAAGAACCTGTGGACTCCGGATAAAAACCGAATCTGTCATGGAATTTTTCGAATACATCATTTACGATGGCTTTCTTATCTTCCATGGAAAACATCCAGATACAGAAATCCTTGGTCTTATATTTTTCACGGAACTCCTCACAAGGAAGTCCTAATAAAGATAATGCGATCTCGTCGCCATATACCTCATGGTCATGTTTTGCAATCTCCACTGCCTCATCATTGAACAGTGAAGCGTATGTCATCTGAATGGTTACCTTTAATCCATTCTCGTGAGCTAATCTCTGCTGTGTCTTAAAGATATCCAAAGACTCTGTTAAAAGTGCTTTATCTCCGATATCCTCTTCTTTTCCCTGTCCAGTCACTGTTGCAGAATACTCTGGAACCATCTCCGGACGATGAATAAGATTCAGTACAAATTTATCCATTTTTTTCTTTCTCCTCTAAAAATATTTTTCTAACCTTTTACAGCTCCACCGGTAACACCCTCAACATAGAACTTCTGCATCACTACGAAGAGAATTGAAATCGGGATTGCGATCATAACACCGCCTGCACAGAAGATTGAGAAGTAATCTCCGATTAATGTCTTCTGTAACAGGTTATAAAGACCGATCGCAACTGTCCAGTCTGCGGACTCTTTGGACTTGATCATTATTCGTGCCAGAACAAAATCCATCCATGGATTCAGGAAAGAGTTGATGATCGTATATACTATCATCGGTTTTGACAATGGAATAATGATTTTTCCAAAAATTGTTGCCTCGGAAGCACCCTCTAAGCGGGCAGCCTCTCTCAGTGAAACCGGTATGGTATCAAAGAAGCCTTTCAATACTAAAAACCCAAGTCCCGAACCTGCAGAATATACGATAACCAGACCTGCAAGTGAATCGGTAAGTCCGATCATTTTTAAAACAAAATAAACAGCGATCATGGAAAGTACACCTGGGAACATTCCAAGAATGATAGAAAAGCTCATCAGAGGTTTTCTCGCCTTGAATCTCATACAACTGAATGCATAAGAGACCATCAGTACAAAAGCGGATGAAACGATGCAGGTAAAAAATGCTACGATAAAGGTATTTTTAAACCATGCCGGAAAGTTCGCTGCTGTATCTGTCTTGAAGAACAGTTGATGATAGTTTGCCAGTGTCCAGTGTTCCGGGAAAAAGTGCTGGTAACTTACACCCTTTGTAGTGGAAAGGGATGTTACAACCAGCCATACAATCGGAATCAGCCAGATGATTGCCAAAAGAGCAAGTACTAAATGTCTTACAATGATTTTCCATGTTTTCTTTTTCATTATTGGTACACCTCCTCTTTATCACCACTGATCATTCTTGTATAGCTAAGCAATGTAAGAAGCGCACAGATAGCAAATGAAATAATACCAATTACCGATGCCATCTTATAGTTTGAGTTATCGTTGGTCAATGTAAACAGCCATGTAATGAGAAGGTCTGTCTCTTTTGCATTAGAGTTTGCAAATGCCATGTTTGCTGTTGCATTGGAACTTGTCAGCAGATAAATAACGTTAAAGTTATTGATGTTTGCAATGATGCTCTGAATCAGGGATGGTCCACAGATAAATAATACATACGGCATTGTGATCTTCCAGAAAATCTGCCATTTATTTGCACCATCGATACGTGCACTCTCCAACTGATCTGTCGGAATATTCATCAGAATACCGGTAGCGGAAAGCATCTGATATGGAACACCGACCCAGATATTAATAAGAATGATCATTGCATGAGACCAGCCCGGTTTAGAGAGAAACGGAATATAGTTTCCGGAAACAAGTCCGATACTTTGTAACCAGCCTGTCAGACCGATGTTGGAACATAATGTATTTACAATACCGTGGTCGCTGAACATTTTGCTTACAAGAAGCAATGTTACGAACTGTGGAATCGCGATTGTCACAACAAAAAGTGATCTCCACATTTTTTTAAAATGTGTATCTTCATGGTTGATCAGCTTTGCCAAAAGAATACCACCGATGAAAGTTGTAAATGTTGCCGATACTGCCCAGATCATTGTCCATGCAAGAATTCTTACGAATGCATAGGAGAATGTGATTGTGGTGCCGCCTGTAAACATATTCTTAAAGTTTCTAAGTCCAACCCATGTAAACAGGTAGTTTGGCGGCATATGATCCATATCATAATTGGTAAATGCCACACAGGACATAAAAATGATCGGTATAATGTTCATCATAATAACACCGATACTCGGCAGGGTAAGTAATGTGATATAAAACTTACCGTTGAAAAGAGATTTTATATCTTCTGCAAATGTATTGACATGTTCTCCCTCTTCTTTCATAAGCTGAAGCCGGTAAACAGCTTTCATATTGCTTATATATAAAAATATGAATGCTACGATTACGAGAATACCAATAATACCATATAGCAGGATCAGCAATGAGTTATCGTAATCATTAACAGTATTTTTCAAGGTCAGCGGATCAAATGCGGACTCATACTGAACGGTACCAAGTGTATTTAAATCCTTAATATAATTGATAGAGAACATTCCTGTAAACAGGATCACTACCACTTCAAGGGCTGTTATTAAGACACCTTTGACGATCTGTTTCCGTCCCCAGTATCCTGCACCCATAACAAGCAGTGAAAGCTTGCACCAGATATCTCCCTTTGCCACTGCTGTTCCGAAATCGACAAAGTATTTTTTGATTGCGTTTAAAAATGTTTTCATAGATTCACTCCCTATGCGCGTGAATGAGAATTTTGGGCTAAGTCGCAAAAACTTTTCTCTTTTTTAAAAATTTCCACATAGCTTGTTACAAGGAAGGCATTGGTTTCCAGCAGGAAAATATCCGCCTCTGCCGGAAAGCAATGTCCTGTCTGGCAGGAGATAATGCCCTCCTCATAAAAGTTGTTCCAAAGCCATGTGGAAATCTGAGTTTTACAGGTATTTGATTATTCAGCTACCGGCTGTGTAATACCAGCTACTGCATCATCAAGTACAGCCTGAAGATCTGTTGCACCGTCAACCAGGTTCTGTCCAAGTGCCTTTGCCGGATCCCAGTAATTATTGCCTACAACCTGCTGATCTGCAAACTCTGACTGCGCTGCAAGTGCTGCAAGTGCCGGGGAATCGATCTGAGCTGCTGCTACTGTGTTAGCCGGTCCCTCTGATGTAGCGTTACCAATTGCTAACTGGCTCTCCTCATTTGTGAGATACTCAGCAAGGAGCATTGACCAGCCAACATTTTTAGCATGGGAGTTAACACCTACGAATTTGTATCCTGCATAAGATCCCATCTGTGTAGCTGTTCCATTTACATCGAAAGTAGGTAATTTACATGCTGCATATCCGTCACCGTATTTTGCTTCAAAAGATCCGGTGTTCCATGTACCGGAAACATATGCGCCAAGTGTACCGTCATTTAACATGGTAATTGCATCCTGATCTTGTACGCTTACAAATGCCGGGGAAGAAGTGATATTCTCAATACTCTGTGCTACTGCAAGACCGGTCTCAGAGTTCCAGTCACAGTTGTTTGAGTTATCTTCATTCATGGAAAGTTCACAGCCTGCACCAGAGAAAAATCCATACAGATACCACCCATCTGCTACATTCATGCCAACTTTTGTTCCTGCTTCTTCCGCTTTTGCTGTAAGGTTTTCCCAGGAAGCCACATCCTCTTCAGAGAAGATGTTTGAATCATAGTATAAGAAGTAACCATTCGATGCTGTTAACGGATAAGCGTAAAGTTTTCCGTCTTTGGTAGCTGCTGCTACAGTTGCCTCTGAGTTTGTTTCTTTCGGATCATATGTATAAGTAGCTGCCACTTCCTGAAGCGCACCTGCATTTACAAGATCATTTACCTGATCATCTGCAAATACGAATACATCTGCTGCTGCATCGATATCCTCAAGGACCTTGTCTTTTGCCTCTTGTTCAGATACTGCACCGATTGTGATATTGAAATCCACATCTGAGTACTGCTCTTTGAATTTGTCTGTCAGCTCTTTCATAATATTCTGGTAGGTTTCCAATTCTGAACACCAGAGCTGGATATCTACGGTTCCGTCTGTTGCTGCGATCAGATTTGCGATCGCATCACCGGAAGCTGTTTCTGCATTATCTGCAGCATCACCTGTCTCTGTTGCTGCTGCATCGTTTGTGCTCTCTGCTGCGCTGTTGTCTGCTGCGCTATTGCCTGCTGCACTGCTGTTATCGGCTGCTTTGTTTCCACATCCTGCAAACATGGATGCTACCATTGCTGCACATAATACTGTGCTGATGACTTTTTTCTTCATTTGAAAATTCCTCCCTTTTCCTTGATAGAAAAAATTGTTCTTTTAGAACACTTTTTCGTGTCGCGCTATGCGCAATCGGTTGTTCTATGGTTAGAGTATATCTCCGTTACATCCTTGTGTCAATGTCCATAATTTATAATAATTCCGACCATTTTTTAGCCATTTTGCACAATATCATCTTCTATTTTTTCTTTTATTTTTTTCAAATTCGACTTTTGCGCAACCGTTAACCATTGATTTTCCGTGCATTTTCAATTCTTATATCATCTTTTTATGGATATTTTGGCTCGTTTTTGATATTTTTTGAATCAGGGATTTTCCTGCCTTTTCCTTTGTTTTGGGCGAATTTCCCTGATATTGCTTCAGTTTCACCCTCATTTCCCCTGATCTGTGGGTTATTCCGGTAATCATTATAATCATTTCGCCCATTTCACGTTATTTCCGACAATTTCAGCATAAAAAACGGGCGAAACACATTTATTCGCTATGTGTTTCGCCCATTGCTTATTCTCTCCAATAGGATGATCTTCAATTTTCTCAGAACTGTATTTTCCTGATTGTATTTACTTCGTCGATTCCTTCAGCACCACCTCATACGGAAGCAATGTACGCTCTTTCACCTCAAGTCCCTCCGTCAGATCAAGCAGTGTACGGCATGCCACCATGCCGAGTTCCTTTGCATCAAATGAAAGCGATGTGATCGAGGGAACATTGTTTTCAAGTACCATGCTGTTATAAAACGATGCCACCCGGACATCTTCCGGCACTTTGACATGCTGCTGGCGCAGTGTCTTTAAAACACGGCTGCAGACAGCGTCATCCATACAGAGGATGCAGTCTGCCTGTCTGTTTAATGCTTCCTTGACTGCCTTTTCCACCAGAACCTGGTTATCCTGGCTTAAAAACATCAGATCCACATCTAACGTTTTCCCCATCTTCGCATATGCCTCACGAAATCCCCGCAGACGGCTCTGTGTAACCACATGCTCTTCATTGCCGCCGATCAGTGCAATTTTGTCCATCTGCTTCATCAAAATGATCGATGTAAGCTCTTTGCATGCACTCTTGTGATTGTGATCGATCTGAATCACGCCTTTGTAATTGGCACTGGTACTTCCGATCGTGACAAACGGTACATTTTTTGTCTGCAGAAAATCGATCTGTTCATCTTCCACAAAAGTGCGCATCAGGATCACACCGTCCACTTTATGGTTTGCTATGATACGCTCAAGAGAAGATATATCGTTTTTCCTGCAGATAGAAAGCAGGATATCATATTCCATGCTGCCCGCAATCTCCTGTATCCCAAACAGACATTCCTGAAAAAATGTAAGATCCACAACATCATACTCCCCCGGCATGACCACACAGATATTATAAGTTTTAGACTGCGCAAGCCCTTTCGCAATGACATTCGGCTTATAATCATGTTCTTCTATGTAGGCGAGCACGCGCTCTCTTGTCTCCCTGCCAATACGACCTTTACCGGAAATTGCACGTGACACGGTTGTCTTCGATACCCCAAGCGCCTCCGCCACGTCCGCAATCGTAATATTCTTTTCTAACCCCTTATCCATAAACTCTCATTCCTCGCTTTTTGCGCTTAGTTGCGCAACTAAGTTTATTATTGTACAAACAGGGGCAAAAATCAATCCTATTTTTTTCTATTTTTTCCCGGCATCAACCCGGTATTCCCTCATACGAAATCCATGCTACATCCGCAAAACGATCCGACATTTCACCGTTTGAAGACGCATACACACCGAGCGTGCAGCCCACAAATCCCCCTGCTTCCTCTGTACTGTACGGCAGCAGGCTCACGTCTTTAATGAGTTTTAATACCTTTCCTTCCTCATCTCTGACAAAAAATTCTGCCCTCTGTCCTGCTGCCTTCAAATACAGTTCCAGCATTCCTTTTGCATTGATTTCTTCTTCCGCAAGCAGCGTATCGTTTTCTGTTATATGTGCGATTACCTGCAGCTTTCTCTTCTCTTTTCCACCGCAGATGCGCATCGAAAGATGATTTGCATGATTCTGATAGCAGACGATCCCCGCCTGTTCATTTTCCCGCTCCGCATCAAATTCCATGCATGCCGAAAATGTAAAATCATAATCTTTCTGCCGCAGCCCGAAATACTGCGCGTCCGTTTTCTCTGTAAGTTTCTGTTTTTTCAGATACATCCTGAGAAAACCTTTTCTCTCGATCAGTGAATATGTATTTTCATCCCTTCTCTGCAGCGACAGGAGTCTGTCATCTATTTTTTTCTGATCAAATGTAATAAAATCCGCGTGGGTCACTTCCTTTTCCAAGCGATACTCACCGATCGGAAGTTCTGTTTTCTCTGTCAGATGTCCAATCCCCGGATTGATGACGGGCCATCCGTCCTCCCATTCCACTTTTGCCAGAAAAGTTTCCCTGCCAATACTACAGTGTCCCTCACATGGCCTCGATGCAAGCATGACGACATACCAGTTTCCGTCTGCATCATCCACAAGATCTCCGTGTCCTGCATAGATCACCGGATAATCCCTGCCAAGATTGCGGTGCGTGAAAATTGGATTTCTCTTGCATCCACAGAACCATTCTCTTAACGACCTGCTTCTTGCGATACTGATGCTGTGTTCCGGTCCCGTACCGCCCTCTGCGATCATCAGATAATACCAGCCGTCTTTTTTGTAAAGGTGCGGTCCCTCCGGCCAGATACAATCTTTTAATGCACCTTTCCAGACCGCCGTCCCCGCACCTTTTAAGCACATTGCATGAAGATCCAGCTCCTCTATCCAGATCTCCCAGTCACCATTGTGTCTGACCCCGGACGGATTCGGTCTTGTCCCGACATAATAACATTTCCCATCTTCATCAAAAAAGAGGCTCGGATCAATCCCCTCCGCCGCATCTCCCAGATAATATGGAACTGACCACGGCCCTTTGGGGTCCTGTGCCGTTATCACAAAGTTTCCACCATGATCCACATTTGTTGTTATGATGTAATAAGTGCCCTCGTGGTAACGGATCGTCGGTGCAAAGATCCCCCGTGAGATCTCACTGCCGGACAGTGGAAGCTGTTCTTCCCTGTCCAACGCATTGCCGATCTGCTCCCAGTGCGCTAAATCCCTGCTATGAAACACAGGAATCCCCGGAAAATATGCAAAACTCGAATTTACCATATAATAATCTTCCCCAACCCTACAGATAGATGGGTCTGGATAAAAACCGGACAGAACCGGATTCTTTGCTATACTCATTTTATCGCTCCATTTCTACTATTCTAAAATCTTATTTTTCACACAAATTTCTCTGCTTTCCAGGCAGCCATGCCTTTTTTATTCCACATAGCCAAAACCAAGTATTGTAAATTTCTTTTCTTCTTCCCCAGGTGTCATCTGAATCCTCACCTGATGCCATCCGCTTTCTTTTTCTTCCAGAAGAATGACCGGATTGCAGTGCGTCCAGCCGTTCACATGCGGATCTGCGGTCAGAACTTTGGTATCGTCCACAAACACATCTGCCCGTCCGGCGTCCACCGCTCCGGAATCTTTAAAGATGAGAAGCAACGACCGGCAGTAGATATCCATCTGGAATGCATCTTCTGATCTGCCATTTGCCCCATCATACTGCCAATTGTACGGAAATTCAGGAACCGGCGTTAAACTGTCATCCATCTCCACACACTGTAATTCCTGATCTGTACCGGAAAATGCGCCACAGCAGATCTTCGCACGTTCATAGCCGTCTCTACGGTCTAATAATTTCACTTGCGCAAATTCATCCCCATAAACCGGTTTTTCATGCATTCTTCTTAAAATATCAGGCTCACAGACCGCCCGGTCAATCAGATACATCAGACAGTCTGCCATGATTTTATGTCCCAGATTTGTCGGGTGAAACGCATCATAAAAGAACTGATTTTTTGAAACAACTCTGTCCTTTGCCTGCCGAAACTGCGGTGTCACGGCATCCCGGATGCTTACCATCGGGAGCTGATACCGCTCTCCCACCGGAGCAAGGCGTTCCTGTAAGTTCCAGTCATTTGCAAAAACAGCAAACAATAACAGAACAGCCGGTGCATCCGGCATGGATAAAATTTTTGTCACAAGGCTCTCATAACACCTTCCCTTTGTCTCATCCCCCTCGTCATTTACTGCAAATTCCACGACTACCAGATCCGGCTTTTCTTTTCCATCCCGCAGGACATCCCTCTCAAAACGGATCATCCCAAGCTCCGACGGGGTTCCGCCCACTCCCGCTTTTATCAGTTTCACATTGTTATTTTTTCCGTATTTTCCGGCAAATGCCTTCCAGGACCGGTATGCGTAGCACTGTGTGTGAAGCGGAACTGCCCCGGCTCCCTGCGTGATGGATCCTCCTATATATGCTATGGTTACCGGCTCCCCAGCCCGCGCTTTTTCTACGACTCTTCTGATCCTGCCCGCATCTCCCATAGAAAGGAGTGACCGCTCTATCATTTCCTGATATCCGTTGGATTCCATATCCACCACGCGCTCTTCCTGCGGCTTTGGTACGAAAAATCCATCCTTTAAAAAGAAACGGACATTGACCCTTGCAGACTGCTGTCTCTTATACACATCTGACGCTGCCGACGAA
>ENA-OXEX01000595-OXEX01000595.1-human-gut-metagenome-genome-assembly--contig:-NODE-595-length-15362-cov-8.371464_pt1 | contig 15362 bp, 14 predicted proteins | sample MGYA00249364_ERZ652261 | MGnify/ENA primary metagenome ERZ652261 (study PRJEB26925, sample SAMN05826642) | human gut metagenome | biome: ENVO:2100002; feature: ENVO:00000062; material: ENVO:00002003... | reverse complement strand
TGTGTATAAGAGACAGATATAAGCCTTGGATATACGGAGAAAATGGCAGGAACAACCGCAAACGCTCCGCAGGATACAAGTTACAGGGTAAAAATCAATACCGCCGTTCTGAATGTCCGAAAGGGTCCCGGAACGAATTACCCGGTAACAACACAGGTAAAACAGGGCGAAGTATATACAATCGTTGGAGAGGAAAAGAACGGTAGCACCACTTGGGGCAGATTAAAGAGCGGTGCAGGGTATATAAGCCTTGGATATACACAGAGAGCGTAGGAGGTACACTATGGCAGTAACGGCAGCACAGGTAAAAAAGGTTGTTAAGGTCGCAAGCGGTATTATCTACTCACAGGAGGGTAATTACGGAAGCGTAAACAGAAACGACAACAACCACGGAATGAGCATAGGTAAGTGCCAATGGAACGCATATTGGGGCAGGGCGTTGCCCCTTTTAAAGTCCATTGTTGAAAAGGACCAGGAACAGGCAAAGGAGATATTAGGGGATGCCCTGTATACAGAGATTGCCGGAAGTAGTGCGGATGCGTGGAACAGACAGGAGAGAGAAGCAACCGAAGAGGAAGCTAAGGCAATATCAAAGCTACTGACAACCAAGGACGGAAAGGAAATACAGGACGATTTAGCGGATACAGATATTACAGGATATGTAAAGAACGGCGTAAAAATCGGCTTGGTATCCTTAAAAGCACTTGCCTATTTTGCAGACTTGGAGAACCAAGGCGGTAGCGGTGCGAGTTCACGCATTGCCAAGACGGCAGCAGAAGCCACAGGAGGGGCGGAAAAGGTAGGACTTGAAGAAATACACGCCTACGCTCTGAAAGATGCCACAATGGGGCAATATGAAAGCCGTAGAAGCAAAGTATACGAAGCGGTAAAGGAAAGCAATTTAGCGGACGTATCAAACGCCAAGATGGAAGAGAAACAGAATACACCGCAGAAGCCACAGGAAACGCCCACAGGGGTTTCAAAAGGCGATATAGTAACATTCACAGGTGGAGGGGTTTATATCTCTTCTACGGCAGAATACGCAGCCAAGGAAAAGGACGTAGTAAGCACCTGTAAAGTAACAGGGGTAAACACCAAAGGTACACATCCTTATCATTGCATATCACGGGACGGTAAAGGCGTATACGGTTGGGTCAATGCGGAATCTATCAAGGAGTTATCCTCTAAGGCACACAGCGACCCCACAAGCGTTTCAAAAGGCGATATAGTAACATTCACAGGCGGAGGGGTCTATAAGTCCTCTACGGCGGAATATGCGAGCGTACAGAGGAATGTTATAAGCACCTGTAAGGTAACAGCGGTAAATACCAAAGGCACACACCCCTATCATTGCATTTCACAGGACGGTAAAGGTGTGTACGGTTGGGTTAATGCAGCAGATGTAAAATAGACCGATTCGGTCACAAAACGGAGGAAAATACTATGCAGATTTTAAAATGGTTACTTGTTAATTGGGATTCTGTATTACTTATTGCTATGGTTGTAGGCTTGATTATTTACTTAATCAAGACAGGACAGACCAAAATTTTAAAACAGATTGCAATTAAGTTTGTCACGGATGCAGAGGGAGAGTGCGGGACCGGCACGGGAATTATTAAGCTGTCGGAAGTGGTTGCAAAAATGTACGCATATCTGCCGAGCGTGGTTAGAATCCTGTTTACGGAAAAGCAGTTGGTACAGATTGCGGAATCTGTATTAGCGGAAGCAAAAAAGAAATGGGAAGCCAACGAGAACCTTACAACGTACATTGAAAATAAACAGCAGGCAACCCCGGCAGTGGCAACACTTGTAGAAAGTACAAAATAACAGAATATGCAGTAAACAAAAACGCCCCCTTGGCTTGAAGCCTTGGGGGTTGTTTTTATATTCTGACAGGATAAGGCAGCAGTACAAGAGGGGGCAATACCACATTCAGAAAGTTTATATATTTTATGGGAAATACTAACACCGCTATCAATCCATATCATAAAACTTTGTTCCTGTAATAATTCAGAGTGGTTTGTAAAGACACAACCACAATTTATAAGATTATCAGCAACCCACTTTTCACATTCGGCAAATTTCTTTTCTATTCGGCGGTTATTTTCGACCGTTACCGCCTTACGGTCATTCATATATTTTTCATATTCTTTATAATCCATAATGTCCTCCTTGTGCTTTTCCGAGGCAGCAGTACCGCAACCCCGGAAAGATATTTAGTTGAGTGGTTGAAGCCAAACCACATTATCAAAATTTAAGAATCCGCCGGAATGGATGATAGAAAGTAAAGCCTTTTTACCACCACAAGGCATATACGGCTCTGTATCGCCCTTAAAAGCAAAGAAGCCTTTAACCGGGTGCTTGAAGCAGTAACCGCTTGGACGAGTATAGCCGAGTGGATGTTTAAATTTAAGTTCGCCTTTAAGTCTGACAACCTCTAAAGCGTTGTTAATAGCGATTGTTTCTAATGTTCTTTCCATAGTGAATACCTCCTAAAATGTGGATAATGTGAATAACTTTGTGGGTCTGTATTATTTCCTGCTCCTTATGATGCTATTATATACTTATATAAGTATATTTACAACCCGGAATAATTACCAAAATACTTATATAAGTATATAGAATTATTTGTGCATTTTATATACTTGTATAAGTATAGCACCTGTGATATGATAGAGAAAATAAAAAAGGAGGTGCAGCAGTTGGCGGAAGAAAAGAAAGGCGGAACACCTGCGACAAAAGCAAAGAATAAATACAATTCAAAGGCTTACGACCAATTTCTTGTAACGGTCCCTACAGGACAAAAAGCGGAGATTGACAGGGAAGCAAAAAAACAGGGTTATAAGAGCCGTAACGAATTTATAGTTGCAGCAATCGAAGAGAAGAAAGCGAGGGAGTAGTAGGCGGAATGGAGAAAGGGGTAATATTACAACAAGGAACACCATTACAGGAAATACCGATAGAAATAATAGATGAAATCAATAAAAAGCATAAAGGAGAAGTGATAACTGCGGAATTGGTAAGAAAGATAGAAAAGGAACTAACACAAAAAATACTTATATAAGTATATAATATAATTGTAGCAAGGAGATAGCAGGAAAGGAGTTAGGCAATGGAGAACGAAGAAATGAGTAAAGCTGATTTAATCGCAATGTTAGTATCAATTAGAGAAGTGGCAAGAGCCAACGGAGAACTTAAAACAGTTGAGCATATAGATAAGATTTTGGATGAAGTAAGAAAATAAAACATAAAGAGGGGGCGGACTCCAAAACAATCCTGCCACCGCTCCCCTCTGTTATAACATAATACAGGCAGGAAAAATAAGGAGGTAACAAAGGTATGGAAAAATGGCAGAAAAACGAAGTGTTGGAAGTATTGGAAGAAAGAGCAAAAGAACAGAGGGAAATCAAATTTTATGATGCTGCCTTATCAATGGGATACACCCATATCAAGACAGAAGATGTAAAAGTGATTGCTACAAGATTTTTAAAAAAGCATCCAACATATAGGGCGGTAAGATTTGTTAAAGACCCTAACAGGGTATCGTCTACAGAAAGCCTTTTTACAACATTGGTATTAACTGAATGTGAATATCAGACAGAAGAGGAATTTTTAGAAGAAATGCAGTAAAACACAAAAGGCGGTAAGTCAAGAGAAATCAAGGCTTACCGCCTTTTGTGTCCGATTCGGTCACAATGTTGTACTAACTATAACGCACCTACCGGAAATCTGGATAAAAAGAACAGTGACGAGATCGTTGAGCTGCTGCGCAGAGCGAATCAGGAATACAGACAGACCATCATCATGATCACGCATAATCTCGAGATCGCAAAGACCGCCGACCGTGTGATTGTCATTGAAGATGGAAAAATCATAAGGGAGGGATAGGCATGGTTACTTCCATTATGAAAAAACGGATAATCCGTGAGCGAAAGAAAAACAGACGGCAGATCATTGCTGTGTGGATCACAACCTGCATTGCCACGGCGTTGTTTGCCGCAGTTTTTTCCTTTGCTTCGTCCTGTCAGGCGGGACTGATCGAATATGCAAAGGATTTAAGCGGAGATTATGACTATGTATTTTACGATGTGCCGCGTGAGGAGGCGGATCACATTGTAAATAACCGCAAGGTTGCGACCGCATACCAGAGTGTCGGGCTGGGGTATGCAAAGCTTTCCGGCAGTAAAAATCCCGATAAACCGTATGTGTATCTGACCGCAATGGACAATCGGGCCATGCAGAAAAATGCCCTGCATCTGATCAAGGGACGTATGCCCAAAAACGATCATGAGATTTTGCTTTCCCGGCATATGATGACGAACGGTGGTGTGGAATATCGTGTGGGGGATACGATCACACTGGACATTTCCGAACGTGAGGATAAGAACGGGAATGTACTGACACAGTCGAGTGGTTACCGAACGGGAGAAAAACTGAAAAAGAAATTAACGGCATCTTTTCAGGTGGTTGGCATTGTGCAGCGTCCGAACTTTGGATTTGAGGAGTGGACAGCACCGGGCTACAGTGTAATTACATATCTGAATCCAAAGGGAGATAATATCCCGGAAAAGTACATGCAGCGCACGGATATTTATTGCAAGTACACGAAAGCAGGGCTGCGTGACCGGGCACAGACGACAGCGGATATTGTGGGTGTTACACTTACCCCCGGCGTACAGAAATTTCCGTTTATCAAAGATGAACGCATCACAAACCGCCAGATTAATGATCTGATGGAGCGGTCTCCGTACCGGTTTTATGAAAACTGGGGGCTGATAAGATTTGAGCGCATGGATATCGGCCAGTCGGCGTATCACATGCTCTATCTTGCAGTTGCGGTCACAAATGTTATCATTCTGGCAGCGGCGGTAAGCTGCATCGGTAGTAGCTTTGCTATTTCCATGGAGGAAAAGCGAAAGAGTTACGGCATGCTTGCCTCGGTCGGTGCCACACCGCGGCAGATTCGGCAAAGTGTGTATTACGAGGCATTTCTGACAGGGCGCACCGCAATTCCCCTGGGAACTGTGCTGGGACTGTTGCTTTCGACAGGCGGAATTTTTGCTATCAAAGCGTTGTTGTACGGGCAGAATACCGTACAGTATCTGCATGTTCATGTGGCATGGCAGATGCTTATCGCCGGTATTTTACTCTCAACTGTCACTCTTGTTTTTTCCGTGCGCCGTCCGGCAAAACAGGCGGCAAAAAGTTCTCCGGTTGCGGCAATGCGCGGGCAGGCAAAGAAAAGCCGCCGGGCAAAAAAGCGGACGATCACGGCTGCAATCGCAGGATGTACGGCGCTTTTTATTCTGGTATCCTATTTTATGGGAGTACAGACGATTTCGGTAGGACAAAGCAACCATATGTTTGACGATCATGCCAATGTTTCGGTGGATGTGCAGGGAAGCTGGGAGGTAAACCGGTCTGCGGTTTTGCAGAGCACAAAGGGAAAAAGCGTCACGGAAGCGGCAGTCCTGCGGACGGCGGCATATATGGTGAATACGAAAGAGGTACCGTATACACAGACGCATATCCGACGAAATGGAGCACCGGATCTCAAACATGAGACAACCGCAGTGATCCAGGTACTGGCAGTCGGAGAAACAGCGTACCGCAATTACCTGAAAGAACTGGGACTTTCCTATGAAACGGCAAAAGATTGTGCGATATTTTACAATGCGTATGCCGGGTACTGGGATGGAAAGGAAACCACATGGAAGGTGACAGATTACAAACCAGGCGACTGGATCAGGGGACAGTTCTGCCGCGAAGAACAGATGGAGAAAACACCGGACATGACCGATCAGATGCAGATCGCAGCAGTCACAACCAGGCGGCCGTTTGGTGTCGATACGTCGCAGAGCTATACAGACTCCGGAACCATCATTGTCAGTGATGCATGGCTTGATGCCCACGATCCGCAGGGCGGTGCAAAAATTACCGTAAAATACGCCAGTACCGATCCGGGAACGCTCACACAGGCACTGGAAAAAACCTATGATTTTTATCCGGAGGAAATCCGAAACCGCGATCTGCAGAACCGGGAAAACAATATGCTGTTGTTTGTAGATGGAATTGCACTCTATGGATTTTTGCTTGCAGTGCTTTTAATCGGTGTGACGAACATCTGTAATACGGTGCTGACCGATCTGTGGCAGCGGAGACGGGAATTTGTCATTCTGCGCTCGGTCGGCATGACACCGAAGCAGGAGAAACAGATGCTTGCAAAAGAGTTTTTCGGATATGGAAGGAATGGCATTGCTATAGGGCTTGTCATTGGAGGCTGTGCGTCTGCATTGTATTACAGGATCTTTGCCTCTGGTGTGCAGGGCGCGTTATGGTTTTGTGTTGCGGCAACTGTAGTGATTATGGTTGGACTCTTGTTGTTGTTTGCCGGCATGATAAGGTATGCAATGATGAAAAATAAGGACATGATTTTAGGAAGATAGGTTTTCTGTGAACAGAGAAAATTCTAATATCTGCGTCCAAATAATACGTTCTAATAATTTTCAAGTTTCGGTTGAACATTCATATAGAACTCTTTATAATAAAAAAGGGGAATGGCTGAAAAAGCCATTTTCCTTTTTTCATTAAGAAACTGAGAATAGAAAGAGGTAATGAATGAAGACAGCATTTCAGATTTTCCGCAGGGATGTGCGACGTCTGTTAAAAAACCGTGCCGCGACACTGGTTATGATCGGCGTATGTCTCCTGCCGTCTTTGTATGCATGGTTTAATATTGCCGCAAACATGGACCCGTACGCAAATACTTCGGGAATCAGGGTGGCAATTGCCAATTGCGATACAGGGACCAAAACCGATGTAATCACGATGAATGCAGGCGATTCGATTGTTGAAAAACTGAAAGAAAACAAGTCGCTGGGCTGGCAGTTTGTCAGTGAAGAGAAAGCAAAAGAAGGTGTTCAGGCAGGAGATTACTATGCGGCAATCGTCATTCCGGAGAATTTCAGTAGTTCCCTGGTAAGTATTCTCTCCGGAGACCTGAAACGCCCGAAGCTGGACTATTATGTCAATGAAAAGAAAAATGCCATTGCACCGAAGATTACGGATACCGGTGCGACAACGGTGCAACAGCAGATCAACGACACATTTTCCGCCACGGCATCTTCGGCAGTATCAGAAATTGTAAAGTCTTCCGCAGACAGTATTACCAGAGGACTGGACGATACACAGTCGGAACTGACATCTGCCATTACCGAAGTTCAGAATAATTTAACGGATTATCAGAAGCTGGTAAAAGAATTTCAGAAAAAAGTAGATAAATCCGATGCACAGATCAAAGAAATCAAGGAGTCTTTAGATCAGGTGGATGAGGCAGCAAAGGACAGCTCTTCTTCTTTAAAAGAAACTTCTGCATTGCTGGAAAAAAGTCAGACGGCACTTGGAAAATTTTATAAACAGTTCTCCAATGGGCTGACCGGCGGGGAAGTTTTTCTGGATGAAGTTTCGTCCTCGGCTTCTAAGAGTCTGAATAAGTTTGAGATAAAGGCAGATAAGGCAAATCTTGCGGTTGGGGACAGTCTCGATACGATCACTCGGATCAATGAGAAAAATGCCCAGCTTCTCAAAGATCTGGAAAAGTTAAATCAGAATCTTGGAAAAGATACACAGTTATCAGCATCTGTCGGACAGAAAATTTCACAGCTGCAGACGCAGAGCATTTCTGCGCAGAAACTGGTAAATTCATTGAAAAGTGCAAATACCAGTATGCGGAAAGTGTTAAAGAATTCCAAAGATACGAGAAGTTCACTGGAAACGCTTGCAGAGGATAACCGTGAGAGTTTTCAGGACAGCCGGATTGATTTCAGCAAAAATATTTACCCGCAGCTGGATCAGTCACTGGAAGGTCTGGCAGATATAAGCGGAGATCTGTCAACAACCTTACATAGCATAACATCCATGACAAAACAGATGAGAGATCTGCTGGATCAGTTAAAATCTGCATTGCACAGCAGCTCCAAAGTATTTACACAGACGGGCAATGTCATGGGACAGGTGGATCAGAAACTGCAGAAAACGGTCACGGATCTGCAGACACTGCAGAATTCGGATATGTATCAGAATATCCTGTCACTGGAAAAGATTGATGCCAAAGATATTTCCAATTTTATGTCTTCTCCGGTAAACATAAAGACGGATGTCCTGTATGAAGTGGAAAATTACGGAACAGGAATGACCCCGTTTTATACAAACCTGGCACTCTGGGTAGGTGGACTGATACTGGTTTCTATTTTAAAACAGGAAGTAGACCGGGACAAAGAAGTGCCGGATTTTACACCGACAAGTGCGTATTTCGGGCGTATTCTGCTGTTTCTTATCATAGGACTGATTCAGGGAGCTATCGTATGTGCGGGAGATATTATTCTGCTGAAAGTACAGTGTCTGCATCCGGTAAAATTTATTCTTGCCGGAATGTTAACTTCCTTTGTCTATGTGAATCTGATCTTTGCACTGGCATCGACGTTTAAACACATGGGAAAAGCACTGGCGGTTCTTCTGGTAATTTTACAGATTCCGGGTTCTTCCGGAACGTATCCGATTGAAATGATGCCGGAATTTTTCCAGAGACTGCATCCGCTGCTTCCGTTTTCTTATTCGATCAGCGCAATGCGGGAATGTATTGCCGGATACTATCATCATACTTATAGAAGCGGCCTGGGAAAACTTCTGGTATTTTTACTGGTCGCATTGTTTATCGGGCTTGTACTCCGTCCGCTTCTGATGAATCTGAATCATCTGTTTGATGTCAGACTTGCAGAAACCGATCTGATGATCTGTGAGACGGATTCCAAAGGCAGGGATAATCCACAGCTGCAGCGGATTATGCAGGTGATTATGAAAGATGATGCGTGGAGAAAGAAATTAACAGAGAAAACACTCGCGTTTGAAAAATATTATCCGGTTATGGTACGCTCCGGATTTATCTGTATGATGGTTATACCACTCGTATTTCTGATTTTGATGTTTAGCCTGGAATCCAAACTGGTCTATCTGATTTTGTGGATCGTTTCTTTACTTGCACTGATTCTGTATCTGCTGATTGTGGAATATCTGCATGAAGAGATGAAAAAGAAATCTGTTTTGGGAGAGATGAGTTCTGAGGAACTGATGAAAATTTTGAAGGAGGAGAACAGCAAATGAAAAACATTCTGAAAATTTTCATCGACGACGTGAAACGGATTCGCAAAAATGTAATCGCAATGATTGTTGTCATCGGTGTCCTTGTCGTTCCGTGTCTGTATGCATGGTTTAATATTGCGGCAAGCTGGGACCCGTATAACAATACGGGAAATTTAAAGGTCGCGGTGGCAAGTGTGGATGAGGGATATACCGGAAGTCTGATTCCCCTTGAGATTAATGTAGGGGAACAGGTGATTTCCGCACTAAGGGAAAATACACAGATGGACTGGGTATTTACCAGCAAAGAAAAGGCAATGGAGGGGGTAAAATCCGGACAATATTATGCGGCGATTGTTGTTCCGGAGAAATTCAGTACCCAGATGATGAGTCTGTTTTCCGATCAGATTCAAAAGCCGGAAATTATTTACTATTCCAACGCCAAGGAAAATGCGATTGCACCAAAAGTGACCGACAAGGGTGCAACCGCGATCCAGAAACAGGTGAATCAGGTATTTATACAGACAATATCCGACACGGCAATGACGGTGTTTCAGTCGGTCTCTAATATGGCTGAGGCAAACGGAGCAGACCGGCTGGTGGATAATCTGATCCACAATCTTGGGGATGCATCGGATGACATGGATATGATTGCGTCCACGCTGGAAACTTTTTCGGGGATTACGTCTTCTGCCCAGTCCCTGCTGACTGCGTCTTCTGATTTTTTAAAAGAACTGAAAACAGAGTCTGCGGATGGAAAACAGGTTCTGGAAAATTCCAAAAAGACGTTTACCGATATGAAAACGACAATAAGCAGTGCGACCGAGAGCGTGGGCAAAGCACTGAAAGCAGGCCAAAAGGTATATTCTGAAATGAGCCTGCTTTTGGATCAGACGGTGGAAGATGGAATAAATGGCAGTGAGGATACAGCAGATACCCTTGTAAAAGCAGCAAAGACGGTGGATAAAAACATCAAGTCATTTACGACACTCCGGGATCATCTGATCAGGCTTTCGAAAAAACATCCGGAAACCGATTCCTCAATAGGGCCTATGATTGAAAAGATCAACCGTTCTATTGAAAAACAGGAAGAACTGCGGGATGATCTGACCGATACTGCGGTTTCCATGAAGAAGTCCACAACCAGCCTGATCTCTGACAAGAAAGCTTTGGATGCCCTTGTAAAAGAAAATCAGAAACGTCTGCAGCAGATCAGCAAAGAATATGAAAATGATGTAAAAGGAACTTTGCAGAACCTTGCAGATTCGATTGGTGAAACATCAAAAGACATTACCGGTCTGACGAAACAGATCAATGCAAGTGCAAAGGGTGTTTATACGTTAACGGACACTGCAGGATCGGATCTGTCAGAAATACAGACCTGTCTGAATGATTCCGGTAAACTTTTACGTAAATCTGCAAATAAAATAAAAAAGATTACGGATAAGCTCACGAAAGCAAAAGACAACGGGGATTATGCGGATCTGGAACATATGATCTATGATAATAAGTCCGGAGTCAGTGCTTTCCTGTCGGCACCGGTGGAACTGAATACGAAGAAAATTTATCCGATTGATAATTATGGTTCTTCCATGGCACCGTTTTATTCGACACTTTCTATCTGGATCGGCGGAATCGTGCTGGTTGCGATGTTAAAAGTGACCGTTTCCGAGGAAAGCATAAAAAAGATGGGACTGAAAAATGTCAGAATTCATGAAATTTATCTTGGACGCTGGATCATATTTCTGATCCTTGGTCTGTTGCAGAGTACGCTGATTGCACTGGGAGATCTGTATTATCTTGGGATTCAGTGTGAGCATACGTTTCTGTTTTTATTTGGGTGCTGGTTTTCAAGTATAGTCTATGTCACGATCAGTTATACGCTGACGGTTTCATTTGGAGATATCGGAAAAGCAGGCAGTGTGGTTTTACTTGTTATGCAGGTTGCGGGAACCGGTGGAACTTTCCCGATTGAATGTGCTCCGAAATTTTTCCGGGCTGTGTATCCGCTTCTGCCGTTTACGCACAGTATGGCAGCCCTGAGGGAATCGGTTGGAGGCTGTTATGGGAACGATTACTGGATAGATCTGGCAAAACTGGGCATCTTCCTGGTGATTGCACTTTTTATGGGACTTGTACTTCGTAAACCGATTATCCGGATGAACGAAGCGTTTACCGAACAGCTGGAGGAAACAAAAATAATCTAAGCGTAGAAATGAGGGCAGAATTGTTTTATTTTTGCGCAGTAATGTGAAAGAAAATTCCGTAAAAATGCCGTATAATGCAGGTATTCAAATATGAGAGAGGCAAGGAGGATACGGTATTGAATAAGGCATGGTGGAAAGAAGCGGTTGTATATCAGATTTATCCGCGGAGTTTCATGGATTCAAATGGAGACGGCATCGGGGATCTCAATGGTATTACAGAAAAATTAGAGTACCTCAAAGAACTTGGAATTGATGTGATCTGGCTGTCCCCGGTTTATCAGTCACCGAACGATGACAATGGATACGACATCAGCGATTATCAGGCGATCATGGAAGAATTCGGAACCATGGAAGATTATGCCAGGATGCTTGCACGGGCGCATGAGCTGGGAATTAAGATTATGATGGATCTGGTTGTCAATCATACATCCGATGAGCATGCATGGTTTGTGGAAAGCAGAAAGAGCGTGGATAATCCATACCGCGATTTTTATATCTGGAGAAAAGGAAAAGACGGAAAAGAGCCGAATAACTGGGGGTCCTGTTTCAGTGGTTCGGCATGGAAATATGATCCACAGACGGATATGTATTTCCTGCATCTGTTTTCGAAAAAACAGCCGGATCTCAACTGGGACAATCCAAAAGTGCGGGACCGGGTATTTGAGATGATGAACTGGTGGTGTGAAAAAGGCATTGATGGATTCCGTATGGACGTGATCAGCCTGATTTCCAAACCGGAAGGACTGCCGGATGGAATTCCGGGAGAAACCGGATACGCAGACAGTGGTTGTGCGAACGGTCCGCATGTGCATGAGTATTTAAAAGAAATGAACCGGAAAGTGCTTTCCCATTATGATCTGATCACAGTGGGCGAGGCATCCGGAGTGACGCTGGAAGAGGCAAAAAAATATGCAAATGCAGATGGCAGCGAACTGAACATGGTTTTCCAGTTCGAACATACCGGAGGAGGACCGGAGGCAGACAACCATTACGGTAAATGGGACAGCCATAAGATGCCGCTTCCGGTATGGAAGAAGATTTTATCCAGATGGCAGACCGGACTGGAAGGGAAAGCCTGGAACAGTTTGTTTTTATCCAATCATGATCAGCCGCGCTCGGTTTCCTGGTTTGGAAATGACAGTGAACAGTATCGGGAAATTTCGGCCAAAATGCTGGGAACCTGTCTGCATATGATGCAGGGAACGCCATATGTTTATCAGGGGGAAGAACTTGGCATGTGTAATGCTTATTTTGATCAGTTAGAGGATTACCGGGATATTGAAAGCCTGAATGCTTACAAAGAACTGACGGAAACCTGTGGAGTATCTCATGAAGAAATGATGGGATATTTAAAGCGGATCAGCCGCGACAATGCGCGCACGCCGATGCAGTGGGATGACAGTGCAAATGCTGGTTTTACCACAGGAACTCCGTGGATTAAGGTAAACAGTAACTATCCTAAAGTCAATGCAAAACAGGAGGTCAGTGATCCGGATTCTGTCTTTTCGTACTACAAAAAACTGATTCGCCTGCGTCATGAGAACGAGATTATCGTTTATGGCGATTACGAACTGTTAGCACCGGAGGATGAGGCATTATTTATCTATACCAGAATGCTCGGGACGCAGCGGCTGATGGTGCTTTGTAATTTTACGGAAAAAGAAGTTGCCATTCCGGCAGAAGTAACGGAACAGATTCCTGCAGATGCCAAGCTTTTGATCGGAAATTATTCCAAACAGAAAGAAGAAATGCTGCAAGCATATGAAGCACGGGTGTATGCTTATCGTTTATAAATTTTAGAAAAGAAAAAGCATCCCAGGCTGGTGTAAATGGATGGGAAAAACAGATTGACTTGTATGATTTTCGGGCGTAAAATCCCCTGTGGAAATACGAATTTTCACAGGGGATTATTTTATGGAAACCACAAACAGCAATTATTTCGGAACGGGAAAAATCAGCAGAATTCTGCTTAAAATTGCACCTCCGGTCATGCTCGCCCAGCTGATCCAGGCGCTTTATAACATTGTAGACAGTTTATTTGTCGGAAAATATTCGGAGAGTGGACTGACGGCACTTTCCATTATTTATCCATTGCAGCTTCTTATGATTGCCATTGCTGTAGGAACGGGAGTCGGGATTAATACGGCAATGGCACATTATCTTGGTGTGCATGATGAGAAAAAAGCAAATGAATATGGAGGAATCGGAACACCGCTTACGCTGGCATTGTGGGTGCTTTTTGCGGCAGTCTGTTTCTTTTTTATGCCGGCATATGCACGGATGTCTACGGATTCCCCGGAAGTCATAAAGGATGTGATTGTATACGGACGGATCGTCTGTGTGTTCAGCATCGGACTGTTTACCGAAAGTATCTGGACAAAGATTTTACAGGCAAACGGGGACATGAAGACACCGATGATCGCACAGATCGTGGGGGCACTGGTTAATATCGCGCTGGATCCGTTATTTATTTTTGGACTGTTCGGGCTTCCGAAACTTGGGATTGCCGGAGCTGCCATCGCAACTGTTGTGGGACAGATTGTAGCGGCTCTTATTGTAATGAAAAAAGGGTTTCGCAAGTCTCCACCGCTTTCGGTGTATCCGCGGGATATCTGTTTTATTTATAAACTTGGAATTCCGAATATCCTCATGCAGTCGGCATATACCTTTTATATTCTCGGACTGAATCTGATTCTTGCAACCTTTTCCGACCAGGCAGTTACGGCACTGGGACTTTATTACAAGTGGCAGTCATTTTTCTTTATTCCGCTGGGGGCACTGCAGACCTGTATTGTACCGGTGATCAGTTATAATTATGCATCGGGACGGATAGATCGCTGTAAGAAAACACTGTCCACTTCACTTGTGGGAGGAATGGGGCTGATGTTCATCGGAACGCTGGTTTTTAATCTGTTCCCGGACAGATGCTCCGTGTATTTACGAGTGATCCGCAGGTGATTGCAATCGGCACAGTCGGATTTCATTTTGTCGGAATCAGTTTTATCCCGATGGTCACTTCACTGATTTTTCCGGTGTTCTTTCAGGCTGTTGGTGCAGCGGTTAAAAGTTCACTTCTTACCGTCGTGCGCACGATGATTCTGTTTGTACCGCTTGGATATTTGTTTTCCCGTCTGGGACTTAATTATTTCTGGTTTACTTTTCCGGTGACGGAAGTTCTTACCACGCTGGTCGGGGTGTTCTTTTACCGGCGGTTTATGGCACAACAGAAGTGAAGAGTAACGATTGTATTTAGACAGAAAAAATAAATTAAAAAATGGTTGCGATTTTTATAGAAATAGCATATTATAATATCAACAGGACTCCCCACACCTCTCACGTAAGTGATGTGTCCCATGGGGAGACATTTTTATTTTGGGAGAAATAATAGTGGATATAAGCGATGGTGTACGGGAAAATCATAGTAAAGCAGGGCATGATTATCAAATTATAAAACAGCCGAAAACCTATGAACAGCAAGTGGAACTTATCAAAGAAAAAGGCTTTATAGTGAATAATGATACGGAATGTATCAGTTTTTTAAAGCAGGCAAACTATTATCGTTTATCTGCTTATTTTCTTCCGTTTAGAAAAAAGAATGGAACATATTTTGCCGATATAAGTTTTAATAGAATTCAACGAATTTATAAGTTTGATAGTAAATTACGAGGAGTACTGTTTAATTGTATAGAGAGAATTGAATTACATTTAAGAACACAACTTGCTTATTACTGTGGACATGTCTATGGATCTTTGGGGTACATGGATAAGAGTATTTATAATAAAAAACACAATCATGATAAATTTAGAAAACTACTGAATGTTTGCATAGAGGAAAATAAAAACAGTTTAGTTGTTAAGCATCATAAGGAAAAATATGATGGAAAATTTCCGATATGGGTAATTATCGAATTCTTTTCGATGGGGATGCTGTCTTATTTTTATGCGGATTTACAATCGGGCGATCAGAAATATATAGCAAAAGAGATATATGATACCTGTCTCTTATACACATCTCCGAGC
>ENA-OXEX01000591-OXEX01000591.1-human-gut-metagenome-genome-assembly--contig:-NODE-591-length-15418-cov-8.321617_pt1 | contig 15418 bp, 13 predicted proteins | sample MGYA00249364_ERZ652261 | MGnify/ENA primary metagenome ERZ652261 (study PRJEB26925, sample SAMN05826642) | human gut metagenome | biome: ENVO:2100002; feature: ENVO:00000062; material: ENVO:00002003... | reverse complement strand
GCTTAGCATTAGTTTTCCCTATTTTCTCTTAAAAAAGCAATAAGAAGGGTTGTCCGCGTTGGTGTAATTTAACGTGGATGAACATTTTATTGCCATCATCGGATGCCTTTTATTGTTTAAATCTAATTATTCGGTTTAGAACGCTGTCTGTTTCAGATATTTGTTAAATGCCGTTACCTACAAAGTAACGGTCTTCACAAACAAAACAAAAAGTTATGCTTACAATTTTAACCCAGGAGGCTATCAGGGTGCTTCGTTACATCTATTACCGTGATGCCGGCATATCTTGTCCTCCTGATTCTTCCGATTGCGCTTTCCGGAATGTTTCTGTCCTCCTTCCCCTGTTGGAGCGTGGAGGGCTGATTCGCTGTATATGCCCGGAATCTCCCGATAGTCCCGTTTCTTATGAACTGTGCAAGCCTTTGGGCTCCATCGACCTGCTGTCCTTGTTGCTGATCCTGCACGAGGGGGTGTGTCCGGTTTCTCCGGATGTAGACGAGCAGCGTGTCTATGGCCGTTATGGGTCGGTGGCCTCCCGTATGGGGGTTGTCAACCAGATGATGCGCAGCATATTCAGTGAAATCCATTTGACAGAACTTTGTTTGTAAACCGTTTTTTAGAGATTGCCGCCATGAACAGAATTTTACTGCTGCTCGGATATATCCTTTTGCTCTCCGCACCGGTCTGCGGTCGGGGTGTCGGCACACGTGCGGTTTCGGACTGCGATTCGTTGCACACGTTCCGTTTTGTACAGGGGCGTGACGTTCTGTATGCCGACTATCAAGGCAACAATCACGAGCTGAAACGCCTGTTTGCCGCCGTCTCTTCTTTCCGTGGCCCTATCGCCGACGGGAAGATGCGTATCTATGTAGACGGTCATTGCACTTCGGGCGGGAGCGTACACGACAATCTTTGGCTGGCCTATGTGCGTAGCAGCCGTGTGAAGTCCGAACTGATCACCCGCAAGGGCATGAAAGAGGAGTATTTCGTGACTCACAACCATGCCGTTTGCTATCCCGGCGAAGAGCGCGACGTGGTGATTGTCTGCCTGCGCGAGCCTGCGGGTGCGGATACTTTATCCGCCGCCCGCCGCAACTATGGCATGTATGCCTCCCGATATCCGCTTTTGCCTCCTGCGGTCCCATCTGCTCCGGACAACCGCCCGTGCCCGCCCCCCATTCTTTTTGTACCGGTCGGTCCGGCCGGTCATCCCGGTACGGTTGCGGGGTCGGGAGCAGAAAACCCGCGTCGGATGCTCTTCTCCCTGAAGACGAACCTTGCCGACTGGTCGGGGCTGACGGCGGAAGGCCGCCTGGGAGCTTTCAGGCCCAACCTGGCGCTGGAGCTTCACTTTGCCCGCCGTTGGTCTGTGATGGCCTCTGCGGCGTATTCAGACTGGAAAGGCGGGCGCGATCACCGTTTCTGGGGCGTCTCCGGCTACAGCCTCGAGCCCCGTTTGTGGCTGAAAGGTGACGGGCGTTACCGTTGGTTCTATCTGGGTGTCTACGGTCAGTCGGGCGATTTCGATTACCGTCCCTCGCCCGCAGGCGATACGGACGCCACAGGCAGAAGCCGCACCGGACGTTACCGGCATGCGGGACTCTCCGCAGGCGTGTATGTCCCCCTGTCCCGTCATTGGGGCATCGAGGCGGGAGTGCGCGGGGGATACCTCCATTCGTCCGCCAAGGCTTATGATAACGAACCTCCCCATGCATACTATCACCATCCGGCCTCCTTCGTCCGTTGGGGTCTGACGGGGATCAACCTGGGGCTGGGATATAGGTTTTAGAAATACAATGGGAATATGATACTCAAACTGAAATACATACTGAAAGCTGCCTTTCTTTCCCAGCTTCTCTTCTCGTGTACGGAGCGCTCGCTCGAACCGCGTCCGGAACCGGAGCCGGTTCCCATCCGTCTCTTTACGGGTATCCGTACCCGTGCGACGGTGGACGTTTTCGGCGATACCCCGGTGTGTGTCGCTTACGGTGTACGTACTGGACAGTACGACGGGAGCTGGGACGGCATTGCCACGGACAACGAGATCCGCCTGATGCCCGAACGCTACTATCCGTCGGACGGCTCGGCGCTCTATCTGCGGGGATACTATCCTCCGGCACCGCTGACGGCTGACGGGCGGCTGACTTACCGCCTGACGGGAGAAGAAGACCTGATGCTGACGGGCGAACAGAACGGATCGCTTTCCGCTCCTTTCGGGGAGTCCGACAGCCAATCGCTCCTGTATCGGCACTTGCTGACGCAACTGATCTTTACACTCACGGTAGAGGCCGAAGATACCGGGGCGCTCCGTGTGCGGTCGCTCCATCTGAACGGACTGACGGACGAGGTGACCCTCTCCCTGGCCGAAGAGTCGCTCTTGCCGGGTGAGCGCACGGTGAGCGTGCCCGTTTATGAAGCGGGCGAAGAGGCGGAGGGCCTTCCGTTTGACGGCAACAAGCTGACGCTGCCGGGCTATGTGCTGGTGCAGCCTTCCGCTACGCTGACCATCGACCTGGTGCTTTCGGTAGACGATGACCGGACACACGACCGCGAATACCGTGCCCTTCCCGTACGGTTCGAAGGCGGGGAGGGGGAAGGCGGAACGGCTTATACCGTCCGGGTGGAACTTCCCGATCCCGTCATTCCCGATCCGGTGGAGATTGTAGCTGTCGCTACGGTCGGACGGTGGCAGGAGGGCGACTCCGGCAGTGGGGAACTGGTGGACAATCGGTCTGCCGAAACAGAACAATAAACATATTTATTAACTATAAAACTTTTAGAAAACAATGAAAACGAAACTAAGTGTGGCGGCTATGGCCCTTTTGCTGGCAAGCTGCTCAAGCAATGACAATGACCTTTTGCCCGAGAATCCGGTGAACGCGACTCCTATCCAAGTGTCGCAAAGCGTGCAGGGCATGGTGAAGACCCGCGCGGCGGTGGGCGTAGGCAGTGATGTGACGGCTACGGTGCTGGTGGCTGACGGTGATCAGGCTGCTGATTGGACTAAGTTTTCTCCGGTGCTTGCCAATGAAGTGAAGGAAGACGGCGGACAGAACAAACTGACAACCCGTGCCACGGTTTCCACCGCCTCTTTCAAGGCGGGTTCTAAGGCCACGGTGTCACTCAACCCGATTCTTTATTACCATACGACTGCCAGCACGAAGTCTTGGCTGGCGGCTGTGGCTCCTGCGGGAACGGTTAGCGGTACAACGGTGACGATTCCCCAAACAGACGGGGAGCAGGACGTGATGCTTGCCGACGCGGCGGAGGCCGGTAGCAGCAGTTCTGCAAGTAACCCTGAACTTACGTTCAAGCACCTGACCACCCAGCTCAACTTTGAGATGAAGCTCACCACTCAGGCAAGTGGTGGCGAATGGACCGATAAAACCGTCAGCTTAAAGAAAATCAGCGTGCAGGACGCACAGGTGCCTGCAGAGGTCAACGTAGCTCCGGCTTCGGGTAAGGCCGGTGTGAGCAAGTGGACGGATGCCGCTGTGATGAATGTGGGTGGTATTTCCAGTGTGGCGCTGGGTGCAGATGCTGTGCGGGTAGGTAATCCGTTGATGATCCAGGCTTCGGGCCAAGTCGTGATCGATGCGGTGATCTCTGTGGGAGGCACTGATATCACTTTCAGTAATGTGACAATCAAAAAGCAGGATAATACAACAGACCTGTCTACCGAGGCCGGTAAGTCACACCTGATCACCCTGAACGTGACCGAGCCTCTGACTCCGGCGGATGCTACGAAGATGACCGTAACCGCCACTGTAACCGACTGGGTAGCGGGTGATGCCGGCCATGCCGATCTGAACTGATTCACATAAAATGTCTGCCATGATCATGAAACGCCATATTTCGCTTTTTGTCTTTTTCTGCCTGCCGGGAGCTTTCCTGGCAGGTTGCTCCGACGCGGACCGTTCCTCGCTGATGGGTGAGGAGGAGGTTCCGGTGGAGCTTTCTGCCCTGGAGGGCGATGTATCGTCGAGGGCGGCGGTCTCGGCAGGCAGCAAGCCTCAGGCGGAGTTTGAGGCTGCCATGGTATTTTCCCGAACCGGGGGAGACTACACCACTCCGGTGGTTGCCGCCGAAGAGGGTGTCTGGAAAGGAACTGTCGGGACCAACGGTGAAGTCAGTTGGGGCAATGCCGGTAAGGCAGCGCCCATTTATCCCCGTTGGGGAGCTTGGCTCTATCTGGTAAGCTACGCCCCCTACGCCGAGCCGGATAAAGCCGCTTCGGGCAGTGGAACGGGCACTTATGCCGGTACGGTTTCCTTTGTACTCACAGGGCAGACCGATCTGCTTTACGCTTCTCAGATACAGGGAAACCGCTGGGCGGACGGGCACTTTCCTTCACTGGTGTTCGACCATCAATTGACGCAACTCTCTTTTCAAGCGAAGAAGACGCTTCAAAACGGGGTGTCGGTATGGGTGAAGAGTATCACGGTGAAGGAGGCGAAACCGCTTGCTTCGTTGAAGCTGGCTACGGGAGAGGTGACATTCTCCACCACAACCGAACATCCCCAGGGACTGACGGTGGATCTTACGCAGAACGGAGCCGGAGAAGGAACGGAAGTGACCGGCCAGACTGCAGTCTCTGTGGGGCAACTTTTACTCCCTCCGTTGGAAGCCGGCGGAAACAACGGCAATGGAGGCGGAAGCAACACGTATACGCTGAAAGTAGAAACATCAATAGGTACATTCGATAATGTGTCGCTTACGTTCGGTGATTCCAACGCAAGCGGGAAAAATCCGTTGCAGGCGGGCATGTCACATGTAGTGACGCTGAACATCGGCGACCATGAACTGGGAATCACTTCGGTAACGGTGCAGGCGTGGGCTTCGGTGACTGTTGACGGCACTCTGGATGCGGATTAGATACATGAATTAAACAAAAATAAGACGAACATGATGATTAACCAAACGAAATATCATTGGCTTATGGCTCTTCCGGCATTGCTGTTGGCTGTCGGATGCGGTGAAAGCATCTTGCCCGAAGGACAGGATACCGGGGTGGCGGAATTGCAGGTGTCGCCACAGGTGGTGTTGACACGCGGCGCGATAGATGCTGCGGATGCATCGGCTGTAGGGAATGCATTAGGAAGCATCGCGGTGTATGCCAACAGCACAACGACGAATAAGACAACGAATAACTATGGGGTGTACACTTACAGCTCTTCGAAATGGGGCAATAGCAGCACGACCGATAAAATCTATCTTTCGGCGGAAGAGGCTACGATCTATGCGCATTATCCGGCGTATCAACCGGGTAGTAATGGTGAATTTCAGAGTGGTAGTACTGCGCTGAAGGCTACCAATTCGAGTGGTGAATACACTGATAATTCCACGATCAATATCTCTGTATTTCTGGGGTCTACTGGAAGTCCTAACGCCAAGATCGACTTTCAATCCACTGACAATTCGGACAGTCAAACCAGTACAAAAGATAAGATTCTCGCAGCCTCCGGAGAGGTGGACTATATGTATGCCGATCAGGGAAGTACCGGAGTGAAAGCCAGCTATAAAAACGGTGATACGAATAAAACCGGACAGGTGACGCTCGCCATGAAGCATGCCCTTGCGATGGTCAGCTTCCGGGTATATGCGGATCATACCTATAAAAATACCGGTACATTTTCCAAACTGGTATTAGCCAATAAAAGTGGAGATACTAAAAATGTACTAAATAATGGGGGTACCAACCCTACAATGAAAATTAAGGATGGTACGATCACTGCAGGTAGCTCTCCGGTCGCAGTGACCTATACACGTGATATAGCAAACTATACGTTGTCCAAAGCAGCGGCTGACACGGATCAGGCCAGAACCACCGCCAAAAATAACGCCAAGAAAGCCAGTATCCTCGTCCTGCCTGAAAGCACGGCCGATAAGTCGACCGTGGAAGCTACGCTGACGATTGATGCTCAGGATTATAAAGTCGCCCTGCCTGGTAGCAACAGTGCATGGGAGGCCGGAAAGAATTACCTGTACACCGTCAAGCTCAGTGGTTCCGAACTTGTCATTTCGAGTGTGACCGTGACACAATGGACAACGGTTACGTCAAGCACGGACCTGGATATAAAGTGATAGAAGAAAAACTCAACAAGATAATAGATGAAGAACGTATTCATTCTTTTGCTCCTTGGGACCGCATCCCTGTTTTGCATAGCCTGTTCCGGTGAGAACTCCGTTCTCACCGACGGCGATGCCGTCCTCTTGCAGCCCGGTGTTCATGCCGGTGCCACGCTCGCCTCCACCCGTAGCATGATCAACGATGTTGGTACGGGTGCAGACCGGATCAGCACCATTGGCATCTACCTCGCCGCTGCGGACGGCAGTCTCTATCCGGGCAGCAACGCCGGGGGAGCGACCTTCACGAAAGCGACCTCCGGTGCCAATTGGACGAGCACTCCTTCTACCTACGTCAGCCTTGCAAAAGCAACGGTCTATGCCTGGACACCCGCCACGACAGCCTTGAAGAGCGATGGCGGCAGTGGTAAGGGAGGCAACAGTGGTAGCGGCAGTGGCAGCGGTAGCGGTGGCAGCAGCAGTACTGTCTTGCCTGCTCTCCCCGTCAGCGTGCCTGCCGGGCAAACCTTCGACGGAGGAAATACCTACGACTGCTCTACCACCGATTATCTTTACGGTTCCGGCAGCGCTACCGTAGGTTCGGCTACGGCGGTTACCGCCAACAGCCTGTCTGCTTCGCCGACCCTCTATCTGCAACACGCCTTGTCGCAAGTCGTGTTCCGCATTCAGAACGCGAACGACCGCACCCCGGATCCGACATACGATTATGTAAGGCAGATTAAGCTTACGGCAGCGGGCGGCGCTACTCCTTTCTACTGTACGACTGCTTCCGGATCCGGATCGGCCGGCACGATGTCCCTGACGGATGGCGCTTTGTCCGGACTGGCTGCGGTGGGTGAAATCTCTTTTACCCCATCGGCCCGTCCGCAACAGGTCGGCACCTCGGGCCCCGTTACAGTGGCCTACGGGTTGGTGGCTCCGAAGGCTGAGGCAGCTTCGGGCACGCAGGTGACGTTGACGCTGACACTGGGTGAACAAAGCTCGGACGCTACCGAACGGGATCTTACCCTCTCGACCGATGCCTTCAACCCGGCATGGCAGAAAGGATACCGCTACGTCTATACCTTGACGCTCGGTGAACGGGGAATCAGCCTGCAACCTGTCGATATAAAAGGGTGGACGGAAGTTTCCGGGGGGAGTAATGACGTAGATCCCGGCTGGCAATGAAACAAATGATTCAGAATGACAAATGATTCAGAACAATAAATGGTTCAGAATGACAAATGATTCAGAATGACAAATGACAAATGATTCAGAATGAATGATTCAGTATGAAAACAGATAGATTATACCAAACGGTTTTAGGCTGCCTGCTGCTTACCGCAGGCTGTTCGGACAATGCGCTGACCCCTTCGTTGCCCGAAGGGACTCCGCTTACGGTGTCCGCCGCGATCTGCGCTTCCGGTGAAGGCCGGGAGTCTGAGACCCGGGCGGCCGTGGCAGCCGGGACCCGTGCCGTGGCAGCCGACAACGGTTACGACCGCAGCACCTTTGCCGCAGGTGACAAAATCCGTATCATCCGCTCGCGGAACGGCTCGTCATCCACTCCGGTGGACTACACCTTGAACGCCGCTTCTTCCGGCAGTAGTACGGGCGAGTGGAAACCTTCGGTGACGGGTACGGAGCTGCTCGTTGAGTCCGGAGCCACCTACCAGGCGAGTTACCCTATCGAATACTCGGGTATCCGTGCCGACCAGCGAAAGGCGGGAGGTGAGGACTACCGCCTGAGCAATCTGCTGGAGACTCCTGAGAAGGTGGCGATCGGCCGTGACGGAACACTCTCCTTTACAGGCGAAAACGCCTTTGTGCACAAAGGCGTGAAGCTGACCCTGAAGTTTTCGGGAAAGAACACACTGTCCAAGGATTTTACGAGTATGACCGTAACCGGGAAGGGGCTTTACTCCGGAGGAGCAAGCAAGGATGAAACCGTCTACCTGTATCACCCCGGTGGTACAGACAAAGAGCAATATACCTGGCATGGCATTATCGCCCCGCTTGATTCCCAGCAGTCGATATGGGTATCGGTGACGGATGCTAACGGAGTGGTCTATGACGTCACCCTCACTTGCGCAAGGGCGGCGAACAGCCACTACACCTATACGCTCACCCTGAAAAATGATGTGCTGGTTCCCACCGGTCAGGAGATCAAAGAGTGGCAAAGCGGGGAATCGCATACAGGAACCTTAAGTTGATGTAACTTAGTTTGATGTAATATTAGTTGATGTAATATTAGTTTGATGTAACCCCATGAAAAAGAAAAAGAATAGAATCCTATCGGTATCCGGGGCGGCTCTCTGCCTGTTCTTCCCGGTTCTGCTGGCCGCCTGCTCGCAAGAGGATGCTTTGCCCCGTCCGTTGGAAGTATCGGCGGAGGTGGGGAATCCCGCTACCCGTGCGACGGATGCGCATGCCGATGATTATGATAAAAGAGAATTTGTAGCGGGTGATGTCATCCGGATTACGGATGGCACGAAATCTGCCAACTACCAACGGGTGGTCACCGGCACAACCGGCACCTGGCAACCCGCAAGCGGACAAACAGCGCTTACCACCACCGGTAGTGAAACGTTTACGGCTTCGTATCCTACGGCGTTCACCCGGATTCTAGCCGATCAGCACACAGCCATCAATTTCTGGCAAAGCAACCGGCTGACGGCTAAAGGAGTACTCGATGGCAATAAGGCTACGTTCTCGTTCGCTCCGGAAGCGGCGAAGGTGACCTTGGTGGTGAAGTATGGAAATAATGATAGTGACAAGAAACTTCCCGGCACGGCAAGCCTGGAGGGTACGGGGATTGCCACCGATGTCTCTACATCGGAGACGATCAACGCCTATGGCGCCTCGGCAGCGGGAACTTCCGCTCTGCAGCATACGTATGTGGCCATCGTCAAGCCCGGTTCCCGAACGTTTGTGATCAAGGTGAAGGCCGGCGACAGCGGCGAAACGGAGAAGAAGTACACCGATAAGGCGGCCCATACCTTGAAGGCCGGATACAACTACCAGTATAACTTTACGTCCACCAATGAATTGATCCTGAACGGTATCACCGTAGAACGATTCGTAGAGACAACGGAGACAGACGTGGGAAACGCCACTTAATGAAAAACAGATACGAAAACGGATATGAACCTACAAAAATACAATCGAATGAAGAAGCCGGCGAATCGCCTCTACATGGCGCTTGCCCTCGGAGCGGGGATATGCCTGACGGCTTCATGCGCCTCGGACGACGGATTCGCCGCCGATGAAGGCGCGCTGGAATTGCAGCGGATCGAAGTGGAGGGAGAGGAGAGCGTCACCCGTGCGGAAGCAACCGCTATCACCGAGGTGGACGTGTATGCCACCACTACCGCATCAGCTACCAGTCCACATGCGGCGTATGGAGACAATCCACTGATGAAATTCTCCTTGAAAGAAGGAGTCTGGACTCCGGACAAGCAGACGATCATGAACAGCACTTCGGGTGATGCCTTGCTGTACGCCTATTATCCTCCCGCAGCCATCCAAGCGTCCGGTGACGGTGAACATACGACGGCGGTGAACCTTCCGTCGTCATTGACTGATTTTCTCGCTACCGGGCAGGCCGATTATCTCTACGGTGTGGGTACGGATAAGTCGGAGACAGTCCCCGTCACGGCAAAACCTTCCTCGAGAACCGTCAGCTTCAAGATGAAGCATGCGTTGGCCAAAGTCAGTTTCCGTATCGTGAAGTCGGCTTCGGCCACCGAAGCGCTAAAGCTGATACAGGTGGATGTGCTGAGCGGAACCAACCGTCTGCGGACAGGCATCGGGACGATGAACCTGAAAAGCGGATTGCTGAACAGTCTGTCGGATATTTCGACACTGACACTGGCGCAGGCGAGTGGCGTGGAGTTGAAGCTGAAAGAAAACCAGAAAGGACCGAACGTGACCTGCCTCGTGGCGCCGATGGCGAAAGAGGAAACGGTGCTCTCGTTCCGGCTCAAGGTATGTGTGGACGGAGAAGTTGCCGCGAAAGCGCATGCGTTTGAAACCCAATCGGTGACAGCGCAGTGGGAGGCGGGAAAGCATTATGTCTATCTGATTACGGTGGACAAAATGGGAGGTAAGCTGAGCTCGGTACAGATAGAGGACTGGAAGAACGATGCGAACCAGAACACGAGTATCGGGATTTAGTGGAAAACGATCCACTCCGTGTTACTCTGTGTACTCTGTGGTGAACTAAAACAAGAAACGATGAATAAAAGACTGAAACTTTGGATAGGGTGTTGCCTTTGCATGCTGGGAGCGCCGGGACTGACAGGATGTTCGGAACAGGCTCCCGGGGAACCCGGCACGGAGGAGGGAGATCCGGTATCGCTCCGCTTCTCTCTTTACCGGGCGGAGGCGGACGAGGCTTCGACCCGTGCCGACGCGGCAACGGATATGGCGGATGGAAAGACTTTCTGTATCTATGCTTTCCCCGCAGGTGCGTCTACCACGACGACGGAACCGCTGGATCATAAAGTATATACGGTAAAGGGTGGAGTGGCTACGGGCGAACTCTATCTGTATCGCGGAACGTACGACCTTTACCTGGTATCGTACAACTCTTCGACGGAAGTGCCCGAACTGAAAACGGACGGTACGATTCAGGTGTCGAACGGAAAAGACTTTATGTACACCAGCCTGAAAGGGATCGTGGTGCAACCCAACCAAACGGGAGAAAACATGATGGACGTAGTGCTGCCGGCTCCCTTTAAACGCTTGGGAGCACAGATCAAAGTGAGTGTGGCGGCAAAAAAAGGAACCCATCCGGTTACTCCTACCAGCTTGGTGGTGAACTCCTTCAAGATGGGAGGACTCCGGGCGTCGTTGCCTTACACGTTGGGCAGTACTGCTTGGGGGACGGTGGCGAATGAAACATTTGCCACTACTCAGGCCTTCACCGGATTCACATATAATACGACAGGGCAAACAGTTACCATTCCACGAGTCAGTACGCCGGTTGTGGTGCTTCCGGTAGACGGATCGGCCATGATTTCTTTTGATGTGAACCTGACGGTAGGTTACAAAGATAATGGGGATAAGACATTGACCGAGACTTATCCGGCGGAGATCCAGAAGGTGTTGCTGCCGGGCATGACCTATACGTTCGACTTCACACTGACGTTCTATGGCATACTCGACCCCGCTGACTTGACGTTGGCGATAGGCGAATATGAATCGACCGTAACGCTCGATTCGGATGAAATGGGAAAATAACCGGCATATTCATATACAATTATCATATTTAGAATCAGATCAAAACAGAATGGCAAAAAGACAATACATACGACGATGGACGGGTAAATGGGTACTCGGTTGCCTGCTGGCGGTTTCCGCCCTATGGACGGTTTCCGGCTTGCTGGCGGGATGCAGCGAGGAATCCGTAGAGACTTCCGAGGAGCTTCGATTAGTTCTGAAACTGCCTCCGGAGCTGACGGTGGATACCCGCGGAGCGATTAACAATATTCCTGTTAACACGATCTGGGTGCTGCAATACGCCACCGAGAGCGGAACGTCAACACTGAAGCAGAAAGCTTTTTTTACGATTCCGGCTAATTCACAGGAGAATCCTGATCCTCAGACGATTGAGGTCAACACCAAGAATGATGATGTTGTTTTCGTCCAAGCGGAGAGTCGCTTCTATGTCATTGCCAATGTGGAACAGTCGTTCTTGAGCAGCTTCACCGGAACCGAAGAGGAACTGAAGGCGAAAACGGTGGCCTTTTCCGGTTATAACAACAAGCCGTCCCTGTTGACATCGGGGCCGCTGGAATATAAGCCCGATCCCAAGAAACCGGGTGTGATACCGCTGGTGGTTCCTTTGCGGCGGGCTTACGCCACGATTTCCTTGTCCTGGAATAAAAAGGGAGACCTGGCAGACGCAAACAATCCGAGTAACCTTGTCGTCAAGTCCGTCTCCCTCTACAATGTACCCGCACACATGGCGCTCTATACGCGGGGAGGCGGAAGTATTAAAGATAAGTATCCTGCGGATAAGGATGGTTCTACGGCTATCACATCCACAACCGGAACTCAGATCACTACAAATTTGGGGCCGTCTTCTTCTTTCGAATTCTATATGCCGGAAAACTTACGGGGAATGGGAACAGCCGCCTCGTTTATGGAAAAGAGCATTCCGGATAAAGGGCCGGGCGGAAAATTGGACTACTGCACGTACATCAAGCTGTCGGGCAAATATGTGTATGCGGGCGCAAAGGACTCTATCGGCGTGAATTATCTCCTGCATTTGGGCGGCAACCTGATGACTGACTACAACATCCGCAGAGATTACCTTTATAAGCTCACCGTCAATGTCAGTGGCGCCAACAGCGCCGATGTGCGTGTGACGATCACGGACGGCAACGTAGTGATGTTTGATGCTGTGGAGGTGCTTCCGGTGAACAATGTAGTTTTCAAATAAAAGACAGAAATGAACTTGATTCACCACAGATTACACCGATTTTCACAGATTAATACTGGATCTTCACAGATTAACACCGAATCTTTGATTCGATTGAACTTGATTATCAGTGAAATATAAATAATTAATCGGAATATAAATAATTAATCAGTGAAAATCCGTGTAATCTGTGGTGAACTTAAAACAAACATACCAATATGAAACATACTTCTAAAAATCTGTGGAAGCTACCGGTGCTTGTCTGCCTATTGGGCATGGCGGCTTGTGAAGAGCGGGTGGATGTCGTGCCGGTCGATGCGGACACAAAGCCCGTGGAGGTATCCCTGTGTTTCGGCTTTGCCGATGAAGAGGATGGGTATAACCTTCCTGCCTCTGCCGATACACGGGGGAGTGATTCCGGGCAAGGCGGTGCGTTCACTGCCCGGCCGGTGCCTGCCGTGCGGACCCGTGCAACGGAACCGAGTCATCCGGATGCGCTGTACCAGTTCTATTTGATGCAATATAAGGCTGACGGGACGCTGATGGGCAGTGTGCAATCCAAAGAGCAGATCACTGCGGGAACGGATTTCTCTACCCTGGTGACATTGACACCGGCCACGAACTGCCAGTTGGTGGTGATTGTCTGCGGGAAAGGAAATACGACCCCGAGTATCGGCGGCAGCCTCGCCAATGTGCAACAACAGGTGATGGACGCCGATCTTTTCAAAAAGACGATTCCCGCCGAAGGTTTTACGCAGGATGATATCAACAAGATGCCTTATATGCTCCATCTGCCGTGCGTGAACGTGACGAGCGATGGTAAACTTCAAAGTCCGGACGGGAGCTATGACGCCCGTCTGCTGCTCAGGCGGCTGGCAACACGGCTGACGGTGAACTGGGAAATAGATGCTGCGCTGAAAAACGCGGGCTATGCCCTGAAAGAGGTGAAGCTTTGCCAGGTCCCCGCAGCCTTCCGGTTGCTTGCATCACCGGTGGAGACGCAGTGGGGTATGACCTATCCGTCCGAAGTAGTTGAGTTTATCGATTACTATCGGCTGACGAATGCCTCAGAGTTGGTGGCGGGAAAGAAGACCGTGTGGATACCTGCCAACGTGCGCGGCACTTCGGCGAAGGCCACTTCACCTTATTACCGTACAAAAGAGAATGCCCCCACCGCCGCATCGTATGTAGAACTGGTGGTGGACAATGCCGTCAAGAAAGAACGGCTCTATTATCGTGCTTACTTGGGCGGACAGGAATCAACGGACTTCAACCTCTATGAAAACAAGGATTACACGTGGAAACTTTCCGTCAAATCGACGGCTTACCAGACGGATAAACGCATTCAACTGCTGGACCAAAGTCCGGTGCAAAGCACCAATCTGGTGGAGACATCCAACTGCTTCATGATGAAACCCGGTACGAATATCTGTTTTAATCCGTATAAGCATGAAGCGAAGATGGATGGTTACAATGTTCCGCTGAGTGGTTGGAATACACATCTGACGGATGGTTCGACGCTGGCCGATAACAAAAAAATAACGGATGTTAAGTTGGTCTGGCAGACGAAAGACGATGCTACATCGGGCGATTTGGTGATGGGGTATGCCATCAGTGGAGACGACCATTCGAATCTGGCGCGTATCACTGACGGAGGTGATTTGCAAAAAGCCCGTATCCACGTCAAAGTGCCGGTGAGCAAAGGAGGAAATGCCTTGATTGCCGCCTATTCCGGTAGTAAAATAGTATGGAGCTGGCATCTCTGGATAACCGATTATGTACCGCAGGGGATTACTTCCTCTGTCACTTATGCCCAGGCACAACAGATGACACAGAACGGAAGCGTGCATCAATATGCCACTGCGGCTTTCAAAAGTGGTGGAACGCATGTCGGGAAGGTGGTTATGGACCGAAACCTGTGCGCGACTGCCGGAGGATTTCCCGGTGAGAATGCTTCATTGCTGGAATTTGCAAGGCGGATAGGCTATTTGTACTATTGGGGACGCAAGGATCCGTTCTTGGGGTCGACAGACGGAACGGCGAATGAACTCAATGTTATTTATGATGGAGAAGGACGAGGGGTACAACTGGGAAAGGTCGCTTACTCCAATATTACATTAGTAAATGGTAATACGCTGCAATATGTCATTGAACATCCCGACCATATTATAACAGGTTCGAGCAGCGATCAGAACCAAAGCAAATGCTCTTGGTATAGTTTGAATGAAACTACTGCGGACTATCAGTATTTGTATAATAACTCTAAAACTCTTTATGACCCTTGTCCGGCAGGATGGAAGATTCCCCATCAAACAGTGTATAATGGCTGGGGCAAGAGCCAGGCATATTGGTTTAATGTGAATGGAACGTTTGTGGAAAATGGTAGTACACACGATCGGGGTGGACGTCTGTATAATGTATCCGGTGGGAATGGTGTGCCCTCTCCTCGTACAGAAGATAATACAGCCTGGTTTCCGGTTACGGCATACCGATCCTTTAGCGATGGAAAATTGATATTTAATGGAAGTGCAGCCGGATACGAAGGAACGAATACGATAGCAAAGAATGGCAATAATTACCGGATATATTATACAAAAATAGCAGCAGGAGAATTGAGTACTCCGAATAATGCTTGGGGAATGATCGGTGAGCCTTATCCGTTTCGATGTGTACAAGAATAATAATGATATGAAACAGACTTGGAAGAATAAATGGTTAATGCTCTTGGGAGGCATGACGCTTCTTGGAGGGTTGAGTGGATGTGAAGATCGTCCGGAGGGTACTGTTCCTTTTCCTGAAGGTGAAGAGGTGACGGTATCGCTGGTCTTCGGCTTTGCCGAAGATTCAAATAATGAAGCGCCTCAACGGCTCGCCTCAACGGCTCGCCTCAACGGCTCGCCTCAACGGCTCGCCTCAACGGCTCGC
>ENA-OXEX01000590-OXEX01000590.1-human-gut-metagenome-genome-assembly--contig:-NODE-590-length-15456-cov-7.432894_pt1 | contig 15456 bp, 10 predicted proteins | sample MGYA00249364_ERZ652261 | MGnify/ENA primary metagenome ERZ652261 (study PRJEB26925, sample SAMN05826642) | human gut metagenome | biome: ENVO:2100002; feature: ENVO:00000062; material: ENVO:00002003... | reverse complement strand
GAGATCAGCCTCGGTCTCGTGGGCTCGGAGATGTGTATAAGAGACAGGTCGGTACGGTGATCACGGTGGCAGAAAGCCGCAGCACTTATGAGAAGATGAAGCAGCTAAGCGGTTATGATATGGAATATCTGGCATATCAGGATATGTTTGACTTAGAGCAGAATACTTCCTCGGATGTGATGACAGTGCATGTCAAATATCCGAGAACTTATGGGACATTCTCATTGGAAAATGAGGAAGATGCTTTGGAATTTGCAGGTTATCTGTTGGAGGCAGTCAAAGATACCGTACGGGAGAGCATTGGTAAAAACGGAGTGCATGTGTTAGATGAGCCGTATGTGGCAGATGCCCAAAAAAGGTATCTCGCCTATGCTCCGACGATACAGGAGTTTAAGCGGGAGATTGCCAAGGCAGCTGTGGCGGGAGCATTTTTTGGTGTTATTGTAGAAGTAGCGGTTTATGCGGGCGTACAGGTGTCCGGCAAAAAAGAACGGAATTTTGAGGGATAACATATGAACACGGTACGAACATTTTTAAAAAATGCTGACGTTAAAAAAATCGGCGTTGTCTCTTTTTATGCATATTTTGCGATCAATATACTGATGAAGGCATTTTCCTATGATCACGGGGACAATATCTATAAATGGTTTTTCTATACAGCGATCCTGTTCTGGGGGATTAAAATGGTTTTTACGACCTACACCATGTGGGAAGTATTCTGGATCGCAGTTATGATGGGAATCGGAGTGATGCTTTCTGTGATCACAAGACAGAATATGTGGCTGCTGTCGATCATGACGGTAGTGGCGATGAAGAACTGCCGTTTTTCGGTGATTGCACAGATCGCAGTCTGGATCCGCTGTGTGGCGGCGGTGATACTGTCAGGTGGTTCCCTGATCGGAATTTTTGATATCGGTGAAAAGACAAAACTCGATTCCGGCTATGTGGAACAGCATGTATATGGGTTTGCCATGGGAGAGCCTAATACCGCATTTCTGACGGTATTTTTGGCGTTACTTTTAGTATTATACTATAATTATGAGAAATTAAATGTCCTGTGGTGCGGAGTGACATCATTGATCGCACTTGTTTTTTACAAGATGACATTTTGCAGGACGGGAGTGCTTGTATTCTTTTTCTGCTGGGTGCTGATCTTATTTGATAAAGTTGTAAAAAGTAAAAAAATAAAATCGGTTCTGGTGTGCTCTGTACCGGTCGGTGCAGCATTTTCACTGTTTACGACACTGTTTTATAATGGAAATCATGCGCTGCTTTATAAGATTAATCATCTGGTGTCGGGAAGAGTATACATCATGAATACCTATTATAAAGATCAGGGGCTATCGCTGTTTCCGCGGACACAGGAGATTTTCTATACAAGTTATCATGGACTGATCGATAACAGTTACATGCAAGTGACTTTTTATGCAGGCATCCTTGTAGCAGTGCTTTTCTTTGTAATTATCTTAAAAACCATGTTAAGATTGTACCGGATGGAGTGTTACAAAGAGCTTGTGATGATTGGTACTCTGGCGTTGTACGGTGTGTTAGAGCAGTTTGTATTAAACGGATTTATGAATATATTTTTACTTCTGTGCGGAATATTATTGTATCCGGGCATAGTGGAGGAAAAACATGAAAAATAATATTTATGTGTTAAATCAGAGGCAGGATGAAACATTTGATGCAGCGGGGAAAGCCATGCGTGACGTATTTTCCGTGCTTGCGGACAAAAAGGCGAAGATCATCTGGAGCGTACCAAAACATTGCAGTAAATATTTAAAACTGCTGGATCTGCCTTATCTGGTTTTGTTTTTGCTGTTTTGCGTGAAAAAAAGCGACAGCGTATTTTATTCGATCCCGGAGAATCATTTAAAAATCCGTCTGCTGAAAAGGTTGCAGTTCCTGAAAAAGTACCGGATCATCTGTTTTATCAATGATCTGAACGCATTCCGCTATGACGGACAGAACGATGGAGATCCCAGTGAGGTAAGGGCACTTGCCGCGGCAGATAAAATCCTTGCACCGAATGTCAATACTGTTTCCATGTTAAAGAAAAACGGTATTTCTTCAGACATGATACCGGTCGGGATCTGGGATTACCGGATGAATGAGACACAGATCGCTAAGATTCGAGAAATATCGCATGCACATAAAAAAGAAAATGCAGTAAAAATTGCATTTGCAGGGAATCTCAACAAATCAGAATTTTTGTCCGCCATGGAGATCCCTTCCGATGTCCGGATGGAATTATGGGGAAAACTCGATCCGGAACGTGAAAAGACACTGGCAGAAGGATGCCATTATCATGGAATCCTCTCTTCCGATGAGATACCGTTTGCAGTCGGTGAAATGGACTATGGATTAGTCTGGGATGGCAGTGGAAAGGATGAGATCGAAGGCGGCCTGGGCGAATACCTTCGATATAATAACTCACACAAATGTGCATTATACCTTGCGTCCGGCATTCCGGTCATTGTATGGAGCCGGTCGGGAATGGCAAATTTTGTCAGAGAACATGCCTGCGGTATTACGATTGACCGCCTTGGCGATCTGGATCAGGCAATTCATACGGCAGATTATGAAAAACTCAAAGAAGCAGCTCTTGCGGTTGCACCGAAACTGTGGGAAGGCTATTATCTGAGCCAGGCGATAGATTCGGCCTGCGGATAAGTTTCGTATTCACACACAAAGGAGAAAAAAGTTATGAAAAAGAAATACCACCTCGAGGTCATCCGTATTCTCGCAATTTTGATGGTTATGTACAACCATTCTGCAGCATTTATGTCATTTTCCAATCAAAGTGGCGTAGAATATGCAATATCGTTTCTGTTTTCCATGGTATGCAAAGGTGCGGTGCCTTTGTTTTTCATGGTATCCGGAGCACTGTTGCTTGGAAAAAATGAAAGTGGGAAAGATCTGTTTCAAAAAAGGATTCTGCGCATGATTCTTGTAATTGTGATATTCTCGTTCCTGTATTATATGAAACTGGTTTTAAAAGGAGAACGTCCTTTTGCACCGTTTTCGTTTCTGCTGTCACTGCCGACGGATCTGGTATATCTGCCGTACTGGTTTTTATACAGTTATCTCGGTGTGCTTACGATTTTGCCGATCCTGCGCCCACTGGCACAGAATATGTCGAAAAATACCTTCTGGTATCTGATCATTTTACAGATATTGCTGGACTGCCTGAAACCGACAGCATGGGTATTATGGGGATACGGACTCTGCGGTTATTATAATTTTAGCGGACTGTTCCAGTATGTCATTTTTTATCCACTGATCGGATATGGACTGGATCAGTATTTCAGTGAAACGAAGTTTCTGACGCCGAAGAATATCGGCCGGAATCTTGCTGTGTTTGTGGCAGCGGTTCTTACACAGATGATGGTATATAAAGACTATCTTTCAGTGGGAAATTATCAGGAAGTATACCTTGGAACATGGCTGTCTGTCCCGGTCATAGTTATATTCTTAAATACGAAACTTCTCTTTCAGGAAGAACGGCTATCAGAGCGGACAAAAAAGATTCTCGTCAGTGTCGGAGGCTGCGTATTTGGCTGTTATCTTCTTGGTGGATTTATTGGAACCGGAGGAAGGCTGGATGTCATTGCTGGCACGTTAACCCCGGTAACCGGGATGCTGCCGGCATATATCATTGAGATTATAATTGCATTCTTAATTGAAGTAGCAGTTACGTTAGTTTTGAAGAAATTACCGGTATTCCGGAAATTGTTGTAGGGAAAATAGGGATTGGATGTTTGGAACAAAAGGTGTATCGGGGTTAGTGAAAGGCAAATTGCACAAAGCGCTCAGACACACCTTTTTTCGTCTCTTTCGCGAAAAACAAAAACATCAGGCAAGAAAATAATCAATTAATTTTCGGACAACACCTCTTACCGCATTCACACCCCACATCACCACGGCATTGACCACATTCACGAGCCAAGGCTCCAGTCGTCCAATCGTCGCTTTCCGCACCTCGTTCAACAGACACGCAATGATCATAATTGCAAGCGCATAACCGATCGCAAGGAATACTAAAAACCACGATCCGGCATACGGTTTAAAATCGATCCATTTTAACAGAAATGTCTGAACCGTTCCATCTAACACATAGACCGCGAGCACATTTCCGGCAGCACGGTTGATGAAACGGCTGTGAAAATTTAATTCACGAAACAGCAGTAAAACCATGACAGAACCAAATATAATGAAAATCGAACAGTCGCGGCAGAACGTTGTATAGAGCTTTCCACGGACAAAGGTCAGCGAACTGTCAGCGAGGAAAATAAAACCGATACTGAGGAAAAGTCCAAGGAACAGGCGTCCGGTGTTATGGCTGCGGTTATGATAAAGCGCAAGGTAGCGTCCGAGCAGATAGATCATAACCATGTGGACTAATCCTTTTCCACCGTCCTGCATAATTTCAAAGAATCCGAAGGTTGGGATTACGGAGAAAAGAAGCAGTAAGACGGCGAGCAGTTTTTCAAAGTTTTCCTTTGACAGCTTTTCCGGGATCTGGTTTAAAAATGGTGTTAAAAAGCAGAGGAAAAAGTAACAGCTGATAAACCAGTAATATCTTGAAATTACCGGAATACAGGATTTGATCAGTGCTTTTATACCCAGATTTCCAACTGCGATCGTACCAAATATTGTGAAAAAGATGATCATAAGGTCGAGCCGGATCAGTTTTTTGAAGTCAAAACGGATGCCGAAATAACCGGAGAGCAGGATAAAGCAGGTAACTCCCATATTGAAGATGGAGTTAACCAGTACATGGATCTCTGTGTTAAAAAATGATACGGAAGTGTCGATTCCGCCGAAAGTGTGCATCATCAGAATTCCGAAAATGCATAATAAACGTAATAATTCAAAATTAGAAGAACGATCTTTTGACATAACAAACCTCATTTCCCGTCAGATCAGACATTTTTACTGCGTTTGATCTTTAGTTTCTGCTGCCATTTTGTATTGCCATGTTTGATGTCTGCAAGTCTTCCGCGGCATTTCAACATGTATGTTACAAACTTCGCGTGTGCAGAATAGGACTGGTTTTCATAGACACCTTCCATAAAGATTTTTGTAATGTCGACAAAGTGAAGATTTAAAAACCAGGTTTTTTCATGACCGTCGATCGTATAGCAGTAAGGCCTGCCGTCTTCCCAGTGCAGATTCTTTACGCTTAAGCGTTTGATATACTCATACTGGTGTTCTAAGTAACCGGAAGATTCACCCACGGAATTATCAAATACACCGTGGTCCGCATCGTCCTTTAACAGGTTTAAATATTCCCCCTCCGGAAGGGAAGAAACCCACAGATGTAATAGTGCCATCTCGCCGACACCACCGTACATGCCGAATTTGCGGTGGACATCCCACTTTTTCATCAGGAAATCTTTGTGATTTGCATACATATCGATGCAGAAATCCGTAAATTCGCGAAGTCCCTGTGTGGTAAAATAGGAAAATCCTGCACAGGTTTTCCATTTCAGCCCGTTTCCTTTTTCAAGCATTGCAAAATCCTGTAAAAGGGGGGTTTCAGCAGCCACTTTGCAGTGACGGAACGGCTCATATTCACTGACATTTAAGTAAAGCAGAACGTCACTGTCGATAATGACACACTCCTCAAAGGAGTTGCGCTCTAAGTATTCCAGTATCAGGAAGAAGCGCTTAAAGATGCCCTCTGCCCATGCGGTCGGATATGTGGAAAGATTCTCAAAGACAGCATGAAATTTTGTCCATTTTTCGGTAATGAAGTCATTGGCATTGTGCCAGTCGTCACACCACGCTTTGTTATATTCATCGCCTAGCAAAACAACTTTTTCATTATATTTTTTTGCCTGTGCGATACAGTATTTTAAGTATTCCTGGTTCTTCTTCCCCGCAGCCTGAGCCTTTTCTCCGGTTTCGTGATGAACCATAACAGGAATGATCTTGCTCATAATAGTTTCCCCCTTAGCTATTCTTTTTTCCAGTAGGTGCCGCCTTCCACGTCACCACTTCCTTTTGGAACTTCGCTTGCCATCGGATAATGCCAGTAATCGTTATACATGGCGACGATATCCGGTTCTTCTTCATCCCAGCGTCTTCCTTTTAAACCAAACAATATCTGCAGACAACCACCGAGATGGATAGCCTGTTTGCCCATTTTTTTGATGTGGGCGGCCAGCGGATAGCCGTAGGCACCACAGCCAAGCAGGGCGATGTCAAAGTCAATTTTTTCACATTCTCCGCACATATAGTCAAGTGCGTCAAACCATGTGGAAAAACGCGGATCTACAGCGCTGCCAGCAGTCTGTACAGCTTTTAAGGTCTTTAATTCGAACTCCGGCAGGATATCCGTGCCTGGGAAGAGTTTGTCAAAATGTTTATACTGATCCTGGATCGACTCTTCAAACGGATGAACAACAAGTACCTTTTTTCCGGCAAGTGCAGCAGACCATGGGTTTTTGCTGCGCCATGGCTCTAAAGAGATCAGCCGGCAGGTTGCGCTTAGATCGTTACAGTATCTGCGGATGTAATAATCCTCACAGGCATTCTGCCATAAACCTAAAATATCGGTCTGCCGGCAGGCGTCCTTCATGATATCGTTAAAACGCGGCAGAAGGGATGTATCATTTGGGAAAAAACCGGCGCAGGTAAAAAGCTGTTCGCAGGCTTTCTCTTTTTTGTTTTCCATATGAAATTCGGCAACACGCATATTGAAAAGTTCAACGGCACCAAAGCGGCCCATCATAAATGGTCTGCCGGACTTGATGAGTTCTGCCGTGTATGTGTTTAAGGCATCCGTATCATAAAAAGGTTTACCGACATAATGCCGGTAAAGAAAATCCGGGTCACCTGTTGCCTGCCGCAGTTTGTTACGCAGACAGTATTTTAACTGATAATAAGAGGCTCCGAGGATTGTACCCATCTTAAGAACACTCCTTTCTGATCACAGTACATAGATATAAACATCATAAACAATGCTTCCTGTGGTGTCAAGGAAAATGGAATGGTGCCGGGAATCTACTGTTTGACACGTCCTATACATTTTTGATACAATAAAGATTATATGAAGTTAGGAAAATAATAAATAGAAAAAGGAGAAGATATGAATACGATCAGATGGAAAATGCCGGATCAGTATCTGACTGAGTGGTACCGGAATCTTTCGGGAGCGGTAAAGACAGCTTTTTATGCTGCTTTTGCAGCAGGGCTTGCAGCTCATTTGTATCAGTTCACCAATAAATTATACAATTATGATGAGCTTGCGAATACACCAGGAGGTATCGGATTAAGCACAGAACAGGGAAGATGGCTGTTAAACTGGATGGGGCGTTTTATGCGTTCTGTATTTGGAGGTTCTTATTCACTGCCTTTTTTTAATGGAATCTTTGCACTGCTGTTCCTTGCCTTATCAGCGGGAATGGTCGTATCTGTATTTCAGGTAAGAAACAAACTGACTGCGGGGCTGATCGGAGGACTTATGACAGTATTTCCGGCAGTTGTGTCCATGTACTTTTTTATGTTTCTGGCACTTTATTATGCAATAGGCATTTTTTTCAGTGTGTTTGCTGCGTGGCTCACTGTGAAATATCCGAAAAATATCATTGCAAATATAGCAGCAGTGGTAATGATTGCATGTTCCCTTGGTGTATATCAGGCATACTTCCCGGATACCGTGTGCATTCTTCTTATAGTGGTGATCTTAAAAGCAGCATTTGGCGGTGTGAAGGAGAAAAAGGAATGGAAAGAGTTTTTCCTTATGATTGCCAGATTCTTAGTGGTGATGGCAGCTGGCGTTGCGGTTTATTTTCTGATCAATAAAGCGGTACTTGCAGTCACACATATACAGCTTACCAGTTATCAGGGTGGCGATACAATGGGAAAGATCACGATCGCACAGCTTATTAGTGCATTAAAATCTTGTTACACCTCATTTTTTGATATGGGATTTTCCGATGTTATGGGAATCAGCTATAACCGTACCGTAAGACGTCTGATCAAAGTTGTATGGATCTTATTTGCAGCAGGTATTGGTGCTTATCTGGTTTTAAAGAAAAAAGAATATTTAAATAAGGTAATTGTTTTGTGTGGTATATTGGTGTTTCCGGTAGCGATGTTTTTGATCTATGTGATGGCACCGAATTCCTACTGCTATACGCTGATGGCATATTCAGTTGTATTTTTCTTTGTATTTTTCCTGTTGTGGCTGGATGCATGTTCCCGGAATCTTAAACTGCATGCTCCGGTAAAGAGCATAACAAACTGGGTGTCTGCATTGCTTACGGCGGCATTGGTAATCGTGTTTGTCTGGTACGCAAATGGCAATTACATGGCACTTGAATATACGAAATATCATGATTTTTCCTATGTGCAGACGCTGGTCACCAAGATCCGGAGTGTGGAGGATTATTCGCAGGACAAGCCGGTGATCGTGGTGGGAACACAGATTAATGACAGTACGAATGGTATGGGAAGTCTGATCGGTGATACTTTTACCGTTGGAGGAAAAGCAGATACGAACCTTGGATATAACTCATTGCTGTATCTGATGTCTGATTATCTTGGATTTTCGCCATATTATGGAACTTATGAGGAGATCCAGAACTGGATGCAGAGAGAGGTTGTCAGGGAAATGCCATCCTATCCGGCGGATGGATCTATTCAGGTGATTGACGATACGATTATTGTAAAACTGTCTGATTATGAAATAAATTAAGGAACGATTGGATGAAAAAATATTTATATCTCATGAGAGTACATCATTATATCAAAAACATACTGATTTTTATGCCACTGATTTTCAGTGGAAATCTGACAGACAGGCGTAAGTTTACGGCAACACTGCTTGGAATGATCGCATTTTCACTGGTCACATCTGCGGTCTATATCATCAATGATATCAGGGATGCGGAAAAAGACAGGATGCATCCGACAAAGAAAAATCGCCCGATCGCATCCGGCGCAGTCACACCGTTTCACGCAGTAGTGCTGATGGTGTTCATTCTGATCGCAGCAGTGGTACTGCTTGTGGTGTCAGATGCGACAGCGGGCAGTTATGCGCTGGTAATTTTATATCTGTTTATCAATGTGGCATATAGTATGGGACTTAAGGATGTACCGCTTTTAGATGTGACAATTCTTGCTTCCGGATTTTTGCTGCGCGTGCTTTTCGGTGCGGTCCTGACAGGGACGGAAGTGTCTGAATGGCTGTATCTGACTGTACTTTCCGGTGCGTTTTATTTTAGTCTTGGAAAAAGACGCAACGAGCTGCAGAAGAAAAAGGACGGGGATACCCGCAAGGTGCTTAAATATTATACGAGAGATTTCCTGGACAAAAATATGTATATGTGCCTGGCACTGCTCAATACATTTTATGCATTATGGTGTAAGGATATTACCAATGCCGGCATGGAATATGCAATGTGGACGGTGCCGATCGTGATTTTGATCTGTATGAAGTACAGTCTGACGGTGGAGGGAAATTCGGAGGGAGATCCTGTGGAGGTCCTTTTACATGACAGGGTACTGATGGCACTCTGTGTGGTTTATGGTATTGTAATGATAGGTATGCTGTATTTTGGAGCATAGTGTGAAAATAATGCAGGAATGGAGATTTTATGAAACGGACATATAAATTTTTCTGGATCATTCTGATCGCACTGATTCCGCTGCTCCCGTCGTCGGGATGGAATTTTAGTATTGATGTCAGTGATGTCGGATTTAACATGAATCAGTACCGGTTTTGTTTTACAGATATGGACAGTACTTATCTGCCGCTGTTTTTGACAAACATTTTGGGCGGATGCCTGTTAAAAGTGTTTGGGATACTGCATATACCGGCTTACATTGGCATGGAGACTGCATGGGCGGCAGTCTGCTTCTACCTGTGTTTCTTATCTTACAGGCTCTATGTGAGATACCGGGAAGATGCGCTGATCCTTCCGGCACTTGCGTTTGCCATGGTGCTTGCAAAATGTAATTTTCATTTCTTTATTTATAATACGGCAGTGGCATTTATGGCACTGACGGGATTGTATTTCCTGATCCGGGCTGTCAATGACAAAAAGTCCGGGATGCTCTTTTTTGCATCGGCATTTTTCATGCTGGCGGCTTTCTGCAAAATATCTTCCATCCTGCAATTTGCTGTGTTTATCGTTCTTTTTTATGATTTTTACCGGAAAAAAGATGTGGCATATTTTGTACGCCAGGTGTTATGGTGCGTGGTGGGTGTTTTGAGTAGTTTTGCGTCAGGGCTTTTTCTCATGTATAAAACATGCGGGATCGGCACTTATTTTCAGATGGTTGCAGATATGTTTTTCTATGCAGGAAATTCAAATGACGGACATACAATCGGTAACATGGTTGTGATCAATTTCAAAGGAACCGTGCGTGGAATCTTATTGCTTGCCGTGCTGTATGTCATTTATCTTGTGGCAAAAAAAGTGAAAAGCCTTGCACCGCTTATCGGATATGGTATGATTGCAGTGGCAGTTCTTTTGTTGGCAGGTGCGGTTTTCGGGGCAGATCAGATCGCAGGATTATCGGTGCTGTATCGCGTGCTTGGAGATTACCTGAACGCAGTAGCTGTGATAAAGGCGATGCTCTATGTATGTATTGTTCTGATTTTAAAAGACAAAGAGGCTTCGGAAGAATTTAAAACCCTTGCATTTGCATCCGGGATGCTTGCAGTGCTGATGCCGATTGGATCGAATGTGGGTATCACACATCTGTGCAATGAAGCTTTTTTTGTACTGCCATATATTGCAATCTGTATCGGAGACAGAATGCAAAAGGCGAAGAGACAGACTGAAGAAACAGTGGAGACAGAGCACAAGCTGCCGGATGTAAGAAATACGGGAAGACTTCTTACCGTCATCTGTGCGATATGGTGTGTGGGTCTGACTGTATCACAGAGTTTTTATATGACAAAGGCGTATTTAAAAGATCAAGAGCCAAAACAGCAGTTCACACTCGATGAACTGCGCGGCATCAGGTATGATACGGATATTGTACAGCCGATGGAAGAAGTGGTAAACTTTATAAAGTCATATGGCAGCGAAAGTGATAAGATGGTTACCTGTGGTGCAATTCCAATCTTACATTATCTGACCGGAAGAGCTCCTTATATTACCGGATGCGGTGGCTGGATTGAGACGGACTACATTACAGCAGAAGAGATAGAAAATCAGCTTGAAGTGTCAGGCAGCGGGAAAGAGACAATGCCGCTTGTGATATTTAAAAAAGATGCATTGGACGAACAGTCTGAAAAAACAGGTGTGGTTTTTACATTTGTGAAGGAGTATGATTATCAGCAGGTATTTAAAAATGAGGAATATGTAGTATATGCAAAAGATGAAAAAAATAATTGAGCTGTTTGAATGGATCTGCCAGAATGTGATCTGGTTTGTGATGCTTTGCTGTGTCGGTTTCGTGGCAGTTTTGAATCTGCTGTATCATTCAAGCGTTGCATATGTGTGGACCGAAGATGTGAGCATAGAGCGCACCAGTATCACAGCACTGGTGCTCGCAGTTCTGATTTTTGTGGTATTTTTGATCGCAGGATCTAAAATTCAAAAGATTGATGAAAAAATACTCTTTATTGTATTTACTGTAATTTATATAATTGCAGGGATATACTGGATTGCGAATGTTTCAACGGAATTGCGCATGGATGCGTACAGTGCACATAACGGTTCTGTGCTTATGAGACAGCATGATTTTTCATTTTTAAATCCGGGACAGGATATCTATCTGAATGAACATCAGTTAAGTTTTGTGACCTATGAATATCTGATTGGTTTTATCAGCACGGATGTGCGCTTTTTATATGCGGTCAATCTCCTGCAGATCATAGGGATCAATTTTGTGATCTGGAAGCTGACAGACCGGTGTTTTGGACAAAATCACAAGACAAATCTGTATGTGATACTTTTTTCATTTTTATTTTTGCCACAGTTTTTCTTCCTGGCATTTGCATATGGAATTATTCCGGGATTGTTTTTCATACTTCTGGCATTTTTGTTTCTGGATAAATCTTTGGAGAGCGGCAACTGGAAGCATATGATATTGTGTGTCATTTTTGTAATGCTTGCAGTTATTTTGAAAGGAAATAATATTATAGGATCGATAACGATCGCAATATTGTGTTTTCTTCGGATCTTAAAAGAAAAAAAATGGAGGCTGATCTTACTTGCAGTTCTGGTGATGGTTGTGTCAGTGCTTCCTGGAAAGGCATTCCATGCGTGGTATAACAAAGAAACAGGTGGCGTACTCTGTGGTGGAAAACCAAAGATTTTATGGATTGCAATGGGAACGGAGCCTTATTACAATAATGCAGCAGGCTGGTATAACGGCTGTTCGGACTGGCTCTTTTCGGAAGCAGGATATGACCCGGAGAAAGCAACAGAGCTTGGCAAAGCAAAGATCAGGGATAATATTTATATTTTCCGGCATAATCCGGATACTGCGTATGAGTTTTTCTCCGAAAAACTGGAATCCATGTGGTGTGATCCGATGTATGAATCACTCTGGAGCGGCCCGCTGCCGGATGCAGGGGCAGAAAATAAGACAGAGTTTTTTAATGAACTTTATTCGGGAAAAAGTATAGAACCGCAGATTGCCCTAGCGATGAAGGGATTTGTGATCATGCTGTTTGTTCTTGCAACAATTTTTGTTGCGGATCGAAGAAACAGGAAGTATGATTGTAACTATATTTTTTTATTTTTTACAGGCGGATTTCTTTTGCATATAATATGGGAAGCCAAAAGCCAGTATGTGTATCCGTATGTATTTATCCTGCTGCCCTGCTGTGCAAAGGAAATGGCATTGCTTTCAGAAAAAATCCATTTTCCAGGGAAACACCAGAGGACACAGGAAAAGTGAGAGGTAACAGAGGAATGATTGCAGTAAAAATTGGAGACGGCATGGGAAACCAGCTGTTTAATTATGCCTGCGGATATGCCCAGGCAAGGCGGGATGGCGATTCGCTGGTTCTTGATATTTCAGAATGTGACAATTCTACACTGCGGGATTTTGAACTGGACAAGTTTCATCTGAAATACGATAAAAAGGAATCATTTCCAAACCGTAATTTGGGACAGAAGATTTACAAGAACTTAAGACGTGCGTTAAAATATCATGTGATCAAAGAGCGCGAGGTGTACCATAACCGTGACCACCGGTATGATGTGAATGATATCGATCCGAGAGTTTATAAGAAAAAAGGACTTCGAAATAAATATTTATATGGTTACTGGCAGCACCTTGCCTATTTTGAAGATTATTTAAATGAGATCACTGCGATGATGACGCCGGCTTACGAGCAGAGTGAGACGGTAAAAAAATTACAGGAAGAGTTCAAAAAAACGCCGACCTGTGCCGTGCATGTCAGAGGCGGTGATATCATGGGACCTGCCGGAGCCTATTTTAAACATGCCATGGAACGCATGGAACAGGAAAAGCCGGGAGTACGCTATATTGTGTTTACCAATGATATGGAGCGTGCAGAAGAAGCGCTTGCCCCTGTGCTGGAAAGCCAGAAAAAAGATGCAGTGGGACAGGCAGAAAACAGGCTGGAATTTGTCTCAGAGATGGGAGAATTTTCGGATGTGGATGAATTTTTCCTGATGGCGGCATGCCAGAACCAGATATTGTCCAATAGTACGTTTTCGACATGGGCAGCTTATCTGAATCAGAACCCGGATAAGACGGTCATTATGCCGGATGATCTGTTAAGCGAACGGATGCGGCAGAAAAACTGGATTATTTTAAAGTAAGAAAGGTAAAAGAATGAAAGATTTGGTAAAAAGTGTACTAAAAGTTTTTGATGGAAAGCAGAAGCGCAAGCTTGTCGGAATGATGTTTCTGATACTGATCAATTCCGGTGTCAGCCTGCTTGGTGTTTCGGTGTTATCCCCGTTTATCACAGCGGTGATGAATCCGGAAGAGTTATTGAAAAATGACATCATACGTTCTGTTTATGATGGATTTCACATGCAGAATACCAATCAGCTGATCACGCTGCTCTCGGTGCTGATCATTATCGTGTATATTGCAAAAAATGCGTTTATCATTTTTATCAATAACATGCTGTACTGCTTCTCCTATTATGGAAAACGCGAGATGCAGGACCGCATGATGAAATATTATATCAGCAGAGATTACACATTTTTCTTAAACCACAACAGTGCCGAGCTGATGCGTGATATCAATACGGATCCGGAGATGTTTTATGCGGCGGTGTTAAATATGCTCCAGCTTGCATCAGAACTCTGCGTCAGCCTGATCTTAGTAGGATATCTTTTAGTAAAAGATGCGCTGCTCACCTTAGGCGTTGCGTTTGCGATGGTCGTTATGGTATTTATCTTTATGAAAAAACTGCGCCGAACCTTAGCGCGTTTCGGTGATGACAGAAGAAAATACAACGCCAATATCCTGCAGTGTATGCAGCAGGCGTTCGGCGGTATCAAAGAGATCAAGATCGCAAACCGCGAGGCATATTTTGAAGGGGAATTTGTAAAGCAGAATGGTCTTTACACCTATGTCATCAAACAGAACTCTTTCTTAAGTTCCATTCCGAAACCGATCATGGAAGCACTCTGTATCACGGGACTTATGGCGGCAATCATTGTCCGTATCAACGCGACATCCACAAGCCCGGAGCAGTTTGTCGGAACACTTGCAGTATTTGCGGCAGCAGCATTTGCCCTGCTTCCTTCTGCAAATAAGATGTCTGAATATTTAGGATCGATCATCCATAACGGTGTCGTGATCCACAAGATCGGTGAAGAGTATGCTGCGATCCGCGATATGGAGATCCAGACAGAAAAAGAAGAAAATTACAAAAAAGTAACATTAGACAAAGAAATCAAAGTCGAGGATATGACCTTCCATTACCCGGATACTGAGGATGCGGTATTAGCCCATGTTAATGTGACAATCCCGAAAAACAAGTCCGTTGCATTTATCGGACCGTCCGGTGCCGGAAAGACCACGATGGTCGACCTGATCCTGGGTGTTTTAAAACCGCAGGCCGGAAAGATCACGGTAGATGGTATGGATATCAAAGAATCCTACCGTGGATGGCATGATAAGATCGGTTATATTCCGCAGACCATCTATATGTTGGATGATACAATCCGCAACAACATTGCGTTTGGTAAGGTAAAAAGTATTGATGATGCTGAAATATGGGCAGCCTTAAAACAGGCACAGCTGGATGAATTTGTAAAATCCCTTGATGAGGGCTTAGATACCATGATCGGAGAGGCCGGTGTACGCTTATCCGGTGGACAGCGTCAGCGTATCGGTATTGCACGTGCGCTATACCGCAGACCGGAAGTGTTAGTGCTGGATGAGGCAACTTCCGCACTGGATACGGAAACAGAAGCTGCTGTTATGGAAGCAATCGACAGCTTACAGGGTCTGTCTCTTATACACATCTCCGAGCCCACGAGACCGAGGCTG
>ENA-OXEX01000569-OXEX01000569.1-human-gut-metagenome-genome-assembly--contig:-NODE-569-length-15928-cov-5.360297_pt1 | contig 15928 bp, 16 predicted proteins | sample MGYA00249364_ERZ652261 | MGnify/ENA primary metagenome ERZ652261 (study PRJEB26925, sample SAMN05826642) | human gut metagenome | biome: ENVO:2100002; feature: ENVO:00000062; material: ENVO:00002003... | reverse complement strand
CGAGATCAGCCTCGGTCTCGTGGGCTCGGAGATGTGTATAAGAGACAGATGTTGTCACCCTGCAGCTTCAGCGGGATCGCGCGGATGGTACGCACGTTGGTGGTGATGTCTTCGCCCGTCGTGCCGTCGCCACGCGTCGCGGCGCGCACCAGCACGCCGTTTTCGTAGAGAAGACTGACCGCTAGGCCATCCAGCTTGAGCTCGCAGCACCAGGTGAGGGAGTCGCTGCTTTTCAGGCGATCCTGCACGCGTTTGTTAAACGCCAGAAAGCTCTCTTCATCGAAGACGTTATCCAGCGACAGCATCGGCACCTCATGGCGCACCTGGCTGAAAGCGCCCAGCGGCTCAGCGCCGACGCGCTGGGTGGGGGAATCCGGCGTGATAAGCTCCGGATGCTGCGCCTCTAATTCGCGCAGCTCGCGCATCAGGCGGTCATATTCGGCATCCGGTACTTCCGGCGCGTCCATAACATGATAGAGGTATTCATGATGGCGAAGCGTGGTTCGCAGTTCAGTGAGTTGTTGTTCGATTGAGTCCATATCGCACCATCAATGAGAAAAAACCCCCGACAGGCGGGGGTTGAGGAGGAGTCGAAGTAAACGCGACGATTACGCGTTAGCTTCCTTAACTTCGCGGATGCGGTCCTGATACTCGCGCAGCTTCTGCGGGGTCATCATTCGACGCTGATCGTCGAGCACCACGCCGCCGACTTCGTCAGCGATGTGCTGAGCGGACTGCAGCATCAGCTTAAAGTTTTGCAGTTCGTCGCCGTAAGAAGGCACCTGCATAAAGATAGTGACGCCCGGGGTCACGAAATCACCGGTCATTTCCGGATCAAAGGTGCCAGGGTTAACCATGTTGGCCAGGCTGAACAGCGCCGGACCGCTACCGTCAGGGCTCAGATGACGATGGAAAATGTTCATATCGCCAAACTTGAATCCTGCCTGTTGAATACTGTTGAGCAGCACGTCACCGTTGAGATGGCTGCCGTGATGCGCGGCCACGTTCATGATGATCACCGCTTCTTTACGCTGCGGTTTTTCAACAACCGGCTCTGGCTCTACAACGGGCTCAGGCTCAACGTGCGGGGCCGGAGCAGGCTGAGGCGCAGGCTGTACGTGAACAGGCTGCTGCGGTTGTTGTACCGGCTGAGCAGCCTGTTGCTGCACGGGCTGCTGCACCGGCTGCTGTTGAACCGGCTGTGGCGCAGCAGGCTGCTGATAGACAGGCTGTTGCGGCGGCTGGCGCACCGGATCTTCCACAGGCTGCGGCGCTGGCTGGCGCGGCTGTGCAGAAGCATACGGCGGTTGATACTGGTGCTGCGAAGGACGAGGCGCTTCATGCTCCCCATGGCCTGCGCCGGGCGCAGTATTGACCCGATGAACACGAACTTCACCCACGCCGTCGTCATCGCTGCCGTCGATGTCATCTTCACTGTCATCGTCGTCACGACTGGACTTCATGCGCTTCAGTGGGCGATCGCGAAACATCGAGGAACGCTCTTTACGGCTGGTCCAGAAACCATGTACCAGTAAAGCGATTATGGCGATCGCGCCAACAATGATTAATATCAGACGCAAATCCTGCATCATTATATTCTCTGTTGTTCTAACACCTTGCCACCACGGCAAACATTTACTCACTAAGAGTATTTGCCGTTTACGTCAAGTGCAAGTGTGTGCAGAGCATTCACAGCATAAAGATGAAGGAAATCGTGCTTTTTGCTGGTTTTTCGAACATTTCCGAACTGGTCATTGCTCCGTAAGTAGATAATATAGGTGGGCAATTCCACTGGTTGTGTAAAAAGGAGTACAGCCTGGCTATGGTTTCAACATCTTCTTCTCCCCCGCGCAGCGGCGTCTGGTATTTTTCTCAGGGCTGGAAACTGGTCTCCCTGCCGGGGATTCGACGCTTCGTCATTCTCCCGCTGTTGATCAACATTATTCTGATGGGCGGCGCGTTCTGGTGGCTGTTCACAAAGCTGGAGAGCTGGATCCCGTCGCTGATGAGCTATGTGCCGGACTGGCTACAGTGGCTTAACTACCTGCTCTGGCCGGTGGCGGTGATCTCCGTGCTGCTGGTGTTTGGGTATTTTTTCTCGACGATTGCGAACTGGATCGCCGCACCGTTTAACGGTCTGCTGGCGGAACAGCTTGAAGCACGGCTTACCGGCGCGACGCCGCCGGACACGGGCGTGCTGGGGATCATGAAAGACCTGCCACGCATCATGAAGCGCGAGTGGCAGAAGTTTGCCTGGTACCTGCCCCGCGCGATCGTGCTGCTTATCCTCTACTTTGTGCCAGGCATTGGCCAGACGGTGGCGCCGGTGCTGTGGTTCCTGTTCAGCGCCTGGATGCTGGCCATCCAGTACTGCGACTATCCGTTCGATAACCACAAGGTGCCGTTTAAAGCGATGCGCACCGCCCTGCGCAGCCAGAAGGTCGCCAATATGCAGTTTGGCGCGCTGACCAGCCTGTTCACCATGATTCCCTTTCTGAATCTGTTCATCATGCCCGTCGCCGTCTGCGGCGCGACGGCGATGTGGGTCGACTGCTATCGTGCTAAGCACGCGTTATGGAAATAATGCAAAAATGTGTAAAGCAGGGGTGGCTTATGCCGCCCCTTATTCCATACTGATCCCCATTATTTCCTTGCAGTATATAGATATGCGAATTCCTTACTTCCCCCTACCTGCTCAACAGGTATGCTGGGTCGGTATCCCAATTTCATACAGTTAAGGACAGGCCATGAGTAAGATTTATGAAGACAACTCGCTGACTATCGGTCATACGCCCTTGGTTCGACTGAACCGTATCGGTAATGGACGCATTCTGGCGAAGGTCGAATCACGTAACCCGAGCTTCAGCGTAAAATGCCGTATCGGTGCAAACATGATTTGGGATGCTGAAAAACGTGGCGTGCTGAAGCCTGGCGTTGAGCTGGTGGAACCGACCAGCGGGAACACCGGTATCGCTCTGGCCTATGTGGCTGCCGCGCGTGGCTACAAGCTGACGCTGACCATGCCAGAAACCATGAGCATCGAGCGTCGTAAGCTGCTCAAAGCGCTGGGCGCGAACCTGGTGCTGACCGAAGGCGCGAAGGGCATGAAGGGCGCCATTCAGAAAGCTGAAGAGATTGTGGCCAGCGATCCGGCGAAATATCTGCTGCTGCAGCAGTTCAGCAACCCGGCTAATCCGGAAATTCACGAGAAGACCACCGGTCCGGAAATCTGGGAAGATACAGACGGCCAGGTTGACGTCTTTATCTCCGGCGTAGGTACCGGCGGTACGCTGACCGGAGTGTCACGCTATATTAAAGGCACCAAGGGTAAAAAAGACCTGATCACCGTTGCCGTTGAGCCAACTGACTCACCGGTTATCACCCAGGCACTGGCGGGTGAAGAGCTTAAACCAGGCCCGCATAAAATTCAGGGTATTGGCGCAGGCTTCATTCCGGGCAACCTGGATCTGAAGCTGATCGATAAAGTGGTGACCATCACTAACGAAGAAGCCATTTCTACCGCGCGTCGCCTGATGGATGAAGAAGGCATTCTGGCGGGTATCTCTTCCGGTGCAGCCGTTGCGGCAGCACTCAAGCTTCAGGAAGATGAAGCCTTTACCAACAAGAATATTGTGGTTATCCTTCCTTCTTCGGGCGAGCGTTACTTGAGCACCGCACTGTTTGCCGATCTGTTTACCGAAAAAGAACTGCAACAGTAGTGCCAGCATGTTAATAACGCGTAAAAAAGCACCTTTTCAGGTGCTTTTTTGTGGCCTGCTTCAAACTTTTGCCCCTCCTGGCATTGCTTCACCCCGTTGGGTCTGGTATTTAAACCAGCAATTATTTTGATGCGTGAAATTAATCGGTGAATGAAATAGCCTTGCTGAATCGATTTTATGATTTGGTTCAAGTCTTGCTTTCGCTGCATAATGTTTAATGACGATCGAAACGTCAGCGCTAACAATACAGGCTAAAGTTCAGTCGCCAGGCTAGACTTTAGTTCCACAACACTAAACCTATAAGTTGGGGAAATACAATGTTCCAGCAAGAAGTTACCATTACCGCTCCGAACGGTCTGCACACCCGCCCTGCTGCTCAGTTTGTTAAAGAAGCAAAAGGCTTCACTTCTGAAATCACTGTGACTTCCAACGGCAAAAGCGCGAGCGCAAAAAGCCTGTTCAAACTGCAGACTCTGGGCCTGACTCAGGGCACCGTTGTCACCATCTCTGCAGAAGGTGAAGACGAGCAGAAAGCAGTTGAGCATCTGGTAAAACTGATGGCTGAGCTCGAGTAAGTTTCCGGGTTCTTTTAAATATCAGTCACAAGTAAGGTAGGGTTATGATTTCAGGCATTTTAGCATCCCCGGGTATCGCTTTCGGCAAAGCACTGCTGCTGAAAGAAGACGAGATCGTCATCGACCGGAAAAAAATTTCTGCCGACAAGGTTGATCAGGAAGTTGAACGTTTTCTGAGCGGTCGTGCCAAGGCATCTGCGCAACTGGAAGCAATCAAAACTAAAGCTGGCGAAACTTTCGGTGAAGAAAAAGAAGCCATCTTCGAAGGGCACATTATGCTGCTCGAAGATGAGGAGCTGGAGCAGGAAATCATAGCCCTGATTAAAGATAAAGGCATGACGGCCGACGCGGCTGCGCATGAAGTTATCGAAGGTCAGGCAACTGCCCTGGAAGAACTGGATGATGAATACCTGAAAGAGCGTGCGGCTGACGTACGTGACATCGGTAAGCGCCTGCTGCGCAACATCCTGGGTCTGGCCATCATCGACCTGAGCGCGATTCAGGATGAAGTTATCCTGGTTGCCGCTGACCTCACCCCGTCTGAAACCGCACAGCTGAACCTGAAAAAGGTCCTCGGTTTCATCACCGACGCGGGTGGCCGTACTTCCCACACCTCTATCATGGCGCGCTCTCTGGAACTCCCTGCCATCGTGGGTACCGGTAGCGTCACCTCTCAGGTGAAAAACGGCGACTATCTGATTCTGGATGCCGTAAACAATCTGGTTTACGTCAACCCAACCAATGAAGAGATCGATAAACTGCGCGCGGTTCAGGAGCAGGTTGCGACTGAAAAAGCGGAACTCGCTAAGCTGAAAGACCTGCCAGCCATCACCCTGGACGGTCATCAGGTAGAAGTGTGCGCAAACATCGGTACCGTCCGCGACGTTGATGGCGCTGAGCGCAACGGTGCGGAAGGCGTCGGTCTCTATCGTACAGAATTCCTGTTCATGGACCGCGACGCGCTGCCAACGGAAGAAGAGCAGTTTGCTGCTTATAAAGCCGTGGCTGAAGCGTGTGGCTCTCAGGCGGTTATCGTCCGTACCATGGACATCGGCGGCGACAAAGAGCTGCCGTACATGAACTTCCCGAAAGAAGAGAACCCGTTCCTCGGCTGGCGCGCTATCCGTATCGCGATGGATCGTAAAGAGATCCTGCGCGATCAGCTCCGCGCTATCCTGCGTGCCTCTGCTTTCGGTAAATTGCGCATCATGTTCCCGATGATCATCTCTGTTGAAGAAGTGCGTGCACTGCGCAAAGAGATCGAAATCTACAAACAGGAACTGCGCGACGAAGGTAAAGCGTTTGACGAGTCAATCGAGATCGGCGTGATGGTGGAAACACCTGCGGCGGCGACTATTGCGCGTCATTTAGCCAAAGAAGTTGATTTCTTTAGTATCGGCACCAATGATTTAACGCAGTACACCCTGGCAGTTGACCGTGGTAATGATATGATTTCACATCTCTACCAGCCAATGTCACCGTCCGTACTGAACTTGATCAAGCAAGTTATTGATGCTTCTCATGCAGAAGGTAAATGGACTGGCATGTGTGGTGAGCTTGCAGGCGACGAACGTGCTACACTTCTGTTGCTGGGTATGGGTCTGGACGAATTCTCTATGAGCGCCATTTCCATCCCGCGCATTAAGAAGATTATCCGTAACACGAACTTCGAAGATGCGAAGGTATTAGCAGAGCAGGCTCTTGCTCAACCGACAACGGACGAGTTAATGACGCTGGTTAACAAGTTCATTGAAGAAAAAACAATCTGCTAATCCACGAGATGCGGCCCAATTTACTGCTTAGGAGAAGATCATGGGTTTGTTCGATAAACTGAAATCTCTGGTTTCTGATGATAAAAAAGACTCCGGAACTATTGAGATTGTTGCTCCGCTCTCCGGCGAGATCGTCAACATCGAAGACGTGCCGGATGTAGTGTTTGCTGAGAAAATCGTTGGTGATGGCATTGCTATCAAACCAACTGGCAACAAAATGGTTGCTCCAGTTGACGGCACCATCGGTAAAATTTTTGAAACCAACCATGCGTTCTCTATCGAATCTGATAGCGGTATCGAACTGTTCGTTCACTTCGGTATCGACACCGTTGAACTGAAAGGCGAAGGCTTCAAACGTATCGCGGAAGAAGGCCAGCGTGTTAAAGTTGGCGACCCGGTAATTGAATTCGATCTGCCACTGCTGGAAGAAAAAGCCAAGTCTACCCTGACGCCGGTTGTTATCTCCAACATGGACGAAATCAAAGAACTGATCAAACTGTCTGGCAGCGTCACCGTGGGTGAAACCCCGGTTATCCGCATCAAGAAGTAATTCTTGCCGCACAGAAAAATGGCGCCTTCGGGCGCCATTTTTGTTTATGCGGGGAGGATAAGTTCGTCGTAGCCTTTCGACTGGGTATAAAGCATCACATCAGTCACCCGATCGCCGGCCATGCGAATAGCATCGGCAACGGTTTTCCCCTCAACAATTCCGCTCACCAGTTCTGAACAGAACAGATCGCCCGTCCCTTTCAGATCGGTTTCTACGCGCGGATGCGCGCTGACGGTCACGCCTTCATTCGTCACCAGCACCACGTGGATGTTTTCCGGGTCATCGGCCACCGGCGCGCTGGTGATCGCCACCCATTTCAGGCTCTCGGAGAGCAGTCCCTGCGCCGCCGCGATGGCGCTTTCCGGCGTACGGCACGGTTTGCCGCTTAACACTTCCAGCTCATAGACGTTCGGCGTAATCCCCTGCGCCAGCGGCAGCAGGTGTTCCCGATACGCCTGCGGGATCTCAGGCTTAACGTACATACCGCTGTCGATATCGCCGATAACCGGGTCGACCAGCACCAGCAGGTCAGGATGCTGCACTTTGACCGCCTTCAGCCATTGGGCCAGCAGGACGATCTGGCTGGCGCTGCCCATATAGCCGGTGGTGACCGCTTTAAGCTCGCGCAGGATCTCGCGCTCTTCCAGCGCCTTAAGATAGCCGCTGAACCACTCGTCGGGGATCACTCCACCATAAAACGTGTCGTAGTGCGGCGTGTTGCTAAACAGTACCGTCGGCACGGCGGTAACGTTCAGCCTGTGGGTACGAATATTCGGTACCGCAATGCTGTTCCCCACGCTGCCGTAAACCACCTGTGACTGCACGGCGACAATATCGGTTTGCTGCGCCCGGGTGTTATCCCGGAATAGAATCATCTCCATGACGCTTAAATCCCCGCCCCCTGCGAATAACTCTCTTCACCAAAGACGCCGGTAGACAGATAGCGATCGCCGCGATCGCAAATAATCGCCACCACTACGGCACCCGGGTTTGCCTGCGCTACCCGAATCGCACCCGCTACCGCGCCGCCCGAGCTGACGCCGCAGAAGATACCTTCGCGCACGGCCAGCTCACGCATGGTATTTTCCGCCTCGCGCTGGTGAAGATCCAGCACCTGGTCCACCAGCTGCGCATTAAAGATGCCGGGCATATACTCCGCCGGCCAGCGGCGAATGCCCGGAATGCTGCTCCCCTCTTCCGGCTGGAGGCCAACGATGGTGACGGCTTTTTCCTGCTCGCGCAGAAAACGCGATACTCCGGTAATGGTGCCGGTGGTGCCCATGCTGGAGACAAAATGGGTGATACGCCCGTCGGTTTGCTGCCAGACTTCCGGGCCGGTGGTGGTGTAGTGCGCGTACGGGTTGTCCGGGTTGTTGAACTGATCCAGCAGTTTCCCCTCACCGCGCTCGGCCATTTCTAACGCCAGGTCGCGCGCGCCTTCCATTCCCTGCTCTTTGGTCACCAGAATCAGCTCGGCCCCGTAGGCACGCATCGCGGCGCGGCGCTCCTGGCTCATGTTGTCCGGCATCAGCAGCTTCATGCGGTAGCCTTTCAGAGCCGCAATCATCGCCAGGGCGATACCGGTGTTGCCGCTGGTGGCCTCTATCAGCACGTCGCCAGGCTTAATTTCTCCGCGTTTTTCGGCCTGGACAATCATCGACAGCGCCGCGCGGTCTTTCACCGACCCCGCCGGGTTATTGCCTTCGAGTTTGACCCAGATTTCGCTGCCGTTGTTCGGCCCCATGCGCTGAAGCTTGACCAGAGGAGTGTTGCCGATGGTGTGTTCGAGTGTATTCACGATTTTTACTCAATAAAAAAGCCGGGGCGCGCGCAGCGATCCCGGCCTACAAGACGCAGTGATAACTGTAGGCCCGGTCAGCGCAGCGCCACCGGGCGATAAACATCCTAATAACCTATCAGGCTGACTCCGCCAGAGCAATATCCTCGCGCGTCTCGATGCGCTCCTTCCCGTGATAAATACGGGCGTGCTGTAAACCAACAAACAGGCGCTCGCCCCGGTGCGGCGGCACGTCGTCGCGCATGACCACGGTCAGCGGCTCGGTATACCAGCCCAGCGGCTGTACCACCAATTGGGTGTAGTGACCTTTAGGGCTAGCTTCCAGCACCTGCACCGGCAGCGGTGAGTCCAGGCTGGTTCGGCGGCTCACGTCCACTTCCCACGGACGCAGGAACAGATCGACCGGCCCCTGATGCGCGGAGGTATAGCCCAGCGGCCAGCGGTGCGCGCCGACGTGGAACTGACCGCCGCGAATGGTACCCTGCAGACGGTTTACCTCGCCCATAAACTCCAGCACGAAGCGGGTCGCGGGTTCACGCCAGAGCTGCTCCGGCTCGTCAACCTGCTCAATGTTGCCCTGGCTCATGACCACCACGCGATCCGCAACTTCCATCGCCTCTTCCTGATCGTGGGTCACGAAGACGCTGGTGAATTTCAGCTCTTCATGCAGCTGGCGCAGCCAGCGGCGCAGCTCTTTACGCACCTGCGCGTCCAGCGCGCCGAAAGGTTCATCCAGCAGCAGGATTTGCGGCTCAACGGCCAGCGCGCGCGCCAGCGCCACGCGCTGCTTCTGACCACCGGAAAGCTGGGCCGGGAAACGGTCCGCCAGATGCGCAAGCTGCACCATCTCCAGCAGTTTGGTCACTTTGGCTTTGATAGCCGCTGCATTTGGACGCTCGCGACGCGGCAGCACCGTCAGGCCAAACGCAATGTTGTCGAACACGGTCATGTGGCGGAACAGCGCGTAATGCTGGAATACAAATCCTACTTTACGATCGCGGGCATGCAGGCGGCTCACGTCGGTGCCGTGAAAGCGGATGTGCCCGCTGGTCTGATGCTCAAGCCCGGCGATGATACGCAGCAGCGTGGTTTTACCCGAGCCAGACGGCCCCAGCAGCGCCACCATTTGTCCGGAAGGGATATCCAGCGAGATATCATTCAGCACCTGGGTGCGACCAAAAGACTTCTTAATATTGGCAATCTCAATGCTCATGATTTCCCTCCTGATGCTGACGTTTTTCCTGATTTTCTAAACGCCACTGCACCACACTCTTCAAAAACAGGGTCAAAATGGCCATCAGCGTCAGCAACGCTGCGGCAGTAAACGAGCCGATGGTGTTGTAGTCCTGCTGCAGCAGTTCAATCTGTAGCGGCAGCGACAGGGTTTCACCCCGGATGGAGCCGGAGACGACGGAAACGGCACCGAACTCACCGATCGCGCGGGCGTTGGTCAGCACCACGCCGTAAAGCAGCGCCCAGCGGATATTCGGCAGCGTCACGCGACGGAACATCTGCCAGCCCGACGCGCCCAGCAGCACCGCCGCTTCGTCTTCGTTGCTCCCCTGGCTTAACATCACCGGCACCAGCTCACGCACCACAAACGGACAGGTCACGAAGATGGTGACCAGCACCATGCCCGGCCAGGCGAACATGATCTGCAGGTTATGCTCGTCCAGCCAGCCGCCCAACGGACCGTTGGAGCCGTAAAAGAGTAGGTACACCAGACCCGCCACCACCGGCGATACGGCGAAAGGAATGTCCAGAAGGGTCAGCAGCAGCTGACGTCCCGGGAAGTTAAAGCGCGTCACCAGCCAGGCCAACAGGGTCCCGAACACGAGGTTCACCGGCACGGTGATCAACGCAATCAGCACGGTCAGCCAGATGGCATGCAGCATATCCGGGTTCGCCAGGTTTTCCAGCGCGGGCATCAGCCCCTTGCTGAACGCCTGAACGAAGATATATACCGTCGGCACGACGAGAATGAGGGCGGAAACCAGCACGCCCGCCCCAATCAGAAACCATTTGCCCCAGTTAATACGGGGTGCATCATATCGCTTCAATTGCGTAACTTCCGCCATCAGTGACCTACCACACGTCGACCAAAGCGACTTTGCAGAGTGTTAATCGAGTACAGCAGCAGCAGCGAGGCCGCCAGGATCACCGAGGCAATTGCGCTCGCCGCCGGATAATCAAACTCCTGCAAACGGATGAAAATCATCAGCGAGGTGACTTCTGTTTTCCATGCAATGTTCCCGGCGATAAAAATCACCGCGCCGAACTCACCGAGGCTGCGGGTAAACGACAGCGCAACACCCGCCATCAGCGCCGGAGAGAGCTCCGGCAGAACCACCTTGCGGAAGCTCTGCCAGCGCGTGGCGCCCAGCGTTTCCGCCGCTTCTTCGTATTCCGGACCCAACTCTTCCAGCACCGGCTGCACGGTACGGACCACAAACGGGATGCTGGTAAAGGCCATCGCCACCGCGATACCGAGCCAGGTGTAGGTCACTTTAATGTCAAATTTCGCCAGCCACTCGCCGTACAGCCCGTTCACGGAGAAGAGCGACGCGAGGGTTAAGCCCGCCACCGCCGTCGGCAGCGCAAACGGCAGATCCATCAGGGCGTCAAGCAGCGTGCGGCCCGGGAAGCGATAGCGGGTTAAGATCCACGCCATCAGCAGGCCAAACACGCCGTTAAAAATGGAGGCGACAAACGCCGACAGCAGCGTCACCTTATAGGCCGCCACCACCTGCGGGTTGGTGACCACGTCCCAGTACTGCGCCCAGCTCATCTGAGCAAGCTGCATCACCAGCGCGCTGAGCGGCAACAGCAGGATCAGGCAGACGAACAGCAGGCTGGTCCCGAGGCTTAAGGTAAAGCCCGGCAGCACGCGTTTTGTCGAAACTGCAAACATTACTTATGCCCCGCCGCCAGCAGTTTGTCTAACTCACCGCCGCTGGCAAAATGCGTTTTCATCACATCAGGCCAGGAGCCGAAATGATCTTCCACGCGGAACAAATCGGTCTGCGGGAACTTATCTTTCAGCTTGTTCATTACGTCCGGGTTGTTCACGCGGTAGTAGTAATCGGTAATGATGGTCTGCGCCTGCGGGCTGTACAGGTAGTTGAGATAGGCTTTTGCCGCTTTCTCGGTACCGTTTGCCTGCACGTTTTTATCCACCCACGCCACCGGGAATTCGGCCAGGATGTTGGTTTTCGGGATAACGACCTCGAAGCCCTGCGCTTCGTACTGTTTACGGATGTTATTCACTTCCGATTCGAAGCTGATGAGCACATCGCCGAGACCGCGTTCTGCGAAGGTCGTGGTCGCCCCGCGGCCGCCGGTATCAAACACTTCGACGTTTTTCAGGAACTGGGTCATGAACTGCTCGGTTTTGGCTTTATCGTTACCGTCAGCCTTGTCCGCCGCGCCCCACGCCGCTAAATAGGTATAACGCGCGTTACCGGAAGTTTTTGGGTTCGGGAAAATCAGCTTCACGTCGGAACGCACCAGGTCGCTCCAGTCATGGATATTCTTCGGGTTGCCCTTACGCACCAGGAAGCCCATGGTGGAATAGAACGGTGAGCTATTGTTCGGCAGTCGGCTCTGCCAGTCCGCCGGGATCAGCTTGCCTTTGTCGTGCAGGATCTGGACGTCAGTCACCTGGTTGTAGGTCACCACATCCGCCTTCAGGCCCTGCAAAATCGCCAGCGCCTGCTTGGACGACCCGGCGTGGGACTGCTTGATGGTCAGCTTGTCGCCGTTATTGTCTTTTGCCCACTGCTGTTCGAACGGTGGATTAAGGGCGGCAAACAGCTCGCGGGAGACGTCATACGAACTGTTTAACAGTTCAGTCGCCTGCGCCTGTGCCACCAGCAGTAAACCTGCCAGCGCCAGAGTTCCTTTTTTCAGTACAGTAACGGCCATTGCGCACCCTTATAAATGTGATGACTATCTTATAGTCATAATATTTATAACGGGGATGAAAGGAGTAACGGTTTTATATACCGTTTGGTGATTTAGAAGCAGAAAAGGGAATAAGGGTGAGGCCTGATGCCCTCACCCCAGCCCTCTCCCGCAGGGAGAGGGAGAAAGGACATTACAGCGCCAGCAGACGCTCAACGGACGGCGCAAAGTAGTAGCCGCCGGTCACCGGTTTGGTGAAGCGCAGCATGGCGTCGCGCTTGCCGTCGGTATCGCCGAACATGCTCAGCAGCTGCTGCTCAATGTTATGCAGGCGCGCGCAGTAGGCGCAGAAGTAAAGGCCGTGCGTGCCGCTTGCCGTGCCGTACGGCAGGCTCTGGCGAACAATCTTCAGCCCTTTACCGTCTTCCTTCAGGTCAACGCGGGTCAGGTGAGAGGTAACGGGACGGTCGTCGCCGTCGATCTCTTCGTTGGCTTCTTTAGTACGACCAATCATCATCTCCTGGTCGTGCACGCTCATGCGGTTAAGCTGCTTGAGGTTGTGCTCCCAGCGCTGCACGAACACGTAGCTGCCGCCCGCGTCCACGCCGTCTTTGATCACCGCCACGTCGCGACGCGTCTCTTCACCCGCCGGGTTTTCGGTGCCGTCGACGAAGCCGCTCAGATCGCGCTCTTCCACCCAGCGGAAGCCGTGAACCTCTTCCTGTATCTCAATGCTGTCGCCAAAGGCCGCTACTGCCGCCTGGGCAACGGAGAAGTTCACGTCGTGACGCAGGGAGAGAATGTGGACCAGCACGTCGTACTGGGTTGCCGGAGCCAGACCTTTGCCGTAAGGGATGAAGTCTTTCAGCTCTTCCGCCCCTTCGCCACCGCTCAGCTGACGCCAGACGTTATTGCCAAAGGCAACAACGGCGCCGAGGTGGGCTTCCGGGAATTTGGCCTGGAAGGTCGCCAGCTTATCAACAAACGCTTTACTGGCCGCACGCAGGGCATCCACGTCCCCTTTAACATTGGCTTCAATCCAAATCGCCGCGCGGCAATGTTCTGGCAAAATGCCACTCTGAACCTGAGACATCGCTCCTCCTGAAATAAAGATGCCACGTCAGCGTGGCATTGATGGCGGCTATTATACCCGGATTTCAGCGAGGCGGTTTGTTCAGGCGCAAATTACTGCTTCCAGAGTATTTTGCTCACTTTCCAGCTCTTAAGCGTGTCGTCAGACGGCATCAGACCTTCCGGACCGCTCCAGGTTCCGGTGAAGACATAGCTGATGTGCTGGCTGCCTTCAGCCTTACATTCCACCGCGACCTTGTCGTCAGAGGGCGCGCTGGTGCAGTTGCCAAAGGCCTGCTTATAAAGCTCGCTAAACGGCGTTCCCACCTTTACACCGCTCGCCGTCGGGATATCTTCATCCATCACGGCAATTCGGTTTACCGTGCCTTTGTCACCGTTGATCACCAGCGCCAGCTTGTCGCCCTTCAGCGCTTCGTAATAGCGAACAATATTGCCATTCTCCGTTTTCATGCCGCTGCGCAGGCGGTAATCGCCGCTGAGCGCATCCTGAATAGCATTCTGATCCAGCGCCGTCGCGGCGGTAATTTTCCCCACGCCCTGCTCGGTCACTTCCGTTGATGAGCCAAACCAGTTCCACGGATACGCGGCGGACCAGTTAATGGAGGAGAGCGTCGAACAGCCGGTCAACGCCAGCGGGAGAGCGCATAAAAGTAAACGCAGCGATTTCATTGAAACGTCCTTTCTTGTTAAATCAACGCTTGTTGGAGTGCGACATCGGCAAAAAGTGCCGGATTAATCATCCTGATGCGCACAACAGGCGCGAAGACGCGGGTTGGTCAGCAGCCACAGCAGGGCCACAATATCGGCAACCACCAGCGCAACGCCGGTGCCCGTCAGCGGTTCACCGTACCACCAGAGTACCGGCTGCCAGAAGAGCAGCGCAACCTGGGCGAGGATCAGCAGCCAGCGAAGCGCGCGCCAAAAGCGTGGTATCAAATGCCGCCGTCCGCTGACCAAAAAAGCCAGTACGGCCGGAATGCCCGGCAGTAATCCGATCCAGAATGCATCGTGATCGGGATAGAAGAGATTCAGCAGCGTATCGCCCTGCCCACGCGACGCTCCGGCCATTACAAACAGCACCCAGGTGCGGGCCTGGAGCAGCAGAACGCACCAGAATAAAAAGGGCAGCCTGACGCGGCCCTGCGCGTCATAGTCTGCCGGATGGATCTCAGTACTCTTCATCTTCGATCAGACGCTTTCCTAAACTCAGCACGTCGGAATGCTCGTAGCCCAGACGCTCATACATGCCGAGCACCACGTCGTTATCTTCCCGCACCATGATCTGGATTTTCGGGCAGCCGCGGGCGATCAGCTTCTTCTCGAGCCGGTTCAGCAGCGCATTGGCGATGCCGCGGCCACGGTATTCCGGGTGGACGCCCAGATAATAGGCCGAGCCGCGGTGGCCGTCGTAACCGCCCATTACCGTCCCCACAACCTCACCGTTGACTTCCGCGACCAGAAACAGACTGACGTCGTGATTCACCTTACGTTCGATATCCATTTCCGGATCGTTCCACGGACGCAGCAGATCGCAGCGCTCCCAAAGGGTGATCACCTCTTCGAAATCTTCCTGGCGAAAAACGCGTATCTCCATGGTATTAACCGCCTTTTCGGGTTTAAAAACAGTGATTATGGCGCGAAGCTCGCCTTTCGCCAATAACCGGGGAAAATCTCGCCAAAATTTGGCATAATGTCACTTTGTCACGTATTGAAATGAAAAGTAAAACAATTCTCAATATGGACTGTCGTAACGGGAAACACGATACGATATAACACCAGGACCCCATTTTTTAGTATTCAGGCCGCATGAGCACATTCAAACCATTAAAAGCACTCACATCGCGTCGTCAGGTTCTCAAAGCGGGGCTGGCGGCCTTAACGTTAACGGGCATCGCAAAGCAGGCTCAGGCGAAAGACGAGAGCACGCTCAAAACCAGTAACGGACACAGCAAACCGAAAACCAAAAAGCCGGGCGCGAAGCGTCTGGTGATGCTCGATCCGGGCCACGGCGGTATTGATACCGGCGCTATCGGCAAAAACGGGTCGAAAGAAAAACACGTCGTGCTGGCAATTGCAAAAAACGTGCGCGCAATTTTACGCAGCAACGGCATTGACGCCCGTCTGACGCGCTCTGGCGACACCTTTATTCCGCTGTATGACCGCGTTGAGATCGCCCACCAGCACGGTGCGGATCTGTTTATGTCGATTCACGCCGACGGTTTTACCAACCCTTCCGCAGCCGGCGCCTCGGTGTTTGCACTTTCCAACCGTGGCGCCAGTAGCGCCATGGCAAAATACCTCTCCGACCGCGAAAACCGGGCGGATGAAGTCGCCGGGAAGAAAGCCACTGACAAAGACCACCTGCTACAGCAGGTGCTGTTCGACCTCGTGCAGACGGATACGATCAAAAACAGCCTGACGCTCGGCTCGCATATTCTGAAGAAGATTAAGCCGGTGCATCGTCTGCACAGCAAAGGCACCTGTCTCTTATACACATCTGACGCTGCCGACGAAGAGGA
>ENA-OXEX01000561-OXEX01000561.1-human-gut-metagenome-genome-assembly--contig:-NODE-561-length-16111-cov-5.764948_pt1 | contig 16111 bp, 10 predicted proteins | sample MGYA00249364_ERZ652261 | MGnify/ENA primary metagenome ERZ652261 (study PRJEB26925, sample SAMN05826642) | human gut metagenome | biome: ENVO:2100002; feature: ENVO:00000062; material: ENVO:00002003... | reverse complement strand
CCTCGGTCTCGTGGGCTCGGAGATGTGTATAAGAGACAGGTAGGTCTCGGTGTCTGGCGTGTAGGTGTGCAGGGTGAGGGTGTCCTTTTCCAGCAGGGCGGTGCCCTTGGTGCCCACGATCTCCAACCGCTCGGTGTAGCTGCCCTCGCCGGTGGAGAGGATAAAGGTGGCGGTGCGCTGCTGCGGGTACTCCATCAGCAGGGTGGCTTCGTCGTCCACCATAAAGTCGTTATACTTCCCGTATGGGATCACGGCATAAATACTGGTCGGCATCCCGAACAGCCACTGCCAGATATCCAGAATGTGCTGGCCCTGATTGAGCAGTGCGCCGCCGCCCTCCCCTGCCCAGCTGGAACGCCAGCTGCCGGAGCGGTGGTACATCCATGTGCGGAAGTAGCGGCTGTTTTCCAGCTGCACCCGCTTGATCTCGCCAAGAATCCCATCATCCAGTAATTTTTTAAGCCGCATATACTTTTTGTATCGGCGCTGATGAAACATCATGGCGAAAACAAGGCCGCTTTTTTCGGCGGCGCGGTTCATTTCCAGTGCCGGTGCCAGCGCGTTTGCACTGGGCTTGTCGCACAGAACGTGCTTGCCGTGGGCAAAAGCCTGCATCACCAGCGCCGGGTGGGTCTTGTGCGGGGTGACCACCAGCACGGCGTCAAACTCTTCTGTGTGGTCGTACAGTGCCTCGGCGCTGGGGCACACCCGCACCGTATCCGGCAGGGTGTCCTTTGCCCACTGCTGCGCCCCGGCGCTGCGGCAGACCACGGCGGTCAGGCGCAATGCGCCCGCCTTTCCTTCTGCGATCATCTGGGCATACTTGCGCCCCATGACCCCGGTGCCAATAACGGCTGCGCGTACTTCCTGCATGATGCTCCCTCCTGTTTTTCCACAATGCGTTTTGTTATGGGGGAAAACTGCGTTTCACCCCTTCAGGTTTGCTTCAATGGCGGCTTTATCCAGTGCTTCACCGATGACGATGACTACCTCCTGCCCCTGCGGGATGGGCGCAAGGGTGCAGCCGGCGGCGGTGGCGTTCAGCTCCAGCCAGCCGCCTGCCGGGGCGGGCGCAAAGCCCTTGACCCGCAACACCTGCCCGCACTCCGGCGCTGCGAACAGCCGCTGTGCGGCGGCCTGCAGCTGCTGCGGGGTGAGGTGCAGTTCCAGAAAGCAAAGGGAGGTAAAGGCCGCGTGCTGGTCAAAATGCAGCTTTTCGCAGCTGGCCTGCCGGTAGCCGCAGGCGGCAAGGGCGGCAAGGTCAGCATCGGTCAGGGCATCCCAGTCCTTGGCGAGGATCTCCCCGGGCGCAAAGCGGCGGGAAGATTTTGCGGCTTCCAGTGCACGCTCCAAGTGGGCAGCGGCGGCAGCGCACTGGGCGGGCGCTGCCAGCTGGACGCGGCTCAGCAGCACGCAGCCCGCGTTCATGGTCTCAGACGCCAGCAGATACTCTGCCTGCGGCGAAAGCGTTTCCGGCAGAAGGGCATCCACAATGGCAATGACGCTGCCCAGCTGATACCACCGGTCCAGCGGGTCGTCCCGCAGGATATCGAAAAACTCGTCCACATCAAAGATGCCGCTGGGCTCCACCACCACACGGTCAAAGCCGCGCATGGCCATGGCGATGAGTTTGGTGCGCATCCGGCGCTGGTGGGTGTCGCAGTCGCAGCCGCCGCTGATGGTCTCCACATCGCAGCCGGGGCCCAGCACCTCCTGCACCAGCATGGCGTCCACGTTCACCGCGCCAAAGTCGTTTTCCAGAATACACACCTTATGCCCCTGCTGTACAAGGTACCGCACATAGCGGCGCAGAAAGGTGGTCTTGCCTGCACCCAAAAAGCCGGTGATGAGATCCACCTGAACCATATCTTTTTACCTCCGTTGCAAAAACCCTCCCAGCGCCGCAGCGCCCGGGAGGGCATATATTTCAGTCTTTTTTCCGGCGCTGCAACTCCTGGATGATCGCCACTGCCTCCGGCGCGATTGCTCCCGGCACAATGGCCGGGCGTGCCAGAAAATAGCCCTGCAAAAGGTCTGCGCCCAGCTCGATGACCGTGCGCAGCTCGGCGGCGGTCTCCACGCCCTCGGCAACGATCTTCATGCTGCGGGGGTGGGCGTAGGCCACCACATTGCGCAGGATCTGCTGCTTGTCCGGCGAGGTATCGATGCCACGGATGATGGTAATATCCACCTTGACGAACCGGGGTGCAAGCTGCAATAGCGTATTCTCGTTGGAATAGCCGCTGCCGTAATCGTCCAGTGCAAACATCCCGGAAAAGCCCGGTGCATTGCGCTTTCTCTCCAGTGCTTCGTAGTCGATTTCTTCCTCTTCGGTGATCTCGACGACCATGCGGCGGCACAGCTCGTGCCAATGGCTGTTTATATATTTGCCGTCCTCATGCGACAGGCAGGTGTTGGCGATGGAGTTGACAAAGAGCATGGCATCCCCGGACACACTGCCCGCCCGGCACAGGCTGTCGAAGGTCTCCAGCGCCTTGGTAAAGGTGATGCGCTCGATCTCGTACAGTGCCCCCTGCTCCCGCGCCAGCTTCATGATGGTGGCCGGGGAGCGCAGGGTGGGCAGGTCGGAGCGCATCAGCGCCTCGTAGGCGACTACCCTGCCGCTGCGCGCCGAGAAGATGGGCTGGAAGCAGTAGAACACCTGCGCATTGCTGAGCAGCTGCCGGAACTCCCTGCGGGTGCGCTCGGCGTAGGCTTCGCGGTTGTACACCCCGATGTCGAACTCCTCCACCCGGCCCTTCTCCGAATGCTTGACCTGATACATGGCAAAGTCGGCGTATTTTTTCAAGGTCTCCCAGTCCTGCCCATCGTCCGGGTACCACGCAATACCGCCGGAAAGGCTGATGTGCAAAGCGTTGCCGCTGGGCAGCAGCGCCACGCTCTGCTGCATGGCATTGGTCAGGCGGTCGATCTTTTCCCGCACTGCGTCCCGGCTGCGGTAGCCGTGGAACAGCACAAGGAACTCATCGCCGGAAAGGCGGGCGCAGACCGTCCCGGCGGGGGTATTGTCCCGCAGGCACTGACCGGTGCGGCGGATGTACTGGTCGCCCCAGTCGTGGCCGTAGGTATCGTTGATGTGCTTGAGGTTATCCAGATCCATCATCATCAGCGCCGCTACGCCCATGCGCTCCGGCGCGGCGAACAGCTCGGTGCACACCCGGTTGAAGGCCTGCCGGTTGTACAGCCCGGTCAGGATATCGTGATCGCGCTCGTGCTCGATGCGCTTCCGTTCCAGCACGGCGGCGGTCACGTCCTCGGCAAGGCCGATCTTAGCGTGTCCCTCGATGGTGCTGCGCAGCATGATGTACCGCACGCCGTCCGGCTGCTGGATGGTCAGCAGCTCGTCGCCTTCGGCGGTGTGGTCACAGGGATTCTTTTCCCGGATGCCCTTGAGCACCTCCTCAAAGCGGCGCACGCTCAGCGGCTCGCCCTGCATCTCGGGCTTGCCCAGCAGGGAGAAGAAATTATCGGTCACAAACACGCTGCCGGTGTCGGTGCGCAGCTCGTAGCCGCCGATCTCCACACTGGCCATATCCATGATGCGCAAAAACTTGGTGGAGTTGGTCACCAGCTCCCTGTTCAGCTGGGTAATGGTCTCGGCAAAGCGGTCCACCTCCCGGATGGCGGTGCGGGACAGGCGGGGGAAGGTCTTTTTCTCCTGCGCGTCTATCACCTCGCGGTACAAACGGTTGATGGGTCTGGCCAGCCGTGCCGAGACCAGCAGGCTGCCCAAAACGCTCAGCACCAGTGTGAGCAGTATGGTAGCCAGCAGCACCTTTTGCACCCGGCTGGAAAAAGCCAGCAGCACCGACTGTTCCATGGTACCGGCCAGAAACCACTTTTCGGCGGCAAAGGGCGCGTTGCGGTTATACACCTGCAGCGGCTCCAGCACCATGTAATAGCGCTTATCGTTCAGCTCCACCCAGTTGCCGCCGTTGCCGTCGCTGCGGCAGTTCAAAACGCCCAGCGGTGCATCTGCCGTTACCAGATCCTCGCCGGAGGTCACGGTCTTGCGCAGGGAGAGCACGCCGTCCGTCAGCGCATCATCGGTAGTGGTCACGATAAAATAGGTGCCTGCCTTGTCCTCGTCCAGCTCGGTGAAGGGCAGCTTTGTTTGCAGATAGTCCGTGAGCAGTTCCACGCCCACCACGCCGTATACCGTGCCGTCCGGCAGGATCAGCGGCATCGAGTAGGCAATGGCGTGCCGGTCGTCCCCTGCCAGACAGTAGGAGTTGGTGGTCCAGCGGCCATAGCTTTCCGCCGAAAGGCTGGCACCGCTCTTATACGCGGTCTGAAAGACCGTGCGCAGGATGCCGCCCTTGGTATCTCCCTGATAGGGGAAAGCGGGCTGCCAGCCCTTATCCGTGCCGATGGCCAGTTCTTTTACCACTGTGGCGCTGGCGCGTTCCAGCAAAAGGTCGCTGTTGCGCTCCGAAGGGCGGGCGTCCGGGTCCATATCCCGCAGGTAGATGCCGGGCATTTTTTTGCCCACCTCGCAGGTATCCAGATCATGGGTGTTCAGGATGAGAAAGATGCCGGTCACCTGCTTTGTGCGCAGGGTGTCCAGAAGCTGCGGGGCAAGCGCTACCAGCAAAGCATCGCTCTGCTCGCTGCTGTTATCCAGCGTATCCAGCGAGATATCGCCGCTTTTCAGCAGCTGCTGGGTGGTGGCGGTGATCTGCTCGCTCAGCTGATCCAGATCCTCCGCGTTCCGCAGGATCTCCTGCACATAGCTGGCGCGGTTGCGCACCCGCATGGTAAGCAGATCCTTGGCGTTTTCGTCCAGCTGCCCGGTCACGTTGACGGCAAGGATGCTGGCGACCGCCATCAGCAGCTCCACCACCAGCACCAGCATCATGGTGGCAAAAATATTGTAGAACACGGTTCTTTCCGGTCTGTTTTTCAAGCGCTGCCGCTGGCGCTCTTTCCATGCGTCAAACATCGCCCTGCCCCCTTTCCGTCTTTTTTGCGGGCGGTCAGCCCTCGTACTGCTGTAACTGCGCAAGGGTGGCCTGATACCACGCCTCAAAATAGTCGTCGGTCAAAAACTCTGCTGCGGCTGCCTCCGCGCTCTGGCCTGCGGCAATGCGTTCCAGCACCGTGTCCCGGTCGGCACTGGCCTGATCGCCCATGCTGTATTCCAGTATCTTGCGGACTGCATTGCCGCCTGCAAAGGCCGTAGGGGTGTACAGCTCGTTTTTGCGCACTGTTTCCACCGCGCCGGAAAGGACCTGCTCCATATTGTCGGTCAGTTCCAGCCCGCTTGCGCGGATGGCGTCCATGTCGTTTGCGGCGGTGGTCACCGGCAGATAGCCCGACTCCACCGCGAAAGCGATGTTATTCTGCGGCTCGGTGAACCACTTTAAAAAGGTGACTGCGCCGTTGATCTCGGCCTCGGTGCCGGTGGTGACCACCATGCCGGCTCCCTGCTGCACCGCCACCTTTTCACTCCCGGCAAACCGGGGCGCAGGCAGCACCTTCATCTCGATATCGTGGACCTGATTGTCCCCGGGCATCACCTGCTTCGGGAAGAAGGTGGCGCTGGCACAGGAGCCTACACAGCCCAGCAATGCACCGGTTTTCACGTCATCGCTGCGGAAGCGGCCATTCGCAGCAAAATACCCCTTGACCAAGGGCACATAGTAGTTATCCCACAGCTTGCGCACCACATCATGGTCAAAATGCAGGGTCATTTTGCCGTTGTGCACTTCAAAAATTTCGCAGCCCAGCTGCTTTGCGCCCACAATCATATAGTTTGCCATCGCGTCCCGGCCAAACAGCGCCTTGCCGCCGGACCAGTTATAGTACTGCTCGGCCACCGCCGTCACACCCTCCATGGTGGAAAGAGCACCGTATCGCACAAAGGTCTCCTTTGAGAACCGCTGCCAGTCGGTATCGTTAAAGAACATCAGCTCGGTGGATTTTGCCACCGGAAAAATTTTTATGCTGCCGCTGCCGTCAAAATCGCCCTCGGTGATATAGCCGGGCACAAAGGCGGCCTTTTCATCCTCGGTCAGGTAGTCCTTCAGGTCCACCACCATGCCCATCTGGTCCAGCTTATAAGCGGTATCCGCGTAGGCGGCAAAAATGGTGGGCATCTCCGCAGAGCCCACCTTGCCCTCGGCAGCGTCCATCACGTTGGCTTCCAGGTCGTTCACCGTGCCCTGACTGGAGCCGGACACCCGGATGCCCTTTGCCTTGCCGATGGTCTCGTTGAAGGTGCTTACAAGTCGGTTGAAGCTTTCCAGCTGGTCGCCGTTGTAGTAGTTCCACACCGTGATGTCGGTCACTTCTTTTTTGCTCGTTTTTGCATCACAGCCGGACACGGCCAGTGCCGCTGCTGAGACCGCAGCCGCCGCCAGAAAGCTGCGGCGCGAGATCTTGTCCTTCATCCCATGCCCTCCCGGAGTACGCAGGCGCATTTTACCCCATACCATACTATTTTATATAATACCACCGTTTCCGGCATAGTGTAAACTCTTTCTTAAGAAATATGGTAAAAAAGTGCAGATGACGAATTTTCGTCTTATTTTTTGGTGGTTTTGTCAAGGTGTGTCTCCCCCGTGAAAACAAAAAATCGGACAGCCCGCAGACTGCCCGACTTTGTATTTTTATGGGCGGGGCGCAACTGCCGTTTTCGGTCACGACCCCACCCGTGAAAAAAGGATTCAGAAAAGCCCGCAGGCTTTTCTGAATCCCAAATAAAAAACCAATTCCTCTGAAGATGCGCAGAGCACAGCGGAGCGCATTCAAAATCAGTCCCGTTACATCCGTATCCGCTGCGCGGCGCGGGCGATGGAGGCCAGCAGGGTCACAAGGCGTTTTTCGTCCATCTGACCGCAGTAGCTGGTAAAGGTATAGTAGCACCCCTGCACGCAGAAGGAAAGCACCACCTTGCGCACTACGTCCGCTTCAAAGGTGGGGTCGGTCTGGGCGATGCACTGGCACATGGCCTGCTCCACCCGGTTGATGAACAGCCCCTGCCGGGAGCCGGAGAAGAGCACGGTGATCTCCTCCCGATGCTCGGCAAAGGCGCGGAACATCTCCCGCGCAAGCCACTCGGTGCGCTCGCTCACATCGCTGGCGGTCAGGCGGGGCAGGCTTTCCACCACCGCCTGCACCATCTCGTCCTCCATGGCGTTGGCCAGCGCATAGATATCCTGATAATGGGCGTAAAATGTGGATTTATTGATGCAGGCGCGGTCGCACAGCTCCTTGACACGGATCTTCTCCACCGGCTTTTCGCGGCGCAGCTCCATAAAGGCTTCTTTGATGGCGCGCTCAGTCTTTTCAATGCGGATATCCAGAAAACCCACCTCTTTTGCATTTTTGTTGATTTTCCAACGTTTTTCCGGTTTTGCGGATAGACAAGCCCCGCAGCCCTTTTTATACTGGGTATAAGTGGAGCAGGGTCACTCCTTGCGGTACAAAAGCCCCTGCTGCTCCAAAGCATCGCGGATGCGGGCAAAGGTGTCCTTGTCCGGGCAGCGCAAAGTGTGCAGGTGCACGCCGCCGGTCATGCGGCTCAGCAGGCTTTCAGGCGCATCGGCCGCCTGACGGATAAAGTTGTCTACATCGTACCGGTTGCACAGGTTCAATGTGGCGCGGATCTCGCCGTAGAGGCTGTTTTCCACCGCCACATCCACCACCGTGCCGCCCTGATCCACCACGGTGTACAGCTCCCGGCGCATCTCCTCCTGCGTGCAGTGCACACAGGCCAGAATGCCGGTATAGCCCTTTTCCGCCGGGTGCAGCTGGTAGCCCCGCGGGGTGGCATCGATCTGCGCCCCACCGGCGCGCAGCAGCGCCACATCCCCTACCACGATCTGCCGCGACACCCCCAGTTCTGCCGCCAGCGTGCTGGCGCTTAAGGGGGCACCGGCGCTGCTCAGCCGGGTCAGGATGCGTTCTCTGCGCTGTGCTGCATTCATAGAGGATTAGGCTTCCTTTCCGTAAAACGACTTTTCTCTCCTTATTGTAGCAAAACGCGGCAAAATGTGCAAGGTTATTCCAACAGCAGACTCCCGAAAAAAGGCTTCCCCCGGAAGGGGGAAGTCTTTCCCCAAAGGGTGAAAGCTTTTGCTCCGGGGCAAGCCTCAAGCGTTGCTTTATTCTACTCGCAGCAGGGTGGCGTAATTGGAGGGCAGCTGCACCTTCATGCGGTTCCACTCGGTGGAGACCAGCACTTCCTGTGCGCCTACGGTGTCCGCCATCAGATCGGTGACCTTGGCAGCTTCCACCGGCAGCTGGAACTCCAGCTGTGCGGGGGTATCGCCGTTGTTCAGCACCGCCACCACCGCCTTGCCGTCCAGCACCCGGGCAAAGGCGTAGCACTGGGTAGTGAGCTGCAATTCTTTTACCTCGCCGTAGGTCATTTCCGGCAACTCAGCCTTGCATTTCCCCAGAACTTTGTATACACTGGTAACAGGATTTGTACGTTCTGCATCAGCGTAGTCACTGAGCTCCAAGCAGGGGCGCAGCGGCCAGTCGCTGCCCCACTCCTTTTTGCCCTCGATGCCGAACTCCGAGCCGTAGTAGATGGACGGAATGCCCCACAGGCTGTACACCAGAATGGCGATATGCCGGATGTGCTCTTTGTTGCGCAGCTTGTTGGGCAGGCGCTCCACATCGTGGTTATCCGAGAAAAGATACAGCCGGGTGTCGTGGCACAGCCCCTGCAGCCGGCGCATGGTGTGGGCAATTTCAAAATAGTTGTGGTCGTTGTGTCCGCTCCACAGGCCCTTGTGCAGCTCGTAGTTGGTCACGGAGTGCAGCATTTCCGGGTTTGCCCAGCGGCTGTAATCGCCGTGGATGACCTCGCCCATCAGCCAGAACTCCGGCTTTACCTCGTTTGCCAGACGGCGCAGCCCCCGCATGAAGTCGAAATCCAGCACATCGGCTGCGTCCAGACGGATGCCGTCGATGTCGAACTGCTCCACCCAGAAGCGGACGGTATCATAATGGTACTGCTGCACCTCCGGGTTGCGCTGGTTCAGCTTGACCAGCAGGTTGTAGCCGCCCCAGTTGCCGTAGGAAAAGCCATCGTTATACTCGTTGTTGCCCCAGAAGTTCACATCGCAGAACCAGTCCTTATAGCGGGCGTTCTCGCGGTTTGCCTTCAGGTCCTGGAACGCGAAGAAATCGCGGCCCACATGGTTGAACACGCCGTCCACGATGACCCGCTGCCCGCGGGCGTGGCAGGCCGCCACAAAGGCCTTGAACTCCTCGTTGGTGCCAAGGCGGCGGTCCACCAGACGGTAGTCGATGGTATCATAACCGTGGGAGCCGCTCTCGAACAGCGGGCCGATGTAGATGGCTGTACAGCCCAGCTTTGCCGCGTGGGCTGCCCAGGCTTCCAGCTTTGCAAAAGCGCCCGGGGTGGGCTGGCCGTCGTTTTCGTGTGCGCAGCCGCACAGCCCCAGCGGATAGATGTGATAAAATACTGCTTCGTCATACCAAGCCATGATCGTTCGCTCCCATTCTATTGCTTTCAATAAAAGTTGCACCGCTTGTAAGGCGGTAGCAACAGTATACCACAAGATTTGGCAAATATGTGAAAATTTGCCGATTTTTGTCAAGATTCGCTAAGATTATCGGCCATCATGCCGGTAAACAGCCGTTTTTCTTGGATAGTTTGCCCAAACAGCCTTGTATCAACCGGCGCACGCCGCCGGTCAACATAGAGAAGTAAGGAGATCTTTGCATGAATTACCCTGTGATCCCCCGCACGTTTTTCAGTGGCGACTGCTTCGATGCCTACCGCATTCTGGGTGCGCACCCCTGCACCGACCCAAACGGCGCCGAGGGCTGGCGTTTTGCCGTGTGGGCACCCGGTGCCACCGCCGTGGAGGTGTGCGGCGGCTTTGACGGCTGGGAGCGTGGTGTGCCCATGGAAAAAGCCGATACCGGCGTGTGGAGCGCCTTTATCCCCGGCCTTGCGGAAGGAGATCTGTACAAATACCGCGTGCACGGCGCAGACGGCAGCACCGTGATGCGCAGCGACCCCTACGCCTTTGCCACCGAGCTGCGCCCCGGCACCGCCAGCAAGCTGACAAAGCTGGATTTCACCTTTGATGACACCGCGTGGATGGAGCGGCGGGACAAATGCCGCAACCGCCCGCTGAACATCTACGAGCTGCACGCCGGCAGTTGGAAGCATAAGCCCGGCACTACCCAGCCGGACGGCTCGGACGGGTGGTACAACTACGAGGAGCTGGCGCGGGAGCTGATCCCGTGGCTGCTGGAGCATCACTTTACCCATGTGGAGCTGCTGCCGCTGGCCGAGCACCCCTTTGACGGCAGCTGGGGCTACCAGACCACCGGCTACTTCTCGGTGACCAGCCGCTACGGCTCCCCCGCCCAGTTTGCCAGCTTTGTCAACGCCTGCCACCGCATGGGCATCGGCGTCATCATGGATTTTGTACCGGTGCACTTTGCCGCCAATGCTGACGCGCTGGCAAAGTTTGACGGCACCCACCTGTACGAGTACGACAGCGACGTGGGTCAGAGCGAGTGGGGCACCTGCAACTTCAACTACTACCGCCGGGAGGTGTGCAGCTTTTTGAGCAGCGCCGCCGGGCTGTGGATGGACGTGTACCACTGCGACGGCATCCGCATGGACGCCATCTCCCGGGCGCTGTACTGGCAGGGCGACCCCAACCGCGGCGTAAATCAGGGTGCGGTGAACTTTTTGCGCAGCCTGAACCACGGGCTGAACGAGCGCTGGCCCACCGGCATCTACATGGCGGAGGACTCCACAAACTTTTTAAAGGTGACCGCCCCCACCCGCTACGAGGGCGTGGGCTTTGACTACAAGTGGGACATGGGCTGGATGCACGACACGCTGGACTACTTTGCCACCCCCTTCGGCGAGCGCCCGGGCTGCTACGGCAAGCTGCTGTTCAGTATGCACTACTTCTACAACGAGCTGTATCTGCTGGCGCTGAGCCACGATGAAGTGGTGCACGGCAAAAAGACCATCATTGATAAGCTGTGGGGCAGCTACGCGGAAAAATGCGCCCAGCTGCGCACCCTGTATTTTTATATGTATACCCATCCCGGCAAAAAGCTGAACTTTATGGGCAACGAGCTGGCACACTTCCGGGAGTGGGACGAAAAGCGGGAGCTGGACTGGAATCTGCTGGAATACCCCTTCCACGATGCCTTCCAGAAGTACTTTGCAAACCTCTGCCGCATCTACGCCTCCGAGCCCGCCCTCTACGATGGCGAGTACAACCCGGACTGCTTTGAGTGGGTGGCAAACGAAAGCTGCGCCGAGGGTGTGTACGCATGGCTGCGCAAGGGGCGCGGGCAGAACCTGCTCTGCGTCATGAACACGCAGGACCACGCCCACAAAAAGTTCCCCCTGTACCTCAAGTTCCCCTGCAGCGCAGAGCTGGTGCTGGACACCGAGGCCGGCACTTGGGGCGGCGTGCACAAGGCGCACCGCAAGCAGAGCTTCCACACCACCGACGGCGGTGTGTTCGGCAGGGACTACACCCTGACGCTGGACCTGCCCGCCATGGGCAGCTATCTGCTGCGGCTGTCCCCGGAAGCCCCCAACCCGGACGCCGCCCGCCTGAGCGCCAACAGGGCGCTGGCGCAAAAGCGCAAGGCGGCAAAGGCTGCTAAGGCCGTTGCAGAAGTTTCCGATAAGTAATATTTACGCAAAAATGTCCCGTCTGCTTTGAAAGCGGCGGGACATTCTGCATTTTTCGCCGCCGGGGTGCTGGACAGTGCCCGGGGGAGTTGTTATACTGTAAGGTGTGAAATTTTGCAAGGAGGGTCCTATTCCATGTCCGAACCCATTACAAAGCCCCGCGTTTCCGCTGCGGCGAAAATCGTGCTGGTGCTGGCGGCAGCAGCGGTGCTGCTGGCCGTTTTTGCGCTGGCTGCGCCCGGCAGCAAGTTCTTTTTTCCGCTGGTGAGCCTGTGGTGCAACCTTGCCCTGTTTGCCTGTGTGCTGCTGGTGCTGCGGGTGGCGGGAATCAAATTTGACCTCTTCCACAAGGCGGTGCTCGTCGGCCTGTGGGCGGCGGCGCTGGTCTACTTTTTCTGGGCGCTTGGCCGCCGCAGCTTTGTGTATATCTGGGATTACGTCAACTATATCAACAAACAGTACTGGGCCGAAGCTGCCTTTCTGCAAGGCCCGGCGGCGGGCTTCCAGTTCATCTTCGGCTCCTTTGCCGAGGACTACACCAACTTCATCACCCTGTTTCTGGAGTTTTCCTTCTGCCTGAGCGACCGCACCGGCGACAGCTTTGCCTTCTGTCAGGTGTTCAGCATCCTGCCCATGCTGCTGGTGCTGCTGGCAGGGCTTACCATCAAGGTGGGGCAGATGCTGCGGGTGAAAAACCGCTTCTGGTACTTCCTCATCGGCATGACATGGATGGTCACCTACCCGTGGCTGCGCATGAGCGCCATGCTCAGCCAGCCGGACTGGTTCGGCCTCATCTTCGGCTTCAGCATTCTGCTGCTCACGCTGGACTTCCGGTTTGAAAAGCTGGAGCCGGTGCGCTTTTGCCTTTTGTTTGCCGCCACGGCAGCCATCATCCTCTCCCGCCGGTGGTACTTATACTTTGTGGTGGGCTACTACTTTGCCTACGCGGTGCTGGTGCTGGTAAGCAGCGCGCGCATTGCCCGCGCCGGGCAGAAAAAGCAGGCGCTTTTGCAGGTGCGCAACCTCGTGCTGTTCGGCCTGATGAGCGTGGTGGCCATGCTGATCCTGCTGTGGCCGATGGTCAGCCGCATCCTCGCTTACAGCTACGCCGAGCGCTATTCCTACTATAACGGCGGCGGCTTTGTGGCCGAGATCTCGCTGCATTTCTTCCGCATGGGTCTGATGAACCTTGTGCTCGTGGGCATGGGGCTGTGGTTCAGCCTGAAAAAGCGTAAAATGCCCGCGCTGCCCTGCCTTGCCGGGCTGGAGATCCTGCTGAGCATGCTGCTGTTCACCCGCATCCAGAACACCGGCTCCCACCAGATGCTGCTGTTCCTCCCGGGGTGGTTTCTCCTGTTTTTGCTGGGCGCCGCGGCGCTGGCCGAGGGCATCAGCCGCTTCCGGGCGGCAAAGGTCGTGTTCTGGGTGTTCACGCTGGTGTTTGCCACCTCGGTGCGCTGCTCTCCCCTGACCACCATTGCCCTGCCGGGCTTTCTGGTGGATCACTTTCCCCTCAAGGCGGCGTCGGAGTTCGTCCGGCTGGACAAGCTGATCTACGACCGCAAGGATCTGCCGCAGATCAAGGCCATTGCCAACTGGATCGACACCCACTGCGCCGAGGGTGAGCTCAGCTACATGATCCCCCACGATATGCTGTACTGCCCGGATCACTTCAAGAACTGCCTTCTGCCCGAAATGCCCATCAACGATAAGCTGGCCTTCGGTTTCTCGGTGCCGGGCACCCACAACTTCCCCATGCAGTTCTTCGAGGCCAAATATGTCCTCACCGCCGACCCCTTCCCCCAGACCTTTGTGGGCAACGGCGAGATGTCCCACAAGCTGAACGAGAGGTTCCTTGCGGTGCGGGAGCAGTACTTTACACAGGAAGCCACCTTTGATATGGGCAACGGCACCACCTTTACGATATGGCGGCGCACCGCAAGCCCCACCCGCGCCGAGGTGGAGTATTACCTGAGCGCCTTCAAGGAAGAGGACGCCCAGTACCCGGAGATGTTCTCCCAGATCGCAGAAAGCTGGCTGGCCGCCCGCGGGCTGTAACGCCGCTTTGCTATATAAAAGGAGTGTTCGACTATGGAACAGACTGCAAACACCATGCCCGCTGCCGCCTTAGGGCAGTACAAGGGGCTTGCCTTCACCCGCCGGGTGCGCCCGGTATCGGATAAAGCCGTAGAGGCGGATATCGGCAATCTGGCGCGGGTCCACGCGCCCTTTGTGCCCACTGATGCGCCCGCCGCCCGCGGGATGCGGGTCACGCTGGATTTCGAGGGCTTTCTGGAGGGTGCTTCCATCCCGGACAGCCGGATGGAAGCCGTGACCGTGGTGCTGGGCACCGGGCAGCTGATGCCCGCCGCTGAAGAAGCCGTGTACGGTCACTGCGCAGGTGAGACTTTCCGGTTCGACTTCACCTACCCCGCCGAGTTCCGCGTACCGGAGCTTTCCGGCAAGACCGCGCAGTTTGAGATCTGCCTGCACACGGTGGAGCGCAAGCAGGTGCCCCCGGTGGACGATGCCCTTGCAAAATCGCTGGGCTATGCAGACCTTGATGCCCTGCGGGAGAGCCTGCGGGAGAAAAAGCGCCTTTCCCACGAAGCCAACGCCGACCGCATTGCCGGGGCGGCGCTGCTGGATATGGCGGGCGCGAACCTGACCGTGGAGCTGCCCGCAGAGCTGCTGGCGCAGAACGCCGAGTACCAGATGACCCAGCTGCGCCAGCGGCTGCGCAAGAGCCGGATGACCATGGAGCTGTACTGCAAGAGCGCCGGGCTGACCCCGGAGCAGGTGCGGGAGGGCTACCGCAAGGAGGCCGAGCGCCAGCTGCGGGCAATGCTGGCAGTGCGCGCTATTGCCGAAGCCGAAAAGATCACCGTGACCCAGCAGGAGGTGGACGCCGAGATCGCCCGCCTTTCCAAGCTGCACGACACCCCGGAAGAAGAGATCCGCAAGGTGCTGAGCCGGGACGCCATCGCCGCCGCCGTGACCAACCAGAAGGTGCAGCGTTTCCTGCTCGACCACGCCGCCCTTACCTCTGTTGTGGAAAAGGAGTAAGACCATGGGCTTTTTTACCAGAACTGCAATGGATGCCCTGATGAAGACCAGCCATCCCGAGATCAACCGCCGCCAGTGCTGGAATTTGCACCCTCACCGCAAGCCCTGCACGACCTGCAAGGACATCTGCCCCTACGGCGAGGAGATCTTTACCCGCCCGAACCTTGTCAAGGACTGGGACCCCTGCACCGACTGCGGACTGTGCGTTTCCGCCTGCCGCAGCGGCTGCATTGCGCCCTCGCCGGAGCAGGTGCAGCGGGATACCGCCGCAGCGGACACCGACAACGATACCATCTGGATCGGCTGTGAAAAATCCACCCGCAAAAACACCGTGGTGCGCAGCTGCATCTGTGCGCTTTCGTGGGAGGCGCTGGCGTATCTGGCGCTGAACAAAAAGATCGTGCTGGACCTGACCCCCTGCGGGCTGTGCGAGAACGACTTGTGCGCCGAGCAGCTGCGCAAAGAGCTGACCCGCCTTGTGGACTTTTTCGGTCAGCCGATGTTCGAAGCGCGGTTCTCGCTGGCTTATGAGGAAAAGGAGTACCCCTACCATGTGCAGGAGCTGACCCGCCGCGAGATGCTGGAACAGGTGAGCCACGGCTCCAAGAGCGGCACCAAAAAGCTGCTGCAAATGCTGCCCGGTCTGCGCAGCGAAGAGGACAGCGGGGTGGACTTCCGCCTGCTGCTGCACCAGCGCACAAAGCAGCTGAAAGCCGCCATGGAGACGCCCCTGCAGTACGGCTACTATATGCCCAAATTCACCGACAACTGCTTTGGCTGCGGCCGGTGCGAGAAAGCCTGCCGCGCCAACGCCCTGAAGTTTGAGGAGATGCCCAACGGCCAGACCCGCATGGTGCTTACCCCGTGGAAGTGCAGTGAGTGCGGCGTGTGCATGAACGTGTGCTCCAACAAGGGCTTTGACGGCATGAAGCTGTACCAGCTTACCACCCTTGGCCCCGTGGTGCTGCACAAGTGCACCAAAACCCTGTGCAAGCAGTGCGGCAAGCCCATTGCCCCGGACAGCGCCGAGGGACTGTGCTCGGTGTGCCGCATCAAGGCACGCACCCAGAAGCGGCAGGAGGAGGCGCGTCTGCGCGCCGAGCAGCTGAAAGCCGAGCGCGCCGCCAAAGCCGCCGAGGAAGCCGCCAAGGCAGCGGGAAACGCTGCCGAAGCTACGGCAGAAACTGCCGCCGAAGCTGCCGTAAAGACTGCGGAGACCGCCGCCACTGCCCTGCCCGATACCATTCCCGCCGGGCAGAGCGCAGCCCCTGCCAATGTGGCTGCGCCCAGTCTCGAAGCGCCGCGCTCCGAATAATAAGGGGCAGGGCTGACGCTGTCTCTTATACACATCTGACGCTGCCGACG
>ENA-OXEX01000521-OXEX01000521.1-human-gut-metagenome-genome-assembly--contig:-NODE-521-length-17266-cov-8.870664_pt1 | contig 17266 bp, 20 predicted proteins | sample MGYA00249364_ERZ652261 | MGnify/ENA primary metagenome ERZ652261 (study PRJEB26925, sample SAMN05826642) | human gut metagenome | biome: ENVO:2100002; feature: ENVO:00000062; material: ENVO:00002003... | reverse complement strand
TCTACACTATCCTCTTCGTCGGCAGCGTCAGATGTGTATAAGAGACAGGTGTATAGGCTTCTGTCTCATCTCCGTTTAAGATAACACCGATCCATCCCTTTTGTTCTTCCTCATTTTCCGGTGGAATTTCCACTTTCGTTTCCGCAGTCTGTTCGTTTTCCTGCTGCTTTTGTTCTTTGTCTGCTTTCTGTTCTCCTGATTCTGTCTGTGTTCCGCTGACACCTGCCATTCCTATCAGAACCGCAACGATAAGCAAAACACTTAAAAACTTTTTCTTCATGATTTTTTTCTTTTCCACTCACTAAATTTTATTTTACATGCTGGTGGGTAAACAGATGATCCTGACAGTATTCACGATTCCCCACGCATTTGCTGCAATAACGGAACTGTAATTCCGGATTTGTCAGCTCGGTTCTTCCACAGATGGCACATTTGTGACGTGCAATGCCGGACCCCGGACGAGGCTGACTGAACTGTGCCCGGAATTCTTTCTGGCGTTTCTTTTGTTTTCCGGACAAACGGGTCTTCATTGCATGGAAAAACCAGAACATATTGAGTACCGGAACCACTATCTGTACGCAGTTTAAAACACCCACGAGAATTCCCATTCCGGTTCCATAACTTGCAATTCCGATCGAGAATATACGAACCACCTGATATCCCAGATATACCAGTTCAAAAATTAACATCCATTTCATCCTGATCGGAAGGACAAAATACAGGCGTACCTCTCCCTCCGGCATGCACATGGCCAGCGCCAGCAGCATGGACATCAGAATATAATACGTGGACAGATACGGAGAAAAACCATATCCCAGCAGAATCCGCGTAACAACATATACGATCGCACCCACAATGTCACACAAAATCACACTTCCCCACAAAAATACATTCATGCGGAATGTTCCAAGCATGGATTCCAGCGAACTGCCCCACATAAGCACACAGAACAGAAATAAGATTCCAAAAACATCCAGCGATGCCGTCGGTGTAAAAATCCATGTCACAACTCTCCAGATCTGTCCGTGCAGAATACTGCCCATATCAAAATTCATATAACTCATGAGTCCGGGTGCCGTCAGCTGTACCACGTATCCAATCACCTGCGCAAGTACAAAATATCTGCTCAGATTGGCGACCGCATGTCGTCCCCATTTGCGTTCCAGTTTATCCATCCAGTTCATAAATCTGTCTCCTGTCTACATAGAATAGTGTATGTATGGTTACGGTCACTTCTGACCTTTCTGTCAACCAATTATACGGTTTTCAAATCCCTCTTGTCAACGCAGCGGCACGTTCTTTCCAACATTTTATAAAATCTTTATGTTTTCAGTCGTTGTCTTTTGTCAATTCTTGTCGTATAATGTTTTAGGTTTTGTTTTGAAATCATACTTATTTATAATAAGTTTAGTTACTTACACATGGAGGTTACATTTATGAGTGACAAGCAGTTACATAAACTTGGAATTGATATTGGTTCCACCACCGTCAAAATTGCAATCCTCGACTCACAGGACAACATCCTGTTTTCCGATTACGAGCGTCATTTTGCAAATATTCAGGAGACACTGGCGTCCTTAATTGCCAAAGCATCCAACGAACTGGGGGATCTTTCTGTTTCTCCTGTTATTACCGGATCAGGCGGACTGACCCTTGCAAAGCATCTGGAGGTTCCGTTTACGCAGGAGGTTATTGCAGTATCCACTGCTCTCACTCATTATGCGCCACAGACCGATGTTGCAATCGAGCTCGGCGGAGAAGATGCCAAGATCATCTATTTTGAAGGCGGTAATGTCGAACAGCGTATGAACGGTATCTGTGCCGGCGGTACAGGTTCGTTCATTGATCAGATGGCATCCCTGATCCAGACCGATGCTTCCGGATTAAATGAATATGCCAAAAATTATAAAGCAATCTATCCGATTGCAGCGCGCTGTGGTGTATTTGCCAAGACAGATATTCAGCCGCTCATCAATGAGGGTGCAACTCGCGAAGATCTGTCTGCCTCTATTTTCCAGGCGGTTGTCAATCAGACAATCAGTGGACTTGCCTGTGGTAAACCGATCCGCGGACATGTGGCATTTCTCGGTGGTCCTCTGCACTTTTTATCCGAACTGAAAGCAGCGTTTATCCGCACGTTAAATCTCGATGATGAGCACGCAATTACACCGGAAAATTCGCATCTGTTTGCAGCGATCGGTTCCGCATTAAATTATAAAGAAGACGTAGAGACCACTTTAGGATCTCTGCAGCAGCGTCTTTCCACCGGCATTAAGCTGGAGTTTGAAGTTGCCCGTCTGGACCCGCTGTTTGCCAGCCAGGAAGATTACGATGCTTTTACCAGCCGGCACGGAAACAATCATGTAGAAACCGGTGACCTGAAAAACTATTCCGGAAACTGCTATCTCGGTATTGACGCAGGTTCCACGACAACAAAGATCGCACTTGTCAGCGAGGACGGAAAACTTCTGTATTCATTCTATGACAACAATAACGGAAGCCCGCTTGCAACTGCCATCCGTTCCATTCAGGAAATTTACCGTCTGCTTCCGGAGAGTGCGCACATTGTACACTCCTGCTCCACCGGATACGGGGAAGCTCTTTTGAAAGCTGCATTGATGCTTGATGACGGCGAGGTAGAAACCGTCGCCCATTACTATGCCGCCGCTTTCTTTGATCCAAAAGTTGACTGTATTTTAGACATCGGCGGTCAGGACATGAAATGCATCAAGATCAAGAACCAGACCGTAGATTCGGTTCAGTTAAACGAAGCATGTTCTTCCGGCTGCGGTTCTTTCATTGAAACTTTTGCAAAATCCTTAAACTTCACGGTGCAGGATTTCGCCAAAGAAGCACTGTTTGCCAAACATCCGATTGATCTTGGTACCCGCTGTACCGTATTTATGAACTCAAAGGTAAAACAGGCACAAAAGGAAGGCGCCTCCGTTGCCGATATCTCTTCCGGACTTGCCTACTCTGTAATCAAAAACGCATTATTTAAGGTGATCAAACTGTCCGATGCCAAAGATCTGGGAGAAAATATTGTTGTTCAGGGTGGTACTTTCTACAATGACGCCGTTTTGCGCAGTTTTGAAAAAATTGCCGGTGTCCACGCAACCCGTCCGGACATTGCCGGAATCATGGGTGCTTTCGGTGCCGCACTGATTGCCCGTGAACGTCACGAAGCCGGCTATCAGACGACGATGCTGTCCATTGAACAGATCAATAAACTGTCCTACACTACCAAGCTTGCACGCTGCCAGGGATGTACAAACCACTGTCTGCTGACGATCAATAAGTTTTCAGACAACCGTCAGTATATTACCGGAAACCGCTGTGAGCGCGGACTTGGAAAAGAAAAAAACAAAGAGAATATTCCAAACCTCTTCGAATATAAGAACAAACGTATTTTTGCTTATGAACCTCTGTCAGAAGCCGAAGCAACCCGCGGAACCGTCGGACTTCCGCGTGTACTGAACATGTATGAAAACTATCCGTTCTGGGCAACGTTCTTTAAGAAGCTCGGTTTCCGTGTGGTTCTCTCTCCGCAGTCCACACGAAAAATCTACGAACTCGGCATTGATTCTATTCCAAGCGAATCCGAATGCTACCCGGCGAAACTGGCGCACGGTCATATTTCCTGGCTGATCCACCAGAATGTAGATTTTATTTTCTATCCGGCGATTCCTTACGAGCGCAACGAGTTTCCGGATGCAAACAACCACTACAACTGCCCGATCGTAACTTCTTATTCCGAAAACATTAAAAACAATGTTGAGGAAATTACGAGTGGACAGATGCGGTTCTTAAACCCGTTCATGGCGTTTACAAACGAAGAAGTCCTTTCCAAACAGCTCGTAGACTGTTTTAAGAAAGAATTCCATATTCCAGAAGCCGAAGTACGTGATGCCGTATCCGAAGGCTGGAAAGAACTTGCCATGACCCGTCTGGAGATGCAAAAGAAGGGCGAAGAAGTATTGAAATATATGGAAGAACACCATCGCCGCGGTATCGTGCTGGCCGGTCGTCCATACCATGTTGATCCGGAAATCAATCACGGTATTCCGGAAATGATTACTTCCTACGGTATGTGTGTACTGACAGAAGATTCCATTTCCCATCTGGGGAATCTGGAACGCCCGCTTATTGTCATGGATCAGTGGATGTACCACAGCCGGCTGTACTCCGCCGCAAACTACGTTAAGACCAGGGATGATCTGGACCTCATCCAGCTGAACTCCTTCGGCTGCGGACTGGATGCCGTAACAACCGACTGTGTCAGCGATATTCTGACCAATTCCGGAAAAATTTATACATGCTTAAAGATTGATGAAGTCAACAACCTCGGTGCTGCCCGTATCCGTATCCGTTCGCTTCTGGCTGCAATTCGTGTCAAAGAGAAAAAACATGAAAAGCGCGAAATCAAGCCGGCAAATTACGAGCGCGTTATCTTTACCGAGGAAATGCGTAAAGATTACACCATCATCTGTCCACAGATGTCACCGATCCATTTTGAACTTCTCGTTCCGGCATTCCGTGCCGCAGGCTACAATCTGGTCATCCCGGATGTTCCGGCCAGAGAATGTGTCGATGTCGGTTTAAAGTATGTAAATAACGATGCATGTTATCCGTCCCTGATTGTCATCGGACAGATTATGAGTGCGGTAATGTCCGGCAAATATGACCTGAGCAAAACAGCAATCCTGATCTCACAGACCGGTGGTGGCTGTCGTGCAACCAACTACATTGGATTTATCCGCCGCGCACTGACCAAAGCCGGCCACCCGGATATTCCGGTCATCTCCATCAACATGGTCGGTCTGGAGAAAAATCCGGGATTTAAACTCACACCAAGCCTGATCCAGCATGGTCTGTATGCCCTGGAATTCGGAGACATCTTCATGCGCTGTCTCTACCGTGTGCGCCCATACGAAAAGGTACCGGGATCTGCCAACGCATTGCATGAAAAATGGAAAAAACGTGTCATTGACTTTGTTGGCAACACCAAGATTCTGTCCCACCGTAAATATCGCAAAATGTGCCGTCAGATCATCCGCGACTTTGACAATCTGCCAATGACGGATGAGAAAAAGCCGCGTGTCGGTGTGGTTGGAGAGATCCTTGTCAAGTTCCTTCCGGCTGCCAACAACTATATTGTAGACCTGCTCGAATCCGAAGGCGCTGAGGCAGTCGTACCGGATCTGACCGATTTCTTACTGTACTGCTGCTACAATCAGAATTTCAAGGCGGATTATCTTGGAGCTACCGCAAAATCCAAGCGCATCAACAATATGCTCATCCGCTTCTTTGAGTGGCTGCGCAAGGATGCAAGGGATGAACTTGCAAAGAGTAAACATTTTGAGCCAACTGCATATATTCAGGATCTGGCAAAACAGGCAGAGCATATCGTCTCCTGCGGTAACCAGACCGGCGAAGGCTGGTTCTTAACTGGAGAAATGCTTGAACTGATTGCACAGGGAGCAACCAACATCGTCTGTGCGCAGCCATTTGCCTGCCTGCCAAACCATATCGTCGGTAAAGGTGTCATTAAGGAAATTCGTCACGAATATCCGGGTGCAAATATCGTTGCAATCGATTATGATCCGGGTGCATCAGAAGTTAACCAGCTCAACCGTATCAAGCTGATGCTTTCTACAGCACAGAAAAACCTGAAAAAAACAAATTCATAATTCTGCGATGTTTCATCATAAGTCGCAAAAATACCCCGGCAACGGAAATTCCGTTTGCCGGGGTATTCCTTTTTTATTTTTCCAGTCAGTCTAACACTTTTTCCAGTTCAGCAATCACGATCCTTAATGCTTTGATCCGTGCATATTTTTTATCTACGGATTCTAAGATATGCCACGGTGCATAGGTAGTGCTCGTCTTTTGAATCATCTCATTGACTGCCCCCTCATACGCATCCCACTTATCACGGTTGCGCCAGTCTTCCTCTGTAATCTTCCATTGCTTTTCGGGCGTATTCTGCCGATCGGTAAAACGGGCAAGCTGCGTATCTTTGTCGATCTGCACCCAGAATTTGATGATCACGGCTCCCCAGTCGTGCAGTTCCTTCTCAAACTCATTAATTTCATTGTACGCACGCATCCAGTCATTCTCGCTGCAAAACCCTTCCAGACGTTCGACCATCACACGCCCATACCACGTTCGGTCAAAGATTGCAATATGCCCGGTACGCGGAAGCCTTGTCCAGAAACGCCACAGATAATGTCTTGCTTTCTCATGCGGCTCGGGACTTGCAATCGGATGAACCTCATATCCACGCGGATCAAGTGCTCCCGTAATCCGCTTGATATTTCCGCCTTTTCCGGCTGCATCCCACCCTTCATAGGCAATGATGACCGGCACTTTCTTACGATACAGACGATTGTGCAGTTCTCCAAGTCTCTGCTGAAGCTGCTTTAATTCCTTTTTATAGACATCCTCCTCCATACACTTGTCCAACGGAATGTCACAAAGAAGCGGCATTTTTTTCAACGGAAATACATTCTGCAGAAGCGGAACCGCCATCTGGTGATTGCTCAGAGCAATCTCAATCCCCTGGGTAAGCGTCTCAAGAATCTGTACTTCTGTCCATTTTCTGGACTTTGCATCAATGATATACCAGGGTGCGGATGGCATATTTGTATTTTTCAGATATCCGGAAAATACATCCATACATTTCTCATAATGTTCATTCTGCCACAAATCTTTTTTGCTGACACGCCATGTTGTGTCCTTCTGATGCTCCAGCTGTGCAATACGCCGTGACTGTTCCTTTTTTGAAATATGCAGAAAGAATTTCATGACCAGATAGCCATTGTCTGTAAGCTGCCGTTCAAACCGGCGGACACTTTCAATCCGGTTGGCATATACATCCTCGGAAATGGTTCCGTGCAGACGCTCCTCCGTAATCTCATCCATCCATGCCGTATCCAGAAATACAAACTGTCCGGCTTCCGGAATTTTGGCAAAATGCCGGTACAAAAACGGTTTTCTCTTGTCATCCTCCGTCTTTTTCTGCATCGATACCACCTTAAAGAAACGCGGATCAATATTCTGGATGATCTGGCCGATTGCATAACCTTTTCCAGCCGTTCCCCAGCCTTCAAGCACAACAAGAACCGGTACTTTCTTCTCTTTGATCAAAAGCTGCTGCCGTGCCAGTTTCTCTTTTACCGCTTCCAGCCGTGCCTTAATTTCCTCCTCCGATGGTTTTTCGGATTTTTCCCACTCTTTTAGCATAAAAACCCCTCCTTATGCTTTTTTCTTATCATACCACAGCTGCTGATTTTCATCCACTTCTTTGCCAATTTTTTTGTTTTCACTTTTCACTGGCAAAAAATGCAATTCCGATGTATAGTATCCTATATATAAACTTTCGAAATCTGTGTTTTCGTAAATATAAAGGAGTATAAAAAATCATCATGCTGCAATTAGAACGTCAGAAACTTATATTGGAATATTTGAAACAAAACCGAAAAGCAACCACAAATGAACTCAGTGAAATGCTTGGAGTTTCCACCACAACCATCCGTACCGATTTAAACCAGATGGATAAAGAAAAACTTCTAACCAAAACACATGGAGGCGCACTTTACCACGATAACTCCGCAGACAATAAAGAACTTACCGGAAAAGCCTATTTCTTTCATGAACGTGCACTGGAAAATAAAAAAGAAAAAGAGGCAATTGCTGCAAATGCCATCCACATGGTAAAAGATCACATGTGCATCTTTTTAGATGCCAGCTCCACTGCCTATACACTTGGCATGAAACTGACCGGCTTTACAGAACTTACCGTTATCACAAACGGCATTGACCTTGCACTGGCTCTGAAGGATATCCCCGGGATCACCGTTATCCTGACCGGTGGAATTGTTACCTCTGCCTCTTCTTCCATTGAAGGTCTCCTCGGTGTGGATCTGCTACAGAAAATTCATACGGACATTGCATTTGTCTCTGCACGCGGCTTCTCCGTTGAAAACGGACTTACCGATTTCAGTATCTACGAAGCAGATTTAAAACGCATGTGTATCAAGGCTTCTGCTAAAACAATTGCATTGATTGACCACACCAAATTTGACACCTCATCCATCTCCAGCTATGCCTCTATTGATGATCTGAATCTGGTAATCACCGACTCCGGATTATCCGAAAATACAAAAGAAATTTATGAAAAAGCCGGCGTTGATCTGCTCATCGCCGACTAATTATCAATTTTCCATGTTTAACAATTTTTGCATTGCAGCTGCCTGAACCGGTCTGGAATAATAATACCCCTGAAACCATGTGGCTCCAAAGGAACGCAGATAATTCTGCAGCTTTTCATCCTCTACCCCTTCCAGGCAGCTCTTTAAATCCGCTTCATTCGCAAAATCAACCATGCTGCGCACCAGTGCCTGTTTGGTCTGATTATCCGTAATTCCACGGATAAAACTCATGTCAATCTTTATCTCATCCATCGGGGTCTGCAGCAGGACACTTGAAGAAGCACTTCCCGTACCGTAATCATCCATTGCAAGTCTCACTCCATGTTGTTTGAGGTACAACAGTTTTTCTTCCATTACGCTGACCGGCATGCTTCTACACCGCTCTGTCAGTTCCAGACACAACTGCCCCGCCGGAAAACCGGTTTCTTTCAACAATGCCATGACAACACCACAGAACGTTTTCCTTTCCAGCTGTTTTGCGGACATATTGACATTAATAAAAAAATCGGGATTTGATTTTCGAAATTCCACAGCATCCGTCAATGCCTGTTTCAAAACAAAATTTCCCAGATCATACATACATGGATTGCTTTCCAGCCAGTCAATAAACATTCCCGGTGGCACAATACCATATGGCTCCTTTTTCCAACGGACCAGTGCTTCCGCTCCAGCAATCTCTCCTGTCTGTGCATGTACGACAGGCTGATACTCCACATAAAATCCATCACATTGGTTCAGCACAGACTGATGAATTATCTTCATCAGATCCAGATCCACGTCCCCATTGATCTGTACCAGATCATTAAAGAACATTAACTTATGATCCCGTCTGGTACGCATTTTTCCTAAAACATATTCCAGCTTACTCTGTACCGTGGAAATTTCTCCCTCATAATGATCAAGAATTATCCCACTGGCATATATCTTCAGGTCAAAATGGTTGTTTTCCAAGACGACACTTTCCTCCAGCCGCGCACGAATCTTCTCCAGAAATGCCGCAGCCTCTTCACGGCTGGCATCCCTCAAAATAAATGCGTAATTGGAATTTCCCATACGATAAACTGCTTTATCTGCATCCATCATGTAAATAAACCGGTATGCAAGAACCTTTTGAATCCGGTCGCTGTAATTTGTTCCGTACAATATATTGATATCATTCATATGATCAATTTCAATTTCCAAAACAGCTACTTTTCGTCCCTGCTGAATATAATCCACAATATCTTTTTCAAATTTGACCTGACCATAAAGATCCGTCAACGGATCAATTTCCGGAATCACATTCTGATTCCGAAGCAGAACAATAAAATATCTGTTTTTGCCCTGCTCTAAAATCATATCCGTTATAATCTGCGTCATCACATACTTTTTGTCTTTTCCCATACGGATGTACAGATCGTTCTCCAGATTGATCCCCCGCAGACGTTTTTTCATCTCTTCCGTATATTCCGGGCAGTCATATGGGTGTACGCTCTTTTCCAGCACTATTTTATATCCATCTTCACACCATCCCGATGGAATCCCCAGAAATTCTGCAGTACTTTCTGGAACAAATGTTAAATTATGCTGCATATCAGTAACCATTAAATAACTGTCCTGAGATAATTTTGAAATACGACTGATCATCTCCTGAAATATCTGAGATTTTTCCATGCAAAATTCCTGTTTTTCCATCGCTTCCACTCCATATACCTTCTGTCAATAGTCTATGTTTATGGTAACATATTTCTGCCATTTATGCAATTTTCAACTTTGACTGGTGCATACAGGGCAACAGCTGTTATACCCGTTAGTCAATGTAAACTACATACATCGCCTACACCTGCATATCCACATGATCCTCCCGCGCCTTTATCCCATCGGTTACCTTTAAATCTTTTTTGGAAACATGCGCGGCACTCTTAAACGATACATTTGCTTCATCTGATCCGTCGACATATTTACGGTTTTTACAGGTCTGGCATTCCTTCTGTTTCCCATTTTCATCTACGCTTCCGATGCCGTTTTCTTTTCCTGTGACATGTCTGGTATCGCTGTCCGAAATTCCATAATTATATAAATATGATAGGTTTCCTACTCCTGTTATATCCATGGCGGACTCCTTTCTGTTTTGTGTATGCATAAACGATCACATCTTTTTATTCCCAATATACCATAAAAATCAGAAATTGCATCTTTTTCATTTTAGGTATGTATCTTATATAATGACAGTGTGTTGACATTAGACGCGCATTTGAGTATACTATACTTGAATGGAGGTGTTCTGTATGGCAACAACTAATTTAAATATTCGTACAGACAAGGCAATCAAGGACCAGGCGGAGGAAATCTTCAATGAGCTTGGTCTGAATATGACAACTGCTATAAATATATTCCTGAGAACCGCTATCCGTGAGCATGGTATTCCTTTTGAATTAAAACTGGAAGTACCAAATGATACTACAGCCGCTGCCATTGAGGAAGGCCGAAAAATGATGAAGGATCCTTCTGCTCCGCGTTATTCCAGTATGGATGCGCTTAAGGCAGCTCTCGACGTATGAAATACGACATTCAGTTTACCAATCAGTTTAAAAAGGATTTGAAGCTTGCCAAAAAGCAAAATAAAAATCTTGATAAGCTGTTTGAGGTAATCGATATTCTGGCGAATGGCGGTACGCTGGATGCAAAATACAGGGATCATGACCTTACAGGAAACTACAAAGGTACGCGTGAGTGTCACATCGAACCGGACTGGCTGCTTATTTATGAGATTTGTGGAGATGTTCTTGTTTTGATGCTTTATCGCCTTGGTCCACATTCTGAGCTGTTTAAGAAATAAGTACAAATCGGAAGTTGTGGAGGAGTGCAATGAATAAAATTGGTACAAAAATAATAGATACAGAACGTTGTATATTGAGAAGAATTGTTCCAGACGATTATCAAATGATGTATGAAAACTGGGCAAAATACGAAGAAGTTTGCAGGTACTTTCCGTTCAATCCCGTAACGGATATGGAAATATATAAAGAAAAGGTACATAAATGGGCAGATAATTATGAATCTGACACATATTTTCATTGGGTAATTGAATGGAAAGAAAATCATGATTTGATTGGAACGATTAATTTGGGAAATGTTGAAGAATCATGTTTTATGTCAGATACATGCTATATGCTTTCGCCACAGTATTGGGGACAAGGTATAATGACGGAAGTGCTTCAAGCTGTACTAAAATATGCATTTGATGAGATTGAATTAAATCGTGTTCAGGCAGAAGTGTTTGATGGAAATGTTGCATCTGTACATGTATTAACAAAGTGTGGAATGCGGTTTGAAGGAATTGCTAGACAAAAGTATTACAAAAAGGACACGTTTATTGACACTGCGCAGTATGCAGTTCTTAAGAGTGATTTCAAAGAGTAAACCCCAATTTAACAACACAGGTGAAACTTCCAGTTTGACGGAGTAATGGATATGAAAATCAGAGAAGTGAATGAAAATAAAAAGCAGTTTATATCATTATTGCTATTAGCTGATGAACAGGAGAGCATGGTTGATCGCTATCTTGAAAAAGGTAATATGTATGTACTTGAAGATGGTAATGTAAAAGCTGAATGTGTTGTCACCGATGAAGGTAACGCAATACTTGAAATCAAGAATATCGCAGTCGATCCAGAAAATCAGGGAAAGGGCTATGGGAAAGCACTAATTGATTTTCTTGCCAGTAAATATGCAGATGAATATTCTGTTTTGCAAGTTGGAACAGGTGACAGCCCGTTGACCGTACCATTTTATGAAGAATGCGGATTTGTCCGTTCTCATAATATTCCGAATTTCTTTACGGACAATTATGACCACCCAATTTATGAGTGTGGTGTACAGTTAATAGATATGGTATATTTGCAAAGATGTTTATAACTTCCTGTTTGTAAATCTCAATAGAATAGCAATTTATTAGCATCGGTCGGAGAAATCTGATCGGTGCTTTCTTTATGCTCGGCAGAAATGCCGGGCAATTTTTATGCCCATTTTGCAGGGAGGAGGTGCGTTATGGCGGGAAGTAGAATTAAGGGTATCACGGTCGAGATCGGTGGCGATACTACCAAGCTTCAGAGTGCCTTAAAGGGTGTCAATTCAGAAATCAAGAATACGCAGAGTCAGCTCAAGGATGTCGAGAAGCTCCTGAAACTGGATCCAGGCAATACTGAGCTACTTGCCCAGAAGCAGAACTGTCCTCTCTTTATCATCGACAAGATAATACACAATAAAGTTGTCTACCGGAAGCTGATGCATTTTCATCGAATGCCAAGGCTCCCATTCAACTAACGTATAACGAGCTGGCATAAAATCCAATGAACGAACTTCCTTTCGTATGCGCCCCAGCTGAGCTGCGGCTGTCTCCGGAACAAGAAGTTCATTCGCAATATACGAATAGATTTTACGTAAATCACCAAGTGCATCTACAGAATAGCCGACATTATAGCTATCCGTCATATGCCAAACTCCTTTGCAAGTACCGCGTCGACTTCATCTGCAGAATATACCTTTCCTTCTTTGATGGAATCAACACCCTTCTGGAGTTCTGCATCAAGTTCTTCTCTGGTCATTGCACCAACAGCTAATGGCTTAGAAGAAGGAAGTTTCAATTCAAACGGCATACCTTTTTTCAGTACGATCTGGCTATAAAGCATCTGAATTGCACTAGATGGAAAAATGCCAAGCTGAGAAAGAATACTCTCAGCATTATCCTTGAGATTCGTATCTATTCTTGCATAAACAGCGGATGTATTTGCCATAGTATCGCCTCCTCCATTCTTAAAAAATAGATTATTCTGATTCTGGCAGGTCAAAATCATCATCTGTACACTTACGGATGATTCTCTTTGTTTTCTCGATAGGCAGTGGCACATTTTCTTCACTGAAGTATTCGATGTTCACTACCTCTACAACAGCCTCATGATTATCCTTTCCAGCCGGAACGAGAACAAAATCACCAATCTCGATGCTGTCATCGTCCGTCAGATAATAATAACTCTTGTATCCATCATCAAAGGTGACACTACAGAAAATGTATTCTGATTGACGGCGTTTTATCTTGCCGTAAACCGATGGATCGAGAACCTCTCCCAATCCATAAAATCTTATAAACTCAAATACCGTCTCTGCAAAATCCGCAAAGTCCTCCGGAAGACCATTTTTATCATAGCTGCCTTCGATAACACGCTGTGGACTCTTTTTGTAATCAATGGTAATTTTATAATCCTTGGTTTCGTTTGGAGTATCTATCACATCGTCGGGATTCCCTTCAATGTGTGAAAACAAATCCTCTGCATTGAAATTTTCAAGCAGACTTTCAATTCCTCCTTCAATTTCATACTTACGGGAAACCTTACAGCCAGACCCTATATTTTGGATGTGTTCAATGGTTTCTGTTTCTCTGTCAATAATTAGATGCTCTGTATAATCCCATGTAACAAAGTCCCAGGTTGCACCTTCCGGCACTTCCTTCGGTTTTATTTTTGTGACTCTGTGATAGTCCAATGCGATTCTGTTTATCACATCTGGTTTGCAATTTCCATCAAAGACATACAAATCATCCATACCAACAGTATCACGTACAAGGTCAGATAAGTCGATGCCCTCATAGTCAAAATCAGCACAAAGCGAACCACGGAATTTATACACTGTGCCCTCGGTATTTGTTAGTTCCATCTTCCAATTGCCAATATCTGTAGCAAAAATTTCATCGTATTCGTTGCCAAAATAAGCTGCAATTGCACAGAGTAATCTGTCAGTAGCAGCTTTTTCAATTTTAAAAATCTTACTTCGTGCTTTTTCGTATCTTTCTCCACTGTGACCAAAGTTATATCCAGAAAACCAAACGCGACCTTCATCATTGATGGTAAGATGTTGTTCCACTTCGTCATCAGGATCCGGCATGGGACCATAACAGATATTATTTGATACAATACGAATCTTTTTAAGTGTGCCTTGGAAAATAAATGGATTCTCCCCGGAAAGCAGTGCCAATCGGCTTAATGCCAGAATAAACCACGCTCGGTTTTGGGGTTCCAATATTTCTGCTGCGTCATATGCCCAATGGTTGAAATATCTCCATTGAGAATAAATTGCAGACCCAAGCAGGGGGATGTCTGTGACATCATAAATGATTCTATTCAGAGCCTCATGGTTGTTTGCTGCTTGTCCATATTTCTCAGAAAAAGCGTGGCCACAGTCCATCTCAAAACCAAGAGCAGCACAATCATCAGCCATATAGTGGTCAACCAAATCTATGTAATTAATGTTCTGATCACGAAATTTATCGCACCATTTGACAGCAAAATCATGTATCTGTTTCATGTCTGGCACTGTGGTACACCTCCAATCCTTAATTATCGTTGTATCCGTTTCTGATGGTATCCAAGCATTTTTTCCAGTATTGCTCACGTTCCATTATTTTTATCGGATCATACGATAAGCCAAAATACTCAAGCAATGTATATGTAAAATGCTTTTCAAAATACTCGGAACCCTTTTGTTCATACAAAGCAATCAATTTCTTGTTTCCACCATGTTTGGAATCAAGGTAGTTACCCCATCTTTGAGCAACACCTTCTTCACCTGTGGCAGAACCTATATATAGTTTTCCAGTGTGAGTGTCTGTCAGGCAGTAAACCCCCATTATTTTCTTCAATGCTTCATAATATGTAGGCAGTATTCTTCCGTTGAAAATATCCGCCAAACGATGATAATCCAACACATTTACCGTTGCCCACTCATCAGCGGGAACATCCACAATCTCTGCTGCGGAAATCAGCAACCATTCATCGTCAGTCATTCTTGCAAAGCTGAATACCCACTGTGCTTAAGCCATCTATCAAGGAACGGCTGTCCGCCACTACCGGCTTGCATATTAAATTCGATTTTACTGTTTTCAATTTCTTCCTTAGTGAGATTTAAAACATTATTCAATGGCAAATCCATAATCTCACCCCTTTCAACTGTGGTTCTATCTTATACTCCAAAGAATGCTATCAATCTTCTTTATTTTTGATATTCCTTTGTAATCAGGCAACACTTGGTCAAACTCACTAATACATTCTTTTCCTTTTTCTGTTTCCAAAAAATCGGCATACCACTTTTCTATATCAGCATAAAGCATAATTGCATTCTTCAATTTTTCTTCCTTCATTGTTCCAGTTAATTGCATATTCAGATTCTGAACAACGTAGCGATCCCATATCGGCTTTTCAGGAATTATTGTTGCAAGCATTTTACTCGAAAAAGACGGCTCGATATTTCCGGTACATTCATAAAGATATGTAATAATATTTTTGAAGGTTGGCTTACCATTCTTAACACTTTCAAAATACTCATAATAAGATTTTCTCCAACTCTCATTTCGCCTTACTACATAAAACCCATTGAAAGTTCGTTGAAAATCAGTATCAATAGCAACATTCGTGATACTGACTTGTTCCATTATATATCGGTATTTATCAAGTCCCATACTTGATGCCAAGCGTTCCTGAAATACTTTCCTAACATCAAAACTCATATCCATAACCTTTACCCCATCAGGAATCAAACTAATCTTCTCTCTTTACATAGGTCAGTTCAATATCGTATCCCAAAGCCTCAAGCATCTGCACGAAGGTCTTATTCACAACACTATCCTGCTTTTTGATGATGCGGTTGACATACTGACCTGTCGTTCCGATGGTTTCCGCAAGCTGTGCTTGGGTGGTTCCGTTCTCTATACATTTGACTTTTACATCTACTTCAATATTGTTCTTTATCATATATTTGCTGCTCCTGCTCGTAATTCTTGTTAGTTCTAACACAAATCGGATAATTTATTATACTACAGAACCCAACAAATTACAATATTAGCAGATGAATCAACAATGAATTTTTTGTAACAAAAAACACCCCGCCGAAGCGAGGTGCCAATAATCTGAACTGTATTTACCTGTGGATATCCACATTTGTGCCGGATTTGAATTCCACGATAACTTTCTCATCGTAGACCGTGATTTTCTCAATCAGCCTGCGAACCAACTGCTCATCGTATTCAGTGATGTCCTGCGTCTGCTCTGCGAAAAACTGCTGCATTTCACTGATTCGCTGTTTCATACCTTCACGCGTTGCTCCCTCCACTTGGGCATTCTGTTTTGCCTCACGAAGCCTATAAATCTCATCTACAATGCTGTCATAGTTTCCATTGGCATTTGCTACATTCAGCAGTTCTCTCTGCAATTCTTCCAGCCTTGCGTCAATCTCGTCAAGGGAAATACCATCTGTTCCCGTAAGCACCGCCTCTACATTTCTCTGCAGAACATCGTACATAGTATCCTTTTGACCAAGTGCCATGTTAATGGCTCGAACCACAAGGTTTTGTAATTCTGATTCATGGATAGCGTCGGCATTGCAGGCTCCAGGACCATGTTCCACCCTGGTGCAGCAGCGCCACACGATAGAGTGCTTTCCTCGGTTATTCCATACAACCCTGCGGTAGATGTCCCCGCATTTGGAACAGTACACAATGCTGGACAATGCGTACTTGCTGCTATAAACACGTTTCTTTCTGTTCTGACCGCTGTGGAGATTGGCTCGTCTCACCATCTCTTCCTGCACCTGCATATAAAGTTCACGGGGAATAATGGCTTCGTGGCTGTTTTCCACATAATACTGTGACACCAAGCCATTATTGGGAACACGCTTCTTTTCCAAGAAATCCACCGTGTAGGTCTTCTGAAAAAGGGCATCTCCGATGTATTTTTCGTTTTTGAGGATTTTCTGCAGGGTTTCCGCTCGCCATTTCTTTTTCCCAGCCCCCGTCAGAATACCATCCGCTTCTAAACCTCTGCCTATACCCATTTTTCATCAGATAATTTAACTGTATCTATTATTTCCCAAATCTTTATATAACAGGAGCCTCCAAGTTGTTTAAACTCAAAGGCTCTCTTTTTCTTACATAACTTTATGCAAGTACGGGTTCTTTTCCTGCAATAATCGTTTTCACTTCTTCTACGTTTTTATCTGTAGCCATAGCAATCTGCTCTACAGTAAAA
>ENA-OXEX01000503-OXEX01000503.1-human-gut-metagenome-genome-assembly--contig:-NODE-503-length-17729-cov-6.452642_pt1 | contig 17729 bp, 16 predicted proteins | sample MGYA00249364_ERZ652261 | MGnify/ENA primary metagenome ERZ652261 (study PRJEB26925, sample SAMN05826642) | human gut metagenome | biome: ENVO:2100002; feature: ENVO:00000062; material: ENVO:00002003... | reverse complement strand
GCATACGAGATCAGCCTCTGTCTCGTGGGCTCGGAGATGTGTATAAGAGACAGATCTGATTGAGATCCTTGCAGAGTGTAAGCGTGCAGGAAACCCGGATATGGTATACAAATTCTGTTCCACCAGTAAGATCACATTCCCTGGTTCCGGTGTTGCTGCGATCGCAACTTCCGCAAACAACTTGGAGGATATCAAAAAACAGTTAAAGGTTCAGACCATTGGTCATGATAAGGTAAACCAGCTCCGCCATGTACGTTTCTTTAAGAACATCCACGGCATCACAGAGCATATGCGCAAACATGCTGCATCCTTACGTCCGAAGTTCGAGATGATCACAGACATGTTTGACAAAGAACTTGGCGATTTGGGCGTAGGAACCTGGTACAAACCAAAGGGAGGCTACTTCATCACTTATGAGACTTTAGAGGGCTGTGCAAAGAATGTTGTTGCAAAAGCAAAAAAAGCAGGTGTTGTGATGACTCCGGCAGGTGCACCGTTCCCGTATGGAAAGGATCCGAAAGATTCCGTAATCCGTATCGCACCGTCTTATCCAAGCTTAGAGGATCTGACAACAGCAGCAGAAATCTTTGTTGTTTGTGTGAAATTAGCAAGTATTGAGAAGATCTTAGAAGAAAAATAACAGATTAGATTACACACGCTGCGGTAACATTATTATCTGGAATACAGGAATTACCGCAGCGGAAAAGTTTGTAAGTAAAAATGCAGGAACCATAAAATATGATTCCTGCATTTTTTCATGTGATAGAATTTACATGTTAATTTTCTGTTTCAGTTCCGGCAGCTTCGGTGGTAGAACCGTTTTTCCATTTGTCAAATTTATCTAATACGGCATCATAGGTACGCTGGGAAATATCCGGCAAATCTTTGCCCCAGGATTTTGTTGCATCTTCAAAGCCTTTTTTGAAAGCGTCGATCAGAAGATCTGCTTTTTCCGGATCGTTGCCGGAAAGGGCTTTTGCAAAATCAAGGATACGGTCAGAGGTCTGCTCTACACCCCAGTAGCCGTCCTCAGCGATATCTGCCTGAGCCTGTTTCTGTGTTTCCTCATCAACGGTAAAGTTACCATCTGCTAAGAAGCTCCACATGGAATCGGCATTTGCGATTGCGGTTCCCTGCTTGGTCATCATTTTTTCAACCAGGCTGCGTAACTGGGAAGTACGCTGCTCAGCATCTGCTTTTAATTTTGCAACCATTGCATAGTCAGTTTTTTTGGTAACGGTATCCTTGTCTGTTTGAGAAGATTTCTCATATACGACACCGGTTTCTGCCTTATCAGATGTTGTGGTTTTGTCTGTAGATGTAGAAGCTGTCTTAGAAGCTGTGCTTGTCTGATAGCTGTTAGTTGTTGAATTTACGCTGTTAATTGCATTCATAGTCATAAATAATTCCTCCATTCCAGTAAATGAATGACTGATTTGTTCATGCATTTTTTCCTTTTTCTTCTGTAAAATATATCGGCTTTTCGGGAAAAATAATTTAGATGGAATTGACCTTTTTGCCTTAAAATGATAAGATTTATGTTGTATACAAAAAACAACGAAAATACATGACGATGGTATGGAGATTATGAAGGAAATATCAGTAAAAGCACTTGCAAAAATAAATCTTGGGCTTGATGTTGTGCGCAGACGTGAGGATGGGTACCATGAAGTGAAAATGGTCATGCAGACCATCCACCTGTTTGACCGTCTTGAAATGAAAAAGACAGCAGGCGGGATTACAATGACGACAAATCTGTCTTTTCTGCCGACAAATGAGAATAATCTTGTCTACAAGGCAGCAAAACTTCTGATGGATGAATTTCAGATCAGGGACGGTATCGATGTGAAGCTGCACAAGTATATTCCGGTCGCAGCGGGAATGGCCGGTGGAAGTACAGATGCTGCAGCGGTACTTTATGGTATGAACCGTATGTTTGAACTTGGACTGTCCAAAGAAGAACTGATGCAGCGTGGGGTTAAGATCGGTGCAGATGTTCCTTACTGCATTATGCGTGGAACCGCACTTGCAGAAGGAATTGGTGAGCAGCTTACCGCACTTCCACCGATGGTAAAATGTCCGATACTGATCGCAAAACCACAGATTTCTGTATCGACAAAGTTTGTATATGAGAATCTGAAGCTGGATGAAAATACAGTTCATCCGGATATTGACCGTCTGGTGGAAGATATCAGACGAAAAGACCTTGCAGCCATTACCTCAGATATGGGAAATGTTTTAGAAACTGTGACGATTCCGAATTATCCGGTAATCGCAGAGATCAAAGAACATATGATGGAACATGGAGCTGCGGGAGCTATGATGAGCGGGAGTGGTCCGACGGTATTCGGACTGTTTGATGATAAGGAGAAAGCGGTTGCGGCATATGAGGCGATGCAGGCATCCGGACTGGCAAAGCAGGTTTACCTGACCAGTATTTACAACAATATGAGATAAGCGAAGAAATGGAGGAAAACAGGTTTATGACAGACGATTTGACGCTGAATATGGATGCGTATCTGCCACTTCGGGATGTGGTGTTTAACACACTGCGTGAGGCGATTTTAAAAGGAGAGTTAAAACCCGGAGAGCGTCTGATGGAACTGCAGCTTGCTGCAAAGTTAGGCGTCAGCCGTACACCGATCCGTGAGGCGATCCGCATGTTAGAGCAGGAGGGCTTAGCGGTCACGATTCCGAGAAAAGGTGCGGAAGTCGCCAAGATGACAGAAAAGGATATGGAGGATGTGCTTCAGATCCGTGATGCGTTAGATGAACTTGCAGCATCGATTGCATGTGAGCAGATGACAAAGGAACAGTTAGATACTCTGACGGAAACAATGCATGAGTTTGAGGAATCTACCAAATCAAAAGATTTGAAAAAGATCGCCGCTGCGGATGTGCAGTTTCACGATATTATTTATCAGGCGACCGGCAATCCAAAACTCGTCAATATGCTCAATAATTTGAGAGAGCAGATGTACCGTTACCGTGTGGAATATTTAAAGGATGAGAGAAATTATCCGACACTGATGCGGGAACATAGTGAGATCGTGGAAGGATTGATGACAAAGGATAAGGGACGTGTGACAGAAGCAATGCATAAGCATGTCAAAAATCAGGTTGTGGCGGTCAAGGAAATGATCAGAGAGCAGGAGTAAGGGAGCTTTGTATAATCTGGTTAAAATTGCATAGAATAAGGGAAATGAATTTTTGAGGATAAGCCGTAGGCTTATCCTTTTTTAGTTGCCGGGAAATGAGGGATATTATGAAGGAAAAGGTAGCGGTTTCAAAGAGATTAAGTGAGAATATCGCGCAGATGGAGGAGTTTTTTCATGAGTGCGATGATATTAAAAAGAAGGAATTGATGCTTGGCAGGCAGATGGATGTGGCATGTTATCTGACGTTTATTGAGGTGTCGGTGGACATGGGGACTTCGGCACTGAGTGAGGTGCTGAAGTATTTAAAGGGGCTTGGGAAGGAAGAAATTTATCAGGCATTGGAGCAGAATGCGCTGGGAATTTCGGATGCAACTTATTTTGATACGATAGAGGATGCGGTGGACGGGCTTTTGACCGGAGAGGTGATCCTGTTTGTGGACGGATTTGACAGGGCGGTAAAGATACCGGACGACGGTTATCCGAATATGGGGATCACGGAGGCGGATTCTGAAAAGGTCATAAGGGGTTCAAACGAGGGGTTTTGTGATTCGGTAAAACAGAATGCGGCGCTGATTAGAAAGCGTATCCGTTCCCCGAAAGTCAAGGTGAAGCAGAAAAAATGTGGTATGCGCTCGAATACCAATGTTTATCTTGTTTTTATGGAGGATCTGGTGTATCCGGGACTGGTACGGGAGATCGGGCACAGGCTGGAGGGATTTGAGATCGACGGGGTGTTAGACAGTGGTGTGATCGAACAGCTCACTGAGGAGAAGTGGTATTCCCCATTTCCACAGTTTCAGACGACAGAGCGGCCGGATCGTGCAGCAATGGCTGTTTTGGAGGGAAGGGTGGTTGTGCTTTCTGACAATTCCCCGGTGGGGCTGATCCTGCCGACTGATTATAATTCGTTCATTAAGACGAGCGATGATTATTACAACCGGTGGGAAATCGCAAGTTTCGGCAGGCTTTTGCGCTATGTCGCATCTTTCTTTGCCATGACTCTGCCGGGATTTTATCTTGCCGTGACAAATTTCCATACGCAGATTCTGCCGACGATGCTTCTTTTGTCTTTTGCGGATGCGAGGAGCGGTGTGCCGTTCCCGGCGGTGGTTGAGGTGATTTTGATGGAACTTTCATTTGAACTATTAAGAGAGGCAGGCGTGCGTCTGCCCGGCGCCATGGGAAATACGATCGGTATTGTAGGAGGACTGATCATCGGACAGGCGGCGGTCGAGGCAAATCTTGTCAGTCCGATCGTGGTGATCGTCATCTCATTTACTGCGCTCTGTTCCTTTGCAATTCCAAATGAGGAATTTGCGACGGCATTCCGTCTGTTGAAGTTCTTCTTTATCGGAATGTGTGCGTGGTTAGGCTACTTTGGCATGCTGCTTGGACTGCTCTTTGTACTGATCCATCTTGCGCATTTAAAAAGCTTTGGCATCCCATATCTGATGCCGTTTGTCGGGGCAGATCTGACGGACTATGAAGACGAACGTGATTTCCTGTGGAGATGGCCGATCCGCAAACTGACAAAACGTCCGATCTACGCCCGGCGGGAGGAGCGGGTGAAACTGAAATTGAAATAAGGATGAATGTTTGAAACAAACACCAAATAAAAAGGAGTACAAGGAATTATGTTTTCATCAAACGAAAAAATTTCAGGCCGCCAGGCATTCCGCCTTTTGGTATTTGATCTTTTAGGACTTGGCACGCTTCTGATCCCGGCTGCGGTCGCCGGGTTCTGCGGGCGGGACGGCATTTTCTGCATTATTGTGGGAACAGTGCTTGGACTTTTATTTTTACGCCTTCTGGTGTATGCAGTGGGGGATATGCAGGGCAGCTTTGCAGAATATACGGAAAAAATGTGCGGGACATTTTTCGGAAAGACCATACAGGCGGGATATTTTCTGTATCTGATGCTGTTAGCAGGGTATACGGCGTATCTGTTTTCTGTGACGGTGTTAAACAACCTGCTGCGGGGGGAGTCTTTTTATCTTGTACTGGTGCTGATCCTTGGACTTGTCTGGTATGGGCTGTTAAGCGGGATTGAGGGGCGGGCGCGTGTCTACGAACTGCTATTCTGGTTTATCCTGATACCGCTTTTTATCATGTTAGCGTCCGCACTGGATGAAGTGAAAACAGATTACTGGAATCCTGTATTTTTTACGGGAAAAAGAGATTTTTTTGCGGGAAGTTATTATGTGTTTATCTGTTCGTCACTTATTTTTCTGATTTTGTTTCTGGGAGGGTATCTGCGAAAGCGGGAAAGCCTGATGAAAGTGGGGAGGCTTGCGTTGATTTTTACCGGATGCTTAGAGGCAGGACTTTATCTGATCTTACTGGGGGTGTTTGGTGGTGCTGCGCTCTCAGACATGCAGACTCCGGCGATCACACTGATGAGCACGATCAAAATCACAGGTGGATTTTTAAAGCGTGCTGATGCATTTATGTTTGGAATCTGGTTTTTTACACTGTATGCACTGCTAAACAGTGCAGTATTTTATGCAGAAATGTTATTAAATGGTTTATATCATGCAAAAAAAAGACAGGCATTGTGGAAAAAGTGGGAGCGGGCGGCGGTGTTTGCAGCAGTTTTTGGTGTGGCAGTGTTATTGTATAACTCGAAAGAAAATACCGTGCTGTATGAAAAATTTCTGTGGTATATCGGAACACCATTTCTGGTGCTTGTCCCGGTAGTGTTGGCGATCATACGGTGTGCAGGACAGAGAAAAAAACATCTGAGATCCGGAGCGGTTATTTGTGTCCTGTTAGGACTGATGGGGCTTTCCGGCTGTGCGACGGCAGAACTTGAGGAGCGCAATTTTCCGATCGAGATGGCAGTCAGTGACATGGAGCAGTTTGACAGGGAATGGCTGAATGCCGACGAGTCCGGGAACCGCATGGTGGATTACAGCCACATGAAAGTCATTTTACTGGATCAGAAATTTTTGGAAGATGCCCAAAATATGGATGCATTTCTGGAAATCCTGGAAAAAAAGAGTGACGTGCCGAGAAACACCTATCTTGCGGTGGCAGAGGATGCAGAGGCTGTATTAAAATTACAGAAAAATATGGAAGAGTCCGTTGGCACTTATCTTGAAGATTATTTTGAAAATGTGTCCGAGATCAAAAAAACTGCCTATCCGACACTCGGGATGCTTTATCAGGAGCAGGAAAACAAAATGGAAACCCTGTTTATCCCCTATGTGGAAGAAGTGGATCAAAAGCCTGCCGTGACAAAGTATTATGTCTGGAAACGCGGGGAGGCGGAAGGAATGTTTGACAGCCAGACGGCGCTGCTTTCTTTTTTTACACAGAATCAGAAGGAAGAATACGCACTGACACTTGCGGACGGAGTGGATGTGCGTCTGTTTGCACCGCATAATCAGGTTATTTTTTCACAGACAAAAGAAAAACAGATTATCGCAGAAATAAGCTGCAGCGGAGAGATCCTGTATGAAAAACCGGGATGGAGGCAGAAATTGCAGTCTGAATATGGTCAGAATTTAAAATCTGGGGATATAAAAAAGATGTTGGAAAAGGAACTTGAAGATTATTTTCAGCAAACTGCACAGAAAGTGGAAGTCGACTGCGCGAACAGCTATAAAAAACTTGGCGGACAGCGCAGGGACTGGTATCTGCTTTATCAGAAGCAGCCGGAGCAGTATGAAAAAGATATGGAGATCATTTACCGGGTGAAGGTTGCCTGGGTGAATATGGGTGAGTGAAAAGGGGATTATTTAACACTGTATAAAAACCCAGATAAGTGGAATACTCCTCCTATCAAACAGAAAAAAGGAGTATTCCAATGAAATTTCCAACCATAAAATCAAAAAAAGATTCCCTTTACATAACCCTGTTTTTTTTATTTTCCATTGCCTGCATTGCCGGGTTACGGTACGAGCAGCGGCTTGAGATGCAAAAAGGCATCGCAGAAAAGATTATACGTTTTCATGTGATCGCAAACAGTGATACGAAAGCGGATCAGGATTTAAAACTTGCTGTGCGTGATGCAGTTGGAATCAAAATGTCAGGGATTTTAAAAGAGGCAGGCGACCGCAGCAGATCGGAGACTTTGATATGCGAAAATATGGAGGACATGAAGCAGACGGCAGAGAAAGTCATTGCGGAGAGAGGTTATGACTATGATGTGGATATCTGTCTGACAGATACGGATTTTCCGGTAAAAACGTATGGTGCGTATACATTTCCGGCGGGAAATTATGAGGCGCTTGAGATCGTGATCGGAGCGGGAAGGGGACACAACTGGTGGTGTGTGATGTACCCGAACATGTGCTTTTCGGATACCATGTATGAGGTGATCGATGAGGATGCAAGAAGTTCGCTAAAAAGAGTTTTGTCGGAAGATGAATATCAGCAGGTACTTGCCTCCGGAGATTATCAGGTAAAATTTAAGTCATTTGAAATTTTAAAAGGGCTGTATGATGAAAAATAGTATTGAATATCAGGCGAAAAGCGTATAATATAGTTCTGATGTAAAGAAACAACAGGAAATGAGGATTAGAATGACAAAAGAAGTACTGGTAACCATCAGCGGGCTTCAGTTTTCACCGGAAACTGAGAGTGAATCCGTGGAACTGATCACATCCGGCAGTTATTATAAAAAAAATGGAAAACATTATATCATCTATGATGAAGTCAACGAGGGATTTTCCGAGACAACACGAAATATCATCAAACTGAATGATGATTTTATGGATATCACCAGGAGAGGTGTATCGAATGTACATATGATGTTTGAGAAAAACCGGAAGAATGTGACCTATTATTATACGCCGTATGGAAGCCTTCTGATCGGGATCGACGCAAAAAGTGTGGATGTGCAGGAGACAGAAAATGATATTGATGTCAAGGTCAATTACGAACTCGAGGTCAATTATGAGCATATGGCAGACTGCTGTATCACAATGAATATTAAGTCAAAAGATGCGGGAGATTTCCGGATCACAGGGGCAGAATGAGAAAAAAGGACGGGAAAGCACAGTCCGGATGTCACGAAAATGACATCGGGACTGCGGATTCCCGTCCTTTTATACAGCATAAAAGATTAATGTTCCATCTTCCATATTGCCACAGAATAGCCAGGAAGGTCTGTTCCACCGCCAAAGTCGTGCGGGGTATCGGTGATCAGTTCCTGTGCCGTGCCGCATCCGGCATCGAAATCTGCGTGGAAACTGTTTTCATCCGCGTTGATCGCTACATAGATGCGCTCATGTTCACTTTTACGTTCAAAAATGCACTGGCGGTTTGTCAGGAGCACAGAGCGGAAGGAACCGTAATTTAATGCTTCCGAGTTCTTTTTGATCTCGGAAAGCCGGCTGATCGTCTCAGAAAGATCGTTCCATTCCGGTGCGTCAAAACATGCGCGCAGAGCCGGATCGCCTTCTTCTTTTCTCGCTTTTGCACCCCATTCACTGCCGTAGTAAACGCACGGGATACCTGGCATACCGAACAGCATGCCGTAGATCAGCGGCAGATGTTTTTCGTTGGTTAAAATACTTGCGATTCTTGTGACATCGTGATTGTCCACAAAGCAGAGCAGGTGTTTACCCTTATAGAGTGTCCAGTTGTCCGGTCCGAACTGGCGCAGCAGGGAGTGGTTGATCTCAAACATATTCATGCTGTTGAAGCTGGAATAAAGTCCTTTGTAGCACTCATAGTTGGTCACAGAGTGCAGCATGGAATCGTTCATCCACTGATTGTAATCGCCGTGTAATGTCTCGCCGACCAGGAAGAAGTCCGGTTTTAAACTGTCGCAGAAGCTGCGCAGGCGGCGTAAGAAATCATGGTCAAGGCAGTATGCAACGTCGAGGCGCAGGCCGTCGATATCAAATTCTTCCACCCATCCTTTGATCGCTGCAAAAATGTGCTGGATGACATCTTCATTTCTGAGATTTAATTTGACCAGATCGTAGTTACCTTCCCAGCCCTCATACCACAGACCGTCGTTATAGTTTGAGTTGCCGTCAAAACTGATGTGGAACCAGTCTTTGTACGGGGAATCCCATTTTTTCTCCAAAACATCCTGAAATGCCCAGAAACCGCGGCCAACATGGTTGAATACACCGTCTAATACAACTTTGATGCCTTCTTTATGAAGATTGTCACAGATTGTGGCAAAGTCTTCATTCGTACCGAGTCTGGTATCGATCTTTGTATAATCCCTGGTATTGTAACCGTGTGTGTCAGACTCAAAGACCGGGGAAAAATAGATGGCATTGGCGCCAAGTTTTTTGATGTGCGGAATCCAGTCATTGACCTTTAAAATACGATGCTCTAAAACGCCGTCATTCTCAAACGGAGCACCGCAGAATCCAAGCGGATATATCTGATAAAAAACACTTTCGTAAGCCCACATAAGAAAACCTCCAAATTATTTTTGACTCATATCATATGATTTTTTAGAACATGCGCGCTGTGCACTGATCACAGTATCACGGAAACCGCCATGTTCTAAAGCTGCAACTGCCTCAATGGTCGTACCGCCCGGAGAGCAGACAGCATCTTTTAATTCGCCCGGATGCTTTCCGGTCTCTAATACCATTTTTGCGGCGCCCAAAACAGACTGGGCAGCAAATTTATAAGCCTGTGCGCGCGGCATGCCGTCTGCAACGGCGGCGTCTGCCATTGCCTCAATAAACATATAGACATAGGCAGGGGAAGAACCGGAAACGCCGACAACGGCATCCATCATGCTTTCCGGTACAACTTCTGCACGGCCGAAGCTGTTGAATAAGGACTCAACGAGCTTTACTTCCGCTGGTGTTACCTTGTCATTCGGACAGAGTGCACTCATCGCAGCGCCTACAAGCGCCGGGGTGTTTGGCATGGCGCGGATCAGTCTGACCTCACCGAGCAGCGCCTCGATATTTGCAATCGGCTGTCCGGCTGCAATCGAAACTACGATACAGTCCGGTTTTAAATGACCTTTGATCTGCGGAAGTACTTCGGAAAATTTATTTGGTTTTACAGCGAGAAACAAAATATCGCTTCGTTCTGCAACGACCTCGTTTGACTGGGTTGTCTCTATGGAAAATTTTGTCCGGATCTTATCAAGTGTCTCAGGAGAGTGTGCACTTGCGATGATCTGGCTGGTCGTCACTAAAGATGCATCCAGAATACCGCCGATCATGGCACTTCCCATGTTGCCGGCACCGATAAAACCAATCATTTTATCTAACATAAAATCCTCCTTGTTTTGCGGAGCAAAATGCGACTGCCATTGCAGGAGCAGAGGATTTTCCTCCTTGTTTTGCGGAGCAAAATGCGACTGCCATTGCAGGAGCAATGCCCAACACATTGGGCAGGATTTTCCTCCTTGTTTTGCGTATTTATCATTCAAATTCTATCCTAGTCTATTTGGGGGGAAACGTCAACATTTTATGCAGAGATGAGAATGTGGAATCATAAAATATTTTCCTATGATAATGCAGATCAGGGCAAAATTAACAGACTTGCTGATTCACTTCGTAAATAAGTAGAAATAATGCAATTTTTGCATAATATTATACAAGAAATATGCAGAAAAATACCATATTATTGATAATGTATGTTATATTAGTTTTCATAGGAGAAAAACATGGCAACTGAAAGAAAAACATTGACACAGCTGGCTGTGCCAATATGCTTAGAGACTTTATTTTATATGCTTTCAGGCATGGTCGATACACTTATGTTATCGTCTGTAAGCGACCAGGCTGTGGGAGCTGTCGGAACAGCAAATACATATATAAGTGTTTTTATCATCATGTTCGGGGTAATATCATCCGGTATGGTAGCAGTTATGTCACAAAATATCGGAGCGGGGAGACCTGGAATTGCATATCAGGCCAGACAGCTTGGACTTATGTTTAACGCACTGACAGGTATCCTTATGTCGGTTATTATTGCCTTTTTTTCTGGAGAAATACTTAGAATCGTAAGTATTTCTCCGGCTTTGTTTGAGCCGGCAGAAACATACCTTAAAATTGTTGGAGGTGCATGTTTTTTAAATGCGCTTATTCCCATTTTTTCCAGCTATCTCAGAGTGTTTGGATATACAAAGCATTCCTTGATAGGAACGATTGCAGGAAATGCCATTAATATAATATTTAATTCAGTGTTCCTGTTTGTATTTCATTGGGGAGTAATGGGCGTTGCTATTGCCACAGTTATTTCAAAAGTTGTGAACCTTATCATTGTAGCAGGCATGGGTGCTGTACTGATAAAGGCAAAGCAGAGTCCGGAGCGCATTCCGCCACGGAAGATACTTGCGCAGATTGTTAAGATAGGTTTTCCTTCTGCATTTGAAACAGCACTTTATAATGCTGCAATGACACTTATAGTAAGATTTATGAATCAGATGGATGCAGTCGGAATGAATGTTACAGCCCGTTCATATGCTATGCAGATAGCAAATTTTTCGTATTGTATAGGAGCTGCACTTGCACAGGCTAATGCTATTATGACTGGCTGGAGAATTGGATCAAAGGAGTTTGAAGAATGTGACAGGGGTACGCGGAAAGCTGTGGTATATGGTCTTATAACAGCGACGTGCTTCTCTGTGACATTTGCGATGTCCGGACATTTTATAGTTCATATATTTACGGATGATGCGCAAATGATAAATCTTGTGGTAAGGCTGTTAATAGTAGATATATTCCTTGAATTTGGAAGGGTGACAAATCTTGTATATGGTCAGGCATTAAAAACCAGTGGAGATGCGGTTTTTCCGGTTATAATGGGTGCGATATTTATGTATCTGTTTGCAGTTGGTGGAACATATTTTCTTGGAATACATATGGGACTTCAGGCAGTAGGAGCATATATTGCCATGGCAGGTGATGAGTGCGCGAGAGCTGTTGGAATGGTGCTTAGATGGAAGAGCGGAAAATGGAAAAGCAAGAGCCTTGTAGAATTGTAGGAGAGAGTATGTACTTTGAATTAAAGGAAAATAAACCACATGGTACAAAGGACAATCCATTTAGTATATATCACATAGAGAATGCGGGGCGGTCATTTCAGATACCGGTACATTGGCATGATGAATTTGAGATTATATATGTAAAAAGTGGTTTGCTGACAGTAAGTATATCAGGAGAGAGTTATATTGGAAAAGCAGGGGATGCGTTCGTTGTATCGCCGGGCAATCTGCATCTTATGGGCTCACAGACCGGCACTGTGGATTATTTTACATTTTTGTTTCCGTTAAAATATATATCTTTTCGGACCGATGACATGTTAGATGATAAATTGCTTGAACCATTAAATAGCGGTCATTTGATGATAAACCCAAGAGTAAAAGACTCGGCAAAAGAACTGTGTGAGCAGCTGATTGATATATATATGGCAGAAAATGATGAAACTGAGTCAAAAATAACTGCGCAGATAAAGACAAAAATAATTCTTTTACAATTTATTCTTGAAATGTGGAAGAAAGGATTTGTAATAGAAAATGATACAAGCGGCAGAAATATTGTAGAAAAAGAGATGGTTTCATATATACAGCAGAATTTTACAGGAAAGATATCGCTAAAGGAATTTGGGGAACAGTTTCATCTTTCGGAAAAATATATATCGCGGTATTTTAAGGAACATTTCCATATTACATTGTCGCAATATATAACATATTTACGTTTGGAGAATGCAAAACAGTTGTTACAGGACACCGATCTTTCAGTGACGGAGACAGCTATGCAGAGCGGATACCAGAATGTAAGCTATTTTATCAGAAGTTTCAAAAAAACATATGGCATTTCCCCACTGAAATATAGAAACAGCGGGATATTGACAAAAATATAGCTATCGACTATATTACATACAAATGATAAAAATTATTGACAAAGGCGTTGGAACTAAGAGGGTTCTGACGCTTTTTTTGATTGCAGGCACATGGATCATAAAGCAGTTTGTTGATGATCCGATGATTTTAGGCGTGTGTATGGTCATGCTCGCAACGCCTGTCGGCAGTATGACAGCAATGCTTGCACAGCAATATGATGGAAATTATGATCTGGCGGCAAGAGGAGTTGCGCTTACGGCAATTCTTGCTGCGGTGACGATGCCGGTGGTGTCGGTTTTGATGGGGGCGTGAAAAATGCGTAGAGGTAATCAGAGATTACCTGCACATTAAATTTGGAATATGAGTATATCAAAAAAAACGGACTGAATTATCAGCCCGTTTTTTTGATATGTTTTTTTAGAAATCTGTTAAATCAGCAGCTCTTCTCTCTAAGAAAGCAGTCATACCTTCTGTTTTGTCATGAGTAGAGCAGGTTACGCCGAATAAGTTTGCTTCCATCTCAACAGCGTTCTTGATGTCCATATCATAACCGTTGTTGATTGCTGCTTTTGCAACGGAAACAGCGTAGCTTCCTTTGGAGATGATTTTCTTAGCCATAGCTTTTGCTGTGTTCATTAACTCTTCCGGAGCAACTACTTTATTAACAAGACCGATGCGGTAAGCTTCTGCTGCATCAACGGAATCGCAGGTAAAGATCATCTCTTTTGCGCGTCCCATGCCTACTAAACGGGCAAGTCTTTGTGTACCGCCGAATCCAGGAATGATTCCAAGACCTGTCTCTGGCTGTGCGAAAGTAGCGTTGTCAGATGCGATACGGATATCACATGCCATGGAAATTTCACATCCACCGCCAAGTGCAAAACCATTAACAGCTGCGATCGTTACCTGACGCATGTTCATTAATTTGAAGAATGGTACGGAAGCTCTCATACCGAAAGCTCTTGCTTCTGCTGCGGTAAAGTTTACCATCTCAGAAATATCAGCGCCTGCTACGAAAGATTTGAATTCGTTGCCTTTCTTGTCAGGACCGCCGGTTAAGATTACGACTTTGATGTCGTCTCTTGCTTCGATCTCAGTTAATGCTGTGTTTAACTCGTCTAATGTCTCGCTGTTTAATGCGTTTAATGCTGCTGGTCTTGAAATTGTAAGAACAGCAATCTCCTCAGCAACTTCCAGTTTTAAATTGTTAAAATCGCTCATCGTTTGGAACCCTCCTGAATAGTTTGATAAAAAATTAACAATATACGTTATTAATAGCGTACAGCTTTTCCCTGAATTTGTCAATAGATTATGGGAAAAATTCACTATAAATTTGGTAGAAAAAGTGCTATGATAGGTGGTATGATATTTTGACAAAGACACAGAAAAGAGGAAAAACCATGGACACAAGCAAATCATACTTATCTAAGGTAGTAAAGGAGATGCCGGATTCAGGGATCAAGGACTTTTTTGATATTGCAAATACGATGGAGGGAGCATTGTCACTTGGTGTCGGCGAGCCGGATTTTCCGACACCGGAACATGTCAGGGAGGCAGCGATTGCTTCAATCAAAAGAGGTGAGACAAAGTATACCGATAATCGCGGTACGGTCGAACTCCGTGCGGCAGCTGCAGAGTATTTAGAGAAGTTTGGACTTCATTATGACAGGGAAAATGAGATCCTGATCACGATGGGAGCAAGTGAGGGTATTGATCTGGCGCTTCGTGCACTGGTGGATCCGGGGGATGAGGTGTTAGTTGTAGAACCTTGCTATGTTTCCTATATTCCGTGTGTGGAATTGTGTGGCGGCATTCCGGTTTCCATCCCGTTAAAGGCAGAGAATAAATTCCGCCTGACGAAGGAAGAACTTGAAGAAAAAATTACAGATAAAACAAAAGTACTGCTGATTTCATTCCCCAACAACCCTACCGGAGCGATCATGGAAAAAGAGGATTTAGAAGCAATCCGTGAGGTTGTGACCGCACATGATATTTTTGTGATTACAGATGAGATTTATGCAGAGCTGACCTATGGCAAAAAGCATGCATCTATTGCGGCGCTGCCGGATATGTATGAGCGTTGTGTGGTATTAAATGGTTTTTCAAAAGCATTTGCAATGACCGGATGGCGTATGGGTATTGCAGCGGGTCCTGCGGAAGTTATTTTTCATATGAATAAGATTCATCAGTTTACGACCATGTCTGCAGGAACAACGTCACAGGTGGCGGCGCTTGAAGCACTGACGAGTCCGGTTCGTGACGAAGAGATCGATGTGATGCGTAAAGAATACGATGAGAGACGAAAGATCATGGTGGACGGGTTCCGGAATATGGGACTGGATGTGACAGAACCGGAAGGTGCATTTTATGTATTCCCGTCGATCAAAAAAACAGGACTTACCAGCATGGAATTTTGTAACCGTCTGCTGCAGGAACAGAAGGTGGCAGTCATTCCGGGAGACGCATTTGGAAGTTGTGCAGAGGGTTACATCCGCTGCTCTTATGCTTATTCCAAAGACATTATTAAGAAATGTTTAGAGAAGATCGCAGTATTTGTCAGCCAGTTTGACCTCAAATAAGGTACTGGTTTGAAAAAAATAAGCGCAGACATGAAGGCTGCTATATAACAAAGAAAGTTTGAGACATACATGTTAAAAGATTACGACTTAAAGCAACTTGTATCCCCATTATTGCAATGGTTTTTAAATCATGCCCGTGTATTGCCATGGCGAGAGGAACCGACTCCATACCGGGTGTGGGTTTCGGAGATCATGCTCCAGCAGACGAGAGTGGAGGCGGTAAAGCCGTATTTTGAGCGGTTTACCACGGCACTGCCGGATGCAAAGGCACTTGCAGTGTGTCCGGAGGATGAACTTTTAAAGCTTTGGGAGGGGTTAGGTTATTATAACCGTGTCAGGAACATGCAAAAAGCGGCTGTGGAAGTTGTGGAAAATTATGGTGGACAACTTCCGGCAGATTATGAGAAACTGTTGAAACTAAAGGGGATCGGCCATTATACAGCGGGAGCGGTCGCATCTATCGCATACGGAATCCCGGTTCCGGCGGTCGATGGAAATGTGCTCCGTGTTTTAACGCGCGTTTCTGCGGATGATACGGATATCATGAAACAGTCATTCCGTAATGAGATGGAAAAATTATTAGAAAAATTGATGCATGGGGCAGACGGCAGAAATGAAAAAAATGTATTTCCATGGATGGAGGATGCAGATGATCTGAGGGCAAAGGTATATCATCAGAATCTTGCCGGTGCGTTTAACCAGGCACTCATGGAACTTGGAGCAACGATCTGTGTGCCAAACGGTGCACCGCTTTGTACCGAATGTCCATGGAAGGATTTTTGTGAGGCAAAAAAACAGGAACTGATCGGACAGATACCAGTCAAGAGCAAGGCAAAACCGCGAAAGATCGAGAAAAAAACGGTTCTGATTTTAAGGGATGATGAGAAGGTTGCAATCCGGAAAAGACCGGCAAAGGGACTTTTGGCAGGACTGTATGAGCTTCCGAATGTGGAAGGAAATATGGGACAGGAGGAAGTACTTTCCATGGTAAAAGAGATGGGGTATGCACCGATCCGTATTCAGCCGTTAGGTGAGGCGAAACATATTTTTTCCCATATCGAATGGCACATGACAGGTTATGCAGTCCGTGTAGAGGAGCCGGAAATGCATCCACAGGTGCAGTGTGAAAAAAATCGTGCAGATGGATTATTATTTGTGGAAGCAGAAGATGCAAAAGAAAAATATGCTATTCCGTCCGCTTTTGCTGCGTATGCGAAATATATGAACATTCTTCTTGGAAATGAAAAGAAAGCTTAAAAGAAAATATTTATAAAAAGAGGGAGCCGGTGCAACAGCACCGGCTATTCATTATGAAAAAGAGTGTGTATGAAAAGTGAAGTAATTCACTATTTGCTGGGAGGAACCTTGCTTATCGGATAAGCAAGGCTACCTGACTTACATCAGGTATGAAAAAAAGTTCTATGAAAAATTTTAACTTGTTGCCTTAACTTTGAATTTAGTATATCGGGGAATTGTGACCGCCGTATGCCCTGTTTGTGAGAATTATGTAAATAAAATATGAACAACTACATACTTTGGCAGAAATTAAGAATATCTAAAGAAAAATTTGATTGGTTTGCGGTAGGAAAATGTGTATAATAGAATGGCTATGGTAAAACAAAGTGGAAAACAAGGAGGATTACATGTACGATTGTATCGTGATCGGCGCAGGAATTGCGGGTGCTGTCAGTGCGAGAAAGCTTGCAGAGGAAGCAGGAAAGAAAGTACTGGTTTTAGAGAGACGCAGTCATATCGGAGGTAACTGCTATGATGAGCCGGATGAACATGGAATATTAATACATAATTATGGACCACATATTTTTCATACAGGAATAGAAGAAGTATATCAGTATCTCTCAAGATTTACGGACTGGTATGCATTCGGACATGAGGTGGTAGCAAAGGTCGGGGATCGTCTGATCCCGGTTCCGTTTAATTTAAATACGCTTCATATGGTATATGAAAAGGAAAAAGCAGATGCATTAGAGCAGAAACTGATTGCTGCATACGGAGAGGGAAGCCGCGTGCCGATCATGAAACTGCGGGAAAATGAAGATCCGGACATCCGCGAGATCGCACAGTTTGTGTACGAAAATGTATTTTTAAAATATACCATGAAGCAGTGGGGACAAAAACCGGAGGATATCAGCCCGGAAGTGACAGGCCTGTCTCTTATACACATCTCCGAGCCCACGAGACCGAGGCTGATCT
>ENA-OXEX01000479-OXEX01000479.1-human-gut-metagenome-genome-assembly--contig:-NODE-479-length-18525-cov-11.521494_pt1 | contig 18525 bp, 18 predicted proteins | sample MGYA00249364_ERZ652261 | MGnify/ENA primary metagenome ERZ652261 (study PRJEB26925, sample SAMN05826642) | human gut metagenome | biome: ENVO:2100002; feature: ENVO:00000062; material: ENVO:00002003... | reverse complement strand
ACCTTCTTAAAATCCGGTGCTCCAAAAGCACCGGATTTTTTTATCAATGTAACCTTGTCACAGAAAAAGACTTTGTCCTGCGGTAAAATGGAGCATCTACTGCACATCCTAACTTAATATGCACTGAATAAAAGAAAAAGCCTTATATTTCAATCCATAGAGGCCAATCTGTTGTATAATCGGAGCAAGAGAACTGGCAAAAATCCAGCAAAAACCTTGTACATGGAGGGCAGCTATGTATCGTTACAGCAATGGCCAGATCAGCTTGGCGGATTAATCGAGTATCTAATGCAGCAGGAGACCATCCTCCGGAAATGTAATGCATTGCTGGATCTATCGTCCGTGTATGAGAAAATGGTGCAGTTGTGCAGCAAAGAAGATAGTCGTCCGCCCCTCGCCCCAGCGTTCATCGTAAAGTACCTGCTGGTGAGTTTCCTGTACAGCCAACCATCGAACCGGCAGATCGGGCAGCGCACCCCTTCACCTCAAAGCTAACGAAGCTGATGAACTGCACGCTGCCACCAGCCTTCAGTACCTCCATCACAACTGCGACGTGGACGTTCAGTGCCGCCTCCCTGTCCTTTCTTCGTCAGGCCAGGCTTTTTTCGCAATAGTGGCGACGAATTCGTTCTTGCTGTTTTTCGTTTGAAAAGAGCCTTATGGCCTTGGCGCTCTCCGGTCGTGGGTGGCGTAGTAGGCTCGCTTATTTTCGTACATGCAATAGTCGGCCTTGTCCAGCAGCGTTTGCATGATGCAGCCTTCATAATCGGCGGAGATCGCCCAACCGTAGGCGTAGCTGAGAGGAAGCTGATTGCCGTCACGGTTTGCAGCATCGGCTTCCCTGCGCAGACTGTCCAGTATGCCCTCCACCTCCTGCCGGTCCGTATGGTAAATGACCGCCATAAATTCGTCGCCGCCGTATCTGCCCACGAAATGCTTTTCCGGGATCACCCGGCGTAAAAGCCGGGCAAAGCTCAGGATCAGTTGATCACCCGCTGAATGTCCCCTCGTATCGTTGACGGTTTTCAGATTGTTCAGGTCAAATATGACGCAGGCCGTAGGCTCCCGGAGAATTTCCCTGTTGTTGAGAAGCTCCTCGCAGGAGCCTTTGTTGGGCAGGCCGGTATGGATGTCGATGTATGCCTTCTGCTCCAGCAGTTGGTTTTTCCGGGCCATTTTCAGTGCCATGGCGGTCTGGAGCATGATCAGGATCACCAGGCACAGCATATCCAGTGCCGAGAGGATCTCAATAGTGCGGATCTTCATGGCGATCTTTTCTGAATAGTGTTCCGCGGCAGACACCGTTTCGTCCGCCATTTCAAAATAGGTCTCGCTCATGGCAACGATTTGGGTGTTCTCATATCCACGCTGTCTGGCCGCCGCGACCTCCGCCTTGAGCCGCTCCCAGTAGGCACGCTGGCTGTCCAGCCTTTTCTGATAGGCCGCGTCCTTGAGCTTTACCAATTCGTAGTGCCCTTCTCCGGATGTCAGATTGCTTAAGATATCGTCTAAATACGCGATCAACTCATCGTTTCGGGTGCCTGTGATCTCCAGCTTTACCGCCCGCTGCGTGTCTCCGCGCACCAGCCCGGCATAATTGATGACGCGGGCCGTGCCCTTCAGGTTGCCGATCTCGACCATCATCAGAGCGACAAGGATCACCAAAATCAGCACAAGGCAGCTTTGCAGGATGCTGATGAGATTTTTGCGATCTATTTTTACATTTCCTTTTATCATAACGACCTCGATCACGGAACGACCATGATATTCTTTATTGCGAATCAGTCTTGATGAATACTTTACTCTGTAACGCACATCATGTCAATAACAATGGAAATTTTTCTACTGTCTCCCAAGAATGATCGGCATGAATAAAATGAAAAGCACGCACTTTATTGCTTGTTTCGGTTGGATGGCTTAGGCTTGTCAGGGATCGCCTCATCCGCCTTGGATGGGCGACCCCTGTGAGCCCCAACCAATTTCTCCGCTTTCTGGTTTTCAGGCATAGTCTTTTCTGCTTTCGGCGGACTGCCACGGCACAGCTTTTTCGGCTTCTATAATTGTAAGGAACATGGCTTTTCGCTGAATGGAAAGCGAAGCTGACCCGGGCTGGGGCGGTCTGTAATAAAGCGATATTTTTTTTGAAACTATCTTGACAAAATTTATCAAGATTGATATTATGGTATTAACAAGCAAGCGAAAAGAGGATGTGGAGCATGATCATCACCAAAGAGACGGACTACGCGCTGCGCATTTTGCGGGTGCTGATGGACGGGGAGAAGCATTCGGTGGCCGAGATGTCGGAAACGGAATTGATCCCCAATCAGTTTGCCTACCAGATTCTGCGCAAGCTCTCCGCCGGCAATTTGGTGCGGGTGAGCCGCGGCGCTCTCGGCGGCTGCGCGCTGTCCTGCGATCTGGACGCGACCTCCCTCTACGATCTCATGGGGGTCGTGGGGGAGCGGGGCATCCTGTGCGCCTGCATGGAGCCGGGATATGAATGCCGCTGGCAGGACAAGCATGGGCGGTGCGCCATCCACTGTCAGCTGGCGGCCTTGCAGCAAAAGCAGGACGAGGCGTTCCGTGCCGTGAGCCTGCGCAGGCTGCTGACCGGCGGATCCGATCCCCAAGATACAAGTGAGCTGTAAAATTTTAAAAGGAGGTACCCGTATGCTGTTTCAAACCACGTCGGCGCACGAAGAGCTGCGCGCGAAGATCCGGAGTTTTGCGGAGGAGGAGATCAAGCCCCTCGCATTTTTAATGGATCAGAACAATGAGTTTCCCGAGGAGGCTGTCAAGAAGCTGGGTAAGCTGGGCTGGATGGGCATTCCCTACCCCAAGGAGTACGGCGGTGCCGGTCTTGATGCTCTGAGCTACGCCATCGCGGTGGAGGAGCTGGCCCGTGTGGACGGCGGCACGGGCGTAATCCTCTCCGCCCACGTCTCCCTCGGCTCATGGCCCATTTTCGCCTATGGCACCGAGGAGCAGAAGAAGAAATATCTGGTTCCGCTGGCCAAGGGCGAGAAGATCGGCGCCTTCGGCCTTACGGAGACCAACGCCGGATCCGACGCCGGCGGCACGGAGACCACGGCGCTGGATAAGGGGGACTACTACCTCCTCAACGGCGGCAAGATCTTCATTACCAACGCCCCTAAGGCGGACACCTATGTGGTTTTCGCCGTCACCACGCCGGACATCGGCACCCGGGGCATCTCCGCTTTCATCGTGGAGAAGGGCTGGAAGGGCTTTGAGTTCGGCGACCACTATGACAAGATGGGTATTCGCTCCTCCTCCACGGCGGAGCTGATCTTCAACAACGTGAAGGTTCCCAAGGAAAACCTATTGGGCAAGGAGGGCGAGGGCTTCAAGATTGCCATGTCCACGCTGGACGGCGGACGCATCGGCATCGCCGCGCAGGCGCTGGGCATCGCCCAGGGCGCGTTTGAGCACGCGTTGAGCTATTCCAAGGAGCGCGTCCAGTTCGGCAAGCCCATCGCGGCCCAGCAGAGCATCGCCTTCAAGCTGGCGGATATGGCAACCAAGCTGCGCTGCGCCCGGTTCCTCATCTACTCCGCGGCGGAGCTGAAGGAGCAGCACGCGCCTTACGGCATGGAGTCCGCCATGGCGAAGATGTACGCCTCGGACATCGCGCTGGAGGTCACCAACGATGCCTTGCAGATCCACGGCGGCAGCGGCTACCTCAAGGGCATGGAGGTGGAACGGGCCTACCGCGACGCCAAGATCACCACCCTCTACGAGGGCACTAACGAGATCCAGCGGGTGGTCATCGCCTCTCATCTGTTGGGCAGGCTGGGCAAGAGCTCCGGCGGCGAGAGCCGTTCGGCGGCCAAGAAACCCGCGCCCATCACCGGCATTCGCAAAAAGACCATCTTCCGGGAGGGGGATGCTGCCCAGCAGGTGGCCGACCTTGTGGCGGCGCTGAAGAAGGATGGTCACGACTTCTCCGTGGGCATCCCTATGGATACGCCCATCCCGCAGGCGGAGCGGGTGGTCTCCGCGGGCAAGGGCATCGGGGAGAAAAAGAACATGAAACTGGTAGAGTCGCTGGCCAAGGCCGCCGGCGCGGCCATCGGTTCTTCCCGCCCTGTGGCGGAGACTCTCAAATATCTGCCGCTGAACCGCTATGTGGGTATGTCCGGTCAGAAGTTCACCGGCAATCTGTACATCGCCTGCGGCATCTCCGGCGCATCCCAGCACCTTAAGGGCATCAAGGACGCCTCCACCATCGTGGCCATCAATAAGAACGGTAACGCGCCTATCTTCAAGAACTGCGACTACGGCATCGTGGGCGATGTGGAGGAGATCCTGCCCCTGCTCACTGCCGCGCTGGATAGCGGCGAAAAGCTGCCCGCGCCGCCCATGGTAAAGATGAAGCGGCCCACGCCGCCGAAGCCCGCCCCCATCGGCGACCGCTACGTCTGCAGCGGCTGCGGCTACGAGTATGTGCCGGAGTTGGGCGACGAGGACGGCGAGATCGCGCCCGGTACGCTCTTTGAGCAGCTTCCCGCCGAGTGGGTGTGTCCCGAGTGCGCGGAGACGAAGGATCAATTTGTAAAGGCTTGAGGCCGTGAAGGAGGCAAGATAAGATGTATTGCGTGCGTAAAGTAACGAACGACCTCTACTGGGTGGGCGCCAACGACCATCGCCTGGCCCTGTTTGAAAACTGCTTTCCCATTCCCCGGGGCGTAACCTACAACGCCTACTGCCTGCTGGATGAAAAGACGGTGCTCTTTGACACGGTGGACTGGTCTGCCTGCCGCCAGCTTTTGGAAAATCTGGCGTATGTGCTGGATGGCCGCGAGCTGGACTACCTGCTGGTCAACCATCTGGAGCCGGATCACGCCGCCTGCATCGAGGAGATCCTGCTGCGCCATCCCAAGGTGAAACTGATCTCCAACGAGAAGGCATTCATGCTCATGCGGCAGTTCGGCTTCCATGTGGACGGACATGAGTGCATCGAGGTGAAGGAGGGCGACACCTTCTCCTTCGGCAAGCACACCGTCACCTTTGTGGGCGCGCCTATGGTTCACTGGCCGGAGGCCATGGTGACCCTCGACGTCACCGACGGCGTCCTCTTTTCCGCCGACGCCTTCGGCACCTTCGGCGCGCTGGACGGCAAGCTGTTCGCCGACGAGGTGGACTTCGAGCGGGACTGGCTGGACGACGCCCGCCGCTACCTTACCAACATCGTGGGCAAGTACGGCCCCCACATCCAGCTCCTGCTGAAAAAGGCCGGCGGCGTTTTGGATCAGATCAAGTACATCTGCCCGCTCCACGGCCCCGTGTGGCGCAAGGATCTGGGCTGGTTCATTGAAAAGTACGACACATGGAGCCGCTATGCCCCTGAGACCCAGGGCGTGCTCATCGTCTACGCCTCTATGTACGGCAACACGGAGAACGCGGCGCAGGCGCTGGCGACGTCGCTCTGCGATAAGGGCATGAGCAAGGTGGCGATGTACGATGTGTCCTCCACTCATGTCTCCCAGCTGATCTCCGAGGCGTTTAAGTACAGTCACATTGTCCTGGCCTCTGTGACCTACAACCTCGGCATCTACCCCGCCATGCATGACTTCCTCATGGATATGAAGGCACTGAATCTGCAAAACCGCACCTTTGCCATCATTGAAAACGGCTCATGGGCGGTGAAGTCCGGTGACCTCATGCAGAAATTCGTCAACAATGAGCTTAAGAACATGACGGTGCTCAACGAGCGGCTCAGCCTCGCCTCGTCCATGGGCACGGACAAGCGCACTGAGCTGGAAGCACTGGCGGACGCCATTCTGGAATCTATGAAGTAACTGGCAGGAAAGCCAAAACCAAGACAACAGACAACAAACAGCCCCGCCGCGTCGGCTGCAGAAAAACCGGCTTTCAAAAACAGAGCGGGCAAGCGTGATACTGCGCTTGCCCGCTCTTTGCCCAAAAGGACATGAGAAGTGACCGGAGAAGATGAGAGGATCGAAATGGAGATCAGAAAACGAAACGGGGAGTCTGTTCCCTTTCAACAGGAGAAAATTTTCAACGCCATGAAAAAGGCGTTTGACGGACAGGGCAAGGAGATCGGGAGCAGAGAGATGGATGAGATCCTCGCCACCGTTCTCAACAATCTCTCCGTCACAGTGCCGCTCACCGTAGAACGTGTGCAGGACGAGGTGGAGCGAACGCTCATGGAGCGCGGACACTATGAGGTGGCCAAGGCGTACATCCTCTACCGCGAAAAGCGGTCTGCGCTGCGCCGTGTCCGGCATACCATCGCGCGGACGGTGGGGGATGACTCGCTTGACGAGGTGCTGCGCCGCATCCAGATGGATTTTACCGAGGAAGTCTACTCCCTCGCGGCGCTTCAAATGAAGTTTGAGAGTTTCTGTCGCCTGGGCATGACGGAGGATGAGCGGGCTGAGGCACTGACCAAGGCGGCGGTAGAGCTGACTACGGCAGAGGCACCCAAGTGGGAGTTCATCGCGGCGCGGCTTCTGAACCACTCCTTTCGCTGTCGCAACGCACAGGAATGGGAGGGGCGCGGCGTCGGCGACCTCTATGGCAAGCTTCGCTATCTGACGGATAAGGGACTCTACGGTGACTATATCCTTGCCCACTATACCCACGAGGAGATTGCCATGGCGGAGGACTTTCTCTGCCCGGAACGGGACGAGCTGTTCACCTACTCCGGCCTTGACCTGCTGCTCAAACGCTATGTGATCCAGTCACGCAGCCGCGTGCCGCTGGAAACACCGCAGGAGATGTTTTTGGGTATCGCGCTGCATCTTGCTATGAACGAAGGCTCTGACCGCATGGGGTGGGTAAAACGCTTTTACGATATGCTCAGCCGTATGGAGGTCACGATGGCGACACCTACCATGTCCAACGCACGAAAGCCCTACCATCAGCTTTCAAGCTGCTTTGTGGACACTGTGCCGGACAGTCTGGACGGCATCTACCGCTCGCTGGACAACTTCGCAAAGGTCTCTAAATTCGGCGGTGGAATGGGGATGTACTTCGGTAAGGTGCGCGCTGCAGGCAGCACCATCCGCGGCTTTCAAGGGGCGGCGGGCGGTGTTATCCGCTGGATCCGGCTGGTCAACGACACCGCCGTGGCGGTGGATCAGTTGGGGATGCGGCAGGGCGCTGTGGCGGTTTACTTAGACGCATGGCACCGGGATCTGCCGGAATTCCTTCAACTGCGCACCAACAACGGCGACGACCGCATGAAGGCACATGATGTGTTTCCCGCCGTGTGCTATCCGGATCTCTTCTGGCGACTGGCGGAGGAGAACATAGACGCGCCGTGGCATCTCATGTGTCCGCATGAGATCCTCACGGTCAAGGGCTACGCACTGGAGGATTACTGGGGTACAGAATGGGAGAAGCGGTATCTGGACTGCGTCAATGACCCGCGCATCGAAAAGCGCAGCGTCACCGTCAAGGACATCGTGCGGCTGGTGCTTCGCTCGGCAGTGGAGACCGGCACGCCCTTCGCTTTCAATCGAGACAGTGTAAATCATATGAACCCAAACGGCCACACGGGAATGATCTATTGCTCCAATCTCTGTACGGAGATCGCGCAGAACATGGCACCCATCGAGCACATCAGCACTGAGGTGCACACGGAGAACGGCGACACAATAGTGGTGACGGCCACACGCCCAGGTGAGTTTGTGGTCTGCAATCTGGCGAGTCTGTCTCTCGGTAATCTGCCGGTGGAGGACGAGGCCTATATGGAACGCACGGTGGAAACGGCCATCCGCGCACTGGATAATGTGATCGACCTCAACTTCTACCCGTTGGAATACGCGCGGCTTACCAATCAGAAGTACCGCAGCATCGGCCTGGGCGTCAGCGGCTACCACCACATGCTGGCAAAGCGCGGCATCCACTGGGAGAGCGATGAGCACCTTGCCTTCACCGACGCAGTGTTCGAGCTCATCAACTACGCCGCCGTCAAGGCGGACACAGCACTGGCACGGGAAAAGGGTCGTTACGCGCTCTTTGAGGGCAGCGACTGGCAGACGGGCGCGTATTTTGAAAAGCGGGGTTATACCTCCGAAAAGTGGCGGGCGCTTGCGAAAACGGTGGCGGTGCAGGGAATGCGCAACGCCTATCTGCTGGCGGTCGCACCGACCTCCAGCACATCTATCCTCTCCGGCACGTCGGCGGGCATAGATCCAATTATGAAGAAATTCTTTTTAGAGGAAAAAAAGGGCAGCATGCTGCCCCGCGTTGCTCCGGAGCTTTCTATGGACACATGGTGGTACTATAAGGCAGCGCATCTGATCGACCAAAGCTGGTCGGTACGCGCCGCGGGCCTTCGCCAGAGACATATTGACCAGGCGCAGAGCATGAATCTCTATATCACCAACGACTATTCCATGCGTCAGGTGCTCAGACTGTATTTGGAGGCGTGGAGGGCCGGCGTCAAGACCATTTACTATGTCCGCAGCAAGGCCCTTGAGGTCGAGACCTGCGAAAGCTGCTCGTCATAAGGAGGATAGCATGACGGAACTGAAGAAAAAGCCCCTCTTTAACCCGGAGGGCGACCCTGATGTGCGCCTGCGGCGCATGATCGGCGGCAATACCACAAACCTCAACGACTTCAACAATATGAAGTACGCTTGGGTCAGCGACTGGTACCGGCAGGCCATGAACAACTTTTGGATCCCTGAGGAGATCAATCTCTCGCAGGATGTGAAGGACTATCCCCGCCTGCTGTCAGCCGAGCGCAGCGCCTACGATAAAATTCTGAGTTTTCTTGTCTTTTTGGATTCCATTCAGACAGCGAACCTGCCTAATATCGGCGCCTACATTACCGCCAACGAGGTCAATCTCTGCCTGTCCATTCAGGCGTTTCAGGAGTGTGTCCACTCACAGAGCTACAGCTATATGCTCGACACCATCTGTTCCCCCGTGGAGCGCAATGACATCCTCTACCAATGGAAAACGGACGAGCATCTGCTGCGCCGCAACACCTTCATTGGGGACTGCTACAACGAGTTTCAGGAGCGGAAGGACGCTCCCACGCTGCTGCGCGTGATGATGGCAAACTATATTTTGGAGGGCATCTATTTTTACAGCGGCTTTATGTTCTTCTACAATCTCTCCCGAAACGGGAAGATGCCCGGCTCGGCGCAGGAGATTCGCTACATAAACCGCGATGAGAACACGCACTTGTGGCTGTTCCGCAATATCATCACGGAGCTGCAAAAGGAGCAGCCGGAGTTGTTCACCGCCGAGAGCGTACAAGCGCTGCGCGAGATGATGCGTGAGGGCGTGGAGCAGGAGATCGCATGGGGGCATTATGTAATCGGCGACGACATCCCGGGGCTGAACCGGCAGATGATCAGCGATTACATCCGCTATCTCGGCAACCTCCGCTGGACGAGCCTTGGCTATCCCGCATTGTATCCAGGCTTTGAGAGCGAACCGGAGAGCATGGAATGGGTCAGCCAGTACGCCGACGCCAACATGGTCAAGACCGATTTCTTTGAGGCACGCAGTACCGCCTACGCCAAGAGCACCGCACTGATAGACGATTTATAAGAAAACCAAAGACATCAGAATAGGAGATATTACTATGAATTACAGCGCTATGATTCAAAATCGCAGATCCGTTCACGCATTCCGCGAAAAGGAAGTTCCGAGCGAGGCTATCGGCCAGCTCCGATCCTACTATGAAAAGACCTGCCCCCGTCTTGTCCCGGAGATTGCAACGGAGTTGATCGTCTTGGACAAGGATGCACAGCCGGCGCTGGAGAGCTCAGCGGGCTATAATCAATTTCTCATCGGAGCACCGCACTACCTGCTCCTTATGTCTGCCCCGCATTCCTATGCGGCCATCAACGCCGGCTACATGATGGAAGATCTCGTCCTCAAGCTGACTGAGTTGGACATTGACACCTGCTGGATGACCTTCACCGACAGCGACAAAATCAAAAAGGCACTGTCTCTCGCCACCCCGTTAGAGGTGGCGGCAATCGTTGCCTTTGGCTACGGGGAAAAGACCGCAAAAAAGCTGCGGCTGAATATCCTAAGTATGTCTCAGATCGATGTGCGGGCCGAGCAGCAGTACTACGCGCCCAAAAAGGGCGTGCACGATTTGGTTCACATGGGGAGCTGGAGCAACAAGTCTGGGCTTGACGAGATGATGGACTTCTACGACGATATGCTCTGGCAGTCCGTCTACGCCGCTTCGCTCTCCCCCAGCTATCTCAACCGTCAGCCCTATGGCTTCCTTGTGCAGGATCACAGCATCTATTTGGTGCAGCAGGAGGATGCCTACACCGATAATTTGGATGCCGCATTGGATCTCGGTATTGTCATGCTCCACTTCTCCGCCGTCGCCTCCCAGTGGGCGGGGCAGGTACGCTGGGAACTTTCACCTGCTGCGCCCGACGGCCTGCCGGAAGGACTTCGCTCCGCTGCGGTGTACCACATGTAACGACTCTGGGGGAAGCAAGGCAACGGTAAAATGCGCGACCGTCGATTCGCGGTTGAGCGTATGTTTCATTAGAAAAGAAGAACCTATCAGTCAGAGTCTGAGTAAGGAAAATAGGAGGTATTTTTTATATGGCTATCCAAACGGTAACAGATGCCATCCGCTATGTAGGGGTGGATGATAACACATTGGCACTCTTTGAAAACCAGTACCCCGTCCAGCCTATGGGAGTGAGCTACAACTCCTATGTCATTCTGGATGAGAAGATTGCCGTGATGGACAGCGTGGACGCACGGGCAACGGAAGAATGGCTTTCCAATGTGGCGCGGGTGTTGGAGGGGCGCAGGCCCGACTATCTTGTGGTCACACACATGGAGCCGGATCATTCCGGCAGTCTCATGCGGCTGGCACAAAAGTACCCGGAGATGAAGATCGTGGGAAACGCGAAAACATTTACCCTGATCAAGCAGTTCTTCGGCACAGGTGCATTGTCGGAAGACCGTATGCTGGAGGTTGGCGAAAGAGATACGCTTTCCTTGGGTTTGCACCGGCTGCGCTTTCTGCTGGCGCCGATGGTACACTGGCCGGAGGTGATGACAGCGTATGAAGAGGAGGAAAAGATCCTGTTCTCGGCGGATGCCTTCGGCCGCTTCGGTTCACTGGAACGGACTGCCCGTGCCCCCTGGGCGCCGCAGGCCCGGCGGTATTATTACAACATCATCGGAAAGTATGGTGCACAGGTGCAGGCGCTGCTGAAAAAAATCTCCGCGCTGGAGATCAAAACGATCTGCCCGCTCCATGGTCCCGTGCTTACAGAAGGGCTGGAGGAGTGTCTGCGGCTCTATGATCTCTGGTCACAATGGGAACCAGAAGAATCGGAGAGCATACTGATTGCCCACGCATCCATCCATGGAAATACTGCCCATGCGGCGAAGACCCTCAAGGGTAAATTAGAGAAAAAAGGCGTACAGGTCAACATATGTGATCTCACTGTGACAGATCTTTCCTACGCTGTTGCCAGTGCATTCTACTGCGGGAAGTTGGTTTTAGCCAGCTCCACCTATGACGGAGGACTGTTTCCGCCCATGAGGGAGTTTTTGGAACATTTACGGACAAAGGGATTCCGAAACCGCCGGGTTGGCCTTATTGAAGACGGCTCTTGGGCACCTGCTGCCGCGCGGCTGATGCGCACCAAATTGGAGGAGATGAAGGATATCCACCTTTACGAAACGGTAGTGTCTCTGCGTGGTGCATTGAACCAAACCAGCGAAGCGCAGATGGACGCTCTGGTGGCTGAGCTCTGCGCAGAATAAGCTGCAACAAACCGCAGCTATTCTCGTACAGATGATGGTCTTACTCATCTGCTTTATGTCCCAAGGGCAGAGTACCGTCATCTCAGGTTGAGGTCACGATGTGGTGTGGGGCGAGACCGGAGTCTTGAGAATACCCAAACAAAGGAAAGGAGCTGGCAGATATGGCAGCTATGAACATGAATCAGGAGCAGTTTAAGCAGTTGATCCGGGAGGAAAAGCCTGTTTTGGTGGATTTCTGGGCGCCCTGGTGCAGCTATTGCCGGAGGATCGGCCCTGCGTATGAGAAGATTGGAGAGGAATACGCGGACAGCCTTGCCGTCGGCAAGATCAATATTGACGAGGAGCCGCAGCTGGCGGGGGCCGAGGGGATCGAGGACATCCCAACTCTGGTGCTGTACCGGAACGGAAAGGCCGTGGATTCCATCACCGCGCCCGGCTCAAAGGCAGAAATCGACCGTTTCATTCAGGAAGCCTTGGCGAAATAACGGAGGGTTCAGATATGAACAACAATCATGTTTATGATATGCTCGTGGTGGGCGGCGGCCCGGGCGGCTACACCGCCGCCCTGTACGCGGCACGGGCGGGGCTGGACACCATCGTGCTGGAAAAACTGTCCGCCGGTGGGCAGATGGCCCTGACCGAGCAGATCGACAACTACCCCGGCTTTGAGAACGGGATCGACGGCTTCTCTCTGGCGGAGAAGATGCAAAAGCAGGCGGAGCGTTTTGGGGCACGCAGCGAATACGCAGAAGTCCTCCGCATGGATCTGACGGCGGTTCCCAAGCTCGTGGAGACCAGCGAGGGGATCTTCCGGGGGAAAACCGTGGTGCTGGCCACCGGCGCAGACCCCAGAACGCTGGGCGTTGCCGGAGAGACGGAGCTGTTGGGCCGGGGCGTGGCCTACTGCGCCGCCTGCGACGGGATGTTTTACAAGGGCAAAACGGTGGTCGTGGTGGGCGGCGGCAATTCCGCCGCGGCAGATGCCCTCCTTCTCAGCCGCGTGGCGAAAAAAGTGATCCTCGTCCACCGCAGAGACACCCTGCGGGCCACCAAGATCTATCACGAGCCGCTGGCACAGGCCGAAAACGTGGAATTCCGTTGGAACAGCGTCGTTTCCGCGCTGCTTTCCGGGGACAGGCTGACCGGCGTCCGCCTGCGGGACACCGTCACCGGTGAGGAAAGCGTGGTGGACTGCGACGGCGTATTTGTCAGCGTGGGCCGACAGCCCGCCACGGCGCTGGCGGTGGGTCAACTGGCGCTGGACGGCGGCGGCTATATCGTGGCCGGAGAGACCACGGAAACCAGTATTCCCGGCGTTTACGCCGTGGGCGACGTGAGGACGAAGCCCCTCCGTCAGGTGGTCACCGCCGTGGCGGACGGCGCGGTGGCAGTCCACATGGCGGAGAAATATATCGCGGAAAACCGATAAGGGAGGTAGATTGAAAAAGCCATGTTTAAGGTCAGGCCGGATACGACCGCAGTGGGGATGCCGACATATCTGCAAGGCAAACTGCCAGAGTGATGGCAGATAAGATAACCCATGTAAGATCGGGAGATATGTTGTCTCTCCATATCCAGTCCACGCAACAGTGAGCAACTGAACACAAAACACAGCCACAGATGTACTCTGCGGCTGTGCTTTTATGCGTAGTATACCGCGTGACAAGCGGTTTTACTGTGACGGCGTCACATAATTTGAGAAAATCGGCTTCGAGGCAGCTTTTGGAGCACAAGCCCTTTGTGGTTGTTGACAGAGAAAAAAATATAGGTATAATAAAAGCAAAATAATAAGATTCATTCTTGCATTTGGAGAGTTGGCGGTATGCCAAAATATGCAGAGGAGATATTGGCCGCCGTAACGGAGCTGCAGCAGCATCCCAAGGCGGAGCAGGTGTTCCTGGAGATGAAAAAAGGGAGCATCCCAGCATCGCTCTGGGTACGGTATATCTGCCCCCATGCCGGGAGCAGGAAAAGACAATCTTATGGAGGAGAAGTATCATGAACGCTAACGTATCTCTTCTGCTCAACGAGCAGATCAATAAGGAGTTCTACTCCGCCTATCTGTATCTGGACTTTGCCAACTACTACGCCGCCGTCGGACTGGACGGCTTTGAGAACTGGTACCGGGTACAGGCGCAGGAGGAACGGGATCACGCCATGCTGTTTTATCAGTATTTGCAGAATAACGGCGAGGACGTCACCTTTGAGGCTATCGCAAAGCCGGAGTGGGAACGAGGCGACCACATGGCCCCGCTGAAAAAAGCACTGGAACACGAGATGCTGGTCACCGCCAGCATCAATACCATCTACGCCGCCGCATACGAGGTCAGGGACTTCCGCACCATGCAGATGCTGGACTGGTTCATCAAGGAACAGGGCGAAGAGGAGAAGAACGCCGCTGACCTCATTACCAAGATGGATCTGTTCGGCGGTGACAGCAAGGGGCTGTATATGCTAAACAGCGAGCTGAAGGCACGGGTCTACACCGCGCCCTCGCTGGTGCTGTAAGCCCCGCGTGTCTGCGGGCTTTCGCATCAGGCAAAAGGCAGACTACATACAGGTGGCCTGCCTTTTCTTCCACCAGATGATTAGAGCTGACTAACTGTGTATAAAACAGAAAGGACTTCAGAACTTGAACAAGGAAAAGGAGATCGAAACCGTTACCCTCATGGTGCGCCGGTATTGTTGTGGCGTGCATTGGACAAGGGGCGAGGCGCTTTGTCCGGCGTGCAATGCACTGCTGGAATACGCCAGAGAGCGGCGGGACAGATGCCTGCACGGGAAAATTTAGTGGCACTTTGAATCCTTTCCGAGAGGCACAATGGCGTTTCTTACTACAACTGCATCGGCACTGTCTCTTTTCTCACAGCTGTTTATGCTTCTGTCCCGGATGGCGAAGCTGTTCGGCGTGTTTGCGTAAGGAAGGAGGCGGCTCATGCAGAGTATCCTTGAACAGATCACAGATTGGCTCAAGAGCATGATCATCAGCGGTACAGGGAGAAGGAACGTCAGAAGCGCGCAGCGCGGCCCTCGGTTTAGGCGAACCGTTCTGGATACAATCAAACATATAATAAATAAGCAGCGCCCGCCGGGAGATCTCTCGGCGGGCGCTGCTGTGTTCAGAGGAACGTTATGTTTCTTGCCTTACTTTGCGGCATCCACCAGCACACCAACGTAGCCAGCAGTATCCACCAGCGTGGCACCGGAAACGGCGTCCACAGCCTTTTCATCTTTGCTCAGAGCCTCGGCGTCGGCAATGCTCATGCCGTTCACGTGGTTCTGGATGGCGTCGTAGTTGGCATCCAGCGAAACGGTGGAACCAGCCTTTTCAGCCATCATCTTGCTGTAGTAATCGGCGTTGACCCGCTTGGACATCAGCACCTTGCCCTCGGCGTAGCCTGCGCCGAAGTCAGAATCGGAGTTGGGCACACCGACGACCCCGGCGTCCGAACCGGCAAACTGGAACTCGTCAATGTAGCTCAGCACGATGGTGTCCCCAGCGGTGGCGACAGCGCCGGAGGTGAAGCACTTGGTGCCGTGTGCGGCCCCATAGACCACATTCAGCTTCAGGTCCTCGGAGATGCCGTTGAACTCCACGGCCTGCGTGGTCTGGGCATTTTTGGCGGCATCCACGATGGCGGAGAGATAACCGGCGGTATCCACCAGCGTTGCGCCGGAGACGGCGTCCACAGCCTCGGCACCCTTGGCGGCCACATCCTCCAGCTCGGAGATGGTCTTGCCGACAGCAAAGTTCTGGATGGCATCGAAGTTTGCGTCCAGAGCGACCGTGGAGCCGCCCTTTTCGGCCATCATCTTGCTGTAATAATCAGCGTTGGCCCGCTTGGACATCAGCACCTTGCCCTCGGCGTAGCCTGCGGCAAAGTCGGAGTCGGAGTTGGGCACAGCGGTCACGCCTGCATCGGCGCTGGTGAACTGGAAATCGTCGAGGTAGGCGGCGAGGATGACGTCATCCTTCACCACAGCCACCGCTTCGGTGAAGCACTTGGTGCCGTGGGCGGCAGCATAGGCCTGACCGATTTGGATGCCGCCTTCCACCGGGACGATGGCGGCGGGCTCAGCGGGGGCTGCGGCAGCAGAGTCGGCGGGAGCCTCTTCGGCCAGCTCCACACCCAGTGCGGCGGCAACAGCCTTCCGGACGGCCTTGGTGGTCACCGTGGCACCGGCAACGCCGTCGATGGCGGGACCGTTGGCGGCCACGACCTGCTTGGACAGCTCTTCCAGTGCAGCGCCGCCGATGCTTTCGGTCTCCTGTGCACCTTCCAGCTTGCAGTCGGTAACAGTGCCGTTGGCATCCACGGTCAGGGTGGCGGTGACAGCGCCGCCAAAGCCGTCGGCAGAGCCGGTCTTAGTCACACCGGCAGCGGTGGAGCTGCTGCTGCCGCCGCAGGCGGCCAGAGAGACGCCAACAACGAGGCTCATGGCCACGGCAGCGCTCAGTTTGCGGATGATCTCCTGTTTCATGGGTCTTTCCTCCAGAGAAAAATCGGTTTGTGTTCGGTCCCCAGAAAATGTCATATCTTTTCAAGGATGTTTACAAAAGATAACATATTTTGTGAGGTGCTGTCAAGAGATTTTAGCACATACTTCGTGAAGAATGATAAATTGGTGTCAATTTGTGACGCTGACGGTATACGAAGCGAACGGACGGTCTACGCTGTTAGTAATTCCTGAATGGAAACCAAGCAAGCAGTTTTGCCACTTTCAGCCCCAGTTAGTACTTCAATATTACTATGTTTTGGAAATCGGCACAACCATATAACCGTCTTTGATGAAACTATTTTTGTTTCATCGATGACATTGTACCAGCAAGCAGTGCAGACGTATATACATCTGCTTATTTTGCGTTGCAAAACGCTTGTTGGGGAATGCCCCAAGCCCCTTTGATCTGCATTTTCCAATGCAGGCTGCGCATCCCTTCGGGACGCTTTTTACCCGGTGATGTGCTCTGGGTCGTTCAAAACTTGCATGAGGTGAGAAGTGGCTTCTGCAAGAGAATCGTACTTCATCTGTTCAGGAACAGGCGCATCCAGAAGCGAAACGCCCCACACCTGCATACAGTCCGCAAGTTCTTTCTGTGCCTGCAATGCTGCCGCCTTACGCACATCCGGGGTGGTTTCTGTATCCAGAACGTAGGCTGTGGAGTATTTTCCGTTGCGATCTTCCGTCAACTGCACCATGGAATAGTGCTCATTCCAAAAGCGGCAGAAGCGAACCCTGCCGCCGATATTCTCCATGTCATGGCACAGTTCTTCTTCGCTACTCCATTGTGGAGTCTCGGACAAAATGCAATTCAGTTCCGAAAGAGCCAGCCGCTCTTCAGCCGATAGCTCTCCATGCAGGCATTCACGTTTTAGATTATTCTGCCAATATGGGCTCAACTTTCCATTCCGGGCATCTTCCATTGCTTCTTCGATATTGGGTAGGATTGTCATGTCATTCACCTCAAATACTTGCCATTGGTGTTAGATACACGCTTATAGTGTTGATTATAAACTATTTGAGGGCAAAAAGAAAGAGCGTCAGCACGTTTGCTGCGCTCCCTGACATAGGTGTTATTTTGTAATATAGGGAATGTTGTCGGTGTATGCATTCAGAATGTCAATGGCAGCTTTCTTCTGCCCCGGTGTGAGCTGGCTCAGCTTTCTGCTCAGTTCGTCATCTGCCACATGGGATGCGGATGGAACGGAATCCCGGATCAGCACATCAGCAGATACGTCCAACACCTCTACGATTCGGATAAAGGTTTCCAGTTTGGGGATTTTTACTCCGCGCTCTAAATCTCCAACATAATTTGCTGACAAATCGACCCGTTCTGCAAACTGTTCAATCGTCCAGCCTTTTTCCTTGCGCTGCTCTCGTATTCGTTGACCCAAAAGCGTATTCATAGCGACCTCACATTCTAATTGTGTTTGTTGCACACCAATAGCATACCTGTCGCATTTTTTGTTATACACAATCAGTCAGCATTTATTCAACGCCAGTCGGGCGCTTTTAAGACAGAAAATTTCTGTGCTTATCTTTGGTCAAAAAGGCAATGGTCTTTTGAGGCAGCACATGGTACAATAACAAGCGTTGTGTCGTTTGCACATGACCGAAGATAAAAGATAGGAGCTGCTGAACGTGGATACGATCTGTCTGCTGCCCGGTGAGGAACGCTGCGTTAATTTTCGAGATGTCAATGGAATCCCGAAGGTACACTACACTTACTGCTCTTTCCGTGGCAGGCTTTTCAACTGCACCTGCTGCACAAAGGATGAAGCGCAACGGCTGTGTGAAGATTGGCTTGTAAAACAGGACCGCTGCTATATAAACTAAAAAGCCTCCGAGGACACCTCCCAAACGGGAAGATTCCTCGACGGTTCGCTATAACAATATAATAAAGGAGCCAGCCAGCGTAGATCACACTACGCCAGCTGGCTCCTGTTTTCATTTAACTGCGTTTTCCTCTTCCACAACGACCTGTTCCGCGCATTTCGTTGCACTGGCATACTGCGGATATGCTGTTTCGATGCAGTAGATCTTCCAGGACGCCCGGATGCCGTCATAGGCAAACTCCACACCGGTATCTACGGTGGCTCTCACAAAATGGATCGCATCCGGGTTTCTTGCCACCAGATTGGCACGCAGACGTTCGCCCGCCGTCAGGCAGGTGGAAATGCCGGTCTGCAGCGCAAAGAGCGTTGCTTCGTCCTCCTTGCTCCTGTCTCTTATACACATCTCCGAGCCCACGAGACCGAGGCT
>ENA-OXEX01000478-OXEX01000478.1-human-gut-metagenome-genome-assembly--contig:-NODE-478-length-18534-cov-16.724660_pt1 | contig 18534 bp, 16 predicted proteins | sample MGYA00249364_ERZ652261 | MGnify/ENA primary metagenome ERZ652261 (study PRJEB26925, sample SAMN05826642) | human gut metagenome | biome: ENVO:2100002; feature: ENVO:00000062; material: ENVO:00002003... | reverse complement strand
GGGGAGGAGAGGCAGGGAAATAGTCCGACTACGCCCTGCCTCTTACTCTACTCCGCACCTGGCAGGGCTGGCTGTATCTGGCGGTGGTTATCGATCTCTTCGCCCGTAATGTGGTCGGCTGGTCGATGAAGCCCACTCTCTCACGCGAACTGGCACTCGACGCGCTGATGATGGCCGTCTGGCGGCGAAAACCGGACGGCGAGGTCATCGTGCACTCAGACCAGGGCAGCCAGTACGGCAGTGACGACTGGCAGCGCTTCTGCCGGGCTAATAACCTGGCCCCGAGCATGAGCAGGCGTGGCAACTGCTGGGATAATGCGGTGGCCGAATCGTTCTTCAGTTCGCTGAAAAAAGAGCGGATCAGAAAACGCATCTATAAAACCCGGGATCTGGCCCGGGCCGATATCTTCGATTACATTGAAGTGTTCTACAACCGGGCCCGGCGCCACAGTCACCTCGGCGGCCTCAGTCCGGAGGCCTTCGAACAGGCCTCATCGTGAGGACAGAATTTGTCTACGGGCGTGGGGTCAGTCCAACTATAGGGCAGGATCGTCTACCGGGGCGGGGTCAGTCCAGTCGCGTCCGGGCGTGTTCCTATCGACCAGCTTACAACCTGGCCATCAAAGCAGTCGATAACCGGCGACAGATAGACTTTTCCAGCCGGAAGCTGGAACTCCGTAATATCGGTCAGCCACTTCTCATTTGGCCTGCAGGAACTAAAATCCCGGGCGAGTAAATTTTCCGGTGCCGGGCCGATTTCGCCACAGTAAGAGTTGTATCGTCGTCGCCTGGTGCGCTTAACAACGAGCTGCTCTTCTGCCATCAGTCTGCGGACAACCTTTTCAGAAATAACCCTGTTGTTACCGCGAAGCATCGCGTGAAGGCGCCGGTAGCCGTAACAGCGGTAATTCTCCTCAAAGATATCGGCCATGATCACGCGTATTTCCGCATACTTATCGCACAGACGTTTGCTGGCTTTGTGGTAAAAATAACAGCTGCGGGCAAGTTGCAGAACGCTTAGCAACTCAGCAACGGGGTACTTTTTCTTAAGGGCATCAACTATCAGGGTTTTCTCCCTGTTTTTCAGTGTCAGAAAGCTGATGCCCAGATCTTTTTTTATCAGTTCATTCGCCTTTATCAGTATGTCACGTTCGAGCTGCAGCTGATGAACCTGCTGCCTGAGTCGCTGGATTTCACCGAGTAAAGCATCCTGATTTTTATCCTGAGGGGCTGCCTTTCGTTTGCGCATGGATTGATAAGCCTCGTCACTGATAAGGTCTTTCTTCCATTTGTACAGGACCGGGACGCTGACGCCTATGCTTTGTGCAACTTTACGCGCGGTTCCACGTCGGTTACAGAGCTCCCGGACGGCCTGAGACCTCTCTTCCGGGCTGAAGCATTTGTTTGTGCCTGAGCGAATGACCAGGGGACGCGCATTTGGGTAAAACTCTTCAATCCAGCGCTTTAGAATTTCGTTACTGGGGTAGCCGATGGCTCGGCGAGTGTACGACAGGCAACCACCGTGAGTAAGATAATGCTCAACAGCAGCAATTTTCTGTGTCCGTGAATAGCGTTCTCTTGGCTTTAATTCCCTGGGTAAATCGCCCTTCTCTTCATAAATCCGAACCCAACGGCCCAGCTGTTTTGTGGAAGGATATCCCAGCTCCATGACGACAACGGAGGCTTTCTTTCCGTACCGGTAATAGAGTTCGACGGCCCGGATCCGGTCCTCGTATGAATGCATAAATTAACCCCTGAAGGTCCAGGAATTCGTCCGCACTCCCCATGCTCATGAGGACTTTTACATGATAAAGCAAATGCGCCAGCAGGGTGCGTATATTGTTGATATTGCCACTCAGGTTGGTTGCTCTGAGCGGACTGTCAGACGGTACCTGAAATACCCGGAACCTCCGGCCAGAAAAACACGCCACAAAATGGCCAAACTCAGGCCGTTCATGGACTATATCGACATGCGTCTGGCTGAGAATGTCTGGAACGGCGAGGTCATCCTCGCGGAAATCAAAGCGATGGGTTATACCGGCGGACGCTCCATGTTGCGTTACTACATCCAGCCAAAACGTAAGATGCGGCCATCGAAGAAAACGGTTCGCTTCGAAACTCAGCCCGGTTACCAGCTCCAGCATGACTGGGGAGAAGTTGAGGCTGAGGTTGCCGGGCAACGATGCAGGGTTAACTTCGCGGTTAACACGCTGGGGTTCTCACGTCGCTTCCATGTCTTCGCGGCACCAAAGCAGGATGCTGAACATACCTATGAGTCACTGGTCCGCGCCTTCCGCTACTTCGGCGGCAGCGTGAAAACCGTGCTGGTCGATAATCAGAAAGCCGCAGTGCTGAAAAATAACAACGGGAAGATGGTGTTCAACTCCGGGTTCCTGCTGCTGGCCGATCACTATGGCTTCCTGCCACGGGCATGCCGTCCACGAAGGGCCAGAACCAAAGGTAAGGTGGAGCGGATGGTGAAATACCTCAAGGAGAACTTCTTCGTCCGGTACCGCCGGTTCGACAGCTTCGCCCAGGTTAATCAGCTACTGGAGCAGCGGATGGCTGACGTTGCCGACAGGCGGGAACTTCGCCAGTTCAGGCAGACACCGGAACAGCGCTTCACGCAGGAACAGGAGCATCTGCAGCCGTTGCCGGATACGGACTTCGATACCAGCTACTTCGATATCCGTCATGTCTCCTGGGATGGCTATATCGAGGTTGGCGGAAACCGTTACAGCGTGCCGGAAAGCCTGTGTGGCCAGCCGGTATCAATACGGATCTCGCTGGATGATGAACTGCGGATCTACAGTAATGAGCAGCAGATGGCATCGCACCGTCTCTGTTCGGCTGCATCCGGCTGGCAGACCGTGCCGGAGCATCACGCCCCGCTCTGGCAGCAGGTCAGTCAGGTGGAACCCGAAATCTGATTTATTCAACAAAGCCGCACCAAATCATCACTCGAAGATATTCAGGCATGGTACATCCGCGGCAAGCCCCTAATTTGTACTGAGGGGCAAAGTGAAAAAAGTTACTTTTTGTTGAAACGACAGTTAGCAATAACCCCCGCTTGCGGGGGCCATACCCACCAGGAGCAAACGCAGAAAGCCCGAGATACTTCTGCTGTATCGGGGGCTGGCGACATTTCAGGCAACACTCATAGTTGACCACATCATGATGTCATTCTGACCGACAGATGCCAGAAGCAGAGGATCCATCCCATTTTATACCTACCTTATAACACTTAGAAAAACAACATGTTAAAAATGTTTATTGGAAACAATTTTATTTCCAATTGTAATGATAACCATTCTCATATTAATATGGCTACGTGATAATTAACTTTTGATGCACTCCGCATGTCTGACCGTGCCACTACCACAGCTTCCTTAACGTTCGAGTCGCTTTATGGCACCCATCACGGCTGGTTGAAAAGTTGGCTGACGCGCAAACTCCAGTCTGCCTTTGATGCAGATGACATTGCCCAGGACACTTTTTTGCGGGTAATGAGCAGCGAAACGCTCTCGACGATCCGCGATCCTCGCTCTTTCCTGTGTACTATCGCCAAACGCGTGATGGTGGACCTGTTTCGCCGAAACGCGCTGGAAAAAGCGTATCTGGAGATGCTGGCGCTTATGCCGGAGGGGGTAGCGCCTTCACCTGAGGAACGCGAAAGCCAGCTCGAGACCCTACAACTCGTCGACAGCATGCTGGACGGGCTAAACGGAAAAACACGTGAAGCGTTTCTGCTTTCGCAACTGGATGGCCTGACATACAGCGAGATTGCGCACAAACTCGGTGTTTCCGTCAGCTCCGTGAAAAAATACGTGGCGAAAGCCGTCGAGCACTGCCTGCTGTTTCGTCTGGAGCATGGGTTATGAATCCTTCGTTAACCGATTCCCGCCGTCAGGCGCTGCGTTCAGCTTCCCACTGGTATGCCGTGCTAAGCGGCGAGCGCGTCAGCCCACAACAGGAAGCGCGCTGGCAACAGTGGTATGAACAGGATCAGGATAACCAGTGGGCCTGGCAGCAGGTTGAAAACCTGCGCAACCAGCTTGGCGGTGTGCCTGGCGACGTTGCCAGCCGGGCGCTGCACGATACCCGCCTCACCCGCCGTCACGTGATGAAAGGATTACTGCTGTTGCTCGGCGCTGGCGGAGGCTGGCAACTCTGGCAGTCGGAAACCGGCGAAGGTCTGCGGGCAGATTACCGCACCGCCAAAGGCGCAGTCAGCCGTCAGCAACTGGAAGATGGCTCCCTGCTCACGCTGAATACCCAAAGCGCGGCGGATGTGCGTTTTGATGCGCATCAGCGCACCGTCCGGCTCTGGTACGGTGAAATCGCCATTACTACCGCGAAAGATGCGCAGCAACGCCCCTTCCGCGTCCTGACCCGTCAGGGCCAACTCACCGCTTTAGGGACAGAATTTACCGTCCGCCAGCAGGATAATTTCACGCAGCTTGACGTGCAGCAGCACGCCGTGGAAGTGCTTCTCGCCAGTGCCCCCGCGCAAAAACGCATCGTGAACGCTGGTGAAAGCCTGCAGTTCAGCGCCTCTGAGTTTGGCGCAGTGAAACCGCTGGATGACGAGAGTACAAGCTGGACGAAGGGCATCCTGAGCTTCAGCGATAAACCGCTGGGTGAGGTGATAGCCACGCTAAGCCGTTACCGCAACGGCGTGCTGCGCTGCGATCCCGCCGTTGCCGGGCTGCGCCTGAGCGGGACGTTCCCGCTGAAAAATACCGATGCGATCCTGAACGTTATCGCTCAAACGCTTCCCGTTAAAATTCAGTCTATTACGCGGTACTGGATAAACATTTCACCGCTGTAAGAAAAATAATTCTCATTTCGATTGTCCTTTTTACCCTTCTCGTTCGACTCATAGCTGAACACAACAAAAATGATGATGGAGAAGGTATGACGCCGTTACGCGTTTTTCGTAAATCAACACCTTTGGTTAACGCCATTCGCCTGAGCCTGCTGCCGCTGGCCGGTCTCTCGTTTTCCGCTTTTGCTGCACAGGTTGATATCGCACCGGGATCGCTCGACAAAGCGCTCAATCAGTATGCCGCACACAGCGGAATTACCCTCTCGGTTGACGCCAGCCTGACGCGCGGCAAGCAGAGCAACGGCCTGCACGGAGATTACGACGTCGAGAGCGGCCTGCAACAGCTGCTGGACGGCAGCGGACTGCAGGTAAAACCGCTGGGAAATAACAGCTGGACGCTGGAGCCCGCGCCCGCGCCAAAAGAAGATGCCCTGACCGTGGTCGGCGACTGGCTGGGCGATGCGCGTGAAAACGACGTATTTGAACATGCTGGCGCGCGTGACGTGATCCGCCGTGAGGATTTCGCCAAAACCGGCGCAACCACCATGCGTGAGGTGCTTAACCGCATCCCTGGCGTCAGCGCGCCGGAAAACAACGGCACCGGCAGCCACGACCTGGCGATGAACTTTGGCATCCGGGGCCTGAACCCACGCCTCGCCAGCCGCTCGACCGTCCTGATGGACGGCATCCCCGTCCCCTTTGCCCCTTACGGTCAGCCGCAGCTTTCACTGGCTCCCGTTTCGCTCGGCAACATGGATGCCATTGACGTGGTGCGCGGTGGTGGTGCGGTGCGTTACGGACCGCAGAGCGTGGGCGGCGTGGTGAACTTTGTTACCCGCGCCATTCCGCAGGACTTTGGTATCGAGGCGGGGGTGGAAGGTCAGCTCAGCCCAACCTCTTCACAAAACAACCCGAAAGAGACGCACAACCTGATGGTGGGCGGCACAGCGGACAACGGTTTTGGCACCGCGCTGCTCTACTCCGGCACGCGCGGCAGTGACTGGCGCGAGCACAGCGCCACCCGCATCGACGACCTGATGCTGAAAAGCAAATATGCGCCGAATGAGGTGCACACCTTCAACAGCCTGCTGCAATATTACGATGGTGAAGCCGACATGCCCGGCGGCCTGTCCCGCGCGGATTACGACGCCGATCGCTGGCAATCCACCCGCCCGTATGACCGCTTCTGGGGCCGTCGCAAGCTGGCGAGCCTGGGCTACCAGTTCCAGCCGGACAGCCAGCATAAATTCAACATTCAGGGGTTCTACACCCAGACCCTGCGCAGCGGCTACCTGGAGCAAGGCAAACGCATCACCCTCTCGCCGCGTAACTACTGGGTGCGCGGTATTGAGCCACGCTACAGCCAGAGCTTTATGATCGGCCCTTCCGCGCACGAAGTGGGCGTGGGCTATCGCTATGTGAATGAATCAACGCATGAAATGCGTTACTACACCGCCACCAGCAGCGGGCAGTTGCCGTCCGGCTCAAGCCCTTACGACCGCGACACGCGTTCCGGCACCGAGGCGCACGCCTGGTATCTGGATGACAAAATCGACATCGGCAACTGGACCATCACGCCGGGTATGCGTTTCGAACATATCGAGTCATACCAGAACAACGCCATCAAAGGCACGCACGAAGAGGTGAGCTATAACGCACCGCTTCCGGCGTTGAACGTGCTCTATCACCTGACTGACAGCTGGAATCTTTATGCAAACACTGAAGGCTCGTTCGGCACCGTACAGTACAGCCAGATTGGCAAGGCTGTGCAAAGCGGCAATGTGGAACCGGAAAAAGCGCGAACCTGGGAACTCGGTACCCGCTACGACGACGGCGCGCTGACGGCGGAAATGGGGCTGTTCCTGATTAACTTTAACAATCAGTACGACTCCAACCAGACCAACGACACCGTCACTGCACGTGGCAAAACGCGCCATACCGGGCTGGAAACGCAGGCACGTTACGACCTGGGTACGCTAACGCCAACGCTTGATAACGTTTCCGTCTACGCCAGCTATGCGTATGTGAACGCGGAAATCCGCGAGAAAGGCGACACCTATGGCAATCAGGTGCCATTCTCCCCGAAACATAAAGGCACGCTGGGCGTGGACTACAAGCCGGGCAACTGGACGTTCAATCTGAACAGCGATTTCCAGTCCAGCCAGTTTGCGGATAACGCCAATACGGTGAAAGAGAGCGCCGACGGCAGTACCGGCCGCATTCCCGGCTTCATGCTCTGGGGCGCACGCGTGGCGTATGACTTTGGCCCGCAGATGGCAGATCTGAACCTGGCGTTCGGTGTGAAAAACATCTTCGACCAGGACTACTTCATCCGCTCTTATGACGACAACAACAAAGGCATCTACGCAGGCCAACCGCGCACGCTGTATATGCAGGGGGCGTTGAAGTTCTGATGTGTTAACGCCCGGCTTGCCGGGCTTTTAGCTGGAATGTGACTATGTTGGCATTTATCCGTTTTCTTTTTGCAGGCCTGCTGCTGGTGATCGGCCACGCCTTTGCCGCCACGGTTCAGGACGAACACGGCACGTTTACACTCGATAAAACGCCACAACGGATTGTGGTGCTGGAACTCTCGTTCGCCGATGCGCTGGCCGCCGTGGACGTCAGCCCGATCGGTATTGCCGACGATAACGATGCAAAACGCATCCTGCCCGAAGTGCGTGCGCACCTGAAACCGTGGCAGTCCGTCGGAACGCGCGCGCAGCCGAGCCTGGAAGCCATTGCTGCCCTGAAACCAGACCTGATCATTGCCGACTGCAGTCGCCATGCGGGGATTTACACCGCCTTGCAGCAAATCGCGCCGGTACTGCTGCTTAAGTCCCGCAACGAAACCTACGCTGAAAATTTGCACTCAGCGGCTATCATCGGCGAAGTGGTAGGTAAAAAACGAGAGATGCAGGCGCGTCTGGAACAACATAAAGAGAAGATGGCGCAGTGGGCCAGCCAGCTTCCCACAGGGACACGCGTGGCCTTTGGCACATCACGCGAACAGCTATTCAACCTGCATACCCAGGAGACCTGGACCGGCAGCGTGCTGGCTTCTCTGGGGCTGAACGTTCCCGCTGCGATGGCGGGCGCGTCCATGCCGTCCATCGGCCTGGAGCAACTGCTGGCGGTCAATCCTGCCTGGCTGCTGGTTGCCCACTATCGCGAAGAGAGCATTGTTAAACGCTGGCAACAAGATCCGCTCTGGCAGATATTAACCGCCGCGCAGAAGCAGCAGGTTGCTTCAGTCGACAGTAACGCCTGGGCGCGGATGCGCGGTATTTTTGCCGCAGAGCGTATTGCCGCTGACACGGTAAAAATCTTCCACCATCAGCCGCTTACCGATGTGAAATGACCGCGCTAAAACACCCGGTGCTGCTGTGGGGGCTTCCCGTTGCAGTACTTATTATTATTTTCTGGCTGAGTCTGTTTTGCTACTCGGCCATTCCTGTTTCCGGAGCAGACGCAATCCGCGCCCTGCTGCCTGGACACACGCCAACGCTACCAGAAGCGCTGGTGCAAAACCTTCGTTTGCCGCGAAGCCTGGTCGCCGTTCTGATCGGCGCAAGCCTGGCGCTCGCGGGCACGCTGCTGCAAACCCTGACCCACAACCCAATGGCCTCTCCTTCACTGCTCGGCATTAACAGCGGCGCGGCGCTGGCTATGGCGCTTACCAGCGCGCTGAGTCCGACGCCGGTTGCAGGCTATTCCCTGTCGTTCATCGCGGCATGCGGGGGCGGCGTGAGCTGGCTGCTGGTCATGACCGCAGGAGGCGGGTTTCGTCATACCCAGGACAGAAACAAACTGATCCTCGCGGGTATCGCGCTGTCGGCCTTTTGTATGGCCCTGACCCGCATCACCCTGCTGCTGGCCGAAGATCATGCTTACGGCATCTTTTACTGGCTGGCAGGCGGAGTGTCCCACGCCCACTGGCAGGATGTCTGGCAGCTCTTGCCGGTGGTGGTCACTGCAGTCCCTGTCGTGTTGCTGCTGGCGAATCAACTGAACCTGCTCAACGTCAGCGACAGTACCGCCCATACGCTGGGAGTGAACCTGCCGAGACTACGTTTGATCATCAATATGTTAGTGCTGCTTCTGGTTGGCGCGTGCGTCAGTGTGGCAGGTCCGGTGGCGTTTATCGGCCTGCTGGTGCCACATCTGGCGCGCTTCTGGGCAGGCTTCGATCAGCGCAACGTACTGCCGGTGAGCATGCTGCTGGGGGCCACGCTGATGCTGATGGCAGATGTACTCGCACGCGCGCTGGCCTTCCCCGGCGATCTGCCCGCAGGCGCAGTGCTGGCGCTGATTGGCAGTCCTTGCTTTGTCTGGCTGGTGAGGAGGCGAGGATGAAAATTGCGCTGGTCATTTTCATCACCCTTGCCCTGGCAGGCTGTGCGCTGTTATCACTCCATATGGGGGTGATCCCCGTGCCGTGGCGCGCGCTGCTGACCGACTGGCAGGACGGACGCGAGCATTATTATGTATTGATGGAGTACCGACTGCCGCGCTTGCTGCTGGCACTGTTTGTCGGTGCAGCCCTCGCCGTAGCGGGCGTGCTGGTACAGGGGATTGTGCGTAACCCGCTAGCATCACCGGATATTCTCGGCATTAACCATGCCGCCAGCCTTGCCTCTGTGGGAGCACTGCTTCTTATGCCATCACTATCCGTGATGGTGCTGCCGCTGCTGGCCTTTGCGGGCGGTATGGCGGGGTTGATCTTGCTGAAGATGCTGGCAAAGACCCACCAGCCGATGAAGCTGGCGCTCACCGGCGTGGCGCTTTCCGCCTGCTGGGCGAGCCTGACGGATTACCTGATGCTCCTGCACCCGCAGGATGTAAACAGTGCCCTGCTGTGGCTGACGGGTAGCTTATGGGGGCGCGACTGGCACTTTGTGAAGATTGCCGTGCCGTTGCTCATTCTGTTTTTGCCGCTGAGCCTGCGCTTTTGTCGCGATCTCGACCTGCTGGCGCTGGGCGATGCACGAGCAGCCACGCTCGGCGTGTCGGTTCAGCGCACCCGGTTCCAGGGGCTGATGCTGGCTGTCGCGATGACAGCAACCGGCGTGGCCGTCTGTGGCCCGATAAGTTTTATTGGTCTCGTCGTGCCGCACATGGTGCGCAGGATCGCCGGCGGGCGTCACCGCTGGCTGATGCCCGTTTCGGCCCTGACGGGCGCGTTGTTGCTGGTCATTGCCGATCTGCTGGCACGAATCATTCATCCGCCGCTGGAGCTTCCGGCAGGCGTGCTGACCGCCATTATCGGCGCACCGTGGTTTGTCTGGCTGCTTGTGAGAATGCGATAAATGAGATTACGTACTGAAAATCTGACCGTCAGCTATGGCGCACAAACCGTGCTGGATGGACTTTCTCTCGCCCTGCCTGCCGGAAAAATCACGGCCCTGCTCGGCCCTAACGGTTGCGGGAAATCGACGCTGTTGAACTGTTTTTCTCGCCTGTTAACACCAGACTCTGGCGAGATATTGCTTGATGAAAAACCCATAGCCGGTTTTTCCGCCCGCCAGCTGGCTCGCCGCCTGGCTTTACTGCCGCAACACCATTTATCCCCCGAGGGGATCACTGTACGGGAACTGGTTTCCTACGGCCGCAGCCCGTGGCTGTCGTTGTGGGGGCGACTCTCCGCGGAAGACAACGAGCGGGTCAACGTGGCAATGAGTCAGACCCGGACGCGCAATCTGGCTGACCGCAGGTTAACCCAGCTTTCCGGCGGCCAGCGCCAGCGTGCGTTTCTGGCGATGGTGTTGGCACAGGATACCCCACTCATTCTTCTTGATGAGCCTACGACCTACCTCGATATCAATCATCAGGTTGAACTGATGCGCCTGATGGTTGAACTCAAAAGGCAGGGGAAAACCGTAGTGACGGTACTCCACGATCTGAATCAGGCCAGCCGCTATTGCGATCATCTGGTGGTACTGGCAAGCGGTCGCGTGATGGCGCAAGGTGCTCCGGAAGCAGTGATGAAACCAGAGCTTCTAAAGACGGTGTTCAGCGTAGAAGCGGAAATCCATCCCGAACCGGTATCTGGCAGACCCATGTGTGTGGTGAAGTAGTCTGGCGAAGTCATAAGGATCATCACAGGACAGATAAAGGAAGTGATAACCACCTGCCAACAGGCACCAAAATCTGGCTGGTTGCCGGTATCACCGACATGCGCAACGGCTTCAATGGTCTCGCCGCAAAGGTGCAGACGATGCTGAAAGATGACCCGATGTCCGGCCATGTCTTCATCTTCCGGGGCCGCAGCGGCAGTAAGGTCAAACTGCTGTGGTCCACCGGCGACGGGCTGTGCCTGCTGACCAAACGGCTGGAACGCGGCCGCTTCGCCTGGCCCTCTGCCCGCGATGGCAAAGTGTTCCTGACCCCGGCGCAGCTGGCAATGCTTCTGGAAGGCATCGACTGGCGGCAGCCTAAAAGACTGCTTACGTCCCTGACCATGTTGTAGGCCTCTTTATCCTGGTTGTCGTTGAATAAGCCTGGTAAAATGCGGGCTTATGAACAACACCTACCCTGACGACATCCTTCTGCTGAAACAGCGCCTGTCCGAACAGGAAGCGCTGAACCGCGCCCTGCTGGAAAAGCAGGCCGACCGGGAGCGCGAAATAGACCATCTGCAGGCGCAGCTGGATAAGCTTCGCCGGATGAACTTCGGCAGTCGTTCTGAATAAATCTCCCGCCGCATCGCGCAGATAGAAGCCGACCTGAACCGGCTTCAGACAGAAAGCGATACGCTGACGGGTCGGGTTGCCGATACGGGCCGGGCCCCGTATCGTTTTAACCCTGAATATTCATCGCAGATATTGTTTCGGGTTTTCCGGTATACCAGCCCTGAACTAGGTAACCGGGGCCAAGAGAACGGACGAATTCAAACTGTCCTGGCGTTTCCACCCCTTCAAACACCAGTGGTTTGCCAGTACCACGTAACCCTTTCACCACAGAAACAAGTAGCGCTCGCTTCACCGGGTCATCAATATTGGCAATAAAAATACGGTAATGCTGTCAACCTGTTGATGACTATTTTAATCTGTAGTCATTCAATCCTTGTAACATCAGGATGATCCTGGTGTCAGTGAAAATACGAAATCAACACGTTGGTATCATTACCCACCTGTGAACTGACGTCGGCATTTTGAATCTCACTTCGGCGTGCCCCCTCCGAATGGCGCAAAACATTTCGTGGTATGGCATGATAGCACCCGAAGAGAGTCAATTCAGGGTGGTAAATGTGAAACCAGTAACGCTATACGATGTCGCAGAGTATGCCGGTGTCTCTTATCAGACCGTTTCCCGCGTGGTGAACAAGGCCAGCCACGTCTCTGCGAAAACGCGGGAAAAGGTGGAAGCGGCGATGGCGCAGCTGAACTACATTCCCAACCGCGTGGCACAACAACTGGCGGGCAAACAGTCGTTGCTGATTGGCGTTGCTACCTCCAGTCTGGCCCTGCACGCGCCGTCGCAAATTGTCGCGGCGATTAAATCTCGCGCCGATCAACTGGGTGCCAGCGTGGTGGTGTCGATGGTAGAACGAAGCAGCGTCGAAGCCTGTAAAGCGGCGGTACATAACCTTCTCGCGCAACGCGTCAGTGGTCTGATCATTAACTATCCGCTGGATGACGAGGATGCCATTGCTGTGGAAGCTGCCTGCGCTAATGTTCCGGCCCTATTTCTTGATGTCTCTGACCAGACTCCCATCAACAGTATTATTTTTTCCCATGAAGACGGTACGCGACTGGGCGTGGAGCATCTGATCGCATTGGGTCACCAGCAAATCGCGTTGTTAGCCGGTCCATTAAGTTCTGTCTCGGCGCGTCTGCGTCTGGCGGACTGGCATAAATATCTCACACGCAATCAAATTCATCCGATAGCGGAACGGGAAGGCGACTGGAGTGCCATGTCCGGTTTTCAACAAACTATGCAAATGCTGAATGAGGGCATCGTTCCCACTGCGATGCTGGTTGCCAACGATCAGATGGCGCTGGGCGCAATGCGCGCTATTACCGAGTCCGGGCTGCGCGTTGGTGCGGATATCTCGGTAGTGGGATACGACGATACCGAAGACAGCTCGTGTTATATCCCGCCGTTAACCACCATCAAACAGGATTTTCGCCTGCTGGGGAAAACTAGCGTGGACCGCTTGCTGAAACTCTCTCAGGGCCAGGCGGTGAAGAGCAATCAGCTGTTGCCCGTCTCACTGGTGAAAAGAAAAACCACCCTACCGCCCAATACGCAAACCACCTCTCCCCGCACGTTGGCAGATTCCTTAATGCAGCTGGCACGACAAGTTTCCCGACTTGAAAGCGGGCAGTGAGCGCAACGCAATTAATGTGAGTCAGCTCACTCATTAGGCACCCCAGGCTTTACACTCTATGTGTCCGGCTCGTATGTTATGCGAAAATGTGAGCGGATAACAATTCACACAGGATACAACTATGACAATGATTACGGATTCACTGGCCGTCGTATTACAACGTCGTGACTGGGAAAACCCTGGCGTTACCCAACTTAATCGCCTTGCGGCACATCCCCCTTTCGCCAGCTGGCGTAATAGCGAAGAGGCTCGCACCGATCGCCCTTCCCAAGAGTCGCGCAGCCTGAATGGTGAATGGCGCTTTGCTTGGTTTCCGGCACCAGAAGCGGTACCAGAAAGCTGGCTGGAGCGCGATCTTCCTGACGCCGATACTGTCATCGTCCCCTCAAACTGGCAGATGCACGGTTACGATGCGCCTATCTACACCAACGTGACCTATCCCATTGCGGTCAATCCGCCGTATGTTCCCACGGAGAATCCGACGGGTTGTTACTCGCTCACATTTAATATTGATGAAAGCTGGCTACAGGAAGGCCAGACGCGAATTATTTTTGATGGTGTTAACTCGGCGTTTCATTTGTGGTGCAACGGGCGCTGGGTCGGTTACGGACAGGACAGTCGTTTGCCGTCTGAATTTGACCTGAGCGCATTTTTACACGCCGGAGAAAACCGCCTCGCGGTGATGGTGCTGCGCTGGAGTGACGGCAGTTATCTGGAAGATCAGGATATGTGGCGGATGAGCGGCATTTTCCGTGACGTCTCGTTGCTGCATAAACCGACCACGCAAATCAGCGATTTACATGTAGCCACTCACTTTAATGATGATTTCAGCCGCGCTGTACTGGAGGCAGACGTTCAGATGTACGGCGAGCTGCGCGATGAGCTGCGGGTGACGGTTTCTTTGTGGCAGGGTGAAACGCAGGTCGCCAGCGGCACCGCGCCTTTCGGCGGTGAAATTATCGATGAGCGTGGTGGTTATGCCGATCACGTCACCCTACGTCTGAACGTCGAAAACCCGAAACTGTGGAGCGCCGAAATCCCGAATCTCTATCGTGCAGTGGTTGAACTGCACACCGCCGACGGCACGCTGATTGAAGCAGAAGCCTGCGATGTCGGTTTCCGCGAGGTGCGGATTGAAAATGGTCTGCTGCTGCTGAACGGCAAGCCGTTGCTGATTCGCGGCGTTAACCGTCACGAGCATCATCCTCTGCATGGTCAGGTCATGGATGAGCAGACGATGGTGCAGGATATCCTGCTGATGAAGCAGAACAACTTTAACGCCGTGCGCTGTTCGCATTATCCGAACCATCCGCTGTGGTACACGCTGTGCGACCGCTACGGCCTGTATGTGGTGGATGAAGCCAACATTGAAACCCACGGCATGGTGCCAATGAATCGTCTGACCGATGATCCGCGCTGGCTACCCGCGATGAGCGAACGCGTAACGCGAATGGTGCAGCGCGATCGTAATCACCCGAGTGTGATCATCTGGTCGCTGGGGAATGAATCAGGCCACGGCGCTAATCACGACGCACTCTATCGCTGGATCAAATCTGTCGATCCTTCCCGCCCGGTACAGTATGAAGGCGGCGGAGCCGACACCTTCGCAACCGATATTATTTGCCCGATGTACGCGCGCGTGGATGAAGACCAGCCCTTCCCGGCTGTGCCGAAATGGTCCATCAAAAAATGGCTTTCGTTGCCTGGAGAGACGCGCCCGCTGATCCTTTGCGAATACGCCCACGCGATGGGTAACAGTCTTGGCGGCTTCGCTAAATACTGGCAGGCGTTTCGTCAGTACCCCCGTTTACAGGGCGGCTTCGTCTGGGACTGGGTGGATCAGTCGCTGATTAAATATGATGAAAATGGCAATCCGTGGTCGGCTTACGGCGGTGATTTTGGCGATACGCCGAATGATCGCCAGTTCTGCATGAACGGTCTGGTCTTTGCCGACCGCACGCCGCATCCGGCGCTGACGGAAGCAAAACACCAGCAGCAGTTTTTCCAGTTCAGTTTATCCGGGCAAACCATCGAAGTGACCAGCGAATACCTGTTCCGTCATAGCGATAACGAGCTCCTGCACTGGATGGTGGCGCTGGATGGCAAGCCGCTGGCAAGCGGTGAAGTGCCTCTGGATGTCGCTCCACAAGGTAAACAGTTGATTGAACTGCCTGGACTACCGCAGCCGAAGAGCGCCGGACAACTCTGGCTAACGGTTCACGTAGTGCAACCGAACGCGACCACATGGTCAGCAGCCGGACACATCAGCGCCTGGCAGCAGTGGCGTCTGGCGGAAAACCTCAGCGTGACACTCCCCTCCGCGCCCCACGCCATCCCGCAACTGACCACCAGCGAAACGGATTTTTGCATCGAGCTGGATAATAAGCGTTGGCAATTTAACCGCCAGTCAGGCTTTCTTTCACAGATGTGGATTGGCGATAAAAAACAACTGCTGACGCCGCTGCGCGATCAGTTCACCCGCGCACCGCTGGATAACGACATTGGCGTAAGTGAAGCGACCCGCATTGACCCTAACGCCTGGGTCGAACGCTGGAAGGCGGCGGGCCATTACCAGGCCGAAGCAGCGTTGTTGCAGTGCACGGCAGATACGCTTGCCGACGCGGTGTTGATTACCACGGTCCACGCGTGGCAGCATCAGGGGAAAACCTTATTTATCAGCCGGAAAACCTACCGGATTGATGGAAGTGGTCAAATGGCGATTACCGTTGATGTTGAAGTGGCGAGCAATACGCCACATCCGGCGCGGATTGGCCTGACCTGCCAGCTGGCGCAGGTAGCAGAGCGGGTAAACTGGCTCGGATTAGGGCCGCAAGAAAACTATCCCGACCGCCTTACTGCGGCCTGTTTTGACCGCTGGGATCTGCCATTGTCAGACATGTATACCCCGTACGTCTTCCCGAGCGAAAACGGTCTGCGCTGCGGGACGCGCGAATTGAATTATGGCCCACACCAGTGGCGCGGCGACTTCCAGTTCAACATCAGCCGCTACAGTCAACAGCAACTGATGGAAACCAGCCATCGCCATCTGCTGCACGCGGAAGAAGGCACATGGCTGAATATCGACGGTTTCCATATGGGGATTGGTGGCGACGACTCCTGGAGCCCGTCAGTGTCGGCGGAATTCCAGCTTAGCGCCGGTAGCTACCATTACCAGTTGCTCTGGTGTCAAAAATAATAATAACCGGGCAGGCCATGTCTGCCCGTATTTCGCGTAAGGAAATCCATTATGTACTATTTAAAAAACACAAACTTTTGGATGTTCGGTTTATTCTTTTTCTTTTACTTTTTTATCATGGGAGCCTACTTCCCGTTTTTCCCGATTTGGCTACATGACATCAACCATATCAGCAAAAGTGATACGGGTATTATTTTTGCCGCTATTTCTCTGTTCTCGCTATTATTCCAACCGCTGTTTGGTCTGCTTTCTGACAAACTCGGGCTGCGCAAATACCTGCTGTGGATTATTACCGGCATGTTAGTGATGTTTGCGCCGTTCTTTATTTTTATCTTCGGGCCACTGTTACAATACAACATTTTAGTAGGATCGATTGTTGGTGGTATTTATCTAGGCTTTTGTTTTAACGCCGGTGCGCCAGCAGTAGAGGCATTTATCGAGAAAGTCAGCCGTCGCAGTAATTTCGAATTTGGTCGAGCGCGGATGTTTGGCTGTGTTGGCTGGGCGCTGTGTGCCTCGATTGTCGGCATCATGTTCACCATCAATAATCAGTTTGTTTTCTGGCTGGGTTCTGGCTGTGCACTCATCCTCGCCGTTTTACTCTTTTTCGCCAAAACGGATGCGCCCTCTTCTGCCACGGTTGCCAATGCGGTAGGTGCCAACCATTCGGCATTTAGCCTTAAGCTGGCGCTGGAACTGTTCAGACAGCCAAAACTGTGGTTTTTGTCACTGTATGTTATTGGCGTTTCCTGCACCTACGATGTTTTTGACCAACAGTTTGCTAATTTCTTTACTTCGTTCTTTGCTACCGGTGAACAGGGTACGCGGGTATTTGGCTACGTAACGACAATGGGCGAATTACTTAACGCCTCGATTATGTTTTTTGCGCCACTGATCATTAATCGCATCGGTGGGAAAAACGCCCTGCTGCTGGCTGGCACTATTATGTCAGTACGTATTATTGGCTCATCGTTCGCTACCTCAGCACTGGAAGTGGTTATTCTGAAAACGCTGCATATGTTTGAAGTACCGTTCCTGCTGGTGGGCTGCTTTAAATATATTACCAGCCAGTTTGAAGTGCGTTTTTCAGCGACGATTTATCTGGTCTGTTTCTGCTTCTTTAAGCAACTGGCGATGGTTTTTATGTCTATTCTGGCGGGCAATATGTATGAAAGCATCGGTTTCCAGGGCGCTTACCTGGTGCTGGGTCTGGTGGCGCTGGGCTTCACCTTAATTTCCGTGTTCACGCTTAGCGGCCCCGGCCCACTTTCCCTGCTGCGTCGCCAGGTGAATGAAGTCGCTTAAGAAATTAATGTCGGATACGGCGCGAGCGCCTTATCCGACCAACTTATCAGGACGGAATGTTAAAAATGAACATGTCGATGACAGAAAAAATAAAAGCAGGCAAGCTATTTACCGATATGTGCGAAGGCTTACCTGAAAAAAGACTTCGTGGAAAAACGTTAATGTATGAGTTTAATCACTCGCATCCATCAGAATTTGAAAAAAGGGAAAGTCTGATTAAAGAAATGTTTGCCACGGTAGGGGAAAACGCCTGGGTAGAACCCCCCGTCTATTTCTCTTACGGTTCCAACATCCATATAGGCCGCAATTTTTATGCAAATTTCAATTTAACCATTGTCGACGACTACACGGTAACGATCGGTGATAACGTACTGATTGCACCCAACGTTACTCTTTCCGTTACGGGACACCCGGTACACCATGAATTGAGAAAAAACGGAGAGATGTACTCTTTTCCGATAACGATTGGCAATAACGTCTGGATCGGAAGTCATGTGGTTATTAATCCAGGCGTCACCATCGGGGATAATTCTGTTATTGGCGCGGGTAGTGTCGTCACAAAAGACATTCCACCAAACGTCGTGGCTGCTGGCGTTCCTTGTCGGGTTATTCGCGAAATAAACGACCGGGATAAGCAATATTATTTCAAAGATTTTAAAGTTGAGTCTTCAGTTTAAATAAGCAAAATTACCTGATGCGCTCCGCTTATCAGGCCTACAATTTCAGTGATCTACGTAGGCCGGATAAGGTGTTCACGCCGCATCCGGCATAAACTACGCTCGCGGTAGCCCAGCCGATTACCGTTTGTAATCGATGGCTTCTGGCTGCTCCAGATATACGGTGGTTTGTGCCGGTTGCTGTCTCTTATACACA
>ENA-OXEX01000458-OXEX01000458.1-human-gut-metagenome-genome-assembly--contig:-NODE-458-length-19228-cov-8.041099_pt1 | contig 19228 bp, 14 predicted proteins | sample MGYA00249364_ERZ652261 | MGnify/ENA primary metagenome ERZ652261 (study PRJEB26925, sample SAMN05826642) | human gut metagenome | biome: ENVO:2100002; feature: ENVO:00000062; material: ENVO:00002003... | reverse complement strand
TCGCATTTTCCATCTTCCCGGTTATCATTGTATATCTGATCTTATCCAAACACATCGTACAGGGTGTTGCACTTGGAAGCGTAAAGGGTTAATAAACGGATTGCTGTACTACATAAAAATGAGACTGCCATATGGGTGGTCTCATTTTTTAACTCTTATTTTTGATGAAAATCTTTGACAATGTCACTGGTAAATAAGCCGGTTGTGTGCTATACTATTATCTATGATTAGTAGAAATAAAGGATCGGATGTGTTGGGGTACATGGGTGCAGACAAGAACGGACAGGCTGGATCTTTGTAAAATACACATAGAAATGGAGAGGAATATGACAGAGACAGGATTATGGATTTTTCTGATTTGTTTACTTGTAGTAGTCATCATAGCGACTGTGGTTGCAGTAGTGTCAGCAGTATCAGGTGCTACGGCAGCGATCGTGGATGATGAGGAATCAGAGGAAGAGTAGGAATACAGCAGGTATAAGAGAAAAGCCTCTTGTCAGTTTTGTATAGGTGTATAGCTGACAGGGGCTTTTTTGTGCACAGGATTCTGCCTTAATCAGCAATCTAAAAAAATATAAACTGGTACGAAAGTCTTGCAATCCATTTTGAAACAGGTAAACTAAATATATTGTGGCAAAATATTTGCTGCCAGGTGTTTATTACAAATGTCTTGCGTATTCAGGTGGAGGGACAAAAGAGAGTGTTGTCAAAATTAAGTGTGAAGAAACCGTATACTGTGATCGTAGGCGTGATCTTAGTCATTGTGTTAGGAGCCGTATCCCTAACCAAAATGACCACAGATCTACTGCCGGATATGAGTCTGCCATATGCCTTAGTCATTACGACGGATATGGGGGCAAGCCCGGAGAAAGTGGAATCCGATGTGACAGCACCTGTCGAGGCATCCATGGCGACGACTTCGAGCATCAAAAATGTGAGTTCTGCCTCCTACGATAATTATTCGATGGTGATCTTAGAGTATGAGCAGAATGCCAATATGGATTCGGTCATTATCGAGATCCAGCAGAAATTAGACCAGTTAGAGGGCAGTTTTCCGGATGGTGCCGGGAAGCCGATGATCATGCAGATCGACCCGGATATGATGCCTGTAATGGTGGCATCTGCCGATGTGGAAGGCATGACGCAGTCAGAGATTTCGGATTATGTGGAAAATGAACTTTCGCCGGTGCTTGAGAGTATCGACGGTGTGGCATCTGTTTCTACAACCGGAACTGTGGAAGAGAACATTCATGTCACATTAGATCAGGATAAAATCGATGCACTGAATCAGAAGATCCAGAGTAAGATCGAGGAACAGTTTACTGAACCGCAGGAACAGCTCGATCAGGCTGCCGAGCAGGTGGAGAGTGGACGCAGGCAGATGGAAAGCGGAAAAGATCAGCTTGCAAACCAGCTTGGACAGGCAGAAAATGAAGTGATCAATGGTAAGTCGCAGGCGTTTGTGGCAGAATCAGATCTGAGTCAGAATTATACAGTATTGAAAGCGACCGATGAGCTGATAAAGCGGGCAATCCCGGAACTCCAGAGTATTTATGAACAGGGAATGGGATTAAAAGCAGACATTGAACAGGCACAAAAAGAAGCCCAGATGAACAGTGACGATGGAAGCAGACGTATAGAAGAACTTTTAGAGGAGGCGAAGATTTCCGGAGATCAGGAACAGATCAATCAGATCCTTGCGATGACCGGGGAAAATCAGGAGAGCATTGCGGAAGCAGGAAAACGTCTGGAATTATTACAGGAAGAACTGTTAGAACTGAATACATCCTTAAATCAGCAGTGGGCAGATCAGTTAGCAGCGTTAAATGTGAGTCTTAGTTCGATCGATGATATTCCGCAGGTGATTACGCAGCTGTCACAAAAACAGGTTGAGATCCAAACAGCAATGGCAGCTCTGCAGACTGCACAGGAACAGGTTACAGATGGAAAAACTACCTTAGATGATGCGTATGTAACGTTAAACCGGATGGAGATCGACGGGATCTTAGAGATGAGTGAAGCGTCTGCACAGCTTGCGGTCGGGGAAGCCCGGTTAGAGCAGGGACAGGAAAAATTAGAAGAGTCAAAACAGAGTGCACTTGAGTCTGCGGATCTGAATCAGATCCTGTCGGTGGAAACATTAGGCCAAATTCTGACAGCACAGAATTTTTCCATGCCGGCAGGTTATGTCAATGAAAATAAGAAACAGTATTTAGTGCGTGTCGGCGACGAGGTTTCATCCGTGGAAGAACTTGAAAATCTTGTGCTGGTGGATGTCGGAATGGATGGAATCGCGCCGATCCGTTTATCAGATGTTGCAAAGACAGAAGTGGTGGATGATACAGGGGATTCCTATTCCAAAGTAAATGGAAATCCGGCGATCATGCTTTCCATTGAAAAGCAGACCGGATACTCCACCGGAGATGTGACAAAGCGGATCAAGACACGATTTGAGTCGTTGGAAAAAGAAAATGACAAACTTCACATGACGATATTGATGAATCAGGGCGTCTATATTGATACCATTGTGCAGTCTGTCATGGAAAATATGATCTTGGGTGCGATCCTTGCCGTGCTCATTTTGATCTTATTTTTAAAGGATATCAAACCGACACTGGTGATCGCGTGTTCTATCCCGCTCAGTGTGGTTTTTGCGATCGTTTTGATGTATTTTACCGGAATATCGTTAAATATCATTTCACTGTCCGGTTTGGCGCTCGGTGTCGGCATGCTCGTGGATAACTCGATCGTCGTGATCGAAAATATTTACCGTCTCAGGAATCAGGGATTTTCGATCCGGAAGGCAGCAGTCGAGGGAGCAGGACAGGTGGCAGGTGCGATCTTTGCATCCACACTCACGACGGTCTGCGTGTTTGCACCGATTATTTTTACGGAGGGTATCACAAGGCAGCTGTTTGTGGATATTGCACTCACGATCGCCTATACGTTAGCTGCAAGTCTGATTGTGGCGCTGACGTTTGTACCGATGATGGCATCCGGTGCGCTGAAGAATACCAGAGAAATCAAACATCCGTGGTTTGACCGCATTTTAGATGGATATGAAAAAGTTCTGCGTGTGGCACTGCGGTTTAAACCGATCGTACTGATCTGTGTGGTAGTTTTTCTGGTGGCAAGTGTGACGCTTTCCGTTTCCAAAGGATTTACCTTTATGGACATGAATATGGAGACAGAGCAGCTCACGGTCACGGTTTCAGCGAAAGAGGATGAAAAGCTGACATTTGAGGAACTGACGGAGCGCGCGGATGAGGTTGTGGATAAGATCTCTGGCATCTCCGGTGTGGATTCGATCGGAGCCATGGCAGGCGGCGGTGGAATCATGTCGATGGGCAGTACGGACAGTGTGACCATGTACGTGCTCATCGATGATTCCGGGGCGACTGGCAGTGAGATCACTGCCTCGATACAGGCGCTTACAGCGGATCTTGACTGCGACGTGAATACGGACAGCTCTGCGTCGGATATGAGTTCCTTTTTCGGAAGCGGTATTTCCGTGCGGGTCAGCGGAAAAGATTTAGATAAGCTGCAGAAACTCGCAGGGCAGATCGCAGAAGTCGTGGAAAAGACGGAGGGCACTGTAGATGTGGACGATGGTCTTGGAGATACGACACCGTCTTTCACGGTAAAAGTGGACAAAGAAAAAGCTGCAAAATATGGCATGACAACAGCGCAGGTGTATCAGCTTGTCTATAAACAGCTTGCATCGAATACGTCATCCACAACGATCTCGACGGATTTAAAAGACTATAAAGTATATGTGCAGAGTGGGGAACAGGCGGATGTCACGCCAGGGGATATCCGTAAGCTGACATTTCCTTATACAGACCGTATCAGCGGAGAGACAACAGATATTCCCCTGAAAGATATCGCAGAGTTTGAGGAAGGTGAGTCCTTAAATGTGATAAACAGAAGCTCGCAGACGCGCTATATCAGCGTGACAGCCGGTGTGGATGAAGATCACAATGTGACGCTGGTAAGTAACCAGATCCAGAAAGGATTAGATAAGATCAAGCTGCCGGATGGATATGAGATCTCCATGACCGGGGAGGATGAGACGATCCGGGATGCGATGAACCAATTGTATCTGATGCTGATCTTAGCGGTGGTATTTATTTATCTTATCATGGTTGCACAGTTCCAGTCATTTTTGTCGCCTTTTATTATTATGTTCACGATTCCGCTTGCATTTACGGGAGGTTTCTTTGCTCTGTTTGTGACAGACAATGAAGTCGGCGTGGTATCCATGATCGGATTTGTCATGTTAGCGGGTGTCATCGTCAATAACGGAATCGTGTTAGTCGATTATATCAATCAGCTGAGAAGAGAGGGCATGGATAAAAAGGAGGCGATTGTCACAGCCGGAAGAACGAGACTGCGCCCGATCTTAATGACGGCACTGACCACGATCCTTGCAATGTCCACGATGGCGATGGGACTTGGAAGCGGTTCAGAGATGATGCAGCCGATGGCGATCGTGACTGAGGGAGGTATGTTATATGGAACACTGCTGACACTGATCGTGGTGCCTTGTATCTATGATCTGTTTACGAGGAACAAGAGTATGGTGGAGGAAGAGATCTAAAAAAACAGTTGACAAACCCCGCGTCCCCTCGTATGATAAAAACAGCAAAAAACAAAGGTTGTGAGAAAGAGGAGTACACATAAACTCTTTGCAGAGAGGGAAGTTCACCGGCTGAAAGACATCCCAGAGAAAGATATGTGGAAGGTAGCTTTTGAACCGGAATGCTGAGAAAGCATAGCTGTATGACAGGATATAAGAACAGGCATTGCAGATATGCACAGGTATTCACGACTCATCCACGTTACAGGATGACCGGTCAGATATGGAACTGGCTGGACATGAGCACCAACAAAGGTGGTACCGCGATCATATTCGCCCTTTGTATTCCGTATGGAATACGAAGGGCTTTTTTTAATTCATAGGAAATTATGTCCTGTGAATCAAAACCGCCTATCTATCAGAACTAAAAAAGGAGAACAGATTATGTGTCAGAATTGCAGCAAAGAATTAGCAAAGACCTACGATCCAAAAAGCATTGAAGACCGTTTATACAAAAAATGGGAAGACAACGGCTATTTCCACGCCGAAGTTGACCGCAGCAAAAAGCCGTTTACCATCGTGATGCCGCCGCCAAACATCACAGGACAGCTTCACATGGGACATGCCCTCGACAACACCATGCAGGATATTTTAACACGTTATAAGAGAATGCAGGGTTACAACGCATTATGGCAGCCGGGTACAGACCATGCGTCCATTGCAACTGAGGTAAAGGTAATCGAGAACCTGAAAAAACAGGGCATCGACAAGCGTGATCTTGGAAGAGAAGGATTCTTAGAAAAATGCTGGGAGTGGCGTGACGAGTACGGCAGCCGCATCATCAACCAGTTAAAGAAAATGGGATCTTCCGCAGACTGGGAGAGAGAGCGTTTTACGATGGACAAGGGCTGCTCTGAGGCAGTACTTGAGGTATTTGTAAAATTATATGAAAAAGGGCTGATCTACAAAGGTTCCCGTATCGTCAACTGGTGTCCGGTATGTAAGACTTCCATCTCAGATGCCGAGGTAGAGCACGAAGAGCAGGACGGATTCTTCTGGCACATCAACTATCCGGTTGTCGGCGAAGAGGGAAGATTTGTTGAGATCGCAACGACAAGACCGGAGACATTGTTTGGTGATACCGCAGTTGCAGTGAACCCGGACGACGACCGCTACAAAGACATTGTCGGAAAGATGTTAAAACTTCCGATGACAGACCGCGAGATCCCGGTGATCGCAGACGCTTATGTTGACAAAGAGTTCGGAACCGGATGTGTAAAGATCACACCGGCACATGACCCGAACGACTTTGAGGTTGGAAAACGTCACAACTTAGAGGAGATCACCGTCATCAACGACGATGCAACAATGAACCATTATGCCGGAAAATATGAGGGCATGGACCGCTACGAGTGCAGAAAAGCACTGGTGGAGGATCTTGAAAAACAGGGACTGCTTGTAAAAGTAGAGCCGCATTCCCACAACGTAGGAACCCATGACCGCTGCGGCACAACCGTTGAGCCGATGGTAAAACAGCAGTGGTTTGTAAAGATGGACGAACTGATCAAACCGGCTGTGGAAGCAGTGAAAAACGGAGACATCCAGTTACTTCCAAAACGTATGGAGAAAACATACTTTAACTGGACTGACAATATCCGTGACTGGTGTATTTCCAGACAGCTCTGGTGGGGACACCGCATCCCGGCTTATTACTGCCCGGACTGCGGTGAGATGGTGGTAGCAAAGACTGCACCGGAGAAATGTCCGAAATGTGGATGTGACCACATGGAGCAGGATCCGGATACCTTAGATACCTGGTTCTCATCCGCACTCTGGCCGTTCTCCACATTAGGCTGGCCGGATAAGACAGAAGATCTGGATTACTTCTATCCGACCGATGTACTTGTAACCGGATACGATATCATTTTCTTCTGGGTCATCCGTATGATTTTCTCCGGCTATGAGCAGATGGGCAAAGCACCGTTCCATACCGTATTGTTCCACGGACTGGTTCGTGATTCCCAGGGACGCAAGATGAGTAAATCTTTAGGAAACGGTATTGATCCGCTTGAAGTAATTGATAAATACGGCGCAGATGCACTCCGCCTGACACTGATCACCGGAAATGCACCGGGAAATGATATGCGTTTCTACTGGGAGCGTGTTGAGGCATCCAGAAATTTTGCCAACAAAGTATGGAATGCATCCCGTTTCATCATGATGAACCTTGAGGGAAGCGAGATCAAGGAGCCGTCACTGGATGAGTTAAAACCGGCAGATAAGTGGATCTTATCCAAGGTAAACACACTTGCAAAAGACGTGACAGAAAATATGGATAAGTACGAGATGGGAATCGCCGTACAGAAAGTTTATGATTTCATCTGGGATGAATTCTGTGACTGGTACATTGAGATCACTAAGACTCGTACTTATAATAAAGAAAATGATCCGGCATCTGCAAACGCAGCATTCTGGACATTAAAGACCGTACTGACAGAGGCATTAAAACTGCTTCATCCGTTCATGCCGTTTATCACAGAAGAGATTTTCTGCACACTGCATCCGGAAGAAGACACGATCATGCTTGCAAAATGGCCGGAGTACCGTGCTGACTGGAATTTTCCGGCAGAGGAAGAAATGTTAGAGCACTGCAAGGATCTGGTAAAAGGTGTCCGTAATGTGCGCACAGAGATGGATGTTCCGCCATCAAGAAAAGCGAAAATCTTTATTGTTGCTGAAGATGCCGCTTTGCGTGATTCCTTTGAACTGACCAAAGAGGCTTATGCAAACCTTGCCGGAGCAAGTGAGGTCATGGTGCAGCAGGATAAGACAGGCATCGGGGAGGATGCAGTATCTGTTGTGATCCCTGGCGCTACACTGTATCTGCCATTAGAAGATCTGGTTGATTTCGAGAAGGAAAAAGGGCGTCTGTTAAAAGAGCAGGCACGTTTAGAGAAAGAGCTTGCACGTTCTAAGGGAATGCTTTCGAATGAAAAATTCTTAAGCAAAGCACCGGAAGCAAAAGTGCAGGAAGAGAAGGACAAACTTGCCGGATACGAACAGATGATGGAGCAGGTCAAAGAACGTTTGGCACAGATGTCAAAATAATTGCAAGATAATGAGCGCAAGAACGGCGAATTGTATCATGTGCTGATTTTGCACATGATATAATAAGACTGCCGAGCGAAGCTCGTGTAGATCATGATCATGAAGCATTGCTTCATGATATAATAAGAAGGAGCTATGCACGATGGGTATCATCTTTACTGGTCAGCCGGTAAAGTGGTGCCTGCCTTGTATAGCTCTTTTTGGTAAAATAGCACCAAAAAGGATGCGTTGTGTTAAAGAATTTACTTGAAAAAGCATAAAAATACTAGTATTATATAAGATAAGGAATATTCTACGTTACTGTATATACATACATCAGAAAGAATTGGGGAGCACGCCTATGGTAACAGAAGAAAAACCAATCGTACGGATGACGGCAGATAGCATGGAAGCGTATGTTATGCTTATAACACCAGACGATGGGGGAGAATATACAATTGAATCATTGCAGAAAGCATTGGATGACAGAGGTGTCAAGTACGGAATAGATGAAGCAGCGTTGACGGAGCTGATTGATGAAAAAAAATATGGTGTGGAGACGTTAGTTGCGCAGGGAACAGAGCCGGTAGACGGAAAAGACGGTTATTATGATTACAATTTTAACTGCAACTTTGATAAAAAACCGTTGATGCGGCCGGATGGAACCGTGGATTACTGGTCTGTAAAGTCGATAGAGTCTGTGGTGCAGGATCAGGTGATCGCGGAGTACCATCCTTGTGTGGAGGGAATGGACGGCAAGACAGTCACTGGAAAGCCGATACCTGCAAAGCGGGGAAGAGAACAGCTTCCACTGAAAGGAAAAGGATTTGAACGCAAGGATGATAATACCTATGTTGCGCTGATGAGTGGTAAGATCGAGACACAGAATGACAGGGTTGTGATCCTTCCGGTACATGAATTGTCCGGCAATGCAGATCTTTCCAGTGGCAACATTGATTTTCATGGTGATGTTGTGATCCACGGAAGCGTGGAAAGCGGCGTTATAGTAAAAGCAAGCGGTACGATCACAGTGGATGGAATCGTCGAGGCATGTACTTTAGAGGCAGGGAAAGATATTATTTTAAGAAGTGGAATGCTCGGTGGAAATAAGGCATCAGTAAAGACAAAAGGCAGTATTACCGCAAAGTTTTTTGAATTTACCCGTATTGAATGTGCAGGCGATATCCGTGCAGATGTGCTGATGGATTGTCAGGTACAGTGCTTTGGAAAGATCATCATGAATGGAAAACGCGGAAGCATCATCGGTGGCCTTACACATGGAGTGTGTGGAATCGAGGTTACGACATTAGGAAATGATGCCGAGAAAAAGACCGTTATTATGGCTGGTGCAAGTCCGGAAGGATATGCAAAACTCAGACAGTTGGAAAAGACGATTCAGGAGTTGAGTCAGGGATTGGCACAGATTGAAGAGGGGCTGCGCAAGTTTGAAGAGCTGGAAAAAGCGCGTGGAGTCAGCTACAAAGACGATCCGAGGCGAGTGACATTGCTCCGTATCAAGATCCGTGATACTGCGACATTAGCACACAGCAAAGAAGAGGCAAAGCAGCTGCGCAATCTGATCGAGAGTGCGAGCGGTGCATGTGTTACCGTTTTGCGGGGGACTTATCCGGGAGCTGTGATCCAGATCGAGGATACCAAGCTGCTTGTACAGAATTATGTAAAAGCAGCTGAGTTTTACAAGCTGCAGGATAAGATCAAGACGAGAGAATGCTCATAAAACTGCTGTCGAATATGGCAGAAGTTTTACGAAAAACTTAATATAAATTTACTTGATTATTGTCACCACTATATTATAATATAGTGGTGATTCTTTTTGCCCTTAATTATGTGGTGGAGAGAAGAATCTTAAAATAGATGTTTGCCATAAACAAATGGCAGAAAAGGACAGGTCGATTATGATTAATTTTGAAGAAGAATTAAAGAATTTTAAACCGAGCTTAGAGGTAGAAGAGGCAGAACAGGCAATATATAATCATGAATTAACAGATATGACAGATGTTTTAAAAGAGATGATGCAGGAGTTAAAACATAATATGTAAGACATCTTTTGGAAAAGTCGAATGTAAATTCATGAAGTGAGGGAAAGAATGAAGTGCTATAATTGTGGAGCAAAGCTTGGAAGGGAAAATATCTGCCCTGAATGCGGCGTAAATGTAAAAATATATAAAAAAATTGTCATGGCATCCAATGAATATTACAATGATGCACTGGCAAAGGCGAGTGTCCGTGATCTTTCAGGAGCAATAGAAAGCTTGAAAACAAGCCTGAAATTCAATAAATTAAATATAGATGCAAGAAATCTGCTGGGACTCATCTACTTTGAGATGGGCGAAGTGGTGGAGGCATTGACAGAGTGGGTCATCAGTAAGAACTATCAGCCTGCTGAGAATGCCGCAAGTCGTTATCTGGATGAAATACAGAATAACAGATCAAGACTTGAGACAATCAATCAGACCATTAAAAAATACAATCAGGCGTTATTGTACTGCAGACAGGACAGCCGTGATCTTGCGATTATCCAGTTGAAAAAGGTACTGTCACTGAACCCGAAATTAGTCAGTGGACATCAGCTTTTAGCATTGCTCTATATTCAGGAGGGCAAATATGATCTTGCCAAGAAGTCTTTGCGCAACGCCGGAAAGATTGATGCAAATAACACGATCACACTTCGTTATTTAAAAGAAGTGAATGCAGGATTAAAGGAGAATACGCCGGGTAAGAAACAGAAGGAGGAACAGATTTCCTACCAGAGCGGCAATGAGACGATTATCCAGCCGAAGTATTTAAAGGACAATTCCGCAATGAGTACGATTCTTAATATGGTCATCGGTATTGCAATCGGTGCGGCAATTACCGGATTTCTGGTTGTACCGGGTGTGCGCCGTCAGGTGCAGAATGATGCCAAAGCGCAGGTGCTCGATGCGAATAACACTGTTTCGTCCAAGAATCAGGAGATCAGTACACTGCAGAAGCAGATTGATGATCTGACGAGCCAGATCACTGAGGTCAAGGACAGCGCAGAAGGTTCCGAGAATAAGATCAGCACATATGACCAGTTATTATCCGCATATGCATCCTATTCGGATGGAGATATTGAGACAGCAGGCAATGCGCTTGGCAATGTCAATGAGGAATACTTAAGTGACAGCGCAAAGAGTGTTTATGAGACGATTAATGCGCAGGTCAATGCTGATTATCTGGAGTCCTTATATAATCAGGGATACAGCGATTATAACAGTCAGAAATTTGAGGAATCCATCACCAGCTTGCAAAAAGTTGTGGACATGGAGGAAACCTACAAAGATGGATATGCACTGTACTATTTAGCACAGGCTTACCGTAAGAATAATGATCTTGAAACGGCAAAGACTTACTATCAGAAGATCGTAGAACTGTATCCGGGTACAGAGCGCGCGGCGAATGCACAGAATTACATCAATATTGAAGAGTAAAAATCATTATAAAAATTAAATAAAGATGATACAAAAGACGTCTAAGTGATATTAGACGTCTTTTTTTATTCATAGGGTATTGAAAGCAAAAGGTGACTTTTAAACCAATTAAAAAAGTAACAGGAAAGGAGCATTTATGGAAGAAAAGTATCAGTTAAAAGAAGGATGTCTGACGATACAGATGCCAAAAGAGTTAGATCATCATGAGGCGGGCAGGCTTAAGATGGAGGCAGATTTTCTGATCGGGGCATATCATGTCAGACGGCTTGTGTTTGATTTTCGGGAAACAGAGTTTATGGACATGCAAGAGCATGGGGTTTTCCGGCGGCGAAGTGGCAGCAGCCAATATGAATGAGCGCGTAAAAAAGATTTTTATGGTGTCAGGCCTGCAAAAGCTGATCCGGATCGATACGGTATAAAAATAGACACATGTAATTGACTTGGAAATGGGCCAGGCAGGGAATATCCGCCAGGAAAAGAGGAAATCAGCGAATTTACGCGAACAGTTGAAATAGACCAGACAAGGGAATGTCCGGTAAGAGAAATGGGATATGTGGGATTTTGGAAGAAAATAAGAATAAAAAGAGGAAATGGAGAATCGATATGCAGGCAGATCAGATTAATGAAAACGAAATGAAACTGGAATTTGATGCGCGGTCCGTGAATGAAGGATTTGCCAGAATGGCGGTGGCTGCGTTTGTGGCGGAATTAAACCCGACACTGGATGAGATTTCTGACATTAAGACAGCAGTTTCAGAGGCAGTAACAAATGCGATCATCCACGGGTATGACAGTCCGGAGGAGAAGGTGGAGGTGTCCTGTAAACTGTGCGGAAACCATGCAGAGATCACAGTGAAAGATCATGGTCACGGGATTGCGGATGTACAAAAAGCCATGGAACCTTTTTTTACGACGAGACCGGAACTGGAGCGTTCCGGCATGGGATTTGCTTTTATGGAAGCATTTATGGATGAAGTCGAGGTACATTCAGCACCCGGAAAAGGAACAACTGTTACGATGAAAAAAAAGATCGGTGCAGGGATGGGCGTCTGATATGGAGGGTTTTAAGGAACTGATGCAGCAGGCACATGGAGGAGATAAAGGTGCAAGGGATACGCTGATTGCAGGAAATCTGGGACTGGTACATACTATCGCAAACCGGTTTGAACACCGGGGACATGAGAGGGAAGAATTGTTTCAGATTGGATGTATTGGATTGATGAAGGCGGTTGATAAATTTGATCTCTCGTTAAATCTTGCATTTTCCACTTATGCAGTTCCGGTGATCATGGGGGAAATCCGCAGATTTTTAAGAGATGACGGTATGGTAAAGGTAAGCCGGACATTAAAAGAAAACGCTTATAAGGCAGGGAGGGCAAAGGAAGAACTGTGGGGGGAACTTGGAAGAGAACCGGGATTGCTTGAGATCGCAGAGCGGACAGGGTTGAGCAGCGGTGAGATCATTATGGCAATGGAGTCGGCAAGAGATGTGGAATCCATCTATCAGCCGGTCTATGAGAAAGACGGGGACGAGTTACTGATGGTCGATCAGTTGTGTGAAAAGGAAGAAAACGGAAGGGATGAACCGGAAAAAGAGGCAGTATTAAACCGGATGGTGATCGAGCAGCTCATGGAACTGCTCGATGAGCGGGAACAGAATCTCATCCGGTGCCGTTATTTTGAAAACAGGACACAGAGTGAAACAGCAAAAGAACTGGGAATGACACAGGTGCAGGTCAGCAGGCTTGAAAAAAAGATTCTGTTGTGTCTCAGAAAAAATTTAGGATCGTGTGATTCGTGATGTATCCGGTTGATTTTCCCAGATAAACATGTTAAATTTTATAAAATGCACAGGATTGTGTGCAGCAAAGCTGTGTAAAGTGGAAAACGGCATGAAAAAATAAGAATTTTGTGAAAAATAAGACTTTTGTACAAAAGAGAGGATTGACATGAAATACGAAAATTACATATTTGATTTATATGGAACTCTGGTGGATATCCACACAGATGAAGAAAAAACAGAACTCTGGGAGAAACTGGCGCAGTTTTACGGTTATTATGGTGCGGTTTATACTGCAGAGGAACTGAAAAACGCGTATGCGTGCCTCACGGGGCAGAAAGAGGATGCATTGCGGCAGGAGATGGGATCTGATGCAGCCATGAAAAAAGACGATGCACATGAAGCACATCCAGAGATCGAGATCGAGGAGGTTTTTCTTGCATTGTTTCAGAAAAAAGGGGTACAGGCAGACATAGAACTTGCCATTCATGCTGGACAGTTTTTCCGGATCCTTTCCACAGAATATATCAGACTTTATGACGGGGCAAAGGAACTTCTTGCGGCATTGCGTGAAACAGGAAAAAAAGTATATCTGCTTTCGAATGCACAGCGTATTTTTACGGCGTATGAATTGAAACTTCTGGGACTGGAGCCTTATTTTGATGATATCTTTCTGTCATCCTCGTGCAAAGTGAAAAAGCCGGATACGCGTTTCTTTCATCTTTTGCTGGATAAACATCACATTTTGCCGGAAGAGAGTATTATGATCGGAAACGATGCGGTCAGTGATATCAAAGGAGCAAAAGAGGTCGGACTGCATACATTCTACATTCATTCAAATATTTCACCGGACACAGAGAAGAAACCGGACGCAGATCATGTGCTGATGCAGATGGATCTGGCAAAAGTGCGGCAGATCCTGATTTCTGATTAATGTGACAGAAAAAAATGCCGATACATTTATAAAGGAATCGATTTTCACGGATGCAATAAATGGGGAATGAGTTTATGAATTTATCGATCAATGCAAACGGTTTTTCAAATGTACAGAATACAGCGGCAGGGCACAAAGCAGAGCAGGCAAATAAACAGGGAAAAAGCGCATTTTTTGCGGGAAGTCCGGTACTGACAACAAAAAATCAGATCGAACAGCGAAAAAAGATGGCACAGAAAAGTGCCTTAAAACTGGTGAAAGATGCGTGGGATAACGACCAGGCTGTGGAAAAAACGGTCGCATCGCAAAGACAACGCTATGCGGAATTAGACGCACAGCGGACGGAGGCAAAGAAGGCACTTGCCGGTTATGAAGACCAGGAAAAAACATTGAAGGAACAGTGCAACGTAGCAGACGATTCCAAAGAACAGCAGGATTTAAACCTGTTGGAAAAGAGACAGGAATACAGGCGCGGTGTGGGTGAGAAACTGACTAGGGATGAGTGGAAAAAGTTAAATGAGATCGATAAGCAGCCACTCACAGAGTACCAGAAACGGGCACTTGAGATCCATGCCCAGGCGGTAGAAGAAAAGGTTACGATCCGCGATACAACCAGTGGAATGCAGGCTGCCGTCGGCAATGTGAAGCGTATTATGATCGAAAAATTAAAGACACATGGAATGGTGGATGCGAAAAATGCTGCCGATGATATCATGGATGCTGCAAACGATGATGTGGTCTCCATGCTTGTCTCTGATGTGAAAGATGGCATTGATGAGAAGATGGAAGAGGCAAAAGAGGATGCAAAGGATGTCGCAGACGAAAAAGAAAAGCGTCAGGAACGTTTAGATGCCTTAGAGGAAAAACGTGCGGTAGAAAAAGCTCTGATCGAGGGCACCAAAGAGGCTGTGGACCGTGCAAAGGAAAAACAGCAGAGACATGAGGCACCGGATATGAAGTTAGATGAGATGCTGACACTCACGACAGAACATAAGCAGATGAACGGTGTGGAGCAGGGACTTGATGACATTAAAAGCAGCATGAAGGTTTTAGAGGCAGATTTAAAAGGAATCAAGGTTGACAAGGAGGTCTAGTACCGGTTATGGCAAAATACGAAAAAACAGAACGTCTCGAAAAAGTACCGATGGAGTATTTGTGGGAGGGACTTGTTTTATCAGATAATCTTTACAATTATAATGGAAGCGTACTTTTAGTGCCAAGCGGAGAAGTTATCACGAAAAGCAAACTTGATAAACTGATCAATTTCAGTGATGGCAACAATTATATTACAACATTCCGCGGATCTTATGAGTATATCATGAAGGGAAAAGACCGTCCGGCTGAAATACAGCAGAAAATGTTGGAAAACAGGACCGGGTATACAGAACTGCGCAAAGGCATCGACCATGTGCTTCAGATGAGTAAAAATGCGATGTTTGTCAATCATGCTGAAGTGGAAGGCATGATGGAGAAAGTATATGGCAGAATGGTATCCGTGGATGCGGGGGAGATTTTCCAGTGTATTACCGTGCCAAGACCGGTTGACGAGGCATTACAGAGACATTCCCTAAACGTTGCACTTTTAAACGGGATCATGGGACAGTGGTTAGGACTCGATGAAAAAGATATCCGGAGTCTGATTTTAACAGGTGTGCTTCATGATATCGGAAAGACGAAGATCCCGGAAGAAATATTAAATGCACCGCGGAAACTGACACCGGAAGAATTTGAGGTTATGAAAAGACATCCGCTATATTCTTTTGAACTGCTTGGGGATGATATCAGCGAGGATGTACGCTATGCAGTACGCTGGCATCATGAAAAGCTGGATGGAAAAGGTTATCCGGACGGCTTAAAGGCAGAATCTATTTCTTATTTTGCAAGGATTACAACGATTTCTGATATTTATGATGCGATGCTTTCTGCACGCAGTTACAAAAAAGAGAAGATTCCGTTTGATGTACTGCAATGGTTTGTAACCGAGGGCAGCAAAGGAATTGACCAGAATCTTCTCAATATATTTATCAAAAATATGGTAAAAGTATACAGACAACAGCAGGTCATCATGTCAGACGGCAGGGAAGGGTGCGTGGAATATATCCCATTAAACGATATGGATCATCCGATCGTTTCTGTCGGAGAAGAAGTGAGACAGGTGGATGAAGACTGGTACTGCGTACATATGGTTTAAGATTCTAAAGGATCTTCGCAGAGGGTAAAATGATTGCGCTCCGTTGTAAGGAGACCCTCCCGCTGCATTTTTGAGAGTTCTGCAGAAAGTGCACTGCGGTCTACATTCAGGTAGTCTGCGAGCTGCTGTCTGTTAAACGGAATTGTAAAATCAAGACTGTTTGCGGCAGCAGACTGCGCAGACAGATAAGAGAGTAGCCGCCCGCGGATTGACTTTGGTGTGGTGTGGAAGATTCTGCGCGAAAGCAGCAGATTTTTCCGTGCCGAAATAAAAAACAAATTGTGGATCAGGCGGTTGTGATGTGTGCAGCTGTTCGTGCAGGTGGTAAGCAGCCGTCCTATATTTAAAAATAACACTTCTGTCTTTGCAGCCGCAGAGACAACATTGACCATCAGAGGTTCTTTTGACAGACTCGCATAAGTTTCGGCGAAGAAAAAGCCGGGAGTTATGTCATCTAGTACACTGTGATTTCCCCAGACATCATCACTTTCAATCTGAACATTTCCGGAGAGCACCAGTCCCATCGAATGCACGCATTCTCCGGCATGATAGATGATCTCACCTTTTCCGTAGCTTCTTGTGACTGCACCGAGGCAGGAGAGCATTTCTTTGATTTCTTCCGGCGATTCGCCCGAAAACAGCATTGTCTGACTTAAAAACTGATAATCCATAAAAGAAAACCTTCTTTTTTCAAAAATTTTTAAAAATGTTGTTATGACAACATACTTTTGAAAAAAATTCTAGTATAGTGTACGAGTAATGTCAAGGGCACAGATGACAGGATGAGTAGCCTGAATCTGTGAACAGTAACCTGTGAACAGAACGAAAGAAAAAGAAAATGGAAGCGGAAAACAGGAGGAATTCATATGGTACGCAGAGTGATCCAGATAGACGAAGAAAAATGTAACGGTTGTGGAATTTGTGCGGAGGCATGCCACGAGGGCGCGATCGGCATTGTGGACGGAAAGGCAAAACTGCTTCGTGATGATTATTGTGACGGACTTGGCGACTGTCTGCCAAACTGTCCGGTCGGAGCGATCTCTTTTATCGAGCGTGAGGCAGCAGCTTATGATGAGGCAGCCGTACAGGAAAATAAAAAGAAAAAAATGCAGGCGATGGGACAGGCACTTTCCGGCGGATGTCCGGGTTCAAGAATGCGTCAGCTTGAAAGAAAACCTGCAGAAGAAAATCAGAATGCAGGTTTACCGGTCAGCTCCGAATTGCGGCAGTGGCCGGTACAGATCAAACTTGCACCAATCAATGCACCATACTTTGACGGGGCAAAACTTTTAATCGCAGCAGACTGTACCGCATACGCATACGGCAGTTTCCACCAGGATTTTATCCGTGGAAAAGTGACGCTGATCGGCTGCCCGAAATTAGATGATGTGGATTACAGTGAAAAGCTGACGGAGATCATCAGAAATAATGATATCAAGAGCGTGACGGTCGTTCGAATGGAAGTGCCTTGCTGTGGCGGACTGGAACATGCAGCAGTGACCGCATTAAAGAACAGTGGAAAATTCATTCCATGGAATGTTGTAACGATCTCAATTGACGGAAAAATTTTAGATTAAAAAGAAGGATAGTAGAAGGGAGAATCATATGTTTTGTTTTCAGTGTGAGCAGACAGCGGGATGCAGTGGATGTACAGGGGCAGCCGGCGTGTGTGGAAAGAAAAGCGTGACAGCGGATTTACAGGATGAACTGACAGGAGCACTTGTGGGACTTGCACATGCCTGCATGAATAATCCAAAGACAGAGCAGACAGACCGCATTATAATAGAAGGTTTATTCACAACGATCACGAATGTGAATTTTAATGATGAGACACTGCGTGAGATGATCGCCCGTGTCCGGGAAGAAAAAGGAAGAGTGGTGCCGGGATGTGCAGCCTGCATGTCACCGTGCGGCAATACCAGCGATTATGATATGAAGCGGATGTGGGAGGCAGATGAGGATATCCGTTCCTTAAAATCCCTGATCTTATTCGGAATCCGCGGTATGGCAGCATACGCTTATCATGCCATGGTACTCGGCTATACAAATGAGGAAGTAAACGACTTTTTCTACCGTGCATTATTTGCAGTCGGAGAGGATTTCGAGATGGAAGATCTGCTTCCACTCGTGCTTGAGACAGGGAAAGTAAACCTTACCTGCATGGAAATGTTAGACCGTGCCAACACAGAAACTTTTGGAACCCCGGTACCGACGGAAGTTCCTCTGATGGTGGAAAAGGGACCGTTTATCGTCATTACCGGTCATGACCTTTATGACTTAAAACTGTTGTTAGAGCAGACAAAAGATAAGGGAATCAACATTTATACCCACGGCGAGATGCTGCCGGCACATGCCTACCCGGAATTAAAGAAATACCCACATTTAAAAGGCAACTTTGGTACTGCATGGCAGAATCAGCAGAAGGAGTTTGCAAATATCCCTGCACCGGTTCTTTATACGACAAACTGTCTGATGCCGGTCAAAGAGAGTTATGCGGACCGCGTGTTTACAACGGAGGTAGTATCTTATCCTGAAATGGTTCACATCGGAGAGGATAAGGATTTTACACCGGTCATCGAAAAAGCGTTAGAGCTTGGCGGTTACAAAGAGGATACTGCATTTACCGGAATCAACGGTGGAACAAAGGTCATGACAGGATTTGGACACGGAACGGTACTCGGCGTGGCAGATCAGGTGATCGCAGCCGTAAAATCCGGTGATATCCGCCATTTCTTCCTGGTAGGAGGCTGTGATGGCGCCCGTGTGGGAAGAAATTATTATACAGAGTTTGTAAAACAGACGCCAAAGGATACCATGATCTTAACACTTGCATGTGGAAAATACCGTTTCAATGATCTTGACCTTGGAACGATCGGTGGACTGCCGAGAATCCTTGATATGGGACAGTGCAACGATGCCTACAGTGCGATCCGTGTCGCAGTGGCACTTGCGGAGGCATTTGACTGTGGCGTGAATGAGCTGCCGCTTTCCATGGTGCTTTCCTGGTACGAACAGAAAGCAGTCTGCATTTTATTGACACTGCTCCACCTTGGTATCAAAAATATAAAGCTAGGACCGACACTGCCGGCATTTATTTCACCAAATATCCTGAATTATCTGGTAGATAATTATGGAATCGCACCGCTGTCTCTTATACACATCTGACGCTGCCGACGAAGAGGAT
>ENA-OXEX01000453-OXEX01000453.1-human-gut-metagenome-genome-assembly--contig:-NODE-453-length-19296-cov-5.916013_pt1 | contig 19296 bp, 3 predicted proteins | sample MGYA00249364_ERZ652261 | MGnify/ENA primary metagenome ERZ652261 (study PRJEB26925, sample SAMN05826642) | human gut metagenome | biome: ENVO:2100002; feature: ENVO:00000062; material: ENVO:00002003... | reverse complement strand
GGATAAAGCTAAGACCAAGAAGCAATATGAAGCTGAAAGGGAAGCACAAAGACAAGAGGCTGTAGCTTTGATTGACAAGGCTAAGAAAGCTAAGAAGTCAATGGCTGTGGCTTATAAAGAAGCTCTGGAACACATTCAGAATAACCCTATTAAAGACTTCATTGAAGGAGAAGATAGGGTACTAAGAGGCTACAAGATGCAGTTTGTATCAAGGGATGGTAAGTACAAATGTATGGATATGGATGTTGTAAGAGGTCCAAAAGAAACTGGTGAAAGACTGGTTAATATCAATACAATTAAGCAACTTATCTTCAATGGAGTTAAGTATGTAGTTGAGTAACAGTTAGGGGAGCTAAGTCTCCCCTTTCTTATTTTTAAAGAGTTTGGTTTACCTCTCAAAAAGAAAACCCTTAATAACTTGCATATTAAGAAAACAACCTTTATATTTGCACATAAATTTAATTATAAATCTATAACAAGATGAGTAAAAGATGTATCACAACTAATTCTACAATAGAAGAATTGGCTGCTAAATTACAAGGTGAAACTATAGAATCAGTCAAGGGACTTGTTGAGCTATGGCAGGACAAGAATAATAAGGACTGGGACACTTATCCTACTGCTTCTGAATTAAATAACTTTAGAGCAGAACTGAGAAAAGGTAAGGATGAAATGGTAGAAGCCTTAGATAAGGCACTCTCACCTTCATTTGAAGCACCAAGGATTTCAAGTGTAGAAGAACAAGCTAAAGTAGATTTGGACTTTGACCCAAGAACAAGAAGAGACAGGGTTAGTCTGATTGCAAGATTCTTTAGCAATGAAATAGATACAGCACTGCAAGAACACAATGATACTCTTAATAAGAGAATTGCTGATGCTGAGAAAGAAGGTGATGTACTTGCTGTCAATGAACTGAAAGAAGAGCTTAACTCTCTTGATAGGTTCAAGATAATCAAGTTATATACACCTGCTGGCTTATTTAGTAGAGTAAGGGATTACTTCAATAACTATATACTTGACTCTGAGGAGAATAGGATACAATCAGAACTTAATACAATCAATGGTATGAAGGGTTCTGAGAGATATAGTGACGAACAGAAGTATGAAGCTGCAAAGAAGAAAGCATTATACAAAACCAATGCCTATCAGAAGGTAGTAGATAACTTCAAACCCTTGGCTGAGGAAGCAAGTACTATACTAATAGCCACTGAGGGGATTAGGATTGACCCTAATTATATTGCCCCTAAAGATGCCAACCTCAATAATGATACTCCAGAGGGAGAAAGTGCAGTAGATGAACAGGCTGATGATTTTGTGAAGGATGAGGCTTTCAAGGATGGATGGATGACTAATTATAGAGAAGTAAGCTCTCATGAGTCTCTAAGTCAAGAAGTTAGAAAGGTAATCAGGGAGATACCCCAACTTGACTACAGAGGTAAGTATGATAAGGATGATTTAGGAAATCTAAGATTTCTTGATGCAGACTATGTTCATGCTACCCTGATAGATAAACTCAGAGATATGATTACATCCGATGATATGTTACCACTTCTGGAGACTCTGGGTAATACCAAGCCTTGGACTAAGCAAATAGTCAAGAAACTACAGGCTGAGCCTAAACTATTCAGTCAGTTCTATCAGGATTTCAGAAAAGACTTCATGCCTTACTGGATTCAGAAGAAGAAACTACAGGCTGATGGTACTTTCAAGATGGAAACTATTGCCATTAATAAGCCTGAGGGTGTCTATTATCTGCTTGATGAATGGAGAGATAACTATGAAAATGGTAATCTGCTTGATGATGATAGTATCTATGATAAGAATGGAGACTTGAATCTTGAGAATGCAGAGAATGGTCTTAAATGGACTGAGGCTCTAAATAACAGATTTACCAATCTTAGTACAGAACAGAGGTTGGAACTTCTACAAGATGAAAAGATATGGAAGACATTGAATAAGCTCCTTAATATGATTGGTATCAATCCTAATCAAGGAGTATTATTGGATGCTCTTACTAACATAAAGAAATATGAAGGTGGTACTGCAACAGACCCAATTATGTTGCTTCTTCCTCAATTAAACATTATATTCAGTGGTGTAAAGAAAGGTGAGGTTAAGTCTGAGACTCTTGAAGATGGAACTGAAAAGAGAGGGGATTTGATTAATACCTTTGGTTCTGCTTACAACAGTATAGCTATGATGCTTGCAGAAGTAACAGAGGATGCTATTGAAAGTAGTGTGAGGGAAAATGATAAGTCATACTATAGCCATGTTACTCCTAACTATCTTGGCAAGTTGATTAAACAGCTTAAGAATGTTATGGGTAATGAAGCAAGGTTCAAAGAGTTTATTGAAAATGAATTTGGACAATATGAATGGTTCTATAAGGATGGCAGATGGAGAAATGATTGGATTGAGCAACTGGTGAATAACCCTGAAATGAGAAGAGGATTGAGCCATAAGGTTCTTCTTAACTCAGATAAGGTTGCATATCAGAACTGGGATGATTTGGATTACACCTTAGTATTACTGACAGAATACTTTGGAGACCCAGATAACAGTAAATCTGATGTTCAATGGGCTAATTACCATGTGCCAATTCTTTCAGATAGTCCTTCTGCTGAGTTCATTAGATTCAGGAAGTATGACAATCATAGCATCATTGGAGAAGATGGTGAGTATATGAAGTATGATGATATTATCCTTGATAGAATGGTTGACTTGGTTAATCAAGAGGTAGATAGAATAGCTCTTGTAAACCAAAGGGATGTTGAATATCAAAAGGGTAATCCTAACATTGCTCCTATTGCAAACTATGATATAGTAAGGGAGAAAGATGGTACTATCAAGAGTATTGGTGGTGCTGAGTTTAAGTTCCTTACAGCTCTGAATGATGTAAGATATGACAATGGTGAGACTTTCCTTGACAGGTTCCAGAGAATTCAGAATGAAGGAACTGGTGCTGAATTAAGAGAGTTCATCAGAGAGTCAGTAAGAGAAGCTCTTGACAATGAGTTTGAACAGACTTACAGAGAATGGGCTAAAGCTGGTTTACTTGAAGAACTTCCCAATGGTAAATACAAATATCTGGGAGTAATTGGTGTAAATACTGGTCAAAGTTCCTACAACAGGAATACAGCAACTTCTTTGAACAATGCAAAGAAGGCTCTTGAAGGAATGTGGACTACAGAAATGGATATTCTTTTAAGGGATTACAACAATAATAATCCAGTAGATGATAGAAGAGCAACTACTCTCTTTGAAAGTATTAAGGACTTGTTGAGGGAAAAGATGGTGAGAGGTGAAATTACTGCTAAGGAAATGGATAGTATCAACAGAAACTTGGTTATTAGAAATAATGCCAAAGCTAAGTTGAGAGAGTATTTCTGGAATAGTAAATTTGCTACATCACAAATCATTGAACTTACTACAACTGACCTTGCTTTCTATAAGAACATAGAGGACTTTCAGAAGAGGTATAAGGAAGTTCATGCTCCTGCTCTCAGACTTAATACCAACTCTAAGTATGGTAGAAAGGAAGAGAGAACTATTTACTTGAAGGATGATGAGATTGTATCTGCTGCTCTTGAAGATATTAAAACTGTACTTGATGAAAGAGTCAAGAAAGGTGAAATGTTAAAGAGAGATAGAGACTTGATTGTCAATAAGTTCAAAGAAGTAAATGTAGCAGATGCTCAGGCATATAGGTCATTAAGTTCTTACAGAGCTATTCTTGATATGTCTGGTCAGTGGACAGATGATATGCAGAGAGCCTTTGATAACTTCCAAAGTGGTAAGTGGGATATGGCTGATTTCAATATTATCTGGCAGACTAAGAAACCTTATGTGTACACTCAGGTGAATAATATGAGTGGAGTACAGGGTCATACAGGTATTAAGACACCAGTTCAGCATAAGAACTCAGAGTTCCTTCTTATGGCTATGCACCATTTAGTTGCAGGTCCACTTGGTAAATCAGGTAAACTTGTAGCTATCAATGAATTCATGGAAGAGAATGGTATTGATGTAGTTCAATTTGAATCAACTACCAAGGTTGGAAAACAAGGTGTGATTAATTTGAATAATGTCAATACTAAGGAAGATGTCAAGGCTGTTCTTAAGAATGCCACTACTCAGGATGGAGTTGAAAACCCTAATGTGGTTCACAAAGTAAGTTATGAAGACTATGGTATTCAGACTGCAACTCCAGAACATGCTATTGATGCAGTTCAATTAGTTGGTACTCAGATTAGAAAGTTGATTACAGCAGATATTAGCCCAGATACTATAATTGATGTAAATGGCAAGAAAATGACTAAACAGGAATGGTTAGACTTATATAATGCCATTAACACTGAGAATATTATTCAGGCTTTTGCTGATGTAAATGAAATCTTCAAGGATGCCAAACAGGTTGAGAAGATTCTTCTTGAAGAATTGAGAGGTAATCAAAGATATGGAATTGATATGATTAGAGCTTGTACCCTTAATGAAAAGGGACAATTCAACATTCCATTATTTGACCCTGTTCAATCTCAAAGAGTCCAGACTTTACTCAATAGTATTATCAAGAGTAGGATTACAAAGCAGAAGATTAGAGGAGGAGCACTTATTCAAGTCTCTGACTATGGTCTTACTGATGAATTAAAGATTGTTTTTGAAGGTGAAGGAGAAAACAAGAGAATTAAATATCTCGAGGTTTATATGCCAGCTTATAGTAGAAAGTTCTATGAACCTCTTATGAAGGCAGGTACTCATGAACTGGATGTAAATAAGTTGCCAGACAGCTTGAGAAAGTTGATTGGTTATAGAGTTCCAACTGAGGACAAATACTCAATGGCTCCTCTTTATATTAAAGGCTTCTTGCCTCAACAAAATGGTTCTGCAATCATGTTACCAGCAGAAATCACTACTCTTAGTGGTTCTGACTTTGATGTGGATAAATTGTATATCATGTTGCCTGAGTTCAAGATAACTCCTAAATATAACAGAAGACAGTTTGTTGATGATTTGGTTGCTCAATTGACACAAGGAAAAGCTGTATCTCCAGAAGTGTTGAAAGAATATAGGCAGAGTGTAAACAGGGCTATAGATGAAGGTAGGAAAGCTCCTAAGGACAGTCAGGAATACAATCTCTGGAAGACATATAAAGCTAACAGAGAGAAGTATAGAGTAGCTCAGGAAGATAAGATTGAGAAGATTGAATATGATTTCAGCAAGTCTCCACAAGAGAATAGTCTTGAAGCCAGAAACAATCTATTGATTGATATGATGTGGGGTGTTCTCACTAATGCTGATACTGCTTCAAAGATACTTAACCCAGGTGGTTTTGATTATCAGAAGAAGTCTGCAAGAATGATTAATATCCTTCAATCAAGTAGAGAATCTGAACTGAGAAAGGAACTGAATATCCCTGAGAATCAAAGTACTCTTAGCAAGTTAAGTAGTATGGATTTGGAAGAACTTGATAAGTTGGCAAAGAAGTTCAAGAAGAAACTTGACCCTCTTAACCCAAGAACTCAGGTTCAACTTCATCAGCAGAATATGACTGGTGCAGCATTGATTGGTATTTATGCCAACCATAATGCAAACCATGCTTTGATGCAACATACTGAATTAGGTCTTGATACTGAGAATGGTTCTTTCTTACTTAATGGTAAGAGACTTACTTCTCTTCATGGTCTGATGAATGACAATAAGGAGTATATCTCAAGGAATAATGCAGGTTTCCTTGCTGCATCTGTGGATAATGTGAAAGACCCTGTGCTTGCTTCATTGAATCAGAATACCTTTACTGCTGATGCCTCAATGCTTTTAAGCAGGCTTGGTTACAATCCTATTGAGATTGGTTTGATTATGTCACAACCAATTGTAATGGATATTACCAATACCTATTTCAGAGAAAGTAGAGAAGGTAAAGGAAAGGACACAATCATTGATGAAGTCATTGAGAACTACAAGAAGAGGGCTGCAATGATGGAAGAAGTTACTTATGATAACTACAAGTCCAATAAATTCATGGCAGATGATTTGGCTGATGCCATTATTCTCCAGAAGGAAGTAGAAGAATTAAGTGACAGAAATCAGACTGCTGACTACAGAAAGGTTGAGTTCTATAAGAAGCAAGTGGCTGCTGGATTCTTATTTAAGAGAATAATGAACACAGCAGATGCCTTAGGACAGTTGGTTCAAGCTACAAGAGCAGATACTCAAGGTGGTGCAGCAGGTCCTACTATTGCAGATACACAGATTAAGATACAGAAGGTTGATGACTTCCTGACTAATGTAGTGTTAAATGAAAACTCTCCTTTAACTGGTGCAGATGTTATCATGCCTTTCAGTATGAAAGGTATGGATATTGACCAGATAAGAGAGAGGTTATTAAGCTCCCCATTACCTTATTTACAGGCATTCTTTAGTCTTGGTATTGACCAGACACAAGAAATGTTCAGTAGATATTTCCCTCAATTCACTTCTTCATTCAGGGAAGTAATTGATGGTAAAGAGGGATTGAGAGGCTTAAGACAGTACACTAAGACAGGTAAGTTAAATGCAAAGACACTCAATAATATCTACAATGATTTGTTAGCTTATATTATGTCAAAGACATCATTCTTTGGGCAAGAAGCTAACCTCAGAGCAGATGATAAGGTTACAACAGCCAGTGATAAGAGAAGGGATTTTATTAATAACTTTCCTGATTATTTCAACAGAACATTGAGTGAGAATCCTGAAATAGCTGAACTTGAATTTGTTAAGAGGCTGAGAGTAATAAGGGCTAACCAAAACAATCCTGTAGATACAGTAGTATTTAAGAATGTTGGTCAGTTAAGTCCTACTCTTAGAGAAAGATATATGAGAGACTGGCAATCATTATTATATATGGGTCCAGAAGCTCAGGCTTTAGCTCTTAATTTATTCAGATACAGTTATTACAGAAATGGGTTTGCATTTGGACCTTCTACTTTCATTCATTTAGCTCCAACTGCCATTAGACAATCTATTCCCGAGTATATTGATACACTAAGGGGATTGTTGGAAAGTGAGGATGATTACAGTCAATTTATTGACCAGTATATCTACAATCACTTGGATAATAGACAGTTAGTTCCTGAGGTTCCTACAGAGGCTTCCACTTCTTTCATTAATGAAGAAGGTGATGCTTTACCAATGGTTAAAATAACTATTGATACTGAATCAAATAGTGGTGATAAGAAGATAATAAGGAAGAGAGAGGGAATAGGAGAGGAAACAACCTATGAATTCTTTGATTACATAGCAAGAAGATACAAGGGAGGTACAATATATTACAGGCTTACACAGGCTGATAATGTACAACCTAATGTAGCTGTGTATGAAAGAATAGACCCACTTGGATTCAAGAACAGTTTCATTGAGTATGAATATGGCAAAGATGTTACTGAAATGAAGTCAGTAATTGATAAGAATGATAGAGACTATACTCCTTATTCAAGGGAGGATATTTCAGCCTTTAATGAAGATTCTAATATTGATTATGATTCCATGCCAGAGTATCTGAACTATGACTTCTCAAGTCTGACTCAAGATATTGCAAGTGAGGCTTTCAGTCAGGTGTATGGTGCTCCACTTGAAGTGAATGAAGGTAAAGCAGATGATATTAATTCTATCAGTCCTAATACTGAGTATGAGGATGCAAACAATGATAAAATCTGTGGTGCAAATACATTATATGAATTATAGATATGGCTAAGAAATGTGCAATAATTCCTCAAGTGAGGAACAGTAAAAATGAGGTAGTAAGCAGCAGGTTATTCAAAGACCTGCTGGCTTATGCCCCTAATAGACAGGAGGCAACAAGAATATACCTCATTACAAAAAGTAGTGACTTTATTACTAATTGGAATCCAAAACTACAAATGGATGAAAATGGTGAACCTACTCTTAGTAGTCTCTTGAAGAAAACTAATCTAAAGAATGTTATTGGTGAACAGAAGATTCTAAGAAATCTTAATGAAGAGATTGGTCATTATCATAAGACAGGCAGAACTAAACTTTATCTGAACAATGATGTGAACTATAGAATGTTAGTCCAAAAGGCTATTCAATTCAATACTCAATCAGAGTTTAGAGAAGACTATGTAGCCAGTGTTGAGAAGGTATGGGATAATGAAAGTAATAGGGTTTACATCAGTCCTTTTGTCAGAGTAAGAAACAAGATGAATAGCATCGAAGCTAATAATATGCAGTATAATGAAAACTTAAACAATAGATTAAGGGAGATATTAGCTGCCAATGGTATTGGAATAGGTGCTCTTACAGACTTGGAACAGAGAAGAGGAGTAGCTGGTGTAACTGACTTTAGTCAAGCCAAAGATGCTGCAACAGGTATAATTGAATTAATTAGACTTGCTGATGGTATTAAAGGTGAAAGAGCATTACCTGAGGAATTTGCTCACTTTGCTATTGAGGCAATGGGTGATAATCCTCTTATTAATAGATTGGTTAATCACTTGGCTAATAATAGCTTGGTAGGTGAAATATTGGGTGATGATTATGCTACTTATGATACCTTATATAAGGGTGATGAATCAAAGTTAGCCAGAGAAGCTGCTGGTAAGTTACTTGCCAAGCACTTATTACAGTCTGAACCTGTTCCTTCTTCATCTTATAAATCCCTTCTTGAGAGGTTTATTAATGCTGTAAAAAATTTCTTTAGAGGATTAGGGGCTTCACAGTTCCAAAAAGCAATGCTTGAAGCAGAGAGTAGCTTTAGTAAGCTGGCTGGTGATATTCTCACTGGACAGATGGATGAAGCTATCAGTGTTGAGAATATAGCCACTTCTGAGGCTTTCTATTCTACTACTGAAAGGGTAGATAGAGATAAGGTTCTGTTACAGAAGATTATAGACAATGAGTTAAAGAGGCTCAAGATTTATGAAAAGAGAAATCCCAACAGCCAATTTAGTGCCAATCAAAGGCTGTTAATAGACAGGTTAGAACTTGAATTAGCTGATAATAGTGAGATTGAAGGTATCTATATGTTCCTTGATAATGCACTTGAAGAACTAAGGAAAGTAAGTAGTAGGCTTGAGGTATTAAGAAATACTCCTGCAACCAATCTTAATGAAAGGGCTGGAGTACTTAGAGACATCAGGAACTATATGTACAGTTATAAGAGGATAGCTGATTCAGTAAGAGAGGCTCTTAGAGAGGAAGAGAAGTCCACAGACAATAGATATGGTCAAAGAGTAAGGGTTGCATTAGATAATGTCACTACAATGCTTAATGACCTTGCAGTGGACTACAATACAATCTCTATGCCTTTATTTGTTGATTTCATCAAACCCTTTGTAGGAGATAACCTTGTGGTTCCCTTTGGAAAGTACAAAGGGAAGACCCTTAATGCAGAAGAGTTGGTTAAAGTAGCTGATGAAGACATTTCTTTCTTTGACAGATGGCTGGATAGTATGGCAGACAGCTCTGATTATATGTTGAAGATTATGGACCAAGCTGTTAAAAAGAGCAAGGAACAAGCCAGATTGAAGACTATTGATATTCAGAAGGAACTGCAAGCTGCCACTATTAAACTTGAACAGGCTGGTGTGAAAGACACTGAGTGGATGTTTGAGAGAGATAGTAAAGGTAATCTGAGTGGTAATTACATCAGTGAAATAAATCATGCTCTATTCAGAGAGAGAATGAGGACCATGTTCCAGAGTCTCAATGAAAAGTATGGCAGAAATCCTGTAGGAGAGAATGCTGATAAATACAATGAAGAGAGACAGAACTGGTTCAATGCCAATATGGAGACTGTAGATGGAGTTAGACAACCTAAGAAATCCATTTATGAAAGTATGGAATTCAGAAGGCTTAATAAAGCCCAGAGGGAGTATTATACTACTGTAATGGATATTAAGGCTAAACTTGATGCTCTACTTCCTGATAAATATACAAAGTTGAACAGTGCTGTAAAGATTAGGAAAGACTTGGTTGAGAGGGTTAAAAGCTCTGAAAGTGTGAAGTCTGGTGCTCAACAGGTTTGGGAAAGTATCAAGGATAATTTCATTAGGAGAACTGATGATACAGACTTTGGAGACAAGGCAACTGTAAAAGACTTTGAGGATAGAGAGGTACAAATGTTACCTATCTACTTTACAAAGCTCAAGAATGGAGAAAGTGCTAATGACTTATCTACTGATATAGTAGGCACTATGACTGCTTATGCAGCAATGGCTAATGACTTTGATGAAATGAATAAGGTCATTGATGTTCTTGAGGTAGGTAGAGATATGTTGAGAGAAAGACAGGTTACTCAAACTTCTGGTGGTAAACCAATGGTTGAGAAATTTAAGGCAGTAGGTAGAAAGGTTGAGAGTAAATTAACCAAGACAGGAGATAAGTCAAGGTTTATGGAAAGACTAAATGACTTCTTTGAAATGCAGGTATATGGTAGATATATGGCAGATGAAGGTACATTTGGTAAGACTAATATTGATAAGGGTAAGGTTGCTAACTTTATTAATAGAATGACCTCAATGAATAATCTTGCTTTAAATGTGTTATCTGGTGTTTCCAATGTGGCTACTGGTAAGGTGATGATGAGAATTGAATCTATGTCTGGAGAGTTCTTCAATGAAAAGAATACATTAAAGGCTGATAGAAACTATGGTAAGGAACTTCCATCATTCTTAGCTCAGTTAGGTGATAGAGTAAAGACCAATAAGTTAGCTTTATGGGATGAACTATTCAATGTAATGCAGGAATATGAACAGGATACAAGAGAAGTCAACTTTGATAGGAAGACTTGGTTCAGTAGAATGTTTGGAACATCGGCACTCTTCTTTATGAATAATGCTGGTGAACACTGGATGCAGAATAGAACTTCATTAGCACTTGCTGATGCTTATAAAATGAAGGCTCCTAATGGCAAGTTAGTAAGTCTGTGGGATGCTTTTGAAGTTGTACCATTAGACAGTAGTAACAAGAAGTTAGGTGCTAAATTACAGCTAAAACAAGGCTATACTAAGGCTGATGGTTCAGCTTTCACACAAGAAGATATAATCAAGTTCAGTAGAAAAAGTGCAGCTATTAATCAAAGAATGCACGGTATTTACAATAAAGCTGATAGAAGTGCAGTACAAAGGTTGGCTATTGGTAGATTGGGTATTATGTTCAGGAAATGGATTAAACCATCATTGAATAGAAGATTCAAATCAGCTACATATAACTATGACCTTGAAGCATGGACAGAAGGTTATTATCTTACTACTGGAAGATTCATGAATGCCTTATTCCAAGACCTTAGAAAAGCTCAGTTTGATATTGCAAGTAAGTGGAATGAAATGACTCCCACAGAACAGGCAAATGTCAAGAGAGCATTGACTGAGGTAGCCCATTTCCTTGCAGTAGCAGCAGCTATTGGATTGATAGAATGGAGTGATGATAAGGATAGACCTTGGTTAGTTAAGATGGTTGAGTATCAGTTGAGAAGGTTATACACTGAATTAGGTGCTCTTACTCCTACTCCAGAGATGGTTGGTGAAGGTTTGAGGATATTAAAGTCTCCTGCTGCTGGTGTAAATACAGTAGAAAAGACTCTTAATCTAATCAATCTTATGAACCCAATGAACTATGAAACATTCAATGGAGAAGATGCAATACTTAAGTCTGGACCTTATAAAGATAAGTCTAAAGCTCAACAGAGCTTACTTAAATCTCCTCTTGCTCCTATGTATAATACAGTTCTAAGAGGTATCTTTATTGAAGACCAAATACCATTCTTTAAGCAATAGGCTTAAAAGAAGAAAGGGGAAGTAGATTATTCTACCTCCCCTTTTTATTTACACCTTAATAAAAAATTTAAACCTCATGTTTGAAGCTATGAACATCTAATAGCTTGTTCTCTTTCCTCTTGTGAGATAGAGTTCCACATTTCTTCTGTCCATCCTTTCTTTTCAAGTGCTTCCCTTGTCTCAGTCTCAATACTACTGAAATCCATTGAGGATTGTACCCCCTCCTGATTTCTCATCTCTTGAAGAGATGGTACTTTATAGGTTATGTTAGAGTAATGTCCTTCATTAATATTCCTGTAATATTCAGTAAGAGAAGGTCTTAGATTGTTCCAATTAGTTACCTTAGCAAACAATTCCTTGAAGAAATTTATTATCTTAGTACCTAATGATTGAGTGTCTTGAGACATCACATATTCCCTGAAACCTTCTGCCATAGCTTCTTCAAGTTGTGAGTTACTTAAGTTTCCATAAGTTTTCTTAGCCTCTTGAAGTAATTCATCTCTAAGTGTAGGTTCTGTGAGTAAGTGGAATACTGCATGAAATGCTTCATGGTATATAGTTCCCTCAGCAGCTATATCACTTAAAGTAATGATACCATCACTAAATTGACCCCATGCTAATGCACCAGTCTTGGCTACTCTGATAAGACCATTAGTAACTACTACTCTTTCACTCTCACTTAGTTGAGGTAGAACCTTATTTAACCAAGCTAACTCCTTATCTTTATCCCATATAGGTCTTGATAAGTCATCAACTTGTCTTAATTCAAACTCTACATCAAACTCTTCATCAGTCTGATTAATAGCTTGCTCTTTAGCTACTGTAGCCTGAGCACCACTTGCATCTGACTGATTAATAGTAGCAGGAATAATAGGCTTCTCAATCTTAACTGGTTCAGTAGAAGGAGTATAAAGTATAGTACTTTCTTGAGACATATCTACAACTCTCTGAGGATTACCTTCCAGTATCTTCTTTATATTGTTCTTAGCCTCAGTCTCACTATATGACAGTACAGCATTCTTTACTAAAGCAATAGTATTACCATTAGGAAATACTGCATAGAAATCATTAGATGCAACATGTGCAGGTTGGTTTCCAAACCCTTTAGTAATATTAGGAACCTTAGTAATATATACCTCAACCCCATTCACCTTTCCAATAGGACTTAGATAACCTGTATGTAACTTTCCATCTCTCAAGAAGTAACCTACCTTACTATCAGCTAATGTAAATTCAGGTAATACATCATTTATAGGACTCTGTGTTTCAAGTGTACTATTGAAGATAGGTAAAGAGCTATTAGTATTGCTCACTTCTGGAGTGGCTACACTACCAACTAAAGGAACATTCACAGATGAATCATAGTTAAGAAGAATACCCTTCTCCTTAGTTACTCTACTAACATTCTCCTTGTTGTACTCAAGTACAAAGGGTAATATAGCTAAAGTAGTGATAGGAGTATGATACTGAGACTCAAATAAGTTCTTGTAAGCACTTAATTGTTTAGTATAATATTGCTCCTGACTCATTGTTTGGGTATTAGATTTATTCTTGAAATAATTAACCTTTCTACCATTCCTATCAACAAAGTCATAGAAGCTATATCTACTTGTCTTAACATCATATATCTTGAAGTTTCCATTAGCATCTACAGAGAGAATATCAACCTCACCAGCTACTCTATTTCCATTCTCATACTTATTGAAGAGCACTATATTATTAGTAAGGAATGTTTCACCCCTTGCTTCAATATTACTTTTAATTTCAGTAAGAGAAATAACCAAGTCATTAAATGCCTGTTCAGACGTATTGCTTGGTTTAACTGGCATCTCACTTGATGTGAAGAAGTTCCTGATTACACTATCTACAGAAGTACCTGCATCTAATGCTCTTTGTGAATTAGTTCCAGACATCTTATCTCTTACTATATTCACAATAGTATCTCTGCTTCTTACATCTATCTTACCCTCAAAGGCTGTAAGGTCTACACCATAATGGTTACTTAAGTTCTTAAGATAGTTATTGAACTGTACTATATTATCTGCATTCTTTGAGAGATTAACTCTTAAATCCTGTAGAGCTTTAGCCTGCTTAGGAGACTGGGTCCAATTACTTCCTAATACTGAATGTACCCTCTTATATTCATGGTACTCACCATCATCCTCAAGGATATAGTAGAACTCACCATCAGTTCTTGTCTTATCAACCTTAGACTGGTTCTCTGCAATCTGGTCTATAACTTTCTTAGAATCAGCTACAGTCTTCTTTCTATCAGCTAATTTCTGTTTGAATTTATCTGATGCAGCACCAGTTACATACTGACCTGTATTTCTGTTCAGAACCTTACCATTAGGAAGAAGGGTGATACCCCCTATCATCATAGAACCATTCTGAGCATCTCCATAGTTTTCTTGTATATAAGCCATATCAAGGATAGACTCTGGGAAAGAGTTAAGAGTTCTACCATTATTATCCCTTACAGTATTTGAAGTCAAATCTACATGGTATGTAGTATTATCAAATGAAACTGTAGTTCCTGCAATAGCTCCCTCTGTACCTCCTACAGGGGTTTGTATCTTTCTACCTTCCTCAGGCTTGACTGATGCAGGATTTAGAGCTTGTTGGAGATTACCTTGTATATCAAAATAATCAGTTGTAAACCAACTACTCTTTACACTGGCATCTACTATATTGGATGTCATTACTCCAGAAGAGAGTAACATGTTATTGTAGCCTCCCTTATTAAGCATACCTAAATTCACCTGTAATGGAAGGTTGAATGCCATTAAAATGTTTTGTATTTCACTGGCTACTTCCTGTGAATCCCTTGTATCAGGTTGGGTTTTAACACCCTCTCCACCTAATTCATAGAGAACATTAGGGTCCCATCTTTCAGTTAAGAATACAGTTCTTGCATCTTCTCTTCTGACTCTCTTACCATCTACTTTATCATAGATTTCATTCTTATTGGCATCTCTCTGAACCTTAGTAAACCTGATACCATTACCATTCTTACCTTGAACAAAGTCAATATGAACATCACCAATGTATAGGCTTCTTGCCAAGTCTTTTACTGCATTACTAACATCTTCCTCTGTAAAAGCATTAGCTAAAGCATCAATAGACTTCCTTATATTCTTATACAAAGGAGTGGAGTTGATAGTAACATCTTCTGGATTATATTCACTTTCATTGAAGTGCTTAACCCTTACAGCAGCAGGACTATATTTACCAGCAGCATTAGGAATCAGTATGTACATTCTACCTTCCTTTTGGCTCATATCCATTGGCTTGATGATTAAATCATCACTGATTCTACCATTAGTAGATAGGATACCATTCTTTACAATACCAAAGATAGAACTTGAAGATACATTAGGTATTTCTCCCATGTTTCTTTCTTCTGTACTATAAGGTATTCTACCAACCATTATCTGAGATACTCTTGTAGTAGGAGTAGCTATAAACTTCTTATCCTTTCCAGTCTGATTGAATTCTTCTTTTACTCTTTCAATAAGACCTGATAAACCTTCATATCTATCTACTACATACTGACTTTCATCCAATGAACCTACTATTTGGTTATTCCTCTTATCTACAATAAAGATTGTATGGTCATTAAATTCAGGGTCAATCATGAAGCCAAGTTCATCACCTGCCTTTAGATTACCTTCATTTACATAACTGAAAGCTCTATTATCTCTAAGATAGTTATAAAGTTCATCAAAGTTCAAGTTCTCTTTCTCTGCAACTACTACATTGAAAGGTCTGAAATCTCCATCCTTACTTGCATTGATATGCAATTCAGGAATAGTAGGTCTATAATATTGCCTTTTACCATTTGCATCCTTATCTAAAGATTGAGGAGTGGGAGCATTTTCATTGGCTTTCTTATTTTCCTCTGCTACCATTTGAGGAGTAATATTACCTACAGGAGGTTCATAAGTATTAACTGGTCCAGCATTAACTGGTGGAACTGTTGGTGTACCACTATCTCCAGTAGTTTCTCTCTCAGTAGTACCTCTTGTACCATTTGTTCTCTCAACTGGCTTTAGATACTCAGAAGGGAATCTTGCTTTGAACCTTTGGTCATTATTTACTGCACTCATTGCAGACAGAAGACCATATTGAGCCTCAGCAAAATTCATCATATTCAAATCATCTGGTAGATTTTCATCATACAGACTCTCTGGATTATTAATGAATACTGAGTTAGGGTTAGCCATCTCCTCAAGATTATTGGCATTTTCATGTTGAGTTCTAAGTAGCTCTTGTGCATTAGCTTTAGCCTCAGGAGAGATAGATTGGTTACTATCTATTGCCTTACTTACCTCACTATTATACATTTGAACTTCCTTATAGTCCTTAGCCATCTTATTACCTTCATTCTCAAGTTCATCAAGAATCTGTTGTCTTTTAGATGAATCAGGCTCATTATTCAATGCTTCTCTGAATTCATTAAGGTTAGTAGCAGCTAATGCTGCATCCTTAGTCTTAGCTATCTCTTGTCTTTCATTCTCTCTTATAATATTCTCTCTTTGTCTCTCTTGCTTTTGTTGTAGAGCCTGAGGATTTCTAAGATAAGTATCATATTTGTCAATGAAATCATTTCTTCTCTCAATCATTCTTTTCAAATCATCAAGTTCTTGAGTTATACCCTTAGAACTTAATATAGGGAACCTTTCAGAAATACCTTTTGATGCTTTATCTAAGGCATCAACAAATTGAGAATTTTCCTTATCATTAAGAATTGCTGTTAACTGAGATGGGCTTAAATTAGTAAGCATTCTTATTGCTTCTGCATCTCTTCTTTCTGCTTCCTTTGTTGATTCAGGGGCATTATAATATATATCCCTTTCAATATCAGCAGCTATAGTATTTAAAGATTCTTGTACTTCTTCAAATACATTCTTAAATCTATTCTCAAGATTGTCAATATTTGAGAAGTAATAAGTCATCTCTTCAAGACCATCTTCATCAAAGTAATCACCAATCTTAACCTGTAAGTCCTGACTAATCTTTCTATAGTTATCTACAGCTTCCTTAGTCTCTTGAGTTTGCTTTTGAATCTGTTCAATTACTTCTGCATCAGTCATGTTATCATATACTGATGTACCAGTTTCCTGATTAGTAGTGAGTTGTCTTATTTGTTCAACATCTTCTTCTCTTATATTACCAGCTTCCTCAATTATATCATATAGGTCATTGATTCTTCCTGCCTTATCAAACATGATAACATCACTAATAAGCTGGTTGTGTTCAGCATTCTTAAACTCAAAGTTATCATTGTTATCAGCAGATTCATCCATTTGTCTCTGGTAGGCATTATGTCTGATAGCTGATTGATAGTAGTTAAGGAACTCAGGTGATTGTACTCTATTATTCAGTTGAGATACAATGGCATCATCTTGTTCACTTCTTTCTCTTATCTCTTGAATATCTTCCTTAATACCTCCTTGTAGATAAACTGGAGATTGGAAACCACCTTCACTATTCTTTGCACTCCTAAATCCTGGAATACCAACTAAACCAGTTAAACCACCAATGAAACCTTCTTCCCACCCTTCAACAGTACCATAGGTTTGCTGAATAGCTTTTGCAGCAGCTTGTAACCAGTCAATAGTTTCACTCTCTGCATCTGGGTCTATCTTGGCTCCATAGAAGTCATTAAGTTCAGAAGCATATTTATATCCTGCAACTTTACCTGCAACAGCCTGTCCCATTTCTTCATAAGGACCTTCTGCAACACCCTTACTTGCAATCTTCAAAGCATTTCTAAGTACAGAAGGTTTAGCTGCACTATAACTTACAGTACCATCCTCTGCAACTGTCCTTAGTATCTGACTACCTCTCTTAGCTGTATTATATCCACCTGCATAGAACTTACCAAACTGCCAAGCATCTGATATAGTAAGTAGTGGAATATTCAGAGCAAAGTCTATATTACCCATCTTAGCCCTATCTTCTGATAGTTTCTGTAGCCCACCTTTGTAATCAAACTTAGCATCTACTCTTGCCTGTAACATAGCTTGTCCTTCTGGAGTAAGGGTTTCCACTACATTTCCATCAGGGTCAATTTGCATACTACTATATTGAGGAAACTCTCTAAGCATAGCTTCCTGCTCTTGTGCTGCTACTTTAGCTTGTGCATCATCAAGTTGTTGTTTGTGAAGCTCAAACCAGTCTTTGCTATTTTGAATAGCCTCAATTCTTGCTTCACCTAATGCCCCTGAGAAAGCACCAGTAAGTTTAAGAGTAGGCTCAGCCATCTTAAGTTTCTTAGCATCTCTTGCCAATTCATCAGTAAGCCTTACACCATCAAGGAATAAATCTCCTTCCCTATAAGCTTGTAAAGCTGCATTAGGGCTAAGAGCCTCACCTGAGGCTGTAACTGCACCTTTGAATGCTTGTCTTGCTTTATTAAGACCAAGTAACTTTGAGGTTGCCCCAGCACTAATCTTACCAGAGTAGGCAGCACCAACAGCAAAACCTAAGTTCTTAAGGAACTTGTCTCCAATAAAGTTAGCTGAGAATATATTCTCATACCAAGGGTCATTCTTCTCTGCATCAGTATAGTAATTAGGCAGAACTGACTCTGACCATTCATTTACTTGCTGCATTGCATTTGAGAAAGGATTATCCCAGAAGCCTGAGAATGTCCCTGTAGCTGCTGCATTACCTAAACCTACTATAGTACCAATGATACCATCAGCAAATGTAGTACCTGCAAGAACAGCACCCTTAGCTAAACCAGCTCCTATTTGAGCATACCAAGGTTGCAATTCACCTCTTGTATTGGCTAAATTATCAAGTTGGGTTAGTGAGGTAATACCAGTGTCATATACACTCTCCCCTACTCCCTCTCTATAAACTTCTTGATATGGGGATTCAAAGTTCTGTTTCTGCCTAATTTTGAACTCAGCAGGAGAACTACTAAGACCAGTTTCTTGAAACTGTCTTTCTTTTCCTTCATTGGTATTTAACCCTCTCAAGCCAGAGATTCCAGCTTGAGTAGGGTCTGTTCTATCTATACTCATAATTAAATATTTGAATCTGTGTTACTTTCTCTTTTAGCAATGGAATTAAATCTACTATAAATATCATTCATTAACTCAGTTATATAATGCCTCTGAGCCTCAACATCTTCATTTTCTATAGCTTGATTAATCAACATCAATTGGTTTTGAATAACATTTCTTCTTATACCATCTTCATATACCTTTGTTTCTCCAGCTACAACTTCTGGGTCAAGAAGAAAATTCTTAGTATCACCCTTGCTATTAGTACCTGTAAATACAATTCCTAAATTAGGGTCATATTCAATCTGAGAATCTTCATTGAAATAATCCTTTATATCTTTATAGGAGAGCATATCTCCTTTCTTGTTAGAATCAAGTTCATATATTCCAGATTTTCCATCAGTTCTTCTTGATATTGAAGCTGCATTCTCTCTGATAGTTTTAGAAATTAGAGTTGGGTCTGTTATAGAGCTGTCTCTTATACACATCTCCGAGCCCACGAG